>Ga0209498_1003089_pt1 | contig 9976 bp, 10 predicted proteins | sample WalLakDeSediment_FD_184131 | JGI IMG/M metagenome (GOLD analysis project Ga0209498, IMG submission 184131) | Lake sediment microbial communities from Walker lake, Nevada to study Microbial Dark Matter (Phase II) - Walker Lake 11/02/13 Deep... | ecosystem: Environmental > Aquatic > Freshwater >... | reverse complement strand
TGTTAACACCGGATTTGATTCATACCGAAAATGGAAAATATTACTGTTCTACCATCGCTTTCCTACAAGTCCTTCCTCCAAGCAAAAAAGATCATTCGCCCTATGATTGGCGCGCATCAGGCTGGCGTCATGTGGGCAGAGCATGCAATGAACTGCCCTCTTACGATTCCGCAACAATAATGGTGCTGGGAATACTGGATTTTGATACCATGAGGATGAGCGTATACATTCAATTCAGTGGATAGCCTGTATTTCGCAACTTGTTTCTGAATAAGGCATAACGAGCAAACTTCATATGGTCAGCTGAACGATTCTTCCAGCAATAGTTTGTGACGATCAGGGATATGCAACGTGAAAACGGAACGTAAAAAGGGACGACTTATTATTAAAGACCAGCCTCTGGCTTTCTGGATGTTTTACTCCTGTTTTGTTTTCGGTGGGATAGTTGCCCTGATTTTTGCTCTGGCAAGCGCCCCAGATAAAACGACGGCCTCAATCGTGTCTATTATTGGAATCGGAAACATTGCCGGAGGAGTTTACATGATTAGGCGAGAACCGGCATCCATTATCATTTTTGATCCCGAATCAGACAAGTTGCTGGTTCGTCGCTGGCATCCCACTGGCAGGAGAGATTCTTTCTATCCGTTATCTGCGGTGTCATCCGTAGAAATAGAAACGAAAGAGCATACAGAGGGAGGTCATGTTTACCGACCACGTCTCCGCATCAGTGAATCTGAGGCTATTCCTGTATCCATGTTCTGGTATCAAACGATGTCAAGAAGCGAAGTGGTAATAAACGAGATCCAATTTTTCTTGAAACTTTCACCGAACAATCAGGCTTAAGCGACGCTTTATAAATCGCCTGATCTGTGATGTTGTGCACCCTACGGCTATACTCAGGCAGTAGTCCAGCCCTGCATTTTTCAAGAATCTCAGATAAATACTATAATTCGGGAAAGAGATCTGATTCCCGCCAAGCTTGGAAATGAAAGCTATAGATGTGGATCTGGAGGCTGTAAGAATCAAAGCCGCATTTTTTGCTGAAATCCAAATAATAGCGCAGCTTTTTGACAAAATAGCCATACCGGTGGACAGGGATATTTTTCGCCCAGTGCAGTCTTGAAACCCTTATGAATCTGAGATGAAATGTACTTCATTGATTTGATCTAAAATAATATATAATATTCGTTTATTCAATTTTTATTAAATGATCAAAAGTATATTTATCTCAATATTTCAGATAATTACAAATTATTAATACAGGTTGTGCGTAGGATAGTCAGAAAAAAACTTTATAATCACTTGTTCGGCCACGGAGAACATGCGAGTGAATGAGGAGCCATAGTCGTGAGAACACTGATTTTCAGATCCTGGGATCGCATTCGTTCCAGCTTATGGTTTATTCCCACGCTGATGGCCATCATCGCGGTGTTAATGGCCTTCATAAGCATCGCCTTGGATAAGACGGTTACGAACTGGTTGCTGCATACCTGGGGCTGGACGTTTACCGGTGGAGCGGAGGGGGCCAGCTCCGTGCTGGGGATCATAGCCGGATCAATGATCACCATCGCCGGAGTTGTTTTTTCGATGACGCTGGTCGCCCTGTCTCTGGCCACGTCGCAGTTGGGGCCCCGCTTGCTGCGCAATTTCTTACGTGACACGACGACCCAGGTCGTTCTGGGCATGTTCATCGCCACCTTCCTTTACTGTTTGCTGGTCCTCCTTGCGATCCGACACGCGGAGGAGGTCGCTTTCGTTCCTCACGTGTCGATCACCCTCGGCGTATTGCTTGCAGTCGTTAGCGTTGGGATGTTGATCTATTACATCCACCATGTGTCCGTTTCGATGCAGGCCAACGAGATCGTGGCGCGCGTCAGCAGCGAGTTGATCGCTGGGATAGACCGCCTGTTTCCGGAACACATCGGACGAGGAGCAGCAAGGGTTCCGACGGCGCCACCCGATGCAAATTTTCTCGACGCATTCGACCGGGAGGCACGTCCGATTTCAGCGAGCGTGGATGGATACATTAAGTTCATCAATACTGACGCTTTGCTGGAGTTGGCGATTCAAAAGGATGTAGTTATTAGGTTGGAGCGAGTACCCGGCCACTATGTGGTTGCCGGGTGCCCACTGATGATGGTCTGCCCGGGGGAGAGGGCGGCCGATTTGCCCACGGATCAGGTCAACTCCGCCTTTGCCCTGGGTAACCAGCGGACTTCAGGCCAGGACATCGAGTTCGCGGTCACCCAGCTCGTTGAGATCGCACTACGTGCCCTTTCCACCGGAGTGAATGACCCGTTCACGGCGATTACGTGTGTAGACCATTTGGGGTCCGCGTTGAGTCGGCTGGCAACCCGTGACATGCCATCGCCCTATCGCTATGACAGCCAGGCTCAGTTGCGGGTGATTTCGCGTGCCCCGGCGTTCCAGGATATCACGGACGTGGCCTTCAACCAGATCCGGCAGCATGCCCGCTCCAGCGTTGCGGTAACTATCCGTCTGCTGGAAACGATTGCCGTGGTCGCGCGATTTGCACATCGGCCAGGTGACCGGGCCGCGCTCTTGAGACACGCGGAAATGATCGCCCGAGGCGCCCGCGACGGGTTACCCGAAGTTGAGGACCGTCAGGTGGTGGAGGATCGCTATCAGTCGGTGATCCAGCTGTGCAGCGAATCATCTTGATCTAGCCACTGAATCGCTAGCACGTAGGGACAGTGTCCCTATGGCGATATGGATAGCATTGTTGGGTTGGCTGTCTTGGTTACTAGCGGAGATTCTGCCGAACAACAACGTGCAGCGGACGCAGCTGAGCGCTGCCGCTGATGCTGAAAGTCAGTTTCGGACTTAGGCTATGCCTGTGTAGTAGTTTAAATTTTAAAATATGTGGACTAGAGAAATTATTCCTCTTTTTTGATCCAGCTTGATATCCCCTTTTAACCTTTTTTTTAGCTAGATTGACAAAATCAGGGACTTTAATAAGAGTTGGTAAAGAATTTCAGCAATAAGGTTTAGTAGTTCGATGTTTCAGGATTAATACCAAATCTGGCACGAAGTCTTGAATAGAGGCTTTATCAAAAGAGTTCTTTTTTTCCCAAAAATATTAAGGCGACTGCACCAAAGATCCTATCAAAATGGAAGAAATCTTTTCACGCCTCGAGGCCGCGTGCGCAAACATAATAAGCCCTGAGCCCCTTCGGAGAAGGACGGCAACATGGAAGAAATCGTAAAAATCGGCCAACGCCAGTTACCATTAATTTTGAGATCATGAAAAAAGGAAATCAAATAGCGGGGATTAGTACGGCTTTTGTGGCTCTGGCGGCGCTATTCTGGGGGCTGTCAGGGGGGATCGGCGGCATTCTCGCGGCCCAGGGCTGGGACCCGGTTGTGGTGTCCTTCTACCGGGGCACAATCGGGCTGTTGTTCGTCCTCGTCTGGCTAGCGTTGCGTCCGCGCGGCAGCGGATTGGCAAGTCGCCGATTATGGTTCTGGTCGGCGATCGCCGGTGTGGGTGTAGCTGGCAACTTCGCATTTTATTTCGTAAGCATCGCAGAGGGCAGTGTCGCTGTTGCAGCGACCCTGATGTACTGCGCACCGGTATTCGTCTATCTCGTGTCCTTCATGCTCAAGCTCGAAAAACCCACTCTGTTCAAGTGGGCCGCGATCGCGATGGTAATGCTTGGCATCGTGCTGCTTACAGGTATTTACGAGATCGAAGCGGGTGAGGTCACGCCGATGGCCGCCGGTGCAGGGCTGCTTTCCGGCCTGTCCTATGCGGTGTTCATTTTCGGCTTCAAGTATGCGGCACCGCATGGCAGCCCACAGGCGATTCTCGTGATAGCGTTCGCGGTTCTCGCCACCATTCTTATCTGGCTGGGCGATGCCGATCAGACCTTGGCAGTGCTGAAAACGCCGGGCTGGCCATTGATCGCAGTACTGGGAGTGTTTGGTGCGGGATTGTCGTTCATTTTCTATATCGTCGGCCTGAAACATACCGCACCGGCTGTAGCTTCTATTGTGGCAATGGTCGAGCCGGTAACCGCAACCCTATTCGGCGTCGTGATCTTAAATGAAAGCCTGGCCGCATTACAGATCTTCGGCATGGGACTGATTCTGTTTACAGTTACTGCGCTGAGTGTTTATTCAAGCGCTCAAAATGATCCTCTTACGACTAAACCACTTTCTGAGTAGCGCTTGGGTATGGTGAACTGGTCCACGATTTCTGGACAGCTATAAAAAACTTGCTAACATTGTTCTTGGTTTTGGTTGTGAAGCTTTTGAATCAGGCGTTATAAATTTTTTGCCAGGGCGCGCATGACCACTTCCCGGTCGATCATGCCCCGCAGCCGATGTTGTGTGTCCACGACCACAAGCCTTTTAACGCCCTTGTCCACCATAAGTCTTATTACATCAGTCAACGAATCGTCATTCAGTACAGTAAATACGTCCCGGTTCATGATATCTTGAGCTGATCCCTCAATACTTCCGGGTTCCTCTGTTTCCTTTACAGGTGAAGATAGCATGTAGATCAGGGACCTAAGAAGTCCTGTCTTTTTCTGTTGGGAAAAACGAACCACTATATCCCTGTCCAGCACTATGCCCAGAACTTTTAGATCCTTGTCCACAACTACAACGCGGCGCAGAGGCGTAGCCAGAATTTTCTCCAGCACCTGGGTCAGGGGAGTTTCAGGAGATGCCGTGGGCACCTGTTGGTACATGATATCGCCTGCTGTCCTGCCCAGGCTTTTGGGAAGTTCGGGTATTGATTCCGTGATGGAAGCAGCCCTGGAAATAGCCCGCAGCACATCCACCCGGCTGACAATACCCATGAGATTCCCATCATCGTCAACCACTGGCAGGCGCTTGATGTCATTTCTGGCCATGCGGACCAGGGCCTCGGAAAGATTGGTTTTAACATTGATGGTCTGTGCGGGGCTGGTCATGATGTCCCCGGCTGCAAGCCCTTTTGTTTTCAGCAGCTGGAAGTGTTCATCCTGAAGCTCTGGAGAAAGCTGGCTCTGCAAATCAAGGCGCAGTTCCATGGATGCCCGCTGTAAAAGGTCTCCGCCGGTGATTATCCCGACAATCCGGTTTTTATCAATTACAGGTGCCGCCTTGACCCCTTTCTGCAACAGAAGCCTGACCACCTCGGAAACCGGAGTCCCGGGCTCAACCGTGATTACGTCACGACTCATCACGTCTTGGATGCGCATGGAGCAATGCATGACAGCCTTGCCTTTGAGAACCAGTATTGTTCCTTCATCCACAATATTTTCCAAAACAGGCAGCAAGTCAGTCACCCGGTCAGGTAGATCCACGACTTCCACGATAACAGGCAGGTCTTCCGAAAGCCTGAGAATTTTGGCGGTATGCACAAGACTGTTTGCTCCAAAACCCATGAAGCCCCGAGTGACGGTCACCCCGGACATGCCACGTTTTCTGGCCTCTTCAACAATAAGCTCATACAGGAGCCTGCCTCCTTTTTTGGCTGATTCCCCGATAAAAATACGAATTAGTTTCACATCAGTCATGGCTTTCATGCCTCACTCCTGTTCAAATAATTCTTCCGGTTAAATAACCCAAATAAAGGGCTGAAAAACCCAGAGCATTCTGCCCAAGGACATTAAGCCCCAATTTAAGCCATTGAACGTTTTGGGCCAAAGCAGAGCTTTCAAAAATATAAGTTGAAAAAGTGGTAAAGGCACCCATAAACCCCACCAGGACAATAATGCGCAAATGTGCTGGAATAAACCCCCGCTCATAGGCAAGAACCCAAAGCAGGCCGAAAAGAAAACATCCCAAAATGTTCACCATCCAGGTGCCCCATGGAAAATTGGGACCCAGAACAGCGTGAACCATCCCGGAAAGCCAGTATCTGGAAAGGGTTCCCATAGCTCCTGCCAAAGCGAGCAACAATATTTTATTCATGATTATCCCAATAAAAAACCACGCTCAAGGCGTGGTCTGGCGATGCACAAATGCCTTGTTTACTGACAGGCAGGAGTCATCAGCATCGCGGCGGTTAACAGGGGAACTCCATCCCCTTTTATTTTTTCTAATCCAGAACCAATAACGCGTCAATATTTTTATAAAATATAGCGAGCAACGCTTTATCCACCTTCAATACCCAGTTCTGTAAGTTCAGGATCGGTGAGGGTGAAATTTCAATTCTTCCTGACTATGATCGACCATGCCCAGTAGCTGATCAGGATGATCATCATCTTTTCATCAATTTGCACTGCTCTGCTGAAAACCTGATAAAGGCTGGCGTAATTTCCAGGAAAACTCTACCTGAGCCCTCCTTATTGCAAGTATTCTATCAGATCCTGTTCTTTACCCTGAACTTCCGGACTGCATTGCGTATCGCTCACGTCATGAACACCCTCCATAAAAACTGGTTCCTTCTATCAAAGTCTCATGCTTCCTAAACGGCTGCTTCGCCTGTTTCCCCGGTCCGGATGCGGATAACATTTTCCACCGGAAGCACAAAGATCTTGCCATCACCTACCCGTCCAGTCTGGGCCGTCTTCGTGACAACCTGAATCACTTCGGCCAGAAGTTTGTCTTCAACAACCACCTCAATCTTAACCTTGGCTACAAAATCCACCTGATATTCCGCTCCCCGGTAAACTTCCTTGTGACCCCGCTGCCTCCCAAATCCCTTGACCTCTGAAACGGTCATGCCCTTGATGCCCATCTCAGTCAGTGCGTTTTTGACCTCATCAAGCTTGTACTGTCTGGTGATGATCTCGATCTTCTTCATTTTATTGACTCCTTGTATCCGGAAAATTTACGGATGCATTGCTTCCAAAGCATGTCCCTCTCCTGGCGGCAGGCATCCAATGAGAATCCTGTTGTTCTTCCTCAAATTTGTCTTCAGCGATCCATGGGTTATGCATTGATCAGTTTACTCCATCTCCTAGAACTTATAGGCACTTTCAGTGTGTTCGGACACATCCAGACCCATGACTTCCTTATCTTCGCTGACTCTGAGACCCATGACCGCATCAACAACTTTAAAAAGGATGTAACTGGCTGCAAAACAAAAGACCCAGGTGGCTATCACTGATACGAATTGAATCCAGAGTTGACCTGGATTACCATAAAAAAGGCCTTCAGCACCTAAGCTGGCAAAGAGTCCTGTTGCCAAAGCTCCCCAGGTGCCTCCCAGCCCATGGATGCCCACCACGTCCAAAGAGTCATCATAGCCAAGCCTGGATTTGAGGAGAATCCCTCCATAGCATATGGCTCCGGCCAGTGCGCCTATGAACAGGGCCGGCATGGGTGTAACAAATCCCGCAGCCGGGGTTATGGCCACCAGACCGGCTACAGCGCCTGACGCGGCTCCCAGTGTAGTGGGTTTGCCCCGATGCATCCATTCAACGAGTATCCACCCCAGGGCAGCGGCAGCCGCAGACAAATGCGTGGTCACAAAAGCGTTGGCCGCGATTCCGTCAGCAGCCAGGGCGCTGCCTGCATTGAATCCAAACCATCCGAACCAGAGAATTCCGGCGCCCAGGACCGTCAGGGGGATATTATGGGGAGTAAACGCCTGGGTGCCGTAACCCACGCGTTTGCCCAGGACAAAGCATGCCGCTAAAGCCGCGGCCCCGGAACTCATGTGTACAACCGCTCCGCCAGCGAAATCAAGGGCTCCCATTTCGCCCATCCACCCGCCGCCCCAAACCCAGTGACACATGGGGCTGTAGACGAAAATGACCCATAAAGCGGAAAAAACCAGAAAAGGTCCAAATTTGATCCGTTCGGCAAAGGCGCCAGTAATAAGAGCAGGTGTGATAACCGCGAACATGCATTGAAAGATCATGAATGTCAGATGGGGCAGGTTGTCTGCCGGACTCCCGCTGTTATCAATGCCGACACCCCGCAGAAAAGCGAAGTCCAGGCCGCCGATAATTCCGCCAATGCTTGATCCAAAGGACAAACTATAGGCAACCAGGGACCAGATTACCGAGACCAGGGCAATAAGAATAAAGCTGTGCATGACCGTGCCCAGAACATTCCTACTCCGAACCATTCCTCCGTAGAACAAAGCCAGCCCGGGGGTCATGAACATGACCAGGGCTGCGCAGATAAGAATAAAACCCGTATCAACCGAATTCATAGTGCTTCCCCCATGTTGTGTGAATATTGTCCAGCTGTAATTACGAACATCAAAATTATTCCATAAAAAAGAAACATTACTACAAATATGTTTGCAAAAAGACAACAACGATTAACATTTTTGTATAAATACTATTTTTGACTCCTATAATAGCTTGTTACAGCTTTTAAGAGCACCTTCAAAACCAGTTATTCTTTTTCTAATTTTCAATTTTGTTATAAATCATCTCATTCCTTTTTAAAATAATTCTATTATTAACAGATATGGCAAATAAAATGCCAAGAATTGATTTCTGTCCTGGATGACCCCCTTGAGATGAAAAAACTTACCCAATCAGAGTTGATTGCAAAACCAAGCATGAGATAAACAGTCACAATCTTTTATTCGGGACGTGTGAACACCTCGTGACATCCGGCAGAATAATTTTTTATTGACACGATTCTAAAATTTGTATACAAAAACACATACTCTTTAATATTATTTCACTTCAATGGAGAAGCGCATGAAATACGAACTCGCCAGTAATAGAAAAACTCTGCAGCGCGCGTTGTCTGGATCTATTATCATGTTGATTATGCTTGTGTATCTTCCCTCTGCTTATGCCCATCTGGATGAAACCCGGACCATCACCGACGCCATGGGCCGAACTCATGAGATTCCTGTAGAGGTGGACAAAGTGATCTGCTCCAATTCAGGATGCCTGCGCCTGCTAACCTATCTTCAAGCACATGACAGGATAGTCGCGGTGGACAGCATTGAGATTAAAGGATCGCCCACTGACGCAAAGATCACAACCACTATCAAGGCTAAATTGGCGGCTGATCCTGAAATTTCAGCATTTGATGTTTCCGTATCCACCACAGAGGGCAAGGTGACGTTGTCCGGAAAAGTCAAATCTCCTGAAATGATAGGAAAAGCTGTGGCCCTGGCCCTGGAAACCGGTGATGTCCGTGAAGTTGTTTCTGTATTGAAGATTGAATAACCTGAGAAAATGATCAGCGATTAATAGCTGCGGAGCATTTGGTTTAATTTTTTTAATCTTTGCGCAGTGGTTCGGTTCCTATGGCCATTAAAGCAAATGTGAAAGTTAACATTATCAGGGTTGAGTTTTTTCCAGAAGGCACTTGACAACTTGATTCTGTCGGCTACTTTTTTAATCAGATATTTAAATATTATTTTCTCTGTGATGTTAACATTGTTTCCTTTTAAAGGAGGACGTTATGTGGGTATGGGTGGCCAGATGGCTCAAAAAAGACGATAATTTGAAAGAGATACAAAGAGATGCTGACAAGGTCAAAACTCATTGGAGCGAGGTGGCCCTGGACGTTGGCCTGGATCCAGAATTAAATGTCACGGTTCTGGATGGCGAAAGGGAAGTCAGGGTTGGTATAAGTGAAGAAATGGACCTGTTTTTCCGTGAACAACCCGGGGAGTGGCGTTAGCATATTTAATTCAAATGGGGCAGGGTCCCAAAGGAGTGAAGGAGCATGCCAAAATTAAACATCAAGAACAAAGAGATTGAAGTTGATGATGAGGGATTTCTGGTCAACCAGGATGAATGGAATGAAGATGTAGCCCTGGCCATATTAAAGAATTCAAATGGCCCTGAATTGGATAAGGAAACATTGGAAATTTTACGGTTTATGCGCAGTTATTATCAAAAATTCAATGCGTTTCCTGTATTGAGGTCGGTATGCAAAAGACTGGACCAGCCCAGAGAATGTGTGCAGGAAAAATTTCTGGACCCTCTCCTGGCCTGGAAAGCAGCTGGTTTGCCCAAGCCAGGCACCTTTTATTCTGAATCCCATGATGACGCCCATAAAGTGTATAAATTAATTTCCGCGGCATAACTGTCTG
>Ga0209498_1003087_pt1 | contig 9976 bp, 10 predicted proteins | sample WalLakDeSediment_FD_184131 | JGI IMG/M metagenome (GOLD analysis project Ga0209498, IMG submission 184131) | Lake sediment microbial communities from Walker lake, Nevada to study Microbial Dark Matter (Phase II) - Walker Lake 11/02/13 Deep... | ecosystem: Environmental > Aquatic > Freshwater >... | reverse complement strand
CTCGGCGAACGCCATCTTCTGTACGGGTTCCGGTGGTCCGGGCAGCCGCGCTTCTCTAGGCAGCCGCAGATGCTCCGGTCCAATCTCCCGTTCGCCGCAGAGCAACGCGGCCCGTTCCAGGACGTTGCGCAGTTCCCGCACGTTGCCCGGCCAGGCATAGTCTTGCAGGGCTTCCATGGCCGCCGCCGAGATCTGGCATTTCAACTGCAGCTTTTCGCACAGATGATGAGCGATCAGCGGGATGTCCGCGCGAATCTCCCGCAGCGCCGGCAGTTCGATCGGCACCACCGACAGGCGGTAGAACAGGTCGGCGCGAAAACTCCCGGTCTTGACCATGGTTTCCAGGTCGCGGTGGGTGGCGGTGATGACTCGCACGTCCACATGGGTCGATCTGTCGGAGCCGATCGGCGACACCTCGCGGGTTTCCAGCACCCGCATCAAACGCGGTTGCAGGTCCAGCGGCAGCTCGCCGATTTCGTCGATGAACAGCGTGCCGGTATGCGCGTGGCGGAACGCGCCCTCGCGCGCGCCGGTGGCGCCGGTAAACGCCCCCTTGATATGGCCAAACAGGTCGTTGCGCACCATCTCCGGGTCGGCCACCGAGGCGTCGAACACCACCAGAGGCCCGGACCGTGCGGAAAAGGCGTGCAGGGTGCGCGCCACCAACTCCTTGCCCGAGCCCGATTCGCCTTGCAGATGTACGGTGGTCGGCGTGGGCGCCACCGCCCGGATCAGGCCGTACAACTCCCGCATCCGCTCGCTGCCGCCCACCAGTTCGCCCAGACGATCCTGACGCGGGACCGCCACCCTGCGTTCCTCGACGTGCTGGCGGACCAGCAACCGCGAATAACCCAGCTTGCATTCCCCCGCCGCGGGGACATAGGCCTCGGTGATGCGGACCTCATTGATAAAGGTGCCGTTGGTGGAATTCAGGTCGCGCAACAGCAGCCCGCCGGGCGTCATGCGGATTTCAGCGTGTCGGCGCGATACGGCCCGGTCGCTCAGTACGACATCGTTGTCGGGCGCGGTGCCGATGCGCACGGTCGGCAGGCCCAGGCTGACCTCCAATCCGGTATCTGGCCCCGCGACCACGCGCAGTTCGATCGCATCGAATTGCACTCGCAGCCTGGGCTGAGAGGCGGCGACAATGATTTCGGTCCCATCGCTGGACGGCATGGATGAAGACATGTCAACCCCGGAAAAATCGTTAAGAGGGGCCGCCACTATTCACTGCCCTCGTCGGCTGGGGGGAGAACGGTTGGGGGCGGGATTGCAAAATACCCTCGGGGACTCTCCTCAACCAGCCCCTTGCCGCGGTGACCCCTGACAGGGGGAGGGGATGAAATGACGGCTGTTAATCTATATTAGCAGGACTGATGAAAAACGGGCGCATCCCCCCGAATCCATCCAGATGTCGTGCGACCCAGCCAGAAGCCGGTTCCAAGATCGGCAAGCGCTTTCCTCGAACCGATGACCAGCCTCCCTGTTAAACTAACCGCTGACCTGCCGACAGGATGGTGGATATGCGTGGTTTCGGACCGCGGGCGCTGGGCCCGCGCGATGGCCGGGATTGGCTGATACAGTCCTGGCAACTAATGTGGCGACGCCCGTGGCTGTTCGTGGCCGTGGCCCTGTTCGCGCCCGGAGGCAGCGCGGCGTTGCTGGCCCTGCCGGTCTGGGAGTGGTGGTTGCCGCTGACCAGGAGTTGGACCGCGCTGATCGCCACCGTGTTTTGCTACGGTCTGCCGCTGAGTCTGACGGTGACCCTGGCTTGTGGCCTGGCCCGGGCCGCCAATCGCAAGCGGGCTCCGGCGGCCCGGCAATTGTTCAACTGGACCGCCCTCAAGGCCCTCGCCAAGGCCAGCTTGTTTCTGTTCGCGCTGTTGCTGCAAGGCTATCTGGTGGTTTACTGGGCGCAAGCCCAGATGCTGCCTGGAAATCTCGATGGGGTCGTCGGCCGTTCGCCAGCAAATCCGTTCGGCGTCGCCGGGACCCTGATGGGCACTCAACTCAGCGTGCTGGGCGGCGTGGTGCTGGTCTTGCAAGTGTTGCTGGCCATGTTCGTGATCCCGCTGCAACTGTTTCGTGAATTGCCGCTGTCGGTGTGCTGGCGGCGCAGCGTGCTGGCCATGCAACTCAACCCCTGGTTGCTTCCGGTGTTGGGGTTGGCCGGACTGGCGCTGCTGGCGCTGCCGTTCTTCACTCTGTTGTCCATTCTCGCCCAAGTGTTGGCGCTACCCTTGCCGGTTTATTGGGGGGTGTTGCTCTACGTCGCCTGGAACGATGTGTTTCAGGGTGGCGAAGAAGAGGAAGAGGTCGAGGAGGTCCGGGAGCTGTGGCGAACCGGCATCAGCGGCGGGCCAGTATCGAGTCGATCCCGCGCAATGCCTGATTCAGGTCGTCCTCCAATGGGATTGCGCCGGCGGCGGCGATGGCGTCGCGATAGCGCTCGGTGATCCGGCCGCCGATAAAAACCGGCACGGTGACCGCTCGGCACAGCACGGACAGTTCCTCCTCGACCACCGCGGCGGCGACTTCCCGCGAACCCGCCAAGACGACGGCCCGGGTCGCGGCCTGGGCCACCACCGGCGGCAGCTCCTCCAGCGGCGTGTTGGGGCCGAGCAGCACCACTTGATAATCCCGGTCCAGCGCCGCCAGCGCGAACAACAGCAAACCGACTTCGTGCTGTTCGCCGGGCAGGCAGGCCGCCAGCAGTTTCGGTCCCCGCCGGTCGCGGCTGAGATGATGGAAGCGGGCGCCCAGCTTGTTGCGCAGAAACACGCTGAAGAAATGCTCCTCGGCGATGCTGCCCAGTCCCTGGGTCCAGCGCTCGCCCAGTTCCCGCAGCAACGGCACGATCAGCCGGCTGGTGACGATATCCACCGGATATAGCGAGAGCACTTCGTTATAGATTTCGGTCAAATCTCCATCATCGAAGGCGGCAATGGCGTCGAGCAGCCGGCGTTGATGGTTCGGCCAGGGCTCAACCCCCGGGTCCGCCACCGACTCGGGCCGCGTCTTGTCGCTATCGAGCACTTGGCGCACCTGCCCGATGGACATGCCGCGATCCAGCAGCGAGATCACCTGGTGAATCAACTCCACGTCGGCCATGGTGTACAACCGGTGGCCCTTGGGGGTGCGGATCGGTTTGATGAGGTCGTAGCGACGCTCCCAGGCGCGTAGCGTGACCGAGTTGACCCCGGTCAGGCTGGAGACCGTGCGGATGGGCACCAATCCCGCATCGGGCAGACCATTGCCGCCGTTCGCCTTCATTCCGTGGAAAATCTCCCGAGCGGGTTGATGCAGTGCATCGTAGGAAGTTTTCATCATTAATTATACAATCAGTATAAGATTTGCCGGGATTAGCAAAATTTTCCCCTTAAATTTAGACCATAATTGTACAATCGTGCAAGTTATCCTTATTCGGAAAATCGTTGACATGCCGCGGGCCGTTTTGCTCCTGACCCCGCGGGTCGCGCCGTTTCGCATCGCTCTGGCCGACGGCTGTCCGGCCCACTTCGACTTCCAGTTGCGCGCGCCGCCGCGTGGTAACCGGTCGCCGCCGGGATATCCCCCGAAAGGGAGAATACGGGTGGCCCTCCGAACCAGAGCGCCGCTTGGGACAAACAACCGACGGAGGGGAGAGTCAAACCCGCCGCCGCAACAGCACGTAAATCGCCCCGGTCCCCCCATCCACCGGCCGCGCCGAGCAAAACGCCAGCACTTCATCGCGCTGGCGCAGCCAGTGGTTAATCTTTTGTTTCAGGACTGGTCCCCGATGCCGGGAACCGTTACCCTTGCCATGAATGATCCGCACGCAACTCAGACTGTCGCGGCGGACTTCATGGAGAAAATCGACCAGCGCCTCCCGGGCCCTGATCACCGTCATCCCATGCAGATCCAGCACCGCGCCGACCTGGAACTGACCGCGCCGCAGCTTGCGCCAGACCGCCTGCTGGATCCCCTCGCCCCGGTAATACAATTCCTCACCGGTCTCCAGATCCGCGGGCTCGAAATAATCCGAGACCATGTCGGCCAGCACCTGCCGCTCGTCGGCCCGGGTGAAACGAGGAATCGGTGCGGATTGGGAGGCAAGGGGTTCGACGCGATCGCAATGCATTCGTTTTACCGAGCCGACGGCGCGGCGAAACAACTCCCGATCCCGGGGATCGAGGATAAACGGCTTATTCATGGTCGCCTCGCTGGAAGAAGCGGCGGGGACGTCCGGCCAGGATGGCCATCGACGATCATTTTATCGTCAGCATCGCCCGATATCCCAAATCTTATCCATTTCGACCGCGTGGCAAAGGATTCCTCATCATGCGCATTCTGATCAGCAATGACGATGGTTACCTGGCCCCCGGCCTGCTCCGCCTGGCCGCCGCCCTGAGCGAATGGGCCGAGATCACGGTGGTGGCCCCCGACCGCGACCGCAGCGGCGCCAGCCACTCCCTCAGCCTCAAACAACCTCTGTACGTCACCCGCCACGAGAACGGTTTTTTCAGCGTCGAGGGCACTCCCACGGACTGCGTTCACCTCGCGATCACCGGCCTGCTGGAGCAGGAGCCGGACATGGTGGTCTCGGGCATCAATAGCGGCCCCAATCTGGGCGACGACGTCATCTATTCCGGTACGGTGGCGGCGGCGATGGAAGGCCGGTTTCTCGGCCTGCCCGCCATCGCGGTCTCGCAGGCCGCGCCCTGCCCCGAGCATTTCGACACCGCCGCCCGGGTCGCTGTCTGGCTGGTGCGCCGCTTGCGCGAATGGCCGCTACCCTCCGATACCATTCTCAATGTCAACGTTCCCGACCTGCCCTGGGAACAACTGGCCGGCTTTCAGGCGACCCGGCTCGGCAACCGCCATAAATCCGAACCGGTCGTTAAAAGCGTCGACCCACGCGGTCGACCGATCTACTGGGTGGGTCCAGGAGGAGCCGAACAGGACGCCGGTCCGGGCACCGACTTTCATGCCGTGCGCGCCGGCTATGTCTCCATCACCCCGCTGCAAGTGGATTTGACCCGCCATGGCGCGCTGGAGTCCCTGGCGACCTGGTTGATTTCCCCATGAGTCGTAGGGAAAGGATACAGGATCACTAATTTTCCGTGTTGCAACATGAACACAATTTTAGTAGACGCACGGCTTGAGGAAAGCTTATTATTCGCCCGCGCCTGGAATCCGGAGCAGGGATAGGGTCATTCCGACATCTCCGGCGCCGGTGATTGTGTGGAGCCGCCTCCGGCGCGCTCGCCGACCAATACCGAATTATCAAGATAATTACAATAAAAGACGCGATCGGCGCTTGCCCTCGCGTCAGCGCCAAAACCCACCAAGCGAAGCGTATTGAGGAGGCCATCTAATGTCCCGAAGGATGAACGCCTGTTTGGAGGCGGTCGTTTGCGATGACGAATTGCCCATGGACGATGCCCTGCTGGACGAGGACAAACTGGAGGACCCCGAGGAAGATGAGGAGATCATGGAAGACGATCTGGAAGCTGACGGGTTATCCTGGCCAAACATCCCGAAAGCCAACCGGGAAGTAACCCTGGAGGAACTGGACGCCACCCACATGTACCTGAGCGAAATCGGGTTTTCCCCACTGCTGACCGCTCGGGAAGAAGTCTACTTCGCCCGTCTGATATTGCGCGGCGACGCCAGCGCCCGCAATCGCATGATCGAGAGCAACCTGCGTCTGGTGGTGAAAATCGCCCGCCGTTACATGAACCGGGGTCTCAGCTTGCTCGACCTGATCGAGGAAGGCAATCTGGGTCTGATTCACGCCGTCGAAAAATTCGACCCCGAGCGCGGCTTCCGCTTTTCGACTTACGCGACCTGGTGGATCCGGCAAACCATCGAACGGGCGCTGATGAACCAGACCCGCACCATTCGTCTGCCGATCCATATCATTAAGGAAATCAACGGTTATCTGCGCGCCGCCCGGCAGTTGACCCAGACCCTGGACCACGAACCCACCGCCGAGGAAATCGCGCGGGCCATGGGCAAGTCGGTGAATGATGTCAAGCGCATGCTGCAACTCAACGAACGGGTGACCTCGGTGAACACCCCGATCGGTAAGGATGAGGACCGCTCGTTGCTGGACGCCATCCCCGACGAGAACAATCCCGATCCCTCGCAATGGTTGCAAGACGCCGACATCAACGAGAAGCTGGCTTTTTGGCTCGACCAGTTGAACGACAAGCAACGGACGGTCGTGAAACGGCGCTTTGGCTTGGGCGGCCAGGACAAGGCCACGCTGGAGCAGGTCGGCAGCGAAATCGGCGTGACCCGCGAGCGGGTGCGGCAGATTCAGATCGACGCCCTGCGCCGGTTGCGCAAGATTTTGGAAAGCGAGGGGTTTTCCCGGAGTTTCCTCTAGGATTCGGGTGTTGCCGGCGGCGGGTGGAGGCGTTGCCGTTCATCCGTCGCCGCTGCCCGACGCTGGCCTAATCGTCCATCAGCAGCAATGCGACGGCGACCCGACGGCCTTCCAGCATGATGACGTTATAGGTTCGGCAGGCGGCGGCGGTGTCCATGACCTCGAGGCCCACGCCGCGCGCCAGCAGGGCTCGGGTCAAAACCGGGCGCGGGAACCGCTGCCGGTTGCCGGTGCCGAGCAGCACGATTTCGGGTTCCAGGGACAGAATGGCTTCGAAGTGGGTTTCTTCCAGGTCGGCGAAGGTCTGAGGCGGCCAGTCGGTCAGCAATTGTTCCGGACTGACGATCGCGCTGCGGCGGATTTCCTGTTGGTTGACGTTGATCCAGCCCGGACCGTAACTGTTGATGTAGTATCGTCGGGCATCGATGTCGAGATTGAAACGCATGGTGCAATCCCCCCTAAACTGGTGGAGCCCGATGGCCGAACGCGCTGGCCGAATCGTGGTTCTCACTTCAGAGTCTCGACCGCCCGCCAATGTTCCACAGCTCTGGCCGCCGCCGGCTGACGTGAACCCACGGTCCCACGACCCGGAGAATGCGCGATGACTGAAACGCCTCCCCATGCCATCCACGCCCTGGAACTGGGGCGGATGGGTAATTTTATCTACATTATCCACGATCGCGCCACCGACCGCGCGGCGGTGGTGGACCCCGCCTGGGACGTGCCGAGCATCCTGGCCGTGGCCGAGCGGCGTGGATTGCGCATCACCGACATCCTGCTCACCCACAGTCATTTCGACCATATCAACGGAGTCGAAGCCCTGCTGAACGCCAGCGACGCGCAGTTGCACCTGCTGCGGGCCGAAGCGGCGTTCTGGGATCGCTATCTGGATCTGCCGACCTTGCATGAGGGCGGCGATCGGATCCTGTTGGGCGAAACCGAGATCGAAATCCTTCACACGCCCGGTCATACGCCGGGTTCGGCCTGCTACCGGCTGGGCGATCAGGTGCTGACCGGCGACACGCTGTTCGTGTTCGGCTGCGGGCGCTGCGACCTGCGCGGCGGCGATCCAGAGCAGATGTACCACTCTCTGCGCCGGCTGGGCGAGAATCTGCCGAGCCACACCCTCATCCGTCCTGGCCACAACTACGGCATCACTCCGACCTCGACCCTGTTCGAACAATTGGCCGGCAATCCGTTTCTGCACTTCGACGAGTGTCCGGGATTTGTCGAATACCGGATGCATCTGCACGACCGCGAGGAGCCGTACCGTCCGGAACCACGGCCGCGGGCGCATCCACACTGAGCTTCAGCAACTTTCCGAATGTGAGCCGCTTACCCACATCTTGGATTCTTTCACCCTGTTCTCGCTCTCGCCCGCGGACGTAAGGCGGGAGCAGTGCTGACTCGCCATGTTTCAGCTCGCGCCCATCGGCATCATTCGTTCGGGATTCCGCGAAAAATTCGGCATTCCCCGTCAAGCCGGGCTGGCCCCGGCGGCGCGGGCGACGCTCGAATTACTGCCGCCTTACAATCAACCCGCGGCGGTACGCGGCCTGGAGGGTTTTTCGCATGTGTGGCTGGTGTTCGTATTTCACGGGATTCCAATGGGACGCTGGCAACCGACGGTGCGGCCGCCCCGACTGGGCGGCAATCGCCGACTGGGAGTATTCGCTGCCCGCTCGACCTTTCGACCCAATCCCATCGGGCTGTCGGCGGTGAAGCTGGAACGTATCACGACCGGCCAGGGACAGGTGGTCCTGCATCTCCAGGGCGTGGATTTGCTGGACGAAACGCCGGTGCTGGACATCAAACCCTACCTGCCCTACGCCGATCGCATTCCGGAAGCGACCGGCGGCTTTGCCTCCGAGGCGCCGGAGCCGTTGACGGCGGTGGAGTTCAGTCCAGCCGCGGCGGCGTACTGCGCGAACTGGCCGCATGACGACGACGATTTACGCGAACTGCTGGTCCAGATTTTGCGTCAGGACCCTCGCCCCGCCTACGAGCGCGCCCGGCGCCCGCCCCGACGGTACGGCATGCGGCTGTTCGATTGTGACGTTCGCTGGGAAATGCGCGACGAAGCGGCGTACGTGACGGAAATCCTGCCGGCGCCTCGCGGGGACGCGGAGAGCCTGGACGGGCGGAGGCGCGAAGACGATTGCAACCCCCACGATCCGAGGTGAACCATGCGCATTCTCCACACGATGCTACGAGTCGGCGATCTGCAACGCTCGATCCAGTTTTATACCGACATCCTGGGCATGAAACTCCTGCGCCAGCAGGACTATCCCGAGGGCGAGTTCACGCTCGCTTTCCTGGGTTATGGCGATGAAGCCGAACAGACCGTTCTGGAGCTGACCTACAACTGGGGGGTGGACCGCTACGACATGGGCGCGGCGTATGGACACATCGCGATTGAAGTGGATGATGTTTATCGGGCGACGGCGGCCATCCAGGCAGCGGGGGGCCAGGTTCTCCGCCCGGCCGGACCGATGAACGCCGGAACCACGATCATTTCCTTTATCGCCGATCCCGACGGCTATCCCATCGAATTAATCGGCCGTCGGTAACCGTGAATCGCTGAGGAAATATAGCGCTCCCAGGCGATTTGTAGCGATTTGTAGGTTGGGTTAGGCCGTAGGCCGTAACCCAACATCCTGATTGTGTTGGGTTACGCGCTGCGCGCTAACCCAACCTACATCCACGACCGATTTAGGATTGCTATAGCCGTTATGTTTGCTTCCCCTCTCCGTTGGCGGGGATGAAGGCGATTTGTAGGTTGGGTTAGGCCGTAGGCCGTAACCCAACATCCTGATTGTGTTGGGTTACGCGCTGCGCGCTAACCCAACCTACATCCACGACCGATTTAGGATTGCTATAGCCGTTATGTTTGCTTCCCCTCTCCGTTGGCGGGGATGAAGAGGGGGGAAGGCCTGGCGATCAGCTTCCCATCCTTGCCGGTCGGCATGACCCGGTTCAGCACAGGCGCTTCTGGCTGACACTCTCGCGGGCCAACCGCAATAGCTCCTCGGGCGGCTCATAACCGATCCGCCGACAGTGATGCAGATAGTCGAGCAACCGTGGCTCGATATCCGCGTTACTGGCGATATCCATCAGTTCCAATAGTTCGATCATCCGCGGGACCGGGACGGTGGCGACGGTACGCAACATGTGGGCCTTCCTCGTTCAAAATAGCGCGTGTGAAAAGTGGTTTTCGGGATCCAGGACCTCGGAGCACGCAGTCTCTGAATACATGGTTTCCGAAATAGTTAGCATTTTTTATACCAATCACTTAATTAATACGATTGTCATATTTATGAGCAATAACATACAGGATTTTCCGAATCTTCGCAAGCGGGAAAAGGGGTTATCGACCGCGGCTTCCATCGACCAAATTGGTCCGCATCCGCCCAAATTGGGCTGATCCGTACTCGCCGGTCTCTGGCGCGCTTGCAAGCTCTCCCAGGGAGACAGAAAAGGCTTTTCAGGCTTGCGGAATCAGCGTGGGATCAATCCCTGGAGTTTCCGGTCGTCCCCATTCCAGGGAAAGAGCGACCGCAAGAAGCTCTCTACGACGCCGGTGGTCGCGGGGGTAAATCCGTG
>Ga0209498_1003086_pt1 | contig 9978 bp, 13 predicted proteins | sample WalLakDeSediment_FD_184131 | JGI IMG/M metagenome (GOLD analysis project Ga0209498, IMG submission 184131) | Lake sediment microbial communities from Walker lake, Nevada to study Microbial Dark Matter (Phase II) - Walker Lake 11/02/13 Deep... | ecosystem: Environmental > Aquatic > Freshwater >... | reverse complement strand
CTTCATTTGATACCACCTGGGCTTGTATTTTAATCTGATCTGACATAACTTTTTATCCTATTGATCTTAGATTCAATTGAAATCAAACTCCGAAGGAGCTCCCGCAGCCGCAAGTTCTTGTCGCAGCGGGATTATTAAAAACAAATCCGCGTCCGTTCAATCCGTCTGTATAATCAAGGACGGTTCCCTGCAAATACATTAAACTGCGTTCATCTACTATAACCTTAACACCTTTGTGTTCTATGAGAATATCACCATTACGTTGCTCCTCCTCGAATGCAAGCATGTATGATAATCCCGAACAGCCGCCGCCCTTTACGCCGATACGGAGAAAATGGTTTTCCGGTATATTATTTTCCGTTTTTATCTTACCGATTTCATCTGCGGCTTTATCTGATATCGTAATATCACTCTGCATCCCCCGGGCGGGTTCGTTCATCGGGTTATTGATATTGGCTGTTTCAGACATAGTAACTCCTCCCTTGTTTAAATTGTAGATTATAATCCTAATTCGAGCCGCGCTTCTTCGCTCATCATTTGAGGATTCCACGGCGGATCCCACACAACGTCTACCTTTACCTCCTGTACCTCTTGCACACTACTGACTCTTTGTTCGACATCCTTCGGAAGTGTACCGGCAACCGGACATGCCGGCGATGTCAGCGTCATAATAACACGCACATTGTTTTCATCATCGATGTGAACATCGTAAATTAATCCGAGTTCATAAACATTCACCGGGATTTCCGGATCATAGCATGTTTTTATGACATCGATAATTTGTTTTTTTAGTAATTCTTTATCGGGCATACGATTTATACTTCGGTTGATACAACTTGTTCTTTATCTTCAAGTGCCGCACGCAATGTGTGCCATGCAAGGCTTGCACACTTCACTCTTGCCGGGAACTCGCTCACACCCGCAAAAGCGGCAAGTTTTCCGACCCGATCAGTTTCTTCCATCGGATTGGCAGTACCGGTGACGAGTTTCTGAAAAAGAGTTATCAACTCTTCGGCCTCTGCTACTGTTTTTCCTTTGAGCAACGAGCTCATGACGGATGCTGATGCTTTTGATATTGCACATCCCGAGCCCTCAAACCCTACTTCCTGGATTATGTCATTCTCGACCTGGACATAAATAGTATATTGATCACCGCACAATGGATTATACCCTTCCGCGTGGCGGTTCGCATTCGTAAGCTTTTTAAAGTTACGGGGATTTTTATTATGATCCAGGATAAGATCCTGATATAATGTTTTTAATTCTGACATTATTGAAAGACTTTCTTTACTTTTTCAAGGCCTCGTATCAACACATCCACCTCTTCTTTTGTATTGTATACTCCAAAAGACGCGCGTGCCGTAGCGGGTATACCAAACCGCTGCATAACCGGCTGCGTACAATGATGCCCTGTCCTTATTGCAACACCTTCAAGGTCAATGATTGTTCCTATATCATGCGGGTGTATACCTTCAAGCATAAATGAAATAACAGCCGATTTGTTTTCAGAGGTGCCGATTATCCTTAAACCATCGACGCTTAACAGAGATTCTGTGGCGTACTGAAGCAGTTCCTGTTCGTGCTGATATATCCTGTCCAATCCGACCCCATTGATATAATCGACCGCACTCCCGAGCGCGGTCACCCCTGCAATATTAGGTGTACCTGCCTCAAACTTGTATGGTATATCATTATAAATTGTTTTTTCAAACGTCACCGACTTTATCATATCACCGCCACCCTGATATGGCGACATCATTTCAAGATATTTCCTTTTCCCGTACAACACACCTATACCGGTCGGACCGAACATTTTATGACCGGAAAATACAAAAAAATCGCAGTCTAGATCCTTCACGTCAATCTTCATATGAGAAACAGTCTGTGCACCATCGATTAAAACGGGTATGCCTTTATCATGCGCCATCTCTATCATGGTATGTATCGGATTGATCGTTCCAAGCGAATTTGAGATATGAACAATAGATACGAATTTAACATTCGAAGTGAGCATTTTTTCATATTCTTCGAATATAATTTCACCTTTATCGTTGATAGGCACAACACTCAGTTTGGCCCCCGTTTGTTCACAGACTATTTGCCATGGAACAATATTTGAATGATGCTCCATACCGGTAATCAGTATTTCCTCGCCGGGTTTTATCATTTCTTTTACCAGGCTATGCGCGACGAGATTGATCCCCTCGGTCGTACCCCGGACGAAGATAATTTCCTCCGGCTCGGCTGCACCGATAAAAGAGGCAATTTTTTTTCGCCCTTGTTCATATCCCTCGGTCGCTTTCTGGCTGAGATAGTGGACACCGCGGTGGATATTCGAGTTATCTTCGAGATAATAACTTCGTAATGTTTCGATGACAATAAGGGGCTTCTGTGTAGTAGCTGCGTTATCGAGGTATACAAGCGGTTTCCCATTGACTTCGCGTTTTAAAATCGGGAAGTCGGCTCTAATCCGTTCAATAGCATGTGAGGATTTCGATGTAAACGGAAGTACTGTTTCAACCGCTTTTTTCATAATTTAAAAAATTATTGTTATTCTTTGTCTATTCCTTCTAACCTGTCCTGTTGTAATTTCACCAGCACGCGATGACGACAATGATCACGTAATTCTTTTATCGTGATACGATCGATGACATCGCTTGCAAAAGCATAGGTTAAAATATCACGCGCCATATCCCTCTCAATACCCCGCGTCTGAAGATAAAACATTGCATCCTGATCAAGTTGTCCGATCGTCGCCCCATGTGTACACTTCACGTCGTCGGCAAATATCTCAAGCTGCGGCTTTGTATCGATAGTCGCAGTATTAGACAGTAATAGCGCCTGATTTGTTTGTTTTGCATCGGTTTTTTGCGCGTCGAGGCGAACGAATATTTTACCGTTAAACACGCCCCGGGCACTGCCATCAAGCACTCCCTTGTACAACTCATGACTATTACAATGCGGCTTTGCATGATCAATCGTCGTATGATTGTCGATGAGTTGCCTCCCAGTACCAAGATACAATCCATTTAGCGTAGATTCAACCCCTTCGCCATTAAGAATTGCCCTGGGATTATTTCTGACAATTAGACCCCCAAAATCCAGCGCATTTGAGACAAAATTACTATTTGCAAGCTGAAAAACCTGAGTAGTAGAAATATGATATGCATTACTGCTTTCTTCCTGCACTTTAAAATGCTCAACATAAGCATTTTCATCGCAAAATACCTCGGTAACACAATTTGTGAAATACCTGTTATCCGAGATTCCCGCATAGGTCTCGATAATCGTCGCTTTCGAATGCTTATCCGCTATTATCAGATTACGCGGATAGGTTATAAAGGGTTCATTCCTGTCGGAAGCCAGAAAAAGCAGGTGAATCGGTTTTTCAATAACAGCATTTTCGGGCAGGTATATATACGCACCGTCTTTCATGAATGCCGTACTGAGCGCGGTAAATGAGTCGTCCTGAAACGGTGCATACCTGGCCAGATGTTTCTCCAGCAGATCCGTATCCGTCTGGAATGCCTCTGCGAGACTTTTTACATTGACACCTTCCGGAAGATCGCCGATCAACGAAAGATCAGAGTTAAAGTGGCCGTCTACAAATACGAGCACGTGTGCATCAAGTTCGTCATAATTAAACTTTTCCACAGCACCTTTCTGCACGAGACCGGCATCGGATTCGGTAATGTGGATAAAGTTCTCTTTTGCAATGGGTAAAATATTTGTATATTTCCACTCTTCATGTCGCGTCGTCGGGAAACCAAGTTCATCGAATCTTGTAAGGGCCTGACGACGGAGATCTTTGAGCCAGTTTTTTGCTTCCCCATTTATATTTTTTTCGAACTCTTCGAAACTCGTGATGTATAATTGATTATTTTCCTTTATCGCCAATGCCATGGTCAGACAGTCTCCTCGAGTTTTGCTTTGATTGATGAATACTCTGCCTTGATTTGATCATAACCCTTCTCTTCGAGTTCAATAGCAAGCTGTTTACCACCAGATTTGACAATTTTACCGTTCAGAAGAATATGTATGTAATCCGGGACAATGTAATTGAGCAGTCGCTGATAGTGCGTGACTATGATAATTGCGCGATCTTCATTACGCAAGCTGTTTACACCATCCGCAACGATGCGCAGCGCATCTATGTCCAGTCCTGAGTCAGTTTCATCCATTATGGCGAGTTTCGGTTCGAGGACTGCCATCTGTAATATTTCATTTCGCTTTTTCTCACCGCCGGAGAATCCTTCATTGACCGAACGGTTTAACATATCCGGTTTAATATCCAGGAGTTTTGCCTTTTCCTTTATAAATTTCAGGAAATCAGCCGCATCAAGCGTTTCGAGTCCGTGGTGTTTCCGAATCTCGTTAAGGCCTGTTTTCAGGAAATAGGAATTGGTAATACCGGGTATTTCCACGGGATATTGAAATGCCATGAACACTCCCTCACGGGCGCGCACATCAGGCTCCATATCGAGCAGATCCTTTCCAAGGTAATTGATTTCACCGTTGGTGACGTCATAGACATCGCGTCCGCTAATTACCTGTGCGAGCGTGCTTTTACCGGAACCGTTCGGCCCCATAATCGCGTGAACTTCACCCGCTTTTATATTTAAATTCACTCCTTTGAGTATTTCCGTTCCCTCTACTTCAACATGCAAATTTTTTATTTCCAGCATTCGTACTAATCTCCGACTTATTGTTTTTATATTATTTTAAAATTAATTACCCGACACTACCTTCGAGGCTTACACCGAGAAGTTTTTGAGCTTCAACGGCGAACTCCATCGGAAGTTCTTTAAACACCTCTTTTGCAAATCCATTCACAATTATCGATACTGCATCTTCGGTTGATATACCGCGTTGGTTGCAATAAAATATCTGATCTTCTCCGATTTTTGATGTCGTTGCTTCGTGTTCCACCTTAGAGGAAGTATTCTTCACTTCAATATACGGGAAGGTATGTGCGCCGCATCGATCACCGAGCAATAATGAGTCGCATTGAGAGAAATTACGGGCATTTTCGGCATTTTTCATCACTTTGACAAGACCCCGGTAAGAGTTCTGACTCAACCCGCCCGCGATACCTTTTGCTACAATCGTGCTTTTTGTATTTTTGCCGATATGGATCATCTTCGTGCCGGTATCGGCTTGCTGATGATTCATTGTCAGCGCGACGGAATAAAACTCTCCGACAGAATGATCGCCTTGTAATATAACACTGGGATATTTCCAGGTAATTGCAGAACCGGTTTCAACTTGCGTCCACGAGATTTTAGAATTGACGCCCGCGCATTTCCCGCGTTTCGTTACAAAGTTATATATACCGCCTTTCCCGTCCTTATCGCCCGGATACCAGTTTTGCACGGTGGAATATTTTATCTGAGCATCATCAAGAGCAATCAGCTCAACAACAGCCGCATGCAATTGATGTGTATCACGCTTCGGAGCGGTGCAACCCTCGAGATAGCTTACGTATGCTCCCTCTTCGGCAACGATTAACGTTCGTTCAAACTGACCGGTGTTCTCGCTGTTAATACGGAAATACGTTGACAACTCCATAGGGCACCGTACACCCTTCGGTATGTATACGAAAGATCCGTCACTGAATACTGCCGAGTTCAATGCAGCGAAATAATTATCGTTGTACGGAACAATCGATCCCAGATATTTTTTCACAAGGTCGGGATGATTCTGAACTGCTTCCGACATGGAACAGAATATTATCCCGTACTCGGCCAGCTTCTCCTTGAATGTTGTTGCAACCGATACACTGTCGAAAACCGCATCGACCGCTACGCCGGATAGTATTTTCTGCTCTCCCAGAGGTATACCCAGCTTTTCATAGGTTCTTAATAATTCGGGATCGACCTCGTCCAGACTCTTCGGTCCGTCTTCCTTTGATTTCGGCGCTGCATAATATCGCTGACTCTGATAATCGATAGGGGGATATTCGACATTCACCCATGTCGGCTCGGTCATCTTTTGCCAGTTCCTGAACGCTTTCAATCGCCATTCGAGCATCCATTCCGGTTCTTTTTTCTTCATCGAGATAAATCGAACAACATCTTCGTTGAGTCCCGGCGATGCGTACTCCTGCTCAATATCCGTAAAAAATCCCCACTTGTATTCACGGTTACCAAGAGCTTCCAGGGTATCTTTTTCAGTTACTTTTTTCTTGGCTTTGTGAATCTTTTTTTCAACTTCTTCAGAGGATATCTCTGCCTGTTGTTGATCTCTCTCAAGAATGTTGCCCATATATAACTCCTTATCGGATTAATACTTATAGTTACTAAACCTTTTATAATCAAGAACTTACAAAATAAGACTAATTTAGTCCTATTTGAAAATAAAAATTAAGCGACGATATTGCCGCGGACTTTGAAACTGTAAATTTATGAAAAAATAGCCCCGAAATCAAGGAAATTATTTCATTATTTAACATGAAAAACGATTTTATACAATGCCCGGTTCCATTTTATTGTAAAAATTCGTAGGTTATTACATGACTAACATTGTAGATCCTGATACAGATAACCAACGCCGTTTAATGGTGCACAAGCTTGCAGCTCATCTCCGGGCAATCGATGTCAATGTTCTTGCCGCAATCGATACCGATGATCTACCCGTCCCGAAATTATTCTCCAATCCGGGATTCGGAGATCAAAAGCGCAAACAACCGCACATACTCGGTGTTCACAGGGAGACGGGTGAATTATTCATAGGTCTGGTAAGAACAAAATACGAAGATTTTACAGACGAGAATTCTCGCACCGAGTATGATCTCTATACTGATGTAGCGATGAGACAGAGGGGGATCAATATATACCTGATGTTGCACGAGGACCGGATTCAACAATTCAACAGCTTCATTACTCATTATCTCCATCCGGATTTCTGGGTTAAAATCATTGTAGTTGCTTACGCCGACTCTTCTTTGTGAGAGCGGAGACGGGAAAACTCAAGCTCCCAGGCATCCGGATTCCGGACGTTAAGAATTAATTCACGCTCCATTGGTTGACAACGACAATGTACAACTACATTTTTTTTATTTTTCAATGGTCGGAGGTTGCATAACCTGTTTTTCTCCGATTCAAATTCACATTCGAACACAATCCTTTGTTTCCAGTCGAAAACAATCAGTCGCTCTCCGGTAAGAAGAGCAAGACCGACTGATATACTTAAACGCTCGTTTTTTTCTCCCAGTCTGAATCGGGTAAGACTGGTCTGTAAAACCACGCCCTCGTGGCGGTAGCGGTAAATATTATTTTCGAGCTTTCCCTTTATTCGAACAAGTACAATTATTAAAACAATAAATACTGCCGGAATAAGTAATATGACGTTTATCCATGGACTCATACAAAATCTTATTCTTCCTGTAAATCTATAAACCGTTCAATATATCCGGCATATCCGCCACCCTCGCGATACACCATCAAAGCCGAAGATTGACTGCCACGACGATCACCCCCTGCCTTTTCGGCCGCATCGAGAGCAGCTAAAAGGCGCACAGCCAGGTCACCGTTAAGTGGACCAAATGCAACAATAGAATATGTTGCGAACTTTTCATCTCCGGCATATAAAAACGTTAGATGCGCCGCAAAAATTGCTGGAAGCAGGAAAATAATTGTTTCCATTACCACAAGCCTTGTACGTGAGGGGTGAACGTGAGTACAAAATTAATAAACATATGTATAAGTTGCAAATTATCCTATCATTACGTATACTTTTTATAGATGAATATCTCAGATTACTTACGCAGAAATATCACACCACCCGTATTCTCTTTAATGACCGTCGGCGTGGCTATCAACCTCGGAATGGGGCAGGTTGTTGCTCTGTTGAAAATACCTCTTTATCTCGACTCGCTCGGTACGGTAATCGTCGCCGCTATGTGCGGTATTATTCCGGCAATAATTACGGGAATCATTTCTAATTTGCTTGCAAGCGCTGTCTTTAGTCCAGCCATGATGTTTTTTATACCCACGATGCTTGTTATTGCTTTGCTCGCCGGCATACTGACCAGAAAAGGTTTTTTTCTGAGCTGGTGGAAAGCCGTCCTCGGAGGTGTGTTTGTCGGGGTTTGCGCAGCCATCGTATCCGCGCCGATTTCGGCATATTTATTCGGAGGTATAACTCTTGCGGGTACGGATTTCCTCGTACTTTACTTCAGAGCTACCGGCCAGGAACTCCTGCAGGCCGTTCTCTATCAGGGTCTCGCATCGGATCCGATCGACAAAGGGATTACATTTCTGCTTGCATTTGTAATTTTAAGCAAGATGCCGCGTAACCTGCTCATGCGGTTTCCCGGTTACCATTATCTCAGACAACGCAACACAGTATGATTCGGTATTTACCTCATCCGGTACCAGTGTTTCTTTTTTTAGTACTTATTATCATTTCGGGTTTTACACTCAGCATCGTAGTCCGTTTTATTGTGAGTGTAATTTTGCTCCTGTTCTTTACATTTCACATACACGGTAAAAAAATACTCCGAACAATTTTAAGGATTGTTATACCGCTCTGCATCGCGATAGGATTGTTTATGACCTTTATTTATCCGGAAACCGAGCAATGGTTGACAATCGCAGGTATCCGCCTTTCCCAGGACGGCTTGACGGCAGCCGGTGAAATGACATCCCGTATACTGCTTTTATTCACCGGCATTATCGCATTCTTTAACCTCATTACGATACAAAGACTCGGCTCCTATCTCTACCAGAATAACTTACCGGTATGGCTTGTATTTATACTTATTAACGGACTCAAATTCGTCGATCGGTTCAAACATAAACTGAGCGAAATACATTTTTATCAGCGTCTGCGCGGGATGCCGCTTGAAAACATCTGGCAACGATGGAAAGCAACGGTGAAAATTCTGATCCCGCTCCTCTATTTTATGATTGAAGAAAGTTCGAACCGGGCAATTGCGCTGGAAATGCGTGGATTCACTGCCACAACCCGGCGTACGACGCTGAAACCGGACAGACAATCCGCCATTGACAGAATTATCACAGTATTGATCTCCGGTATCATACTATTCATTTTATTACGAAGTATTTTATCATGATAAGAGCTGTTAACCTGACGTTAAAAGATGAATCGGATAAACCGGTCGTTTCAAATCTATCATTTGAAATATTTAAAAAAGACCGTATCGCAATTTTAGGCAGGAATAGCGAATTATCGACATTATTATGCCACGCACTCGCGGGAATACTACATCGTACACACCCTTCATACAGCGTGAGTGGTTCGATACTGTACGCCGGTCAACCCGTCGAAGAAATCGACTCTCACGAGCGTACGAATAAAATCGCATATGTCCCGCCTTTTGCCGATCTGCTTATCAGCGGTGTCAAGGATACGGTATTCGGTGAAGTAGCGTTGAGTCTGGAACTTACAGGCATTGAGAGGGATCTGATATACGAAAGAGTTAATCGCATACTGCAACGTTTTGCTATAGAAAAACTGTCAAACCGTGACCCCGATGAACTATCGGGTGGTGAACGCCATAAAGTTGCCCTTGCCGCTATGATTGTCCGTGCACCCGATGTCCTTATCCTCGATAATCCCTCGATGTTTTTGGACACAGCCGGTGTAAACGACCTCCTTTCGATCCTGCGAGTCTATGATGGGACTATTATTATCGCAGATCCAAATCCCTATATTTGGGCGGCAGTTGCCGGACGTTTTATCACTATCGAAAAATCGGGGATTGTTCCATACGATTCACCGGCCGCACTCATCCGTGCTTTAGAAAAGGATGCCGTTCACTTCGACGTTCCATCATGGCATGAGTTACTTCTCATGCTCAGACAACCTCTGATAATCGATACAGAGGTAACCTCATTCCGGAGTTTATTTTCTTTGCGTACAATAATACGGGCAATGCAATGATACAGTGTACCGATCTTACATATCGATATCCGAATGGGCAGGGTATTCACAATATAAATGTATCAATTGACA
>Ga0209498_1003085_pt1 | contig 9982 bp, 11 predicted proteins | sample WalLakDeSediment_FD_184131 | JGI IMG/M metagenome (GOLD analysis project Ga0209498, IMG submission 184131) | Lake sediment microbial communities from Walker lake, Nevada to study Microbial Dark Matter (Phase II) - Walker Lake 11/02/13 Deep... | ecosystem: Environmental > Aquatic > Freshwater >... | reverse complement strand
GGTCACAGTCACTTCCACCGTCTGGCCCGGAGTGAGACAACAGATCTCGAAATCAAACATACCGTGCGGGAAGGTGACTCCCCGAGGGGCGGGTGATATAGCCAGCACAGCCTCCAGGCTCTCAATGTTTCCCTCGCTAAGCGCAAAGACAGCCGTGCCTGTGGCGGTTTCCGTCTCAACCTCTGCTGCGGGAACATCTTGACCAGTCTTCGCCCAGGGGTCAAAGAGAACGTTATCGCTGACAGCGTTCCCGGTGCCGGGACCTTGACCACTTGGCCCACTGGCGTCACCCCACCAGTTGTGAATGGCATCGACCACAAAACCAGTGCGGTTGTAAATACCCCAGTTGCCGCTGCCCAGAAAATCGTTGCAGTGTGCCGAGACATCAAGAACCGGCGTGGCAGGATCTGCCGGCGGCATATACAGACCGTGAACATTATCAAAAACGTTATCTGTGATCGTCAGATAGATGCTGCCGCCATAGAACACGTGCGTGCTGTCTGTGATCAACGCTCCCCAGCCGAGCCTGAAGGCCAAGTCTCCATACCAGTCCCACGCCAGGTCTACCAACGTATTGCCCTCGATGATAGCCTCAATGTTCGCATCTGTATAGGTGGTGACGGCAATACCGTAGCAGAAGTCTCCTGATATGTGGTTGTCCTTGACGACTACTCCCGCGAGGGGAATGTCGTAAGATCCGGGGTCACCGGTGGTCAAATGGATGCCAGGGATGACGTTGGGGCCGTGTATATTGTCGGACCCGGTGATGGTTGTTCCTCGTACAATCACGTTAGACCTTCGGATATTGATCGCTTGCGAACCCGACACACCCTGGTTACGTTCGATGATGAAGTTCTCGAGAACGACGCCTTCACCTTTGATATCAACCGTCGAGCTAGTAGTATCCCCTTCATACTTGATCGTGGCTGGATTGCCTTCGTCCGTGGTCAATGTGAGCCCATCGGTTACGATGATGAGGTTCTCTACCGCGATGTGACCAGCTGCAACGCTGATCGTGTCCCCGGGGACGGCAGCATCAATGGCTAGCTGAATCGTGCCATAGTCGCTAGGAACAAGCCTGTTGGTCTGCGCCGCCACCGGCGTTATGGCCACCAGGCTGAAGCTCAGCACCAGCGCCAGGACAAGTGCTATTCCAAATATCTTTTTCACTTCGTCTTACCTCCTTCTAAGCATCAGGCTGCTCGGCCGCTGCCCTGTTTGGCATTCAGGCTTTGTCATTTGGCATTGCCTCGGGCTTTGAGCTTTGTCATTTGCCATTCTAGCAAGCAGCCTTTGCCTTGCTCATGTAACTGCTCCACCCCGGGAAAGGTATTCGGGGTGTCGCTCTTCGCCCAAAACCGACCCTATCCTCTGCACCAGAGACTCCATGGGCAAGCATGTAAGCTCATCGCTGTCAATAACACATTCACCTGGATAGTTTCTCATCTCTGGCAAAAAGCACAGAGGAGACCCGCTCCATCAGGCCTCCTCCCAGTATGCTCTCGTTGTCCTGCCATGGCCCACATCCCCCTTCTCTCTCAGCCACATCTCATCCAAGCGTCCGATCTCGTGGCCACAGGCGACGCTCCACGCTCGTACAACCTTGCGCTTATCCAGCTCTGCCAACCCGCTCACGCTCATCACATGGCCCTTCATCAACCAACCCCGCACCCCGCAGCCTCAGACCTCAAATCACGCTAACCAAACGCGTAACCCCAGGCCTGTAGTACCATGGTACCACGGTGCTATTATACCCCCTGACCCAAGAGCTATGTCAATACCAGTGTCTATGAAACAGCCCCCGGCCCATTCGTGAACGTATTGGGATTAGTTCGACGCCATATCCAGGCTCCGGTAATGGTGAGAAGATCAATGCCCTCCTCTCTCATGCCTTTCCCTCACATGCCGTTGATAGCGTGGTACAATGTTAAGAGGATAGTTCTGAATCCCGGGCTAGCACACGGGCTGAAGAGCCAGCAGACACCAAGGAGGTGGAGAATGGCGATAGCAGAAGTCAGCGTTGTTCCGCTGGGAACAAAGACACCATCGGTGAGCAAGTATGTTGCGAGGGCAGTCAGGGTTTTGCAGCAGGAGAAGGATGTCAAATACGAGGCAACCGCCATGGGCACGATTGTGGAGGCCGACCTCGACCTCATACTGGCGGTGGTGAGGAAGATGCACGAGGCGGCGTTTGTGGACGGTGTGGCCAGGGTGGTGACCACGATCAAGATCGATGACCGTCGCGACGAAGCCCGGAGCATGCAGGACAAGCTGGCTTCGCTCAACAGAGAACTGCAGCCCTAGCCAACCGAACCACAAGGCAGTCCGGTCATATCCCCCTCGTAGAATAGGGACACGTCCATTTTTCAGACATCTGCCATGACGGGAACTGATACTTGACAGTTCCGTCGCCAGCAACGACGGCGCGGCCGAAAAATGGACGTGTCCCTGCTTCTCGTCATTGCGAGCGAAGCGCGGCAATCCGGTGCTCAAAAGGGTGGGATTTCTTCACCCCGATAAATCGGGGTTCGCAACGACGAATGGTGCATAGTGCGACCCTTTAGGGTCGTGCATTTGCCCCCGACCTCCCTGATGCCACCGTAGAAAGTGATCTTTGTCATCCGATTAGCTACTAGAAAAAAGGGCCGATTGCATCTCAGACCCTCTGCACTCCTCGAGACTCGTCCACACCAGTGGGGTTAGGACTCTCTTAACACGCTGTTATCTCATACACCGGGCCAGAGCCCGGCACTGCGTCCCGCAAAAGCAATCTGGCTCCTATGCCTTTACTTCGACGTGTACGCTCTCTATCTTGCCAACGTTTTTCAGCGTGGAGACGAGGCCTGTCACTGTATTTGTGATGATATCCCTCGGGAAAGGAGTGACAGGCAGCTGGCTGCCGTTGACAAAGATCTCGACGTCGCCCCGTTCCAGGTGCATCTCCAGCTTCTGTACGTCCTCTGCTCCTCGTAGAGAGGAGACTGCTCCCAGTACAGTTCGAGCCAGAAACTGCTCGGTGAAGGGGTTCAGCTCGATAGGCTCATTGTTGACCGCAAGCTCTGCCTTGAAGTCCTCATCCATATTACACCTCCAGATGCATAACCGGGCTATTTGTCGCTACCATAATGCTCGTCCCATCTGCCAGCGCGGGCACCTCTCTTCGTCGGGCGAAGGCTGTAATCCCATCGCTAGATCTTCACCAGGACCCTGTCGTCTTCGACCTTCACCTTGTATACAGTGAGGTTGGACGGCCTCTTGATCGCTCCTGCCATCTTCGAAAGCAGTCCGCCTTTCATCCAGCGGATCACCTTGCCGCTGCTGATGTCGAATTGAGAGCCGTGACGGGGGCAGGTGACAACAGTCCCCTCCAATCTGCCGCGAGACAGCTCTCCTCCCATGTGCGTACACCTGCCATCAGTGGCGTAGTAGGTATCACCCACCCTTGCCAGCAGGATCTCGCGTCCGCCTGCCATCACGGACTTCATCATGCCACTCTTGAGTTCATCTGCCTTCGCTACCTGTGTAAACTCGGCCATATGACACCTCCCAAACATCATTCGCAGGCGACAACCCCTGCCTGCCCGGCTAGACGACCTTCCTGAACTTCTCCCTGGGAGCGCCGCAGATGGGACACTCGTCGGGCAGCGATCCGTCGGCGACGTAGCCGCATACCTGGCAGACGTAGTACTCGACCTCCTCCTCGGCCATCATGTGGACCAGCGCCTTCTTGTATAGCTTGGCATGCCCCTTCTCAACATCACGGGAATAACTCAAGACCGTTGCCACTCCCGTGTTGTCCTCCTCGTTTGCCTCTTTGATGAACTGAGGATACGTGCTGGCAGCCAGGTTCTCCTTCTCAAAGGCGCTCTCCAGGTTCTCCTGAGTGTCAGACACAGCGCCCAGAAGGCGAACATGGTTGAAGGCATGCACCGCCTCGGCCTCGGCGATAGCCCGAAACAGCCTCGCCACCTGTGCATAGCCTTCTTGCTCGGCCTTCATGGCATAAGCCAGGTTCCTCAGGTGGGCCTGGGACTCCGCTATGAAGCCGACTCTGAGATTCTTAGGTGTCTTGGTTCCCTTGACCCCCGGCACCGAGTGCGCGACGAGTTTCTCTGACTCAGCACCGCAGACCGGGCATTTTGAAGGTTTGTCGGCGCTGAACTCCACGTGACGGCAATTGGTGCATTTCCACATCTTATCTACCCCCTTGTAGGTCGGGCCTCTCCTTCAGAGAATGCCTTTCATCATTGGCGCACTGCTCCGGCATACTTCGACAGCCGAGGCAGAGACACCCCTCTGGGTATGCTCACACGTAATCTGGCAGCTCACTACCCACGGCCGAACAGACACTCGCCGTCAGAGCCCCTGACAGGACTAGGCAGCGCACTCATCTGCCTTGGGCTTGACCAGTAGTACCGGAACGGATGCGGAGCGTATCAGCCTGTCCGCAACACTGCCAAAAACCAGGCGACTTATTCCGGAACGGCCGTGCGTGGCCAGGGCTATCAAGTCCACCTGGTTGTTGTTGACGAACTCGCTAATGGCCTCCGCCGCTCTGCCCGCCAACACCTGGGAACTGACCTTGAACCCTTCAGCGCTAAGCTGAGACTCTATCCTTGCCAGATACGCCCCTGCCGCGTCCTTGTCAGCGCTCTGCAGTGCCACGAAGTCGATGCCCTCAGCTCCCATAGTGGGCGGAGGCTCCACAACTCTCAGGAGGACGATCTCTCTTACGGCACACCCTTTCGCTATCGCCCTGGCATGGGGCAGAACACACTCCGCCAGCGCCGACCCGTCGAGTGGAACGAGCATTTTCGCATACATGTCGCTACCTCCTTCCTTCACCCATATCCCATTACCCTTATCCGATTACTCAACGCCTGCACATACCGGGCACATCTAATGCATAAGCTGATCAAGCAAAGCCGTGCTCTTTGTGCTTCTCCACGATTGTTCGCGCCAGGCTGTCCAGGGCCCGATAGTCATCTTCTACCGGCAACCCCTTGACGATCACCGGATCCAGCAGTTCCGCCTTGAGGTTGGGGATCATGCCCTTGAGCTGTTCAACTGCCTTGCTGCCCCAGCCATAGGAACCGATGATGGATACGAAGCGCAGTCCCGGTCTTAAGGCATTGGTCAGGAACGCGGCATAGGCAGCGGCAGGATGAGGGCCTACCAGGACCGTAGGCGTACCTATCACCAGGGTAGCCGCATCCACCAGTGCCATCGCCAGCTTGCCCGCATCGGTGTCCGCCAGGTTAAATTGCTTGACCGCAACACCTTCGGCAACCAGTACCTCGACAAGGTAGTTCACCATCTTCTGAGTGCTGCCGTGCATAGAGACATAAGGCAGAACCACTGTGTTCTTCGGTGGATCGAACACCCAGCTTCGATAGGCTTCCATGATGAAACACGGCCTGGCGTGTAGAGGGCCATGGCTGGGAGCGATGATATCGATCTCATAGCCTTCCAGTCTCTTCAGGTGCTTCTCTATGCTGGTGCGGAAAGGCATCATGATCTCGGCAAAGTATCTCTTAGACGGTTCATATGCCTGCCCATCGTCGGCCACAAACAGGTCTGACGTTGCCAGATGGGAACCAAAGAGGTCGCCCGAGAAGAGTATCCGCTCCTCCGCCAGATAGGTGAGCATGGTCTCGGGCCAGTGCACCCAGGGCGCGTGTATGAACTCGAGCGTCCTGTCGCCCAGGGACAGGGTTTCACCGTCGCCTACGGTGACAAACCTCTCGTCCGGCACGTGTAGGAGAGCCATCAGTATGTCCTTGCCCTTGGGAGTGGTGACCAGCCTGGCATCCGGATACTTGTCCAATACCCGGGGAATGGAGCCTGAATGGTCTTGCTCACCGTGGTTGGCAATGAGATAGTCGATGACGGGCACATCCTCAAGATGAGCGACCAGCAGGTCCCACATCTCGGGATCGACACTGTCTATCAGCGCAACCTTCTCACTGCCCTGCACCAGATAAGCGTTATAGCTCGTTCCGTCGGGAAGCGGTATCAGGGCATCAAAGAGACGCCTGTCCCAGTCAACCGCGCCTACCCACTGAACACCCGGCTTTATCTGTCTCGCTCTCATCTGTACCTACACTTTCTCGAACTGGTCCTTGCCGGCCCCGCAGACGGGGCAAACCCAGTCATCCGGGAGTTCCTCAAAAGACGTCCCCGCCTTTATCCCCCCGTCGGGATCGCCCTCCTTTGGATCATAGATGTAGCCGCATACAGTGCACTCATACTTCGCCATTTCAGTTGTTGCCTCCTTCTTTTCTTCTATATAGCTGGGAGCTGTCCTGGGTGTAGCACCTCGCTTAACCTGATGATAGTACGCGTAGGTCATCGGCTCGCCTTCCTGGAGGATCTCCGCACCCGCGATCTCCCCGATGAAGATGGTGTGCCCACCCACGTCAAGCTTGTTCACTACCCTGGCTTCGAGATAGGCCAGTGTGTTGTCCAGAACTATGGGAACCTTCGTTTCGCCGGCCTTGTACTTGATGTCCTTGAGTTTGTCCACGTCTCTCCCGGACTGAAAGCCGAAGTGACCGATTAGAGAAACCGGAGTATCCTGAGACAGTATGGAAGCCCCAAATACCCTGCTCTCACTTATGAACTCATGAGTGAGGTTCTGCCTGTTGATAATCACGGCGATCGTCGCCGGATCAGATGTCACGCTAACCACGGTGTTGGCGATTTGGGCGTTCAGCCTTTCTCCCTTCCTTGAGCTTATCACATACAGGCCATAGCTGCAGTAACGTAGAGCCTTGAGATTCATATGTGTCCTCCTGTCGGCGTCTTTACATAATGCACTGCCTGGCAGCGTCTGTTGTGGTTGGTACCTCTTGGGTCGTCTGCTCAGACGCCGTCCATCGACCAGTGTTCAGTCCTGGTGAACCACCCTGCGGGGTCGCTGAAATACTCATGAGCATCGGAGAGCGCAAGATAGTGCCCGCGTTCTTCACCTGCCAGAGTCTCATAGAACCGCCTCTCTACAGGCAGACTGGTCTCCCCGCTGCGCCTGTGGTAGAGATCGTAGGATTTCGTCTCCATGTCCATGGCTATCTTGAGGGCCTCAAGTTCGGACTCAGCCACTTTGATCTCCTTACCGAGTTCCTTGGTGGCCTGTGCGAACAGCGACTTGAGCCCTTGCCCCTGGTCGGATTCCAGCTTTATGTCCGGCCATCTTCGTTCCCTCTTGATCGCCTCGTAGATCTGTTCAAACCGCCTGCGGTGAGCCTCTTCTTCTTTAGCCAGACGCTCACACAGGTCTCTGCCCAGCTTGTTGCCACTCTTCTGGCCCGCCTTCAGATAGAATTCCTGCCCATCCGTCTCCATCCGAAGTGCAAGCTCCAGCACTTCAGTTATCCTGGCCTGTTCCTTTTCCATCTAACACACTCCTTCGCAAAAGGTCGTAAGTCGACAAGCTGGGTTTAATCACCACACCACACTCGAGTTCCATATCCATGGCCCACGCAAGGCCATCAATCATGAGACGAACAGCATTGTTGCTGTCTTACCAATAGTATAGCAGAGCCGAATCGATCGTCAAGCAAACCTTGTACCCGAACCCTTGCCGAGTCCTGCAGGTCAACCCAGGCTGAGGCTTGGAATCACATCCAGATCATAGTCGCTTGTGTTCCCGGCCCGAAACTGATGATAGCCACATGCAGCCACCATGGCGGCATTATCCGTGCAAAGGTGCGGCGGAGGTACCAGAACCGGAACCGGCGAGTCGGCAAGGATGCGCCGGGTTATCGTCCTGTTGGCGGCCACTCCCCCGCTGAGCAGAATCTGCTCGACCTTTGACTGTCTCGCAGCCTCGATCGTCTTGGCAACCAGGACATCGGCTACAGCTAACTGAAAGGACGCAGCAGCGTCGGCCACCGAGACTCCTCCTTTTTGCACCAGGTGCCACATGGCGGTCTTGAGGCCGCTGAAGCTGAAATCATGACTCCCTTTGAGCCAGGCCCGGGGCAGAGGCAGGCAGGGAGTTCCGGCGCCGGCCGACCTTTCGATGGCAGGCCCCCCGGGATAGCCCAGACCGAGGATTCTGGCTGCCTTGTCGAAGGCCTCGCCGGCGGCATCATCACGAGTCCTGCCCAGTGCCCGGAAGCTACCGTGTCCTTTCATTAGCAGCAAATCGCTGTGGCCGCCCGACACAATCAAGCACAGGCAGGGAAACCTTACTTCGCTCCCTTGGCCCGAAGGGGAGGACTGCTCCAGCCAGTTGGCATATACATGTGCCTCAAGATGGTTGACCCCGACGATGGGGAGTCCTGTCGCCAGGGCGATCGCCTTGGCCGCGTTGACTCCCACCAGCAGCGAACCCGCCAGCCCCGGGCCGTAAGTAACAGCTATACCGTCTATGTCTTGCCAGTTGGCTCCGGCCATTGCCTCTTTGATGACAGGTATAACGGTGAGGAGATGTTGCCTTGAAGCGACCTCGGGGACTACTCCGCCATAGCGTGCATGGATGTCTATCTGTGAGGCAACGACATTGGAGATAATCCTGCTCCCGTGCTCCACCAGGGCGGCAGCAGTCTCGTCACATGAGGTTTCTATGCCGAGTATCTTCATGCGCTTTCAGCCTTGTAGCAACTATCTATCAACGCCGGCACCTGTTCATAGCCAGGTACGAGAATCGCGTTGACCCTCTTTCCCATGCCTGTGTGTGGTATTCTAATCGAGAGGAGTTGGATAGGCAAGCTGTCCACGGTTACCCCTGTCTGTCCTGTATAATAGCCTATCTCGGTATCCTGAGTCCTCGGAGATGACTGCTATCATTCTCGCCGGTGGCAAGAGTTCGCGGCTCGGACGGAACAAGGCTCTGCAGGTCCTCGACGGCAGGAGCCTGATCCAGCGGGTAGTCGAACGCCTTGATGTGCTGAGCGCAGAGATAGTCATAGTGACGGCCGGCGGCGAGGCAATGCCCGTTTCTTCGGCCGCAACGGTTAAGACGGTGCCCGACATCTATTCCGGGCGGGGGCCGCTGGTGGGCCTCTACTCAGGCCTGTCGGCCTCGGCCTCTCAACAGTCCATCGTTGTTGGCTGTGATATGCCCTTCCTCAGCGTCGGCCTGCTTGAATATATGGCGCAGATCTCCTCCGCCTTCGACGTCGTCGTCCCCCGTATTGAAGACAAGGTTGAGCCACTATGTGCCGTGTACTCCAGTACCTGCATACCTGCCATTCGGGAACTGCTGGAGCGTGAAGAACTGAGGATCAACAGGCTCTTCGGTATGGTGAAGGTGAGATACGTTGGAGAGGATGAGATAGACAGGTTCGATCCCGACCACCTGAGCTTCTTCAACATCAACAGCAGGGCCGATTTGGTCAGAGCAGGGCAGATCGCAGCCGAGAAGGTGCAGATGGAAGAGCGGCGTGACGTCGTGCTGTGAAACCTTGTCTATGAAGCCCGATTGGACTCCGGTGTTACGCCTGTGGCGCCTGCCGTCTCCCTCAAGGGACTTGGTCCCAGCGTCTTGACCTCGGAGATGAAGTCCGTGATTACCTGTGCGAATCTCTGCCCCTCGGCGGCCGAAACCCACTCCAGCCTCAGCCGTTCCGCCTCGATTCCCACATTTGCCAGGAGCCGCTTCAAGAGCATGACTCTCCTCAGCGTCTTGTAGTTCCCCTCTAGATAGTGACAATCTCTGGGATGACATCCCCCTACGAAAACACCATCAGCGCCCAGGCGGAAGGCGTGCATGATGTATACCGGATCCACTGCCCCTGAACACATCAGCCTTATCATTCTCAAGTTCGGAGGATACTGCAGACGGCTTATACCTGCAAGGTCAGCCCCGGCATAGGCACACCAGTTACAGCAGAAGCCGATAATCCTGGGCTCGAAGCTATCCATCTCTATACTCCTATCAGGGCCGCGCTGATCGCTGCCGAGATCTCCTCTCTGGTGAATCCCCGCTGTTGAGCGGCGCCGGAGGGGCAGGATGCACAGCAGGTGCCACAGCCCT
>Ga0209498_1003084_pt1 | contig 9982 bp, 8 predicted proteins | sample WalLakDeSediment_FD_184131 | JGI IMG/M metagenome (GOLD analysis project Ga0209498, IMG submission 184131) | Lake sediment microbial communities from Walker lake, Nevada to study Microbial Dark Matter (Phase II) - Walker Lake 11/02/13 Deep... | ecosystem: Environmental > Aquatic > Freshwater >... | reverse complement strand
CCGCCTCGTCCCCCGCCGCCGCCACTCCCCCGCCGCCGCCACTCCCCCGCCGCCCCCCGCCGCCACCCCCCCCGCCACCCCCTCGGACTCGTGAAAGGACTCGACCATGCAACGAAGCCTGATCACCCTCATCGCACTGCTGGCGCTGGTGGGTAGTGCCATCGCGCAGAAGACCCTCACGGTATGGAGCGGCTACCCGGAGCTCGAACCGTTCTATGCGCACGTGGCAGCCCAGTTCGAGGCGGACAACCCGGGCGTGAAGGTCGAGATCCTCACGCAGCCTCTGCGCGACTACGAGCGCCGGCTCATGGTGACGCTGCCCGCCGACTCCGCGGGTGACATCCTCGAGATCAGCTCGGCGTTCGCCGCGCGGTTGGTCCAGAACGACCTCATCCCACCCCTCTCCGCCAACCTCGAAGCGCTGGTCACGGGCGGCGCCTACGCCGACTTCTACATCGAGAACGCCTCGTTCGACGGCACCGTCTACGGCGTGCCGCTCTTCCGTGGTCAAGGCGCCCTCTTCTACAACACCGCGATGTTCGAGGCCGCCGGCCTCGCGGGTCCCCCCACCACGATGGACGAGTACGTCGAGTACGCCAACATCCTCACGCAGCGCGACGCCAGCGGGGAGCCCACCGTCAGCGGTTGGAGCCTCCGACTGGGCGGCGGCGGCAGCGGAATCGCCGAGAAGTTCTGGACGATCATGCACCAGTACGGTGGATCGATCGTCACCCAGCAGGCCGACGGCACTTGGGCCGCCGACTACGCGAACGACGCCGGATACGAGACGCTCAAGCTCTACGTGGACCTCGTCAACAAGGACCGCGTCGTCACCCCGGAACTCACGGGCGACGCCCAGGGCTTCCAGCTCGGCACCACGGCCATGTTCATCCGCGAGTCGTGGGTGATCGGCGACATCGCGGCCAAGGCGCCCGACCTGCCCTACGCGACCGCCGTCCTGCCTCGCGGCACGATCTCGCTGCCGGTCAACCTCTACGTCACCAGCAGCGATCCGCTGGCTTCGACGTTCGTCGAGTACGTGATGCGGTCCGAGAACCTCCGTTGGCTCCTGGCGAACGTCGGTTGGCTCCCCAACCGGCAAGACGTCGACTACGCCGACATCATCGCCGCGACGCCGGGGCTCGACGGCTTCATCAACATCCCTGCCGACCAGGTGCTCTTCACGGTCCCGCCGATCGAGCCGATCGACGAGATCCAGACCCGCATGGCCGAGCATCTCGTGCGCGCGTTCACCGATCGGAACCTGGTGGACAACGAGGCCGGGATCCGTGCCGTCCTGCAGACCGCTGCGAACGAGACCAACGACATCCTTCGCCGCGCAGGCCTTCGCTGAACCGATAGTTGGCGCGCCGCAACCGCGGCGCGCCAACCTCTTCGCCCTTCGCTGGAGGCGCGGTGGTCAAGTTCCGTCTTCCTGGTCGAACCGTCCGAGGGCGCTGGGCGTTCGCGTACCTCACGCTGGCCCCCGTCGTCGCGATCTACCTCTATTTGCGCATCATCCCGATCTCACAGACGTTCATCATGAGCTTCTACGAGTGGAACCTCATCGCGCGTCGCCGACCGTTCATCGGCCTCGAGAACTACGCGGGCCTGATGCGCGACCAGGCGTTCATCACCGCCCTCGCCAACACGACCGTCATCGCCTTCGGGATCCTGGCGCTCAGCGTCCCCAGCGCGCTCTTCGTCGCCACCCTGCTCGCCAAGCCACGGTGGCTGTCGGCGGTGTACGAGACGGCGTTCTTCCTCCCCGTGGTCACGTCGATGGTCCCTGCCACCCTCGCCTGGAAGTGGATCCTGGACGCGAAGCTGGGACCCCTCAACCAGTTCGTGGGCTGGTTCGGCATTCCGCCGCAGGCATGGTTGATCAAGCCCGAACTGGCGATCTTCTCGGTGATCCTGCTGTCGGCTTGGAAGCTGCTCGGCTACAACATGATCATCTTCCTGGTGGGCATGAGGAACATCCCCGCCACCTACTACGAGGCGGCGGAGATCGACGGTGCCAGTCCCGGTCAGCGGTTCTGGTTCATCACGCTGCCGCTCATCCGACCCATCTTGCTGTTCGTTTCGGTGATCACCGTCATCCAGAGCTACAACGTGTACACGCAGGTGTACGTGCTCGCTTCGGATGCGCAAGGCGCGCCCGGGTACGTCGTCCGCGTCCTGGTCTACGACATGATCGAGAACGGCTTCAGGTTCTTCAGGATGGGGTACGCGTCGGCCGAGGCGATGATCCTGCTCGGGATCGTCCTGGTGCTCACGGCGGTCCAGTTCGGCGCCCTCAGGGACCGCCGATGATGCGCCCAGCCGCCCTCGCCGGCGGGCTCTCGAAGGCGCCACGGGCCATGCGGCGTCGGTCGCCGTGGTGGCGACTCGCCGGTGAGGAAGCCATCCTCGTGGTCGGTGCGATCCTGATGGTGATGCCGTTCGCCTGGATGGTGTCCACCGCGCTGAAGAGCCCGGCCGAGATCCTTCAGTGGCCTCCGTCCTTCATCCCGGAGAACCCGAGCCTGGCGAACTTCGTCTTCGTGTTCGAGAACGCGCCCTTCGCCCGCTGGCTGCTCAACAGCCTCATCCTGGCGGTGTCCTCCACCGTCGCGATCCTGCTGACCTCCGCACTGGCGGGCTACGTGCTGGCGAAGTTCAGCTTCCCGGGCCGCGGTCCGCTGTTCGTCGTGATCCTGGCGACCGCGATCGTGCCGTTCGAGGTGTACATGATCCCGCTCTACCTCACCTCGCGCAACCTCGGCCTCATCAACACGATGCCCGGCGTCATCCTTCCCTTCGTCGTCATGAGCTTCGGGATCTTCTTCGTCCGCCAGAACGTCCTGGCGTCGATTCCCGACGAGCTGATCGAGGCCGGCCGCATCGATGGCGCGTCGGAGAGCTGGATCTTCCTGCACGTCGTGATGCCGCTCCTCAGCGGCCCCCTCAGCGCTCTGGGGATCTTCGCCTTCATGCAGGCGTGGAACCAGTTCGTGTGGCCGCTGTTGGTGGCGAACAGCAAGATGCTTTACACCGCCGAGGTCGGCCTGGCGCTCTTCCAGACGGGTTACACGGTGGACTTCGGGGCCGTGTCCGCCGGCTCGGTCATCAGTGTCCTTCCCATCCTCATCGTCTTCCTCGCCCTGCGCCGCCGCATCATCGATGGCGTCGCGCTTTCCGGCCTCAAGGGCTGACCAGGAGGCAAACCGTGAACGCACAGCGACGCTACTTCGACCAGGTGCTCGACCTCATGCACAGGATCGAGGCCGAGGAGGCGCCCGCCATCGCCGCCGCAGCGACGCGCGTCGCCGACACGATCGCGGCGGATCGCCCGATCCACGTGTTCGGCACCGGCGGTCACTCGGTCATGGGCGCCGAGGAGGTCTTCTTCCGCGCCGGTGGCTTCGTACCCGTCAACGCCATCCTCGACGAAGGCGTCCTGCTGGCCCACGGTGCGCTTCGCTCGATGGCGGTGGAGCGCACGCCGGGCTACGCCCAGGCCGTCCTCGGCTACCACGGTGTCGGCCACGACGACACGCTCATCGTCGTCAACGCCTACGGCGTCAACGCGTGCACCATCGACGCCGCGGTGTACGGCAAGGAGCACGGCTGCTTCGTGGTGGGGGTCACCTCGGTCGCCATCCAACGAGGACTCGCACCCGACCATCCCGCGCGCCACCCCAGCAGGCACGACCTCTGCGATCTGGTGGACGTGGTGATCGACTGCAAGGTCCCCATGGGCGACGCGCTGGTGGAGATCGCTGGGATCTCGCAGAAGGTGGGCGCCAGCTCGACCTTCTGCAACGCGTTGGTGATGAACCTGATCATGGTCTCGGCGGTCGAGCGGTTGGCGGAGCGCGGCATCGATCCACCGATCTGGCAGAGCGGGAACAGCCCCGGCGGCGATGAGGCCAACGCCCAGCACGTCCAGCGCTACCGGGACAGGATCAAGAAGCTGTGATGGCGACCCGGCCCAGTTCCGTCGAGGTCGGCCGGTACGGCGAACTCGAGGTCGTCGTCGCGCCGGACGGCGCCACGCTCGGGCAGGTGGCGGCGGCCGAGGCGGTGGCGATCCTCCGGGCCGCCATCGCGGCCCGCGGGGAAGCGCGGGTGATCGTCGCGACCGGCAACTCGCAGCTCGGGTTCTTCCACGCTCTGCGCCTGCACCATGACGTCGCGTGGAGCCGCGTGCGCGTCTTCCACATGGACGAGTACATCGGCATCGACGAGACGCACCCGGCCAGCTTCCGGGCCTTCCTCCGGCGCGAGTTGATCGAACCGCTCGGCATCCTGCACTTCCACCCCATCGACCCCGTCGAAGCGGACCCGGCGGCTACGATCGAGCGCTACGCGCAGCTGCTTGCCCGCTACCCGATCGACCTGACCTGCATGGGCATCGGCGAGAACGGCCACCTCGCCTTCAACGACCCGCCGGTTGCGGACTTCGACGACCCGGCCGCCCTCAAGGTCGTCGCGCTCGACGAGCGCAGCCGCGCGCAGCAGGTGGGCGAGGGACATTTCCCGACCCTCGATGCCGTGCCGACGCACGCCATCACGCTCACGATTCCCACGCTGCTCAGGCCGCCCAGGGCGCTGGTGATCGTTCCCGAGGCGAGGAAGGCCGCTGCCGTCGCGCGGGCGTTGACCGGCGACGTCACCACCGAGTGCCCGGCGTCCATCCTGCGCCGCGCCTCGCACGCCACGCTGTTCCTCGACGTCGATTCGGCCTCGCTGCTCGCCGACGCCCATGGTCGTTGACGCGAGCGCGGGCCGCCTCAGCGAGACCGAGCGGCAGGCGCTGGGGCTCGCCTACCGTCGGCACCTGGAGGAGCGCATCCTCCCGTTCTGGATGGGCGGTCCGGCCGACGACCGTCGTGGGGGCGTCTTCACCTGCCTCGACGAGCGCACCGGCGAGCGGATCAGCGACGACAAGTACGTGTGGTCGCAGGGTCGGTTCGCGTGGCTCATGGCGCATGCGGCGCGCATGTCCGACCGCGGTCTGCTCACCCGCGAAGATGGCCGCTTCCACGAGCTCGCCGACAAGACGGCGTCGCTCCTGCTCGAGCACGCGATCCTCGCGGACGGCACCTGCGCGTTCGTCCTGGACGGCGACGGCACCCCCAAGGAACACGCCCCCGGCGCGGGACTCGACGCCAGCATCTTCGCGGACTGCTTCGTCGCCTTGGGCCTGAGCGAGGTCTCGCGACTGCGCGGCGACCGCGGGGTGCTCGACCGCGCCATCGAGCTGTTCGACGCGCTGCAACGGCGGATCGCAGTCGGCGAATATCGCATGGAGCCTTACCCGGTTCCGGCCGGTTACCGTACCCACTCGATCCCGATGATCTTGCTGGGCGTGGCTCAGGAGTTGGTGCGGGCCGCCGCCGACCTCGGCCATCCGCGCCACGGTGACTTGCGTGCCATCGCGCTCGAGAAGATCGACGACATCATGACGACCTTCGTGCGCGACGACCTGCTGGTGGACGAGGTCGTCGCCGATCGCGACGGATCCCCGCAGGGACGGCTGCTGACCGAGCACGTCAACCCGGGGCACACGATCGAGTCCATGTGGTTCGTCATCGAGAGCGCACACGCAGAGGGGCAGGGGCCGGTGGTGAAGCGCGCGGCCGAGGTCATGGAAGCGGCCCTGCGCATCGGTTGGGATGGGCTCCATGGCGGCCTCCTGCGCTTCGTCGACCGGCGCGGCGGCCCCCCGAACGGCGTGCCCACCTGCGCGTACGAGAAGCTCATCCTCGAGACGTGGGACACCAAGATCTGGTGGCCCCACGCCGAAGCCCTCTACGGTTCGCTCCTCGCCTGCCTCGTGACGGACGACCCCCGCCTGCTGCAACACCACGATCGCGTCCTGCGCTACAGCATGAGCGTCTTCCCCCACCCGGACAGCGAAGTGGGCGAGTGGATCCAGGTTCGCGACCGCCTGGGTGCGCCTCTGTCGAAGGTCGTGGCGTTGCCGGTGAAGGATCCCTTCCACATCGCCCGGGCCCTGATGCTGTCGGTCGAGCTGTGCGCGGGGGGCGTGGCCGCCCGCACCACCTGCGCATGAGGCGCGTCGGCGAAGCAGTTCAGCCCGCCTGCGCCGACCCGCCCGCCCGCGCCGAGCGGCTCTCCGGGTCGTCCTCGAGCAGCCGGATCAGCTCGGGCAGCCGGTCGAAGCGATCGAGGCGGAGCCCGGCGGCGCCACCGCCGGTGCTGGGCTCGATGAACTCGGGCTCCGGCGCCAACCCGAAGCGGCGGTAGAAGGCGCGCCGCAGGAAGTCCTGCACCCGCGGCACGGAGGCCTGCCGGGTGTCGACGTGGACCTGGAAGTAGTCGCCCTGGCCGGCGGCGTTCACCCGCACCGCGGTCGCGTCGGGGCCGAAGGCGCGCTTCAGCATCGCCTCGGCCAGGTCGATCAGGGCCAGGCCCCGGAAGAAGTTGCCGCCCTCGAGCCGGTACAGGTCGAGCGGAGCCGTGCCCGCGAGGGCGGCGTCGTCCAGCCCTCGGTCGAAGTCGACCGGCGTCGCCCCGGCGCGCGTCAGCCACTGCGCCAGGCGTTCGGGGCCGCTCAGACCACGCTCCCACGGCGCCTCCGCCATCAACGCGTCGGCGTCCGGCAGGGCGGCGGGGTCGATGTAGAAGCAGCGGTCGCCGCCCTGCGAGCGGGTCACGGTCTCGATCCAACTGTCGGGATCGTGGAGCAGGCGGGCGTTCTTGACCACCTCGCCGAAGAGGTAGGCGACGATCGCGCGTAGCGGCACGCCGGTCTCCAGCTCGAACCCGCCCAGGCGCGACGGGCGCCGCAGCAGGGGCTCGCGCCAGCCCTCCATGAGGGCACCCAGGGTCGCGTCCGCCTGGCGGGCGGCCTCCTGTGGCGTGGCGTGGCGCTTGCCATGCCATTCGCCGATCAGCCAGTCGCGCCGCTCGCGCAGGCGTTCCGCGAGCTCCTCGCGCGAGATCCGCAGCGGCAGCTGCAGCAGCGTGTCCGCCACCCACGCCGCGGTGGCAGGCGCGAGGGTGCCGGCCTGCAGCAGGTCGGCCTCCAGGTGCGGGAAGAAGTCCTCGTCGAGCGGCAGGCCGACGAGGATCGCCGCCATCTCGGCCGCCTTGCCGGTGAGCTTGCGGATCTCGCCGGTCGTGGGCAGCGGGTCGTTCGCGGACTCGCCATACATGCCGTACGACCAGAGCCAGGCCTCGCGGTCGCGGTCGACGGTGTAGGGGAAGATCACCCTGAACCGCTCCGTGGGGACCGGGTAGATGCCGAGCACGCGGAAGTTGTCGCGCGGGTTCGAGGAGATGAGCGCGCCCTGCCCCGCAACGCCCTTCTGCTCCGTCGCCTGGTCGAGCGAGCCGGCCCGCACGCCGGTCCCGTACTCGGCCTGGCAGGCGAGGTGCACCAGCAGGTCCGGGGGGATCGCGAGGTCGTACAGCGCGTTGACGGCGTTCTTGACCGCGACCGTCACGGCCGACGAGCTCGAGAAGCCGCCGCGCGGGATGCGGCCGGTGGTGGCCAGGCGGAGTCCACGGAACGCTTCCTGGCCGAGCGCGCGTTGCACGCTCGCGCCGATGGCGCCCTCGCGCAGGGTGCGGACCGATGCGATGGCGTTGCCGATCAGCGAGAAGGGGCGGCGCATTCCGTTGGCCACCCACAGGTCGGCCGGCGGTAGCGGCAGCCCGGCGCGCCGGCGCCGGTCGAGTTCGTCGTGCGAGAAGTACCCCAGCGACAGCAGCATGCGCTCGGCCATGCGGGTGCCGAACCCCTCGTAGGCGTACCAGTCGGTGATCTCCTCGCCCGGGTACATCGACGCGTCGTCGGCCGGCAGCGCGCTGAGCCGCTCCTGGAACTCGGCGTCGGTCGGGAAGAGGTGGATCGCGCCGTCGTGCGCCTCCTGCGCCACGACGACGATCTGCTCGCGGCCTGCCGCGTCGGCGGCGCCGATCGGCATCTGCCAGGCGGGCCCGAAGAAGCGTCCCATGTCGGGGTGCATGAAGGCGATCCGCAGGCGTCCGCCGGAGGCGCCCACCGCAACGGGGCGGGCGGGGTCGAAGCCCTGCCGGTCGCGCTGGGCCGTGTCGTGCAGTTCGCGCAGCTGCGCCGCGATGGCGGCGGTCTGCCCGGGCGGGCGGTTGGCGCGCAGGACCTGTGCCGCGCGCTGCAGGTCATCGCCCTTCACCTCGGGCGCGGCTCGCCGCTGGAAGAGGCCCTCGAGCAGGGCCAGGTCGTGCGGCCGCGTGACGTCCGCGCTCAGCCAGTCGTATGCGGCGTCCGCGGGCTCGATCGTCAGGGCGCGGGCCTCGCCGCCCCGTGCGGCGATCCCCTCCACGATGTCGGTGAGGTAGAACTGGCGCTGCGCGTTGTCGTTCGTGAGGCCGGCGAGGCTCTCTCGCAGGAGGTCGGCCCGCAGCAGGTAGAGCGGGCAGTTCGCCTCCGTCACGTCCTGCCAGGCGGTCCGCTGTGCCTCGTCTGACCAGGCGTCGATGTCGCGCTGCTCGACGATGCGGCTGACGCTGCCGTTCGCGTCGCGCACGATGCGGCCCTTGCCGAGGTGGCGCGGCGGCTCGTAGCGCGCGGCCAGCAGCGTCAGGCGCGGCATCTGCTCGGCGCCGCCCGCGTGCCGCGCCTCCATACGGGCGAAGACGCTCTCCGGGACGACGCGGTCGCCCATGGTGACGAAGAGCAGGGGATCGCGCTGGCGCAACTCGGGGACGCTGAACGCCTCGTAGGCCGCGAAGGCCGTGCCGCCGGTCGGGTCGTCGGAGTGGACGTACACCAGGTCGTCGCCGAGCGCGGCCATGACGTCGTCCTGCCGGTAGTGCACGAGGCAGACGACGGGTCCGCCGTAGCGGCGTTGGAAGGCGTCGATCGAGTGCCGGGCGAGCGGCTTGCCGCTCACCAACTGCACGCACTTCGGTTCGGTTCCGAAGCGGGTGCCCTTGCCCGCAGCCAACACGAGCAGCACCGGGCGGCCCGGGGCCCCCTCGAACGCCTGGCGCGCGCGCTCGGGGTTCAGCAGCTTGTCGGCCGCCAGGCGGGCGGCGTCGCGAAGTACGGGTGGCGCGTCGGTCACGGTCGCCGACCGTGACCGCGGCATGGCAGGCCGCGGTCGTCGGGCACGTCGGGCGCGCCGGGGATCCCGTCGAGGTTGGTGGCTGCGCGTCCGTTCATCACCGTTGGGGGCGAAGGTACCACGGTGGGGACGGGGATGCGGTCAGGGGTCGGTGCGCGAGGCAGGATCGTGTGGCTACGCCGAGCCTTCGGTGGCGCCGGAGTGCGCACGCCAGCGCTCGGTCGGCTCGGCTGGTCGACATGGGCGGGGGCGTCGGTGGCCTGCCGAGCCATGCTCGACCGCGGGTTGCCGAACCTCACCAGCTACCCCCATGTCAACTCAGAAGTGGATTCAACCGGGGGTGGGGTGGTTCACTCAGAGGTCGTTGTTGCCGAAGGGAGGCTCAGTCGGCGGCCTCCGCGAGCGCGGCCGGCTTGCTGACGCGCCGCCCGAGGCGAGCGGCCAGCTCACACTTCAGGGCCAGGGGGTTCAGCTCGCGCCGGAGGGCCGCGAGTTCGGCATCGCGCTGCGGCGCGATGGCTTTGTGCTCCTGAAGCCGTTCGAGGGGCGTGCGGGCGGTCTCTTAACGCTTCCGGAGCTTGCCGCCTTCACGTGCGTTTCCTGATGGAGTCGGCCCGTGAAGAGGCCAAGCAAGGGAAACGAAACGTGCGACCTTCGGACGAGCACCCTCCTAAGGCCTGGAAGTGTACCGCCAGAGAGCGAAAGGCATCCCGCAATCGTTCTGTCGCTTCTCGTCAACTCGGCTCAGCTCTTCTCGTGGCATCGGTCTGGGTGCTCCCACGCGTCGCCGACGAGGGCCATGTTGGTGGCTTGGGCCGTGCGGTGCCGCGCAAGGACGGTGAGCGTGTCGGGAGGACGGACGACGAAGCGTGGCGAGGAGCGCGTCTTCGAGTGCCGATCCTCGGTCGGTCTTCCCG
>Ga0209498_1003083_pt1 | contig 9983 bp, 5 predicted proteins | sample WalLakDeSediment_FD_184131 | JGI IMG/M metagenome (GOLD analysis project Ga0209498, IMG submission 184131) | Lake sediment microbial communities from Walker lake, Nevada to study Microbial Dark Matter (Phase II) - Walker Lake 11/02/13 Deep... | ecosystem: Environmental > Aquatic > Freshwater >... | reverse complement strand
CCGGTCAGCGCCGCGTCTTCAGAGACAACCCGACACTGCCTGTAGAAGCTGTGAAAGACCGTTGCCAGGTCCTGGGCGTAGTGGGGCAGGTGGTGGGGCTCAAGGGTCACCGCCACCCTTTCCACAATCTGTGGCAGCAGTATCAAGCAGCGGATCAGCGTCAACTCGGGCTCGCTGGTGAGCAAAGCAGTATCCCCGCGGTTGCAGTCAAATCCTCGCTGTTCGGCAAGGCGCAGAATGCTGGCGATGCGGGCATGGGCGTACTGAACATAGTACACGGGGTTGTCTGCAGACTGGCGTTTGGCCAACTCGATATCGAAGTCCATCTGGCTGTCCGCAGATCGCGAGAGGAAGAAGAATCTGCAGGCATCAGGTCCCACCTCCTCTATCAGTTGTCGCAAGGTCACAATATCGCCGCTACGCTTGGATACTCTGACTAGCTCCTGTCCGCGTCGCAGGGTGACCAACTGGTGGAGGATTATGGTGAGTTGGTCGGGGTCACGCCCCAGGGCTCTGAGCATGGCTTTCATCCGTGGCACATGTCCCTGATGGTCGGCACCCCAGATGTCGATCACCCAGTCGAAGTTGCGCACCAGAAACTTGTCGTAATGGTAGGCGATGTCAGCGGCAAAGTAGGTGGGGAGACCATCACTGCGGACCAGGACGTTGTCCTTGTCCTCCCCCAGTGCAGTCGACTCAAACCAGGTGGCGTTTTCCCTTTCTGTCACATAGCCCCTGGTCCGCAGTAGATCCATAGCTTTCGCGTACTGGCCTCCCTGATACAGGCTCTTCTCGGAGAACCATGTGTCAAAAGCCACGTTGAGCAGTGCGAAGTCCTGTTTGATTCGCTGCAGCATGCGGGCTAGCCCCACCTCCGCCAGGTGGGAAACAGCCTCGTTCTCGGACATTGCCAGAAGACCATCACCCTGCTCCTGGATGATCTCTGCGGCCAGGTCGATTAGATAGTCACCGTAGTAGCCGCCTGGAGGCAGTTCGGCTTCCCTGCCCAGCCGCTGCAGGTAACGGACATAGAGTGAACGGCCGAAGTTCTCTATCTGGCTGCCCGTGTCGTTCACGTAGTATTCCTTTTGCACCGCAAAATTGGAGGCGGCCAGGACATTAGCCAGGGTGCTGCCCAGCACTGCGCCCCGGCCATGACCTACGTGGAGGGGGCCGGTGGGATTGACGCTGACGAACTCGACTTGCACCCTCTTGCCCTTCCCCAGGTCTATGGCTCCATACGATTCTCCGGCGGCCAGGATAGCCTCCACCTGTGTGCTCAGCCAGCCCTCCCGCAAGGTGAAATTGATGAAACCCGGCGCAGCGATCAGCACACGGTCTACTGCCGGCGGGGGTGCAATATGCGCGCTGACTATCTCAGCTATGGCCATGGGCGGCATTTTCATGGCCCGGGCAAGCTTGAGCGGTAGGCCTGAGGCAAAGTCCCCGTGTTCTGGCTTCTGGGGATGCTCTATCAGCACGTCGGGCAGGGCAGTTGACGCCAGCAGGCCTTTGCGCTGCGCCTCGGCCACAGCCTCCCGCAAACAGCTGACCAATTCTTGCTTGAGCATATCGAAACTATACACTCCGAACCGCAATTCTAAACTCTAGAGGCGGCAAAAGTCCAAAAGTACGATGTGCAGCGTCTTCCGCTCACAGAGCAGTCAACTCCATTCAGCAGATCCGGACCAGGCTCTACTCAGGCGTTGACGCAAAGGCTGGTGTTCAGGTCTGCGCAAATCGGGGTCGCTCTGAAAAAGGGCCATCGCCTCCTTCCGGGCCAACTCCAGACTGGGTAGATCGGTCAGCCTGGCCAGTTTGAGGTCGGGCAGGCCGCTCTGGTGAGTGCCGAAGAACTCCCCTGGCCCTCGTAACTCCAGGTCCTTTTCTGCCAGGACGAAGCCGTCATGGACCCGTTCCATCAATTGCAGGCGTGCGCCTGCCTCGGGGGAGGCCTTTTCCATGATCAACAGGCAGTATGCCTGCTCCTTGTCGCGTCCCACCCGGCCCCTGAACTGGTGGAGCTGGGAGAGGCCGAAGCGTTCAGCCCCCTCTATCAGCATCACGGAGGCCCTGGGCACGTCGATGCCTACCTCCACCACCGAGGTGGACACCAGGATGTCAACCTCCCCCGACCGGAAGCGGCGCATCATCTCGTCTTTCTCGCTGCCCGGCATCTGTCCGTGCAGCAGTCCCAGTCTTAGCTCGGGGAAGACCTCCCGCGACAGGCGTTCGTACTCGCTTGTGGCGGCCTTTGCTTCCAGAGCCTCGGACTCTTCGACCAGGGGACATATCACAAAGGCCTGCCTGCCGTTGCTGACCTGGCGGCGGATGAAGCTATAGGCTTTCTGCCTGTCCCGTGCGTCGAGTTGTCTTGTTCTCACTACCTGCCGCCCCGGCGGCAATTCGTCGATTACGGAAAGGTCGAGGTCCCCGTAGAGAGTCAGCGCCATGGTCCGTGGGATGGGCGTGGCCGTCATAACCAACACGTGGGGGTTGAACCCCTTCTGCCGCAGGGCGGAGCGCTGCACTACGCCGAAGCGGTGTTGCTCATCGACTACCGCCAGGCCCAGTTTCTTGAACTTCACCTCTTTCTGGATCAGCGCGTGCGTGCCCAGCACGATGTCCACTTCGCCTCTGCTGATAGTGCGGTGCAGCGCTTCTTTGGCACTGCTGCTGAGGCTACCCACAAGCAGGGCGATGGTTAGCGGCCGGGGGAGAAGCCCTGTGTAGCGCCTGACAATCCCTCCGTGGAGATCAGTGCCCTGTGTTGAATTGAGTCCCTGCGCAGGCTCCTGTTCGCAGATTCTGGATAGATGGTTGCAGAGATTGGCGTAATGCTGCTCCGCCAGGACCTCGGTTGGCGCCATCAAGGCTCCCTGGTAACCGTTGGCGGCAGCCATCAGCAGGGCCAGCGTGGCTATGACGGTCTTGCCGCTTCCCACCTCGCCCTGGAGCAGCCGCGACATTGCCTTCTTCTGCTGCAAATCGCCCAGGATTTCCTGCAGGACTCGTTCCTGAGCGGGCGTCAAGGTGAAGGGCAAGGAATGCAGGAACCTGTTCATAGCTTCCCGGTCCATGCGCAGGGCATGGCCCGGTTGTCCTTCTTGCCAGTCCCGTTTTCTGGCCAGCACGCCTAGCTGAAGGAGAAGCAGTTCGTCGAACGCCAGCCTCCTTCTTGCCTCTCGGGCCGTTTCTGAGTCGTCGGGATAGTGGACCTGGCTGATCGCGACAGGAAGATCCGGGAACCCGCAGCGGACCCTGATGCCGGCAGGTAGAAACTCGCCTAGCTGCTGTGCATAGCTATCGACGGCGTCTCTGGTCCATTTCCTGACCTGCCTTGGATACAGGCCTTGAGTGAGAGGATAGACCGGGACCAGACGCCCCGTGTGAATCAACTCCTTGTCCTTGAGCAACTCCCAGGCAGGGGATTCGAACACCTTGGTGCCTCTGAATTCGCTGACCGTGCCGCTGATGGCTATCGTGGCGTTGGTGCGGAAGGTTCTTGCCAGGTAGGGTTGATTGAACCAGACCACTCTGACGTTTCCTGTCTCGTCGCCCACTATGGCCTCCGTGCCTCGCCGGTTGCCCAGCACAGCCACCCTGGCCTGCCAGATCGTGCCTATGACGGTCTGCTCTTCTGCCACCACCAGCTCGGAGATTGATTTTCGACGGGTATAATCGAGATATCGCCTGGGCAAGAGATAGAGTAGGTCATATACGGTCCTGACATTGAGTTTTGCCAGTCTGTCCGCTATGCCGGGAGTGATGCCCTTCATGACGGTTACGGGCAGGTCCAGTATATCTCGTTGCTCCGGGCGGACCTCGGTAACCGCCCTCACTGCTGTCCCGCTCGACCCATGTGAGGAGCTGTAGCCATGAATGCCATGAACGTGTCCAGGGACGGCCGCTCCCTCCTCGGATGCTTCCAGCTTGCTCAACCAGGCCAGGCCCTGTGCTATCCACGCCCTGCGCTGATCCGTGTCCCAGGAACTGTAGTCAGAACCGCTCAGGTTGAGCTGGTCAAACTCGTTCAGGAGTTGCGGATCATCGACGCCCTGTCTGATGCAAGCAGCCTGACAGTGCAGGTACTTGTCCAGCCCGCCGATGACCGCCTTATTGTCGTAACTCCTCCCGCACTCTAGCTCGAGGATCTTCCGTAAGGACTCGATGCTCATCAGTTCATTCCTTTCGGGATTTTAGCAGTCCCACCCTGCACAGACAAGCGGTTCGCCTCTGACCGGCATCGTGTTCCTGTTCTGTGCTTGGCCTGGGGGGCTGGAGCCCGGAAGAGCAACGGAGAGCCACCCGGAGACCGCGGTCCTGATTGCAGGAGCGACAGTCGTGCGGGCGATGATTGCTGGCGCGGGGAATCTGGTAGAATGACGTGCGAGGCAGATTAGATGGCGAATCACAAGGTTAAGAAGGGCGACCTGGTCAGGGCAGGCAGGGTCCAGGTCATGCTGGATACCTTCTATGCCAGGAACGAGCCGACTATCATCAGGACACTGGACGCAACCACCCGCCTTTTTCTCAGGCTGCGGGCAGGGCCTGTTCTGAGACTGCTGTCGCGTATGCTCGGAGTCGTCTTCTCCACAGGCGAGGTCGTGACCACTGAGCGGGCGTTAAGCTTCATAGACGCGATATCAGGGCTGGACAGGACTGAGATAGCTGTTGGCCCATGTATGTGTCAGAAGGCCCTGAAGAGAAGAAAAGGAAGTTACCTGAAGGATATGGTGGTTCTCTACGGTGCCGAGGCGTACAAGCACGCATATCCGGCTGAGTATGAGCACGTGACGCCTGAGCGTGCCAAGGTGCTCCTGCGCGAGTTTCACGATGAGGGCCTGATACCTACCTTTTTCGCCTGTCTGCGCTCTGAAGGATGGATTTACGCCATATGTAACTGCGAGAGCGAGATCTGTTTTCCGTTCAGGGCCCATCAGGCCGCGGGAGCCGTCATGTACCCCGGGCCTGATGTCGTAGAGTTCAGTGCAGATGACTGCATCGGCTGTGGCACATGTGTGGAGCGCTGTCACTTTACCGCCAACACAATGACCGATGGCAAAGGCCAGATCGAGCCGAGCAAGTGCTATGGCTGCGGCCTCTGTGTTGCTACATGCAAGGGCGGGGCGAGAAGCATGGTCGCGCGGCCGGGCTATCGCCGGCGCTACTACCCGCTGGATCTCGTGGGCGGAGCGGCCGTCTAGCCATTGGACGTACGGCAGTCTTCCATCCCTCCATGATGCGTACCCCTTCGTCTTGCCAGCGTCTCAGTTCAACCGGACGACCGGAAGATGCCAAAGTCTGCAGCAGGCCTGATCGTTATAGTGTCATCGGAATACGCGGATAATGCTCAACATGCCGTACTTGTGCCCGGCGCTGGAAGGCCAGAGGTCGCGCCCGGGGATAAACAGGGCTAGCTTCCGCCTGTCTTCTCGGGAGCCAGAAGCTCATGTGCTTTCTGGAGCCAGTCTGGGATGTCAATCCCTTGCGGGCAGGCCTCCACACACTCGTCGCACTGCGTGCACCGATCGGCTCGCTGCTCTTCCTTGAGTCCGCGGTAGCCGAACCGGGCCGGCCCGGGGTTGCTGTACGTTATTGCGTCGTTGTACATCTGCAGGATTCTGGGTATCTCCACCCCGCTGGAACAGGGCATGCAGTATCCACAGGTAGTGCAGGGGATGGGGGCCAGCCCCCTGTAGGCCTCCCGGGCCCGATCGATCACCGCGAGGTCTTCTTTGGTGAGGATGTTGGGCGTTGCGCGCTCGGCCAGGGCGACGTTCTCTATGACCTGGTCCATGGTGCTCATGCCGCTCAGAACCACCGAGATTTCCGGCTGGTTCCAGACCCACAGCAGTGCCCATTCGGCGGGGCTGCGCTTCTGAAGGGCGCTGTGCCACTCCCTGGCCACGGGTGCCGGCGCCTGAGCAAGGCGTCCCCCGCGCACGGGCTCCATGACAACCACCGCCAGTCCCTTGTTGGCGGCGTATTCCACGCCGCGACGGCCGGCCTGGTGGTCCACATCCATGTAGTTGTACTGGACCTGGGCAAAGGTCCAGTTGTCATAATCATCCACAATCTGCTTGAAGGCATCAAAGTCGTCGTGGAAAGAGAATGCCAGATGATCGAAGCGCCCGTGGCCTATGGCTTCCTCAGCCCAACGTATCACCCCCAGATCCCGCATCTTGGGCCAGTTCTTGCTGTTCAGGCCGTGAAGAAGGTAGAAATCGATCTTCTCTAGCTGCAGCCGCTCAAGCTGCTCGTTGAGATAGCGGTCGAAGTCGTCGTAGTTCTCCACAAGCCACACGGGCAGCTTGGTCGCCACCTTGACCTTCTCGCGGTACCCGTCCTTGAGTATGTTGCCGGCTATCACCTCGCTCCGCCCTGCGTGGTAAGTATAGGCGGTATCGATGTAGTTGACCCCGTGGTCCAGCGCGTATCTCACCATCTTGATCGCCTCGGGCTCATCTATGTTTCGCGGCTCACTATCAATGACCGGCAATCGCATGACCCCGAAGCCCAGTATAGATACCTCCCAGTCCAGCTTGCCGAACTTACGATATTGCATTTGCGCCTCTCTCTGTTATTACCGTAGTCTTCTGCGCATGAGATCCCTATCGTGACTCAGCGGTTCGTAGAGCCTGTCTCACGGGCATGGATGAAGCAAGACGAGGTCCCGGACTGGCCTGTCGGAAGTGCCTGCTATCAGAGGTGCAACCAACTGCTGGGTCTCTTTGAGATCCTGATGGCACGTCACCAAAAGAACAGCCACTGTCGTTATTGCCTAACAGCTTATCCTGTAGACAGCGTTGCGTTCACCCTCACTATAGACGATCGAGTGATCGCTGTCAACGACTGGGCCTGACAGCGATCACCGGACTCCACTGAGCTCATATCTGATAGTAGCGCACAGTAGCACTCGGGCTGAGCGACGCTCGCGGTAGGTGCCGAACTGGCACATCTACCTGCTGGGCGGGGCTGTAGGCTTGGACATCGGCGGCCGCTTTGCCCTATAATCAGAGGCGTTATCAGGTACGTTGGGACTGGAATGGCAGACAAACCGGAACAGCAGGACCAAGATTTCGCCGTGACCTCGCTCGAGGCCGTCCTGAAGCCCCGCTCCATAGCCGTCATCGGCGCCTCCCGCAGGAAACGCAGTATCGGCAATACGCTGTTTCATAATCTTCTGCACCAGGAGTTCGGCGGGGTCGTCTACCCGGTGAACCCGAAGGCCGAAGTAGTCGCCGCAGTGCAGGCATACTCCTCTGTTCTGGATGTCCCGGGAGCCGTTGACCTGGCCATCATCATCACCCCGGCGGACACGGTGCGCGGCCTGATGGAGGAGTGTGGCCAGAAGGGTGTGCGCGGCGTGATCGTGATATCGGCGGGCTTCGGAGAGAGCAGCGCTGAGGGCAAGTCCAAGCAGGATGAGCTTGTGGAAACAGCGCGGCGGCATGGCATGCGGCTGGTTGGTCCCAACTGCATGGGCATCATCAACACCGATCCTGAGGTCAACATGAACGCTACCTTCTCCTCCATCTTCCCTCCCGCCGGCGCTATTGCCATGAGCACGCAGAGTGGTGCGCTGGGTTTGGCCATACTGGAGTATGCCCGGAACCTGAACATAGGGCTCTCTACGTTTGTGAGCATCGGCAACAGGGCCGACGTCTCCAGTAACGACCTGCTTGAGTACTGGGCAGACGACCCCGCCACGAAAGTGATTCTGCTCTATCTGGAGTCCTTCGGTAACCCCAAGAAGTTCGTTCGCATAGCTCGCAGCGTCACGCTGAACAAGCCGGTGGTGGCGGTGAAGAGCGGGCGCACTTCAGCGGGCTCCCGTGCCGCTGCCTCCCACACTGGTGCGCTGGCCACCGCCGAGATAGCTTCTGAAGCATTGTTCGCCCAGACCGGGATGATTCGGGTGGATACGGTGGAAGAGCTTTTCGATGTGGCCAACCTGCTCTCCCGCCAGCCCCTGCCCAGAGGGAAGAGAGTGGCTGTGCTCACGAACGGAGGAGGCCCCGGGATCATGACTGCCGACGCCTGTGCTGATAGAGGGCTGGAGTTACCGCCCCTCGCGGATGAAACCGTTGCCGAACTGAAGAGCTTCCTTTCGCCGCGGGCCAGCGCGGTCAATCCGGTGGATATGACGGCCGATGGTACACCGGAGACATACAAGCGGGCGCTCAAGGTGCTGGCGCGCGACGATGGCATAGACATCGTGATCGTGATCTTCGTCCCGCCCATACCTGTGCAGTCCGAAGCGGTGGCCGATGCCATAGGGGAACTGGCGCCGGAGTTTCGCAGGCGGGGCAAGACACTGGTGGCTTCCTTCATGGGCGCGCGCGGTTCCGGCATCGAATGCGATGCCGGTGACGAAGGCTGCGTACCTAGCTTCGCCTTCCCGGAGCGGGCCGCAGCCGCCCTGGCCGGTGCCTGTGAGTACAGCCAGTGGCTGCAGCAACCCAAGGGGGTGGTGCCCGAGCTGGCGGGCATCAACAGAGACAAGGCCAGTGAAATCGTAGCCTCAGCCCTTGGACAAAGCACGGCCCGCCCACTGTGGCTGGAAGCCTCCGCGGTCTCTGACCTGCTCGACTCATACGGCATCACGGTGGCGGAGCCAAAGACGGCCCACACCGCCGATGAGGCGGCCGCTGCAGCGGAGGAGATCGGCTTTCCGGTGGCGGTCAAGCTCGTCTCGGACGAGATAGTGCACAAAACTGAGGTGGGAGGTGTGATACTCTCACGGCGCTCGGCCGTCGAGGTCAAGGAGGCCTTTCAGCAGATCAGGGAACGGCTTCAGCGCCTGGGCAGAGCGGACGAGATGCAGGGCGTGGCAGTTCAGCAGATGGTGCCCGAGGGAATCGAGGTGATTGTGGGCCTGACTCAGGACCCTTCTTTCGGGCCTTTGATCATGTTTGGGCTGGGCGGCATCTACGCAGAGTTTCTCAAAGATGTTGCCTTTCGCATTCACCCGCTGACCGACGTCGATGCGCGGGATATGGTACGCTCGGTGAAGGCACATCAGCTCTTTGCCGGCTGGCGCGGCGCCAGACCGACCGACGTCGCGGCGCTTGAAGACCTCCTGCTGCGCGTGTCGGCGATGGTGGAGGACCTGCCCCGGATAGCAGAGATGGACCTGAATCCGGTCAAGGCGCAGGAGCAGGGGAAAGGATATGTTGTGGTCGATGCCCGTGTTCTGCTCTCCTGAGGGGGCAGCGCCCTTCACCCGGAAGCTTGGAGTGACAGGGTGTTCACGGCTTCAGCGATTCGCTAGTTGCCCGAATCCGGCAACTCAGGGCATGATCTGTATGGGAGCGGCAGATGGGGTGCAAGAGGCGTAGAATCAGAATTAGGAGGTAATACCAATGTCCAAGGTAACAATCGGAGCCCGTACACTTCTCTTCCCGCTGCCCACGGTTCTCGTGGGTGCCCAGGTTGACGGCAAGGCGAACTTCTCCGCTTACGCCTGGTGCGGGATCGCCAACAGCAGTCCACCTATGCTCTCGGTTAGTTTTCAGCACAAGAGACATACCTTGAAGGGCGTGAAGCAAAATGGCACCTTCTCGGTGAACGTTCCTTCGATCGAGTTGGTGAAGGAGACAGACTACTGCGGGATTGTCTCGGGACGGGACGCCGACAAGGTCGCCGACTGTAAGTTCAACGTCTTTTATGGCAAGCTTGGCAACGCCCCGCTGATCACTGAGTGTCCCGTGAACATTGAGTGCCGCGTTGTGCACACACTGAATCTGGGCAGTCACGAGATGGTCGTGGGGCAGATCGAGGAGATCCATGCCAGCGACTCGTGCCTCACTGACGGCGCGCCCGATGCGAACAAGGTTCGCCCGTTTCTCTGGGCTATGCCCCCGGTCAATCAGTACTGTGCTTTTGGAGCGCCCGTGGGCGAGGCCTTCAGCATAGGCAGGCAGGTGAAGGGGTAGCATCAAGGACTCATACCAGACGCCCTGGGCGACACTCTAGTG
>Ga0209498_1003082_pt1 | contig 9983 bp, 5 predicted proteins | sample WalLakDeSediment_FD_184131 | JGI IMG/M metagenome (GOLD analysis project Ga0209498, IMG submission 184131) | Lake sediment microbial communities from Walker lake, Nevada to study Microbial Dark Matter (Phase II) - Walker Lake 11/02/13 Deep... | ecosystem: Environmental > Aquatic > Freshwater >... | reverse complement strand
TCTTTCCAAAATCCTGGTGTGGATGCAGACCAATATTTCAGGTGACAGGGGTGAAATCAACTTGAATGGTCAGGCAGAGCGGGAAGTATGGCGGCGTATTTCTGCTGAAGATGAAGGCTGTACTGCGGAGAGTTGTTTACAACGCACTGGGGGAGCATGCCCCTTTTACCGTGCACGTCAGGCTGCGCAAAACGCTCATATACTGATTGTGAATCACGCTTTACTGCTCGCTGATGTGGCTACCGGCAACCGGGTTCTTCCCGAATATGATTACCTGATCATCGATGAAGCTCACCATCTCGAAAGTGCAACCACGAACGCCCTAAGCTACAAGGTCACCCAATTTGAGATCGAACGTCTACTGCGAGAACTAGGCAGCACCAATTCTGGTGCTCTTGGATGGCTTTTAAACGCTTTATCTGATGTCCTTCCCCCGGCAACGAATGCAGCGTTGCACAATCACACACAGCACGCAGCCGACCTGGCATTCCGTTTTGAGAACTTTTCACGCCATTTTTTTATGACAATGGAGCAATTCGTACTCGACTTGCGAGATGGAAAACCAATCGGTCTATACGCCCATCAAGAACGCATTCTAAATGCCACCCGGACACAGCCAGCATGGGATGAAGTAGAAAAAGTCTGGGAGGATGTAAAACAATCCCTTAATCCCCTGATAAAGACCATTAAAGAAATCGCGCAAACAGTGGCTGACGAAATTATGTCACTACCTGAAGAAAGTCTAGATGTGTACAGCCAGGTTACCAGCCTATTACGTCGTTTCACCGAATTAGATGACCAGATAAGCGCTATGGTATATGAGCCAGATCCACAGCAGATCTACTGGGTAGAAATTCAGCCCGAGCGACGACGAATCTCATTGCATTCTGCTCCAATGCATATTGGCTCATTGATGGAGCGCTATCTATGGCACGAAAAAACCTCGGTAATCCTTACCTCTGCCACCCTAACAACAACCGGCAATTTTGATTTCTTAAAGGGCAGGTTAAATGCCAATGATGCAGACGAACTGGCGTTAGGTTCACCTTTCGATTATGAGACCTCCACCTTACTTTATATTGCTAATGACATCCCTGAGCCTAACGAGCGAATGAATTACCAGCGGGCAGTCGAACGATCTCTGATCCGATTGTGCCGGGCAACTGGTGGTCGCACCTTAGCCCTATTCACTTCCTACACACAATTGCGGGATACATCCAAAGTTATTGCCCCTATACTAGCCGAGGATGAGATTGTGGTTTACGAACAGGGGGAAGGTGCTTCACCTCATGCACTGTTAGAATCCTTTCGCAGTGCAGAGAAAGCTGTCTTATTAGGCACTCGTTCTTTCTGGGAAGGTGTTGATATCCCTGGTGAAGCGCTTTCTGTGTTGGTAATCGTTCGGCTACCATTCAATGTCCCTAGCGACCCGATCATTGCGTCACGAGCAGAGACATTTGAGGATCCCTTTTACGAATACCAGTTACCAGAAGCGATTTTGCGATTTCGTCAAGGATTTGGCCGGCTGATTAGAACCCAATCCGATCGGGGGGTTGTGGCAGTACTGGATCGCCGCATCAAAACAAAACAGTACGGCCGAAGATTTCTCGAGTCTCTCCCTGCCTGCACAATTAGCGAAGGTCCGCTGGCAAACTTAGCCCGTGAAGCAGTACGTTGGTTAAACCTGTAAAATACCCTCTTTCTAATCCTGATAAACAACCCTGACAACACCAATTGCTTGATTTACGTTCAGTTCAATTCGATCTCCCGCTGCAGCATAATCGGGAGAAACATATATATCGCCTTGAATAACAAAGTCTTCCGGAACATAGATTGAAACCAATCCAGTGTCAGCAGTCAAACTCATTGCCATGGTAGGTGGCAAAACAATAGTGGTGGTGCCGATAGCGTTCTCAATCCTTACTTCAACAATCCCTTGTGTTGGCAGGATTAACCTGGTCTCTCCTACGCTGACATTTACATCCAGCTGCTGTACCTGTAAATCAGTCAGGTCGATATGAGAAACACCTACCCCAAGTTTCACCTGGAGGTCTAAAGGAATTTCTGAGGATAATGACAGATTCCAGGTCCACGGATGCTTCTGACTTGGGATCGAAAAGAATACAAATCCGGTACTATTCAGAGAGAAGGTAGCTGTTCCATCAATAACAGAAAACTCAGAACTTACACCCTCTCGCTTTGCTAATCGGACTTCTCCTTCGATCAATGAATCCTCGTTCTGTTGACTTTTGATAACTAGGGTGCCGACAGCTGGTTCAATAAACAATTGAGCCTGCGTAGCTCCTTCCATAGGCTGGTATATATCTTCTTCGGCAGGGCTACCCGCAACAGGGCTAAATAATAACCAGATAGATCCGATCACTACCAATAAGAATATCAAAACCGCAAATAATGACCAAACAACTGATCGACGACCTAAAGCAATGTCTAATCCGATTGCAATCAGAAATAGGGGCCATAAGGTCAGAATCAATTCCCAAATCGTAATATCTAGAAATCCTAAGGTGCTGAAGAGAAAAGTAGTTCCAATACCAATGATAAAAATTGGTCCAACTAATCCCTCTCCCTTTAAAGCCGAATCTAGACCTAGAGCGATGAGTAGAATTGGCCATAAACGGAAAATTATGTCCCATACATCCCCAGAGACAATGCCAAAGTTTATCAGAAGAAGCACCACACCTACAATAATCAAAATTGTTGGTATAAAGACGCTTCGACGCAACCCGCGATAGTTTTCATCCATAATTTACTCCTGACCATTATCTAAACGAAATAATGATCGATCAATATTGCCAAAAGGAATTTGACTTAGCAAAGATGTCTTTGATAAGGCTTAATATCACGCACGCTTCCGAAATGAGCGAAATATCAAGTATAGACCAAAAATGATTAAAACAGATGGGCCAACTATGTTGATCCACTGCCCTAAAGTTGCCAAGATTAGAAGCCCAATTACCAGGAGAATACTGCCAGGTATAAACGCCCATCTTAATTCTCCACGGTGAGATGGTAAAACTGCCACCACAAAGAAAGTTAATGCTAAACCCAGGAAGAAAACTCCTCCAAAATCAGCTCCTTTGAGTACATTGCTTAAACCAGTCACAGTAGCAAGCGTGAATAACACACCGGCTGGAATAATCGCCCACCAATTCTCCCGATCCACAAAATAGATTAATACAAAGCTTAGACCAATCCCCCCAAAAAGGATGGAGGGCACGATTACACTGCCTAAATCCGGGAAGGCGTAGTTAACAAAAACAATAGTTGCCAACGCGAGAAATACCATTCCAGGGATCAATGCCCACCAATGCTGCCTATCAGAGATAAATACGGATAGGAAACCCAAACCGGCAATGAGAAATATTATGGACCAGAAGGGAGCAACAATTTCTATTATGCCAATATTACTGAGTAACAGCAAAGCCCCACCAACGATTAATAAGAATCCCCAAAACAAACGTGAAGACAGCCATTTCATGATGTTTTCTCCTTGTGAACCAAAAATATAATAAGAAAATTCTAACCAATTGGCCTGATAGCAGATTCGGTTAAATTTCGCTTCAAGCTCCACAGGCGTTGGCTTAGTGAAACGTGATAGATATGAGGATTGATTAGCCGCCGGACACCAGCATCCAACCTGGATACATCTGCCTTACGTAGTTCTCTAATCTCATCTAATTCAGGGAAATTGTACACCAAATTTCCCTCATCCAACACATCAACCAACAAAGGTTCAATCTCGGAAATTTCTTTTTCAGACATAGACCGGTATTTAGTTGGTTGAATTGGATGGTGTAAAAGCAGAGGCTTATACTCATCAGGCCGCTCGTCATTTAGCGCCAGAAGATCAGCATTGGCTTTACTTCTACGGTCGTAGATTCGCCACACGTTCTTATGGCCTGGATTGGGGGTTTTCTGAGGCGAATCAGAGATTTTAATAGCTGGCTTCCACTTCCCTTCATTACAGACTGCAACCAGTTTATAGACACCTCCCAAGGCTGGTTCACCCCAGGAAACAATCAAGCGTGTGCCTACACCAAAAGCCAGACGTTTGACCAAGTTTTCTGGGTCTAAACCATTGCGCGAAGCTTCTTCGCGGATTTGTGTCAAGATTTGCCAGATTGTCATCTCATCCAGATTGCTTGAGAGAACAATGGTTGTATCTTCAAATCCTGCCTGATTCAGCATCTTTGCAGCGTGTAGACTGAGATAAGCCAGATCTCCAGAATCTAACCGTATGCCTATAGGTTCGTGTCCTCTACGTCGCAATTCTTCAAAAACCTTAATTGCATTTGGTATTCCACTCTCAAGTGTATCAATCGTATCCACCAGGAGTAAACAATCATCAGGGTAAATTTCGCTATAAGCTCGAAATGCCTCTAATTCACCTTCACCCAATACCATAAAAAGCTGAACCATACTATGGGCATGAGTCCCTTTAGGAAATAAACCAAGGTTATGAGATATTCCTACATTGGATGAATAATCTGCTCCTCCAATCAAAGCTGCGCGGGTAGCTGCATTTGCCCCACAATCTGGACCCCGACGTAGCCCAAATTCAAGTAAAAGTTGTCCCTGACCACTTTCATAGATCCGTGCAGCTTTTGTTGCAATTAGAGTTTGAAAGTTTAAGTGGTTTAACAAGGAGGTTTCCAGGATTTGTGCCACTCCGATTGGCCCTTCCACTACCGTCATAGGCACATTTGGGTGAACAACCCGGCCCTCAGGAATAGCCCTTATGGAAATTGCCTCAAAATTTCCATTTCTCTTCAACCAACTTAGGAAATCATCACTGAAGATTCGTGTACCAGCACGCCCGGTCTGCTGTCGTAATAGATCGATATCACGATCTGTGCAATGGGCATGCTTCATCCAATTAACCAACCATTCCAGACCTGCTGAGACACAATAACCAGCTTGATGACCACCGTAATCAGGGTACCTACGGAAGAAATGATCAAACAAGACTGTCTTTTCATGTAAACCCATCCGAAAATATAACTGAGCCATAGTTAATTGATACTGATCAGTAAAAAGAAAACCTTCAGCAGTTAGTCGATCCTGTGGTTTCATAGCTATCCCTCAGATAAACAATTCATTCGATCTGCAAAGAATTCTCGTTGATCGGAAATGTCTCATCTACATAGATCAAGAACGTGCTCTTTAAACCGTATATCCCCATTTCTCATCCATGTTGATTTTGATTTTTCATTGACCAAAAGTGATTTCTCCACTAACCCTGTATTCCCCGGAGGCGAACTACCCATTTTTCTAATTCAACACCCCAGAAAACAAAGGTACTTAGAGCAAGGCAAATGAGCAAGTGTGGAAATGAAAGCGACCTTGTATCGAATATCTCTTGGAGAAATGGTAAGTATATAACTGCCATCTGCATAACAAATGTCAACAATACCGCTCCTACCAGGGCTTTATTGGTAAAAATACCAATAGAAAATAACGATTCCCTCGTTGAACGAATTGCCATAGCATGGCCCATTTGCGATAAAGTCAGGGTTGTAAAAACCATAGTCTGCCAATGGATATTATCTAATGCCCACATAAAATAACCAAGCAGTAGAGAGACAAACCCCATTAATAGACCAACCCAAATAATATGTCTACCCATCCCTCTCCCAAAAATATTCTCGCGCGGATGGAATGGTTTTCGCTGCATGATATTCTGCTCAGACGGCTCAACCGCAAAAGCAAGGCCTGGTAGACCATCGGTGACAAGATTGATCCACAGGATCTGCAGAGGCAACAACGGCAAAGGCATTCCAAAAAATGGTGCAAACAACATAACCCAAATTTCGCCAGAGTTGCTGGTCATTGTATATTTAATGAATTTTCGGACATTGTCGTAAATCGTGCGTCCTTCTTCAACCGCAGCAACAATGGTGGCAAAATTGTCATCCAACAAAACCATATCAGAAGCCTCTTTCGCAACATCCGTTCCAGTAATCCCCATAGCCACCCCAATATCAGCTTTCCTCAAAGCAGGAGCATCATTAATCCCATCTCCGGTCATAGCAGCTATATGACCTTTGCTTTGCAATGCCTGGACTATGTCGAATTTATTCTCAGGTGAGACGCGGGCGAAAACATCCACTTTCTCAACTATTTCTATAAGCTCTTCACTGGATAATTCTGATATTTTGGATCCGGCTAAGATCGCGTCATTTCGAGTAATTCCCAGTTCTTTCGCTATATAATGTGCCGTTAATGGATGGTCTCCTGTAACCATAATCGGGCGGATACCAGCAGTCTTACATTTGTTAACTGCTTCTCTAGCTTCAGGCCTGGCAGGATCAATCATCCCAACCATGCCCACGAAAACCAGTTCGCGTTCGATATTCTCTTCGCTCAGGTCATCTGGAAGTTCTTCCATTGGGCGATATGCTACCCCTAAAACACGCATACCATTTTGAGCTAATTCATCATTTGTTTTCGATATTCTTTGAATCCACTGGTCATCTAATGGTTCTCGATGGTCATTCACCCAGACTGAACCAGAAACTAATAAAAGACTGTCTACCGCTCCTTTGGTAAATTCCACATAAGAGGCATTTTTAAATACATCATCTCTTTCCCAAATCGATTTAAACATTTGGGGAACTTTGGTTCCCAAGTCAGGAATTTTGTGGATGGTTGACATTCGTTTCCGTATAGAGTCAAAAGGTACCTCCGCCTTCCGTTGAAAAATGCCTTCAAGTTCATCTTTCATTAACCCCATTTGAGCCGCTGCTACAAGAAGTGCAGACTCTGTCGGATCCCCGATACTTTCAAATTCGCCATCATCATATTCTAAAACAGCATCATTGCTCAACGCTGCTCCTGTTAATAGCAGTATGAATGCAGGTTTTTCGTTGATTGATGCAATTTTCTTATCCAATTCGCTCCGTTGATCTTCATCAATCTTTTGAGCACCCATCTGATTCAAGTCATCAATCAAGTCTAAACTGTATCCAGCTACATCTAATACTGTTACTGTCATTCGGTTTTCAGTCAAAGTTCCAGTTTTATCAGAACAGATAACAGTAACAGAGCCTAATGTTTCCACAGCCGGTAATTTCCGTATCAATGCTCGGCGTTTTAGCATCCGCTGTGCGCCTAGCGCTAATGTAATGGTCACCACAGCCGGAAGACCTTCGGGAACAGCAGCAACAGCCATGCTGATAGCTGTCATAAACATCAGACGAATATCTTCACCTCGCAATAAACCTAAAAAGAAGACAATTGAAACTAAAAATATCGCTGCTATCGCTAAACCCTTGCTGAGTTGATCTAATCGCCGCTGAAGTGGCGTAGGTTCTTGGACAGCGGTATGAACCATCTTTGCAATGTTTCCGAGTTCTGTTTTCATGCCCGTAGCAACTACAGTTGCCAGACCGCGCCCATATGAAACCACTGTCCCCAAATATGCCATATTTATCCGGTCCCCCAATGGCAGATCATCCGAACTCAGATAGTTGGCATTTTTATCAACAGGTTCAGATTCACCAGTCAGGGCTGCTTCTTGTACACGTAAATTGACCGTTTCCAATAAGCGACAATCTGCAGGAACTAAATCCCCAGCTTCCAAAATAATGATATCTCCAGGTACCAACCGCCGGGCAGAGATCTCCTCAACATGGCCACCACGCCTCACTTTGACAGTTGGAGCTGACATCTTCTTCAAAGCCGCCATGGCTTGTTCGGCTTTGTATTCCTGTTGAAAACCCAACAAGCCATTTAGAACAACAATAACCATGATAACAACTGAATCCACGATCTCACCCAGGAAAACAGAAACAACAGCAGCAATGATCAAAATAACAACCATCGTAGCTGTAAACTGTTCCCACAATATACGCCAGGGATTCTTGATCCCCCGCTCTACTAATTCATTAAGCCCATGTTGGTCAAGTAGGCGTTCAGCTGCTTCGCGGGTCAGACCATGCTCAACAGATGTGTTTAATCTTTCAAGGACTTCGTTGGTGCTGGTTTTATAATAATCGCGCATATTTGTTTTCTAAAATTACTTCCGATAAGATAAAAATAAATGTTCAAAGGATTTATGAGAAGGGAATGAATCCAATTATTTCTTACTCAAACCTATTCAAGACAGTAAGATCACCGGTTCACCTCTTGTTGCTGAGGCATAAAGGGCTTGAATAGTTGCAATATTTGCCCGGCTATCTTCAATGGATATTCGCGGTGCCCTACCTGACAAGATGGCGTCGGTAATATCTTCGATCTCGCCAGCATAAAGATGTTCCCCAGATACTTTTATTGATGTCTCTTCATCATCACGGACCAAAACAATCGTCCCATTGAAATTTGGTTTGAATGGCTCCGGCAAGTAAATAATCCCTTCTCGTCCAACAATTTCCAGGTTGGTGCGAACTGGCATGATAAAACTGCAATCAAATTGAGCAAAAGCATTTCCAGGAAATTCCATGTGACCCGTAAAAGATATATCAATACCGGTTTTGCCTAATAACCGCCATCCAAAAACAGTTATTGGTTCACTTCCGAGGATATATCGAGCATAGCTAACCGGGTAACAACCAATATCCCACAATGATCCACCACCCAATTCTGGTTTTAGTCGAACATCCATCTTTCGAGATAGTGGAAAAGAAAAGGAACCGCGCACCAGTAATACTTCACCAATGGCACCTGCCTCAATGAGTTCTTTGACTTTCAACGTTTGGGGATGGTGACGATACATGAAAGCTTCTGTAAGCACCACTCCCGCCTTAATTGAAGCATTTGTCATCTCATTGACCTCTTCGTTGCTTAATGCCAGAGGTTTCTCACAAAGCACATGCTTGCCAGCTTGGGCTGCTTTGATTACCCATTCACAATGTAAGCTATTCGGTAACGGGATATAGACCACATCAATACCTGGCTCTGCTAACAAGCCTTCATAACTTCCATATGAAGCAGATATACCCCATTCTAAAGCATGAGCATCAGCCCTTTGTTTACTCCGGCTGGCAATCGCCACCAGTTTATTTCGGCTGGAGAGATTTAATGCTGGGATAATTGAGCGGTTTATGCGTGCTGTACCCAAAATTCCCCACTTTAAAATCGCTGAATGAGGTTGAGAAGATGCCATTACTTATCCTTTCCAACTTCTAATAAACAGGATTAACTATGCTTGGATAGTGATCAAGATGGACATAAACCCTGATGAGTATACACCTTCTGATATCTTTATGCAATTTATTTATGTGTCCAAAATTTTTTACTCAGTTATGTGCAAGAATAGATAATTTTTTAAAATCGTCAAAAATTTGACACGGGTTATTCTACATGTTAAACTACCTGATTGCATGTTGTGTTATCAAACCCTTCTTCGGAAAATCATGGCGATACTAAGCCCGAGAAACGAACAAATAAATGTCCCATTCTTGATCGTTGGTCTTGGTAATCCTGGTCGTAAATACCAGCACAATCGTCATAATGTAGGATTTATGGCTGTGCACCAACTTGCTGATAGGTTAGGGGCCGCGTTCTTGCGCTTTGAGAATAGAGCATTAGTAACCAAGAGTGATTACATAGGAAAGAGAATAATTTTAGCAAAACCACAGACATATATGAACGATTCAGGGAAAGCTGTAAGTGCTCTGGTCCGGTTTTATAAAGTGCCTCTGAGTAATTTACTGGTTGTGTATGATGATGTTGATCTACCATTGGGAACTATTCGTTTGCGTCCATCAGGCGGTTCTTCCGGTCAAAAAGGGATGGCTTCGATAATTGAATATTTGGGAAATCAGGAATTCCCTCGGTTGCGGATAGGTATTAACCGTCCCCCAGGTCAGATGAATGCAGCCGCATATGTCTTGCAAGACTTTTCAAAGTATGAGACAGAGTATCTTCCAGAAATTCTCCAACGCAGCACTGATGCCATTCTGGCGTACATTGAATATGGCCTGGATCTGGCAATGACAAATTTCAATACTGCTCACCATTAT
>Ga0209498_1003081_pt1 | contig 9984 bp, 7 predicted proteins | sample WalLakDeSediment_FD_184131 | JGI IMG/M metagenome (GOLD analysis project Ga0209498, IMG submission 184131) | Lake sediment microbial communities from Walker lake, Nevada to study Microbial Dark Matter (Phase II) - Walker Lake 11/02/13 Deep... | ecosystem: Environmental > Aquatic > Freshwater >... | reverse complement strand
GTAGTAGAGAAAATCTTGCGAAGACAGCAGCAGTCGCCCGCCGCCGTCGAGATAGGCCAGCAGCGAGATGGCCTCTTGCGGCAGAATCGGGGCGTACCAATCGTAGCCGGTGAACCATACGATCAGCTGGTAGCGTTGGAGGACGTCGAGGCCGGGCGACCGTGCGCCGGGTGGGCCGCCGAGATGTTCGGCGGTGTCCCAGACGTCGAAAGGGATGCTGCGCGCGTTCAGTGCGCTGATGTATCGCTCTTCCATTGGATACCAGCGGTCATCGTCCACCAACAGCACCGGCGCAGGCGTCTTGGCTTGCAGGGTGGCGCTGATCTCGTGCGCTAAAAAGGGCGAGGTCGCCGTCACGGTGAGGGTATTGCTGACGTTGATTCCGGTCTCGGCGGGGATGGCGACGACGACGGTGAGGTCAATGGACCTACACGCCGAGAGGACGGTCGTGAGTGGCGTCAACCTGGCGGGCCAGGCAGCGGAATCCAGCGTGAGTGTGACAGGCGTGGTAAGGCCGCCGTAGCCAGTGTGCCGCAAGCGCAGGGTATGGGTCACGGATTCGCCTGGCAGGGCGATGTGCAACGGATCGCTAAGATGCGTAAGTTCGAGCGCCACCGCCGCCGGCGGCGTCATCAGCCAATCGAGACTACGCGCGAGCACTTCTTCCCGTTGGCTGCGTGCGGCGATGGCCTCGTAACCGAAGGAGAAGAAAAGGGCGCGGTAGGGTGTGCAGACCGACGCGCCCACGCCGCCGCCGCTGCCGTCGGTGTACTGCCAGAGCAGTTCCGCCTTGTCGTGATCGCGCACTTTGACGACGTCGGGCCAGGTCTGGTTGTTCGCGCCGTCGCCGCCCTCGATGGTTATCGTGATGCCGGTGAATGGCCCCAGACCGCTCAATCGGCGAACCGGAGCATCGTCGGCGACGTAGCCCGCGCCGATGGTGCGCAGCAGGTAGGGTTGGTCGCCGATCGAGGCCCCGCCGCCGTCGAAGTAGGCGATGTCCTGCCCGCTGAGCAGCAGCCGTCCCCCGTTTTTGAGATAAGCGTCCAGGTGCGTTCCCCCGTTGACCAGTCCCGGCGAGCCTATGGGCGATGACCAAAGGACGATGTCATACCCCGCGAGGGTGGCGCTGATGGGAGTATCGGCGGGCGGAAATTTGATGCGGTGCTCGTCGTAGGTGTAGGCGAGTGTGTCGAGGGCGGCTTTCCAGTAGGATGTCTGGCTGCCGTAGTACCACGCACCCTCATCGACCAGCAGCAGGGTGGGGGCAGGGGGGAGTGAGAAGTTGCGGGTACTCGTCTCTCCGGCGACGACGCTGACGGCAGCGTCCGCCACCCGGTAGCCTAACCCGCGCACGGCGACGCTGTAGTCGCCTGTGGGCAACTTGAGGCTGTAATTGCCGGAAGCGTCGGCGGTTGCCGTGACCGGCGTTTCGAGGACGTCGAGGGTGACCGTGCGCGTGGGCGCAGCGTTCGTTCCTGCCACGCTGACGCGGCCTTGCAGCGTTCCGGTGGGCAGGGGGAGGAGCGTGAAATCGAGCCGGCGCTGCGTGCCGGTGAAGATGGCGACGTTCCACTGTGTCGCCGTCTGGTAACCGAAGGCCGAGGCGGTGACGTCGTAAACGGTGGGCGTCAAGGTGAGGGCATAGTCTCCGGTCGAATTTGTGGTTGTGTGCGCCGGATTGCCACCTGGGCTGCGCGGCACGGCGACGAGTGCAGCGTTGGCGATGCCCTGCTGATTCGGCCCGGCGACATTGCCCGCAATGATCCCCGCGTGTGTAGCAGCGGCGACCGCGGCGAAAGCGTCGATGCGCCCCCAGCCGCTATTGTTGTTAGGCAAGGGTAATTCCAGGGGGACGGCAGTCTGGCTGATGAGATCGGCGATTTCCGCGACGGAGAGCGTGGAATCGACGGAGCGCAGCAGCGCCACCAGCCCGGCGACGTGCGGCGTCGCCATAGAGGTGCCGCTCTTGGCGCTGTAGACGCCCCCTGGCAGCGACGAAAGCACCTTGACGCCCGGCGCGACGATGCGCGGTTTCACCTCCCCCCACGGCGACGGCCCGCGACTGGAGAAGCCGACGACGTCGTCATCGGAGTCGCTCGCACCCACGGCAAAGACGCCCGGATTGCTGGCCGGTGAGCCGACGGAGCCTGGCTTGGGGCCTTCGTTGCCTGCTGCGAACAGCGGGAGGATGCCCGCTGCTTGTAAGAGTGCGATGTCATCTGCGAAAATGTTGCGTGAGGATATTGACGAAGACCACGAATTGTTGACCACGTCTGGCGCTAAAGCCGGGTCGCCGCCGGGCGCCAGCAACCATTGGAATCCGGCATGAATCCAGGAATCGTAACCGTACCCCGCGCCACTGAGCACCTTGACGCCGATCCACTGCGCTCCCGGCGCGACGCCGATCGCGCCCGCGCTTGTGGTCTGCCCCACCGCCGTCCCGGCGACGTGTGTGCCGTGCCCGTGATCGTCGTAGGGGTAGAGGCCCCTGTTGACGGCGTCGAACCACGCGCTTGTGTGATCGAAGAGGCCGTGCCCCAGGTTGCCCCGGTAGTTGCTGCTCAGGGCCGGGTGGAGCATATCCACGCCGGTATCCATGATCGCCACGACTGCGCCCGTCCCTGAGATACCTAGTGTGGACCAGACCTCCGGGGCGCGGATCTGTGTCAGACCCCATGTTGGCGCTGTGACAGCGGTGCTCTCCGGGCCGGTAGGCTGTTCCGGGATGATGTATTGCTCGTAGTGATCCAAACGAACTTCCGCCACGGCCGGCGATGTGATCAGCCGGTGTACAAACTCGGGGCTGGCCGTCAACGCCGTCGCGCGGATGCCCCACAAATCCTGCCGCGCCAGCACCTCGCCCTGGCGTTGGGCTTCGGCGAGGAGCGTTGTCACAGGTTCCAGGGCGCTGGCAAAGTCATCCTGAAGCGTTTCGATCAGTAGCGCGCGCGAAACCGCGTTCGCCGCTTCTGCCGTGGGCGCGACCGCACTTGCTCCCGCCGGGCGCAGCTTGACGATGACGCGCAGCGGCGTCTCCGGGTTCGCTTCCAACGCACGCAGCACGGCGGGTTCGACGATGGGGGAATTCGATACCACAGCTCCAGATGTTGGGGGTGCTGCGCTGTCCGCTGACGGAGCAGCCGGCCATAGCGAGAAGAATATCATCAGAATAATTGTCATCCGTGCCAGTTTTCGCATAGTAAAACTCCCTCAGTCTGTCCCCTGAAGCTACAATCCAATCGAAAGTTGGAAGGGTATTGCCGCCCGCGCCATCTTTCGCATAGTAATAATTTGTAACTCGTGGTCAAGGTTGCAAAGTTCGAAGTTGGAACTCCAAAATCGCGTGGGAATATTATACCGTCCTGGGGGAAACTTGCTTGGGGCGCAGGGGGAACACCACGGATGGGGAAATATTACGATGGGTGTATGGGTAGGGGCGAGGCATCCCCAAAAGGTTCGTGCAGGGTTAGATACGGTGGAATTCTTTGAGGACTTGTTAAGTGAGGTTCGGCGGGGGATGCCTCGCCCCTACTACGTGGGCCAATCGTCCGGGAACACCGCCAGCCCTTGCGCGTGGGCCGCGTCCCATAATTGCCGGTCGAACGTCGCAAGGGTGATGGGTTCGCCCAGCCCTTCCTGCCAGAGCAGGGCCGAGGACAGGTGGACGGCATCGTAACCGCGCAGGTTCTGTTCCCAGGCCAGGGTATCGGCCCGCGCCATAACCGGCTCGGTCGTCTGCACCCGGATGAACACCGGCCATTCGCGGCGAAAGACTTGCAAGGCCGCCGCACCACCTTCGCGGGTCAGCGTGCCCATGCGGACGGCTTTAGCCAGGGCTGCACTCGTCTCCGCCCGGCTGATCAGAGATGTGCCAACGGCTGCCGCCGCAGCGACGAGCCGGGCCACGTCTTCTGACCCTGGCTCCACCAGATACCGCTTGACAAGGGCGCTGGCGTCCAGATAGACGATCACGCGCGATCCTCCACCAGCAGCTCAGCGACCGTCACCTGGCCCTGCGTTTCCGCTACCGGCGTCAGCGGGGGCAACCGTTCATTATTCCAGGCCAGCAGTCCGGTCTGTTCCAATGTTGCCAGGCGCGCTTCCAACGTCTCTTCCACCGGCACGATGCGTCCCACAGGTTTGCCGTGCCGGGTGATCGTTACCGTCTCCCCGGCTTCCACCCGGCGCATATATGTGCTGAGTTGCGCTTTCAACTCGCGGATTGTCGTTACAGCTTCCATAGCACTCCATTCTCGGTAAATTGTAACTACATTATATCACAAAAGGTCACAAATAGTAAACCTACATTGCGAAATTTTGCATCATCGCCAAGTTGGACTAGAATGGGAGTATATCGACCGTTGACCAAACCTGACAGGTCTCAGAAGACCTGTCAGGTCTAGTGCGAGGAGACGCTGCAGATGATCGAAGTCGCCGACTTGACCAAAACGTTCGTGACCACGGAGAAGCAGCCGGGCTTGCGGGGCAGCCTGAGATCGCTGGTGCGGCCGGAGCGGCGCGAGGTGCAGGCGGTGAAGGGGATCACGTTTGCCGTGGAGGCTGGCGAGCGGCTGGCCTTCATCGGGCCGAACGGCGCGGGCAAGTCCACGACGATCAAGATGCTCACCGGTATCCTCTATCCCACGACCGGGACGGCGCGCGTGCTGGGGAAGACGCCGTGGAAGGAGCGCCAAAAGCTGGCCTACGAAATCGGCACGGTCTTCGGGCAGAAGTCGCAGTTGTGGTATCATCTGCCGCCGGCGGATTCGTTCGATCTGCTGGCGCGCATCTACGAGCTGGAAAGGGCCGCGTACCAGGAGCGCCGGGCCTATCTGGTGGGTCTCTTCGAGCTGGACCCCTATCTCCACACGCCGGTGCGCAAGCTCTCGCTGGGGGAACGGATGCGTTGTGAGATCGCGGCATCGTTGTTGCACCGCCCGCGCATCCTCTTCCTGGATGAGCCGACCATCGGCCTCGATGTGGTCGTCAAGCAGCGCATCCGCGACCTGATCCTCGAACTGAACCAGCGCGAGGGTGTGACGATCTTCCTCACGTCGCACGACGCCGGGGACGTGGCGGTGCTGTGCCAACGAGCGATGGTCATCAACCACGGCGAGGTGATCTACGACGGGCGCGTCAACGATTTGAAGCACAACTACCTGCGCATCAAGACCGTCTCGCTCAAGTTGGGGGAGCCGTGGGACGGCTTCACCGCCCCGGGCGTGCAGGTGCTCAAGCACAAGGGCTACGGCGTCAAGCTGGAAGTGGATACGTCCGTCGCCTCGATCGATGCGGTGATGGCGCAGCTTCTGGGGCGCTATGCGATTGTGGACATCAACGTCGATAATCTGCCGATGGAGCAGGTCATCGCGCAAATCTACCAGGTGGAAGGTAGCCACGGGTGCGGGGCTGAAGACATGTCAACGGATTGAACGGATTCAAACGGATTTTTTTTCTCTTTAATCCGTTAAAATCCGTTCAATCCGTTGACATAAAGGGGGATCAGTGAGCGTTTTACGGGCGGTTCCGCGTTACGGGTTTGTGGCGCGCATCGCGGCGCGGCAGCAGTGGGTGTATCGCGGCGAGTTGTGGATGCGCTCGATTGCGATGGTGCTCTTTATGGGCGTGTTTATGGCGCTGTGGAGCACGGCTTTCCGCGTCAGTGGGCAGGGCGAGCTGGCGGGGTACTCGCTGGTGGAGATCGTCTGGTATCTGGCGATGACCGAGACGATCACGCTCTCGACCTCGCGGGCGTTCGTGGACATCAGCGACGCGGTCAAATCCGGCGATTTGGCCTACACGTTGACGCGGCCCGTGAGCTACCCCTTCTTTCAGGTGGCGCAGTCGCTCGGCAACAGCCTGCCGCGCCTGGGCCTGAACCTGCTGACGGCGTCGGCGGTGGTGGCGCTTGGCGTGGGGCTGGGTGCGGGCAGCCTGGCGGGGATCGCGGCCTTCGTGGTGACGGCAGGACTGGCCCTGTTGCTCGACGCGTTGATCGCCGTGTTGATCGGCTTGTCGGCCTTTTGGATCGAGGAAGTGATGCCGATCTATTGGATTTACCAGAAATTGTTGTTTACCATTGGCGGGTTGTTCTTGCCGCTGGAGATGCTCCCGGCGTGGCTGCGGCGGATCGCGGTGTGGCTGCCTTTCCGTTACGTGGCGAACGTCCCGGCGCGCGTCTTCGTCGCCTTCGAATGGCGCGAAGCCCTCGGCGCAGCGGCAGGTCAAATTGCCTACATCGCCGTAATGACTGTGCTGGTGCTGCTCGTCTGGTGGGTGGCGCAGCGGCGCATGGTCGTCCACGGGGGATGAGGCAGGAGGCAAGAGGCAAGAGGCAAGAGGCAGGAGGCAAGAGGCAAGAGGCAAGAGGCAGGATGCAGGATGCAAGAGCTGCAAGCTGACCGCTGAAAGCTGATGGCTACTATGAAGACACTACGTTTAATCAGCGGCTACCTCCGCCACAACCTGATGGCGGCGATGGCGTATCGGGGGGCGTTTACGTTGCAGGTGTTCGGGATGTTGTTGAACGATGTGATGCTGCTGTTCTTCTGGGTGATTTTGTTCAGTCACTTCCCGGCGCTGCAAGGGTGGACGTTGCGGGACGTCGTCACGTTGTACGCGATTGTCGCGTTCGGGTTCGGCCTGGCGACGGTGGTGTGCGGCAACAGCGGGCGTGTGGCGCACGTCATCGCCAGCGGCGACCTCGACTATTACCTGGCCCTGCCCGCCGATCCGTTGGTGCATTTGCTCGTCTCCCGGACGTCGCTGCCCTCGTGGGGAGACGCGCTGTTCGGCCTGGTCGTCTATCTGGTCGCTGCGCCGGAGCGGTGGGCGACGCTGCCGCTGTTTCTGCTGCTTGGCGTATTTTCTGCCTTGATCTTCGTCGCGTTCAGTGTGATCGCCGGTGCGCTGGCCTTTTGGATCGGGCAATCGCAAAACCTGGCGATGCAGTTGCAGAACGCGATGCTCACGTTTGGCCTGTATCCGGTGGATATTTTCCCCGGCCTGGTGCGGGTGCTGCTATACACGTTGATCCCGGCGGCGTTCGTCGGCTCGGTCCCGGCGCTGTTGCTCGCCGACTTCGATTGGGGGCGGTTGGCGGGACTGTTCCTGGTCACGGGAGCGTTGTTGCTTGTTGCGCGCGGCGTCTTCGCGCTGGGCCTGCGCCGCTACGAGTCCGGCAACCTCGTCACCACGCGCGGGTAGGGAATTAACCGCGGATCACGCGAATTTTCGCTGATTTTTTAAGAAAGATTCGCGTAGATTAGCGAGATTCGCGGTTTGCTCTTGAAGGAGGGTACTATGGTATTGGATGTCCATGCGGGTCAGAGTTTTCCGCTGGGGGCGACGGTGTACCCGTGGGGGGTAAATTTCGCCATTTTCTCCAAGAACTGCGATGCGGTGGAGCTGTTGCTCTTCGATGACGTGGATGCCGTGAAGGCCTCCCGCGTCATTCACCTCGATCCTCAAAAGAACCGCACGTTTTACTATTGGCACGCTTTTCTGCGCGGGATTGGGCCGGGGCAACTGTACGGCTATCGCGTCCACGGGCCGTTTGCGCCGGAACGGGGCCTGCGCTTCGACGGGACGAAGGTGCTGCTCGATCCGTACACGCGCGCGGTGGCGATGGGCGCGCATTACGACCGCGAGGCGGCCAAACATCCCGGCGACAACGCCGCCCACGCGCCGAAGAGCGTCGTCGTCGACACGCGCGCCTACGATTGGGAGGGCGATTGGCCGCTGGCGCATCCTTACGCGAGCACTGTCATCTACGAGATGCACGTGGGCGGGTTCACCAAACATCCCAGTTCGGGCGTCGCGCCGGAGAAGCGCGGGACGTATGCCGGCGTGATCGAAAAAATCCCCTACCTCCAGTCGCTCGGTGTCACCGCTGTGGAACTGCTGCCGGTTCAACAATCCGATCCGCAGGACGCGCCCAAGAGCTTGAGCAACTACTGGGGATACAGCCCGATAGCGTTTTTCGCCCCGCATCAGGGCTACTGCCACATTTGCGATCCGTTAGGGCCGGTGGATGCCTTCCGCGATATGGTCAAGGCGCTGCACAAGGCGAACATCGAGGTGATCCTGGACGTCGTCTTCAACCACACCGCCGAGAACGATCACACCGGGCCGACGCTGTCGTTCCGTGGATTGGAGAATCGTGCTTATTACCTGCTTCAGGAAAATAAGGCCCGCTACGCCGATTACAGCGGCACCGGCAACGCGATCAACGCTAACAACTCGATTGTGCGGCGGATGATCATCGATTGCCTGCGTTACTGGGTCGCCGAGATGCACGTCGATGGTTTCCGTTTCGACCTGGCCTCGGTGATGTCGCGCGACAAGCGGGGGCGTCTGCTCGAAGACCCGCCGATCCTGTGGGAAATCGAGTCCGATCCGGTGCTCGCGGGCACGAAGATCATCGCCGAGGCGTGGGACGCGGCGGGGCTTTACCAGCTTGGTTCGTTCATCGGCCACCGTTGGGCGGAGTGGAACGGACAGTTCCGCGACGACGTGCGCCGCTTCGTCAAGGGCGACGAGGGGACGGTGGAGCGGTTGGCCGCGCGTATCGCCGGCAGCCCTGATCTGTTTCCTCAGGAAGACCGCGAGCCGAACCGCAGCATCAACTTCGTCACCTGCCACGATGGGTTCACCCTCAATGACCTGGTCTCTTACAACAGGAAGCACAACGATGCGAATCTCGAACTCAACCGTGACGGGGCCGACGTTAACTTCAGTTGGAACTGCGGCGTCGAAGGGCCGTCGCTCGATCCGGAGATTCAGGCGTTGCGCTTGCGGCAGATCAAGAACTTTATTACGATCCTGTTCTTCTCACAGGGGACGCCGATGGTGTTGATGGGCGACGAGGTGCGGCGGACGCAGCGCGGCAACAACAACGCCTACGCGCATGATAATGAGATTAGTTGGTTCGATTGGCGTGGACTCGAACAACACACCGAGGTGTTGCAGTTTATGCGCAGTATCATCGGCTTTACGCAGCGGCTGGCGATTTTGCGCGAAGAGCGTTTCTTGACGGAGAACGCCGGGGCTAAAGCGCCGTCGATTGCGTGGCACGGCGTGCAGTTGTACGCGCCGGACTGGGCGGTCCATTCGCACAGCCTGGCCTTCGAGCTGTACCACCCCGACACCCACGAACACCTGCACGTGATGCTCAACGCCTACTGGGAAGCACTCGCGTTCACGCTGCCCGCCCCGCGTAATGGCTTGCATTGGCGGCGCATCATCGACACTAACTTGCCCACGCCGGATGATTTCTGCATGCCGGATGTCGCGCCGCCGATTGAGGTCGGGCAGTATACCGTGATGCCGCGTTCGGCGGTGGTGTTGGTGGGGTGTGAATCCTGAATCACGAATTTAGAAAGGCACATAGACGTATCGTGGTCTAAACGCCAATAATTTTTGACATGTCGTCGAAGCCGGTTTATACTTATTAGTGAGTCGAAGGGAGGTGGAATGATGCTTAACGAAGAAACGCTACAGCAAGCTGTGAAACGCATCGTTGCTGTTGCGCAGCCTAGCCGCGTCATTCTCTTTGGTTCCTATGGGCGCGGTGATGCAAATGCAGGCTCTGACGTAGACCTGATGGTGATCAAACCGCAGGTGGAAAACGAATATCAAGAGATAATTCGTTTGCGTCAGGCTGTAGGCAATCTTGGTGTGGGGGTAGATGTGCTTGTCTATTCGGAGGCGAAAATAGAGGAACGTAAAGACTGGTGTACCAGCCCCATTTATTGGGCGCTACGGGAAGGGAGAACGCTCTATGCCGCAACATAACGCTCAACTGATTACACCAGAAGCACAGGCGCTTATGCGCGTGGCGGAACAAGATTGGAAATGGGTAGAAAAGTACATTGGACACTGACCTTCAACTACGCATTTTTCCTCGGCAGGATGCAGGCTATCCGGTCGAGATCACGCTGGGACGTCACCAGGTCTTCCCGCGTGGGACGCTCGCGGTGG
>Ga0209498_1003078_pt1 | contig 9990 bp, 16 predicted proteins | sample WalLakDeSediment_FD_184131 | JGI IMG/M metagenome (GOLD analysis project Ga0209498, IMG submission 184131) | Lake sediment microbial communities from Walker lake, Nevada to study Microbial Dark Matter (Phase II) - Walker Lake 11/02/13 Deep... | ecosystem: Environmental > Aquatic > Freshwater >... | reverse complement strand
GGAGCCGTGGCCGCAGGACGCCCTATGGGACATCCTTGAGTCGGGATATTGGGCCGAAAGCACGCAGCGACACCGCTTCTACACCGGGCACCCGCAACCGCCCGCCGGGAGCCTGACGAGCACGATCCAGTACAGCTCCGTGGACCTGCAGCGCTTCGACCTGACCGACCGCACGGTGTTCTGGCGCATGAAGCCAGCCCGGCCCGACGGTGGCGCGGGGACGGACCTGTATCAGAGCTTCGGGTTCTTCGACGTGGAGGACGGGGACAACTACGCTTGGGCGTTGGCAGAGATCGAGGCGGGGACGGGTGGAGGGGAACCAGAGCTTACGAAGATCGAGCCCATTGAGCAACCCTACACCGATCCCGCCGTAGATGGCGACAACCTGATTGACGCCGCTTGGGACCCGACCGGGACCTACCTGGCGGTCTGCGGCTACAACGATGACTTCGATCAGTTCTTTGCCTGGTACAAGCTCAGCGGCGGGACGCTGACCAAGCTGACCAGCCCTGCCCCGGACGGGGCAGCGGGGGTGGCCTGGGACGCCACAGGTACGTACCTCGCCATCGGGGCCAACACGTGGTGGGGGATGGAGCAAGGCATTCTGCTCTACAAGCGGAGCGGCGACACGCTGACACAGGTTCAGAAGATCGACCCCGGCGGCGTGTTCTTCGTCGGCCGCGTTCTTTGGGCTGGTGACTATCTGATCGTCGGCAACTTCTACAACTACACCCAGCCGTGGAACAGCGGCAAGGATGGGATAGGGGTCTATCAGCGGTCGGGTGACTCGCTCTCCTTTGTCGGGTCGGTGACGGTGGAGTTGATGGTCTACACGTTCGACCTGAGCCCTGACGGCAACTACTTATTGGTGGCTGGCCATAGCTTCGACATCAACAATGAAAAGGCGTGGGTCTATGCGTGGGATGGTGCGGGTGGGCTCACGCTGGCCGACGAGGTGCAGATACTCGGAGACTACGAATGTGGGGCGGCTTGGCATAAATCGGGGGAATACTTCGCTAACGGACTCTATAATGATAGCGGTGGGTGGGGTGCCCAACTGTGGGGGTGGAACGCCAGCACGGACACCATCTCGGCGAAGAGCCAAATCGACAGCGGCAAGCCCGAGCGCATAGGTTACAAGGTGCGTTGGTTGGGTGACTATTTGTTAGTTCCGGGTGCCGACCGTTGGGGTGGTACCGACGACCCGCAGGTCAACGTGCTCAAATTGGTCGGGGAGGCCTGGGAGTGGGTTGGCGATAGTGGGCCGGACGATACCACCTACTACCGCTACGCCTCCGCGCTCCATCCTGACGGCACCTACCTTGCCGTGGGGTCGGAGCGATACAATGACGGGGCTGTCCTGACAGTCTGGCGACTCTCCGGCTTTGACATCGGCGCCGACCTCGTCATCCGCCTCTCCGCCGGTTACCGCCTCTCACCCTACGGTCCTGGGGACGATGAGACCTTGAAGTGGGAAGCGCCCTACGATGAGGACCTCCACCGCTGGGTCCGACTCTCGCACGACTCAGGCTCCGGGGCGATCTACTGGGAGACGGCCAGCAAGGGCTGCGAAAGCTGGGTAGAGCGGTTGGCGTTCGCCGTGGACCCTGGTGTGGATCTTGGCAAACTGGCGCTGGAGGCGGAGGCCTGGCTTGTGACGGCGGCAAGCGACAGTGATCTACCGGCCTACGGCTATTTCGGCCCGCTGAACCCGGAGGCCACGGAGCACCTTACGCTACGGCTGATAAATACGATTATGCCGGTGCCGATACCTGGCTTAGTGGAAAAGACGCTACGGCTGAGAAACGAGATCGAGGAATTGTGATATGCTTTACTCCGAGGTGCGCTGCGATTGCTGCGGGATGCGAGGTCCCGCCATTCGTGGCCGTCCACGGGGCACAGCGATACGCCGGGAGGCGGCAGCGAAGGACTGGCTTCGGACGGAGCTCCGGGGCACGGAACGAGACATATGTCCCTATTGCGCGAGGAGGACCCGTGAAGAGTTGGAGAATCATTTTCGCCGCGCTGGCTGTGATGCTGGCACCCATCTGGACGAGTGGGACGGTTGAGGCCCAGAACCCGCCAACTGTCCAGTTTATCGTGGTGGGCTACGGTCCCATTGCCACACTGGAGCACGATTGCCCCTTGGATGCGCAGGGCAAGCTGACCCGCTACGTCCCGGCAGAGATCACCTGTACGCTCAGGGCGCTGGACGCTGAGGGACTGTGGACCCCGGCCAATTTTGAGGTCACCCTATCAGGACCTCCAGATCGTGTGACCGTAGAAGTGGTAGACTCCGTGCTCACCATCCGCATTATCCGCACCACCGGACTACCAGGAATATCGGTCAAAATCGAAGCGTTCCCGGTACTGTTGGTAGCTGTTGTCTACCTTGAGCGGCCCTTGCCTTATGCTCAGGTGGATACCGTGATGCCGCTCAACGTGGTGGAGGGCGAGTATTTCCAGCTTTGCGCCTACGTGGGCGGATACGCCAGCGCCACGGCAAAAGGGATGAGCTCCAACGGCTTCAACTGCCCAGACTTCGGAGGGGTGCCGCTGCCAGTGTTTTCGGTAGGCTGGCGTGGCGAGGGCACGCCCACGCTGTTGCCGACCCCAACCGTGTTGGCGCGCCGCTAATGGCCCTGCTCAGGCAGGTGCCCGTCCAGACGACGATTGACGGCATGCTGGCCGGACTGCGGCCGGACATCAAGGCGCTGCTTGCAGCGATCCAGCAAGCGGCGATCGCAGTGCCGCCGCAAGACGGCTAGACGCACACTTCTAACGGAGACAGCCGATGCAAGGTTCTACCGGACCAGAGATCATGTACTACGTGGGGCCCGTGCTGTCTCTCTTCGGTGCGGGCGGTGGAGCTTGGCTGGCGCTGAAGGTCGCGCTGAACGGCGCAAGGGAGCGGATACTGAAAATCGAGAATACTACCGACCGAATCGAGGCCGCTACGCGGAAGGCCGAGGCGAAACTGTTGGTCCTGGAAAGTAGGCACGAGACTCTGGCGGAGGTGGTCAAAGAGCATCCGACCAACTGCCCTTGGCAATCACGGACCCGCGACGATAGGACGAAATCCGATGGCAAGTAAGCCCTGGCCGATCCAGCACAAATGGCGATGGGCCTACGCTCTGGCACTGGCAATCCTTGTGGTGGTGGAGGTTGCCGCGATTTGGTTCGGCTGGCAGGACGGCGACTGGAGCCGGACCTTGACCCACCAGACCATTGCCATCGTCTGGCGCCACCCCTGGCTCGGGATCCTAGGCGGCGGCTTCCTGGTCTGGCTTGTCTGGCATTTCCTGCCGCCCTTTGTCCGCATCTGGCGGGAGAAGTGGGGGCGGCAACCAACCGAGGAGGGCTGAGATGGAAACTGTACTCTACTACCTGGCCTCGATCCTGGAGATCATCGCCCACCCGCTCGTGGCTATCCTGACCGTGGTGGTGATGACCGGCATCAAGCGATTGGTCGCCTGGGTTGACTCGCTGGCTCCGTACGCCCAGCAGATCATCGTGGTGCTGCTGGCCTATGTGTTCACCCAACTCGGGGCATGGGCGACGTTGCCCCTGCCTACGGAGCTGGCGCTGTTCACCGAGGTGGACGTGTCTGCCCTACTCAACGCTGCCATGGCCTACGGGATCCATGCGGGCAAGCGGGCGAAGAAAAACGAATGGTATCCGTAAGGGGCGCGTGAGTGAACATGCCCATCTGGCCGCTGCCCATGGGTTGGGCGATACCGACCAGCTTGGTGGAGTGGCTGCGTACATGGCGAAAGGAGGGCAATGTGCCGCTTGACATCATCCGACACGAGACGCCGCACCAGGGCATCAGGCCTGCCGGTGATCGTGGCCGGATCACCATGGTCATCATTCACGGTGACGCCGGCCGCACAGACAACGGGACGATCTCGTGGATCCGGGACCCGGCGTCCGGGGTGAGCTATCACTACCTGATCGGCCGGGACGGCAAGGTCCACCAGTTCGTGGATGAAAACCGCAGGGCCTGGCACGCGGGGACATCCTCCTGGCTTGGCCGCACCGGGCTGAACGATTGCAGCGTGGGCGTCTGCCTGGCCAACGACGGCTCCGGGCAGGAGGGTTACCGGCACGAGCAGTATGACAGTGCAGGCCGACTCGTGGCTGCGATCATGGAGCGTCACGATATCCCGCTCCCGATGGTCCGGGGGCATGACGAGATATCGGTACCGATGGGCCGCAAGACGGATCCGTGGGCATGGTTTGACTGGGCACACCTGTACAGTCGCCTCGGGCTCTGGGCGGCGGGGAGGCTACCGTGAGAACCGCAGGCTGGATACTCGCCGTCCTGGCCCTAGTGGCGCTCGGCTGGCTGGCTCGTGACTCCCGGCTCCGGGCGGCTGAGGCACGGGCTGAGATCGCGTCCTTGCAAGTGACACTCGATGCCGCCAAAGCCCAGGCCGTAGCTGACTCCCTCCGGGCCGATTCGCTGGCCCTGGAGACAGCCCGGCTGGACTCCATCCGGTCGGTGGAGCAAGCGGAGGCACGGGCAAGGGTTCAACGCCTCGCCAGGCAAGCGGATTCGCTATCCAGGCGCGTCTCAGAGCTTTTGGATGGTACTGAGGCGGCTGACGAGGTGGAAGCGATCCTGGGCGAAATACGGGCCTCGTACGAGGCGAGGATCAGTGACCTTGAGGGACTGCTTGTCCTGGGCGAGGGGGTGGTGACGAGCCTACGGGCTGAGGTCGCATCCCTGGAGGGTGTCGCGCTGTCGCTACGGTCGGCTCTGGCCCTGGCGGAACGCCAGCGGGATATCTGCCTGGACGCGAGTTCGCCCGGACTCTGGGAGAGGATCCGGGCGAACGTGGAGCTGGTGGGTGGGGCTGTGGTGATCGGCCTAGTCGTCGGGCTTGTGGCCAGGTAACGGTCTCCGGTACTCTGCCCAAGCCTGTCGCATGGCCTCCCGCTTGGCCTTTCCACCGTCGGCTAGTCCCATGTCCGACAGGATCTGATAGACCCGCTGACGGCTGACGCCCACCGTGGCTGCGATCTCACGGGCCGGGATCGTTGGGTCGTGCTCCAGTAGCGCGGCGATCTTTTCGCGGGCGGTGGTCATATCGCCTCCCAGGCTTCGGAGAAATCGCGGTCTGCGAACAGTTCTGCCAATCCGGTGATCTGCTTCAAGCGCAACACCTCGTCAGGCTCCATGCCAAGCTCCTTCCCGATCTTCGCGTCGGACCAATTCCTGCGAGCCAGCTCCATCACAATATCGCTCATGGCATCCACCCTGTGCTTTCCGCGCGCGCGGTTGTGGCGAATCGTTGCGGCGATCCGGTCGCCGCGACCCGCACGGCCGTCATTGATGACCACCACGGGGAGCAGCGGCATGCCGATGTCGGTGCCGATGCGGTGGCGGTGGAAGCCATCCACGACCTCGTAGCATTGCCGCTCCTCATCCCACCAGACCACGATTGGCTGAGTGAAGCCGTCGGACTCGATGCTGTGTCGGAGCAGCTTCATCTCCGGCGGCGCTACTGCATTCGGGTTGTAGTCGTTCGCTTCCACGAGCCCCGCTTCCACCCACTGCACGCGCGAAACGGGGTGCGCCCTCGGGTCCATCAGATCAAACCCCACTTCTGCCTCCTTCGCTTCATAACCTGCGTGTATCGCTCGTATGCGGGCGACTTGTGCTGGGAAAACGAGAGCCCCTTGCACCAGTAGTCATTGCGGAGCAGCGCCTTACAGATGCGGCGCCAACTCGGCACGTCTCTCGCCGCCTCCGCTTTGGCCCCAGCTTCGTCGGGGATGCCGTCCGGGTACCCGCGCTCCATCCACCAGCGGAGGAAGACGGCGATCTTGTTCCGGTAGTGTTCGGCCGTGCGTTCTGGCATGGAGCCCAGCAGCATGTGAGCGAAGCTCTCCCACGTATGCCCCTCGGGCCTCGTGACCTTTCGCTGCCCGAGGATATTGCCCGACTCCTGGGCATAGAGGGCGCCTTGGTTAGCGCCATTCACCCGCGCCACAACCTTGCCCCAGGTCTCCGGCTCGATGACGTGGAACAGCCAGAGCCCCTTGCGCTGATCGTCGCCGTAGGGTTGGCAGATCCGCTGTTGGTGGATGGAGAGCCCGGCCTGGTGCATGAGGTCATAGAGCCGATTGTGTGGCCGATCCGGGTAGCGGGCGTGATAGGTCCAGATGTCCTCCGTCCGCCAGTCGTAGACGGGGTACGCGCTATAGATGCCCTCGCCGCACCATGTCGTCCAGGCGAGCCCCTCGTAGCGTTGCTTGCGGTCTGAGGCTACGGTCCGCCACCGGTTAAGGGACTCGTCGGACCGGATGCCGACGAGAGAGGCCATGAGTTGGCCGCCTGCGTACCAGCGGTTGAACGCAGGAACGAACTCCTCAAACTCCATGCCGCGCCGAAAGAAAGGGAAATACCCCTCGTCTGTGATGGAACGCGGGTTGGGGTCACGTATCCAGTCGCCGCGCCTGTCGGGGTCCCATGCCAGCCACTGCGGCTCGTACTGGGACACGGCATTACGGAGGTTGAGTGGGAGCGCGACCCAATAGGGCTCGGCAACGTCAGCGCACATCTCCAGGCAACGGGCAACGTGCTGGATTGTGAGTTGGTACTGGCCCTCCAGGTCCACGAAGAGCACGGCGAACCGGACGCCGCGCGCGCGCGCTTCGTCGGCCGCGAGGTAGAGCATGACGGTCGAGTCCTTGCCGCCGCTGAAGCTCACGCACACCCGCTCGAAGTTGTCGAACACGGTTGCGGTTCGTTGCCGGGCTGCGGTGAGAACATCGATGCCGAGCGGGCGCTTGCGATCTGACATCTATTCCCCCAGTCCCAGCCGGGCTCGAACCTGGTCCTCGGTCAGGCGGATCAACTCCGTACCAGCCACCCGGCAGAAATAGCGATCCACGCTTGACCAACTCAACCAAGCGTTGACCTCATAGACGGGGCCCTCGCGAAGGTGGTGGTACACCATGACACCCCTGGACCCAATGCTGTTGGCGCGGGAATAGTCCTTCTTACCGTGGACAAAGGTCCTCTCCCACCCGAACCGGGCGTCGGGGCCCTTGATTTCCGCCACCCAAGGGCGGCGCAGAATCGGGCCCAGGTCTGCGGAACGACGGAGGTGGTCCGGCACCCCGGACTCGCGCAGCTGCGTTTGCCGGAGGCGGTTGAGTTGCACGAGGTCGTCGCCGATGGCCTCAAGTCCAAGCACGACGGTCACTGTGCCGCCTCCCATGCGTTCAAGGCGGCAACGATCAGGCGGGCGTCGTCCATTGTTGAGGCAACGCACAGTGGGGCCTCCTCGTTAGCCTTGCGGACCACCTCTTTGTAGGCGTCCACGTAGGCTTGGGTGTATTCGCCGGCGTCGTCATACTCGGGCTCAGGATAGGCCGTCATCCGATGGATGTGGATGTTTTCCGTCTCTCCGAGCGCCTCCTGGAAGATGTTGACCGCGTACTTCGGCATCGTCGTGTCTCCTCTGGTGGTGAGAGTGCTTACCTCGCCTCGTCGATCATCCGGTAGGACTCGCGGTGCAGCCGGTCCGTCTCGTCGGCCTTGCGCTCGCGCTCCAGCTCGGCCTGGTACTCGGCGGTGGCCTCAAGCCGGGACCGCGCTGCCTTGATCCGCTCGTGATCCTCTGCGAGCACTCCGATGCTCTCCCGGCCCTTGTAGGCGATCTGGGCGGTGACCGTCTTGTTGCCGACCGCAACCGGCTTGCTCAGGCTTTGCACCCAGGAGCCCGACACCATCTCGCCGCCGACGTAGACCTCGGTGACGATCTCGCAGACGGCCTTGGTGATGTCCATCTCGTGGCCGTCGCAGTAGTGGTGATCGGTCCGCTCGGCCACCAGGTGCTGGTCCACCCGGATCTCGCGGCCGGAGCCCTGCGTCCAGGTTACCGTCTCGGTCTGGCTGATCGTGCGGCTCATCGTCTGTCTCCGGTCGGGGTGGCTGTCTCACTCTTTCTACCTACATAATACCACCCTCTAGACACCGTGTCAAGACTTTTCTTCGCAATTAGGCAGGAAGGCGCGATTTGTTGCCTACACAACACTTCCCGCTTTTCCCGCGAAACGGTACACGTGACCCTTGCGCGGTGTACCGTGGCGGGTGTACTATGGGGTCTACGCAATTCACCCGAGACAGGAGGGCATGATGGCAGAGCAGAAAACCAAGACGGAGCGGCTGGTTCCGGTGACGTTCCGGTGCCCGCCCAAGTGGCGCGCGGAACTGGAGCGTATCGCGCGGACCTACCACATGAGCCGTGGCGAGGTCATCCGGTCGGCGCTTGACTTGTACCTCAGGGCACAGGACGGCATCGTATGAGACACCCACTCTGCTATGGCCGCATCGCTCCCAACAGCGGCGGCGTCATCATCTGGATCTGGAGGGCGAGATGAGCGAGCCAACCACTCCCAAGGAGATGCTGGAGCACCTGACCGAGCACCTGAACGACGAGTATGATGTCTACATCATGAGCAAGCAAGTTCAATACATCATCCGCGAGTTCAACCGGCTGGCGGGCCTGGACCGGAGCCTACACGACGCGCGGAATAACGCATTGGACGCGGCGTGGTTCCTGCGCGAGATGGGGGAGGTGGAGCTGTGAGCGAGCACGAGACTACCGGCGTGGCCGTCGAGCGGATGAGCCACGAGCCGGAAGACGCAACGGACCTGGTTCGCATGGCGATTGAGCGGAACATGTCCGTGGAGGTGCTGGAGCGGTTGGTGGCGCTACAGGAGAGGGTGAGCGCACAGAATGCGCGGTCCGCGTTCTTCGACTCCCTGGCCCGCTTCCAGAACGCCGTGCCCCCGATCCACAAGGGGCAGAGAGCCGAGATCGCCACCAAGAGCGGGGCGCGCTACGGCTACACCTACGCCAGCCTGGACGAGATCGCCCGCGCCATCCGGGGGCCGCTACAGGAGAACGGGCTGTCCTACGCCTGGACCGTCGAGGAATCCGGTGGCAACTCCCTGTCCGTCGTCTGTGTCCTCCGGCACATCATGGGGCACGAGGAGCGGAGCGGGTTCCCGGTCCCGGTGGACACGGCGGCCGCCATGAGCGGGGCACAGAAGCACGGGGCGGCGCTCACCTATGGCAAGCGGCAGTCCCTCACCTCGGTCCTGGGGCTCACCACGACGGATGACGACGTGGACGGGGCCGATCTGGGGCGGGATCCCGGAACCATTACCGAAGAGCAGGCCGCCGACCTGCAGGCCCTGGGTGACGAGGTGGGGCAGGACTGGGCCAAGTTTCTGGCGTGGGCTCAGATCGAACGGCTGGAAGACCTCCCGGCCGCCAAGCTGGCCCAGGCGACCCGCACCCTCCAGGCGAAGCGGGGTGCGAAATGAAGATCATCCCCTGCGAGCGCGGAGACGTCGAGTGGCTCAAGCACCACCTGGGCATCCCCACCTGCTCCCGCTTTGACGACCTGCTGACGCCGAAAACGCTGAAGCCCTCCGGGAGCCAGCAACGCTACCGGGGCGAACTCATGGCGGAATGGCTCCTGGGGCAACCGCTCGAATGGGGCTCCAACGCCTGGACCGAGCGCGGGACCGAGATGGAGGACGAGGCGCGGGCGTGGTACGAGATGGCCCACGACGTCGAGGTGGTGGCGCACCAACTGGTCCTGCGGGACGATGGCCTCGTGGGCGGCTCCCCTGACGGACTGATCGCCGGGGCGCGCCGGGGGCTGGAGATCAAGGTCCTCGGGGCGGGCAAGCACGTGCTGGCGATGCTGGACGGTGGGGCCAAGCTCCTCGAAGAGCACCGGGGGCAGGTCCAAGGCTACCTCCATTTGACGGAGTACTACGCCTGGGACCTGCTCAGCTATCACCCGGACTTGCCGCCGGTCGTGGCGAGGGTGGAGCCGGACCCGGCGTATCAGGATGCGCTCCGGCCCGTGCTGGACGACTTCGTGGCGGTGCTGGAGGACGACAAGATCCGGCTGGCTCAGTACAAGATGGAGCGGCCGTGGACCATGAGCCTGGAG
>Ga0209498_1003077_pt1 | contig 9993 bp, 11 predicted proteins | sample WalLakDeSediment_FD_184131 | JGI IMG/M metagenome (GOLD analysis project Ga0209498, IMG submission 184131) | Lake sediment microbial communities from Walker lake, Nevada to study Microbial Dark Matter (Phase II) - Walker Lake 11/02/13 Deep... | ecosystem: Environmental > Aquatic > Freshwater >... | reverse complement strand
GCAGCCTGTCGGTCTTGGGTACTGCAATTTCTATAACCCATTGATTGTATTGGCTAAATATAAACTGGTCAAAACCCCGTATCGAGTAATTTCAATGGGTTACGGGGCAAGTCCGACAGGCTGCTAGGATGATTTGATGTTGCTATTTTCACTATAATTTGGGTAAAATAATAATATTGATCATAGCAAGAAAACGGGAGATTGAGCATGGCCAATTTGATCCTGACCTTTAACAAACAGGTGATCAGGGAATACCCGTTCGACAAGGATGGTATCACAATCGGCCGAAAGGAAGACAACGCTATTGTCATTGATAACCTCGCTGTCTCCGGTTTTCACGCCCGGATCGACAGGGCGGGATCGGAATATATCCTTACAGACCTCCAGAGCACCAACGGGACCTTTGTGAACGATCAAAAGGTGGCCTCCAACAAGCTGTCCCACGGGGACAATATTGTCATCGGCAAGCACGTTCTCCTTTTTTTGGCCTCGGATTCGGACAGGGTCCAGAGCGGGAAAGAGGAGATCAAGCTCCCGCTGGACAGAACCGTGGTTCTGGATACGGTGAAGCAGAGGGAGCTTTTGTCCAAGCAGAAGGTTGTGCCCCAGGCGCCAAGGGCGCCGGAGAAGATCGGGGTTTTGAGTTTCATTGACGGCTCGGGTTTGGGAGACCTCGAACTGAGCAAAAGGCTCACCAAGCTTGGAAAGGCCGAGACATCGGAGATCCGGCTTACGGGTCTTCTGATGGCGCCTACTGCAGCGACCATCAGCCGCAGACCTTCGGGCTACGCGATCTCATTCACAGGGGGGATGACCAAACTCAAGGTGAACGGCAAGGTCGTCAAAGACAGCGTCCAGCTCAAGGATTTTGACACCATTGAACTCGGCTCCCACAAGTTTCAGTTCTACCAAAAGGAGATCAAGCACTGAGCCTCCGATGAACTCCCGCCCAAGGTGGTCAAAAAGCCGGGACGTCCTGTCCCTAACCTTGATGAACTCGTAAAAAGTCGGAAATTGTCCCTTTCTGTCATTCCCGCGCAGGCGGGAATCCAGTCTTTTCAGGCACTTCTGGACTCCCGCCTGCGCGGGAGTGACGACTGTGGGGACTTTTTACGAACCTGTCAACCCTTGACCTTGCGCAGTTTTTTGAACCCCGTCAGGGTCTTGTCAATTTGTTCCCTGGTGAAGATCTTTTTGCAACCGGTGCACTGGTAGAGTTCTTCGGTGAGTCTTTCATAGACGAGTTCGTCGGAGAAATTGACCGAGTAAAAGCGCATGGAGAAATGGTAAATCCGGGCAAAATCCATATTCCGGCAGTCATCGCACAGAAAATATTCCTGAAAAACATCCATCTCCTTCCCCCTCAACAATCTGAATGAAATCTGCAAGTGCAGATTTCCTACATCGCCCAAGCGGGGCTGTCAAGAACGCATCAAAGAGCACGGCATGAAATCTTCCACTGAAGATCTCATAACCAGGCGGGTATGGGGCTCGCCCCATGGCGGGTTCTGATCGCTTCAAGAAGACCTGCCGTGCCGGTCATCATGTTGTCCCCGAGGGGCGCCCCCGGATGAACGGGAAAGCGGGATCCTTGCAGGAGCTTGCGCTTGGGGCCGGTGGCCACAAGGATATCCACGTTCTGAAATCCCAGAGCTTTGCGAATGTAAGCGCCGTGCCCCCCCTCTTCGAGGATTCTCTTGTGTTCCAGCTTTCCGTTCCCAAGATCAACCATCAGTTGCTCCAGTCTCTCCAGGGTGATGTCACGGGTATGATATTCAAATAAGCCGGCCAGCGCACCCTGCTCCATGGTGGCACCCACCGTATGAGAAGTGGCGATATCCAGAACCATGATTTTCTTCTTTAATACTGCCTGAGGGTCTAGGGATGCCCCCAGGATGGCGGCCATGCCGCTGTCCATCACGTAGATCTCCTTGGCAGGGATCTTCTCGGCGCTTCCGGCGATGGATCTGAGGCGATTGAAGGGAGCAGGAATCTCGTCGGCCCTGAAAAGGAGATGACCGGGAAACGGGCTTTCATCCAGGCGGGACTTGAATAGGGAGTTGCGGAAGTCGAGGTGGGAGACGCCCTTGGGCGGAACCCCGTGGTCTTGGGCGCAGATCCCCACCGCATCGAAGAAAAAGGGTACGCCGAAGTCGTGAACGATTCGCTCAATTCGATCCGGTTCCAGATCACCCAGGGTCAGGGTGGAGAATGCCGGATCTGATGCATACCGCTCCACGTTATCGTCATTTAGAACATCGATACCCCAGGCCCTGACCCGATCAGGGTCATGGTGGAGGGTGGCTGAGGCTGAGGGGGTCATGACGACGTGCGCCTTCCGGCTCCGTTCTTTGAGCACCTCTGAAATCGGCCCCCCGCCCATCTCCACGCCCCTTACCAGGAGGTTTCCGGATGTGGCGGCGGCCCTTTCCGCCACGGTCAGCACCGGGGACCTTACCACCGCCTTGTACTGAAGCGAGCGCTTGGCGTCGTAGTAAAGGATATCCAGGGTCCCTGCGCCGATATCCAGCATGAGAAATTTATCCATGTGTCGTTTCCTTGGACCCCCGTTGGCGACTTTTTACGGGACCGTCAAATGTTGATCGGCTTACCACTCTTGCATTGAGTTCGGCTCAAAGACGGTGGTACACTGCCCTCAAGCGTTCAGGCTGGTCACTATACATGAATCATCCCCAAAATTCCAGCAGCCCCGGAGAGAAATTCAAGGCATTTATCCGCTTTTGTTTGAAAGAGCGGGGTCGCGCTCCGGAGGCTTTTGACATGCAGGATGTGCCTGCGGACGGCTCAAGGAGACGGTTCTGGCGAATCCTTCCCCTTTGTTCTGATCGCACTTTCATTGCCGTGATGAACGAACCGGTGGATGCCTTGGCCGCTCGGGAGAACCTTGCGTACCTGAAGATCGGTCGTCATCTGCACAGGAAAGGTTTGCCCCTTCCTCGAATCTACGCATCCGACATGGAGAAGGGCTGGTTTATTGTGGAGGATTTTGGGAGCCTGAACCTTCAGGATGCCGCCGCATCCGCCATCAACCGGGTTTGGCTTTATGAAAGAGTCTTGGAGGTTCTTTTCCGCCTTCAAATCGAGGGCGCCGGGGGATTCAACCCATCCTGGACATGCCAGACGGAAAAGTACGATACAACCGTAATGCGCCGCTATGAATCCGACTACTTCAAAGAGGCTTTTCTCTGTAACTATCTGGGGCTCAAGAAGGAGTGGCCTGAGCTGGAATCGCCTTTTGATCATTTGGCTGAAAAGGCTTCTCTTGCAGGTGCCCGTTTTTTCCTTCACAGGGATTTCCAATCTCGGAACATCATGGTCCGGAGCGAAAAAATAGGCATCCTGGATTGGCAAGGCGGACGCCTGGGACCTCCGGGTTATGATCTTGCCTCGCTTCTCATCGATCCCTACACCGGCTTGACCCGGGAGGAAAAAACCCTGATCTGCAAAAAGTACCTCGAACTTCTTTCAGAGAAGTTTCCTGAAGAGGTCGACTCCTTTTGCGCCTCCTACCCCTATCTTGCCGTGCAAAGAAATCTCCAGATCCTCGGCGCCTTTTCCTTCCTGACCCTGGTGCGAAGGAAAAAGCATTTTGAAACTTATATCCCCCACGCTCTTGCCACGCTTCAAGGCCTGCTCATGGATCTCAGGGACGAAAAGCTTTCCGCCCTCACGGAGCTCGTGGCAACGCTCAACGATTCGATGGCCGGAGCTCACGGCTCATAAAAATCGGTCGTGCGCCTTGCACATTGTGCCGTGCGCCCTTTATGCGCGTTTCTTGCTTTTCGAGTGGAAGAAATGAGGGTATACTGCTTCTTCCAAATAGGTCTTTAAGGAAAGCGATCCCTGACGTAGGGCACGCGACCCCGCCTGCCATGGGTCGGCGCAGTGGCCGACCCTACATTTTCATGTGTGGGGATGATCGTCCCAGGTCATGAGCGTTTACGGGTTCATCAATATTAAAAAGGGGGGATTGCCATGAGTCAAGGGGGCCAGGGCGGCGGAGGGCTCATCAGCCGGGATGAAACGGTTTTGATCATCATCGACATGCAGGAGCGGCTTTTCCCGGTGATGGCGGAAAAAGACAAGCTCCTGGAAAACGTGATGAAGCTTGTGAGATTTTCAAAAGTCCTGGGGTTGCCTGTGTTGGTGACCGAACAGGAAAAGCTGGGAAATACGCTTCAGGAGATCAGGGAGGAGCTCAAAGGGGTTCAGCCCATCGGCAAGGTGGATTTCAATTGCTTTGGATGCAGAGCCTTCTCCCGAACCCTGGCGGGGCTTCAAAAGAAAACGCTGCTCCTTGCAGGGATCGAAGCCCATATATGTGTGGCCCAGACAGCGCTTCACGCAACTTCATTCCACACCGTCCACGCGGTGAGCGATGCGGTCGCCTCCCGATCGCCGCACAATCACCGAATTGCCCTGGACAGGATGATGCAAAGCGGCGTCACCGTCACGTCCACGGAAATGGCCGTTTACGAGATCCTCGGAAGGGCGGGCACCGACAGCTTCCGAGAGGTTCTCAAGCTGGTAAAATGAGATTTTCCGGCAAGGGGGAGCCGATGGGCAAAAAAATGCTCTTTGAGGCGGGTGACTTGGTGGTGGATTTCACCGGACAAATCGGGATGGTCCTGTCCATGGAGGCCCTTCAAAGGGCACGGGTTCACTTCAAGGAAGGGGAAAGGCCCGGCCGTTTTTTTGCGCCGGGCTGCTGCCAGAACCCGGATTATATAACCCAGGTTCCGGTCTTTTTTGAAGATGGAACCTATGACGTCATGAGGGCCATGAACGTTCACAGGAGAAAAGATCTTCCGGCGGCAAAACGGGAGGAATTTGGAAAAAGGTTGGCCTGCTGCGGGGAATCAGAGAAGGAGTGAAGCGGCCCGAAAGGAGTAAGGCCGTGGAGGGATGCACTTTTCCGCGATCACTCCAGGATCTCGACATTCCAGTAGAAGTAGTCCCGCCAGGTTTCAGGGATTTTGTGGTACCCGATCGTGATCCTGATGGCAGGCACCCAAGTCGGCCGCCCGGGTTCACGGATGAGCTTCATGGACGCTTCCGCCGGCGTGCGGCCGCCTTTTTCCCTGTTGCATTCAACGCAGCAGGTGACGATGTTCTCCCACTTGGTCTTGCCGCCACGGGATTTGGGAATCACGTGATCGTAAGTCAGTTCTTCTGAAGGGAATTTGCCGCCGCAGTATTGGCAACGGAAGCGATCCCTCGCGTAAATGTTCTGCCTTGAAAAGCGGACGGGGCTCTTGGGGCGCCTGACCAACTGCAGCAGACGAACCACCGAAGGCAGTTTGATAGTGAAGCTGACGGAGTGAACCTCCCGGTTGTATTCTTCAATGACCTCCACTTTGCCGAGACACAGAAGCGTGACAGCCCTCTTCCAGTTGATGATCTTGAGAGGTTCGTAGGTGATGTTCAAGAGCAGCACACGTTCCATAAGCCGATCCTGTATGAAATTTACCGTCGCAAATTTCATAATGATATAAATAGATAGAATAAAAAAGCGGAGAATTCAACTGAAAAATGGATCAGTTCCGACATATCCTCGTCGGGTGGCTCCTTGACGGTTCAGGGGGCCCTGTCCGGCGAAGGGTCTTGATGAAACTTTCAAAAGCAATGGTCATTTCTTTGGCAGAGGCGCGTCTCGGCGATTTCAAGGAAAGTTGCGTGGAGGATCTGGGATCTTTCACGGTCCTCCCGGGCCTTGTGGATGCCCACGTCCACCTGGCTTTGTCAGGAACAGAGGATGGGGGGGAGCGAGAAGCGCAGCGGAAGGCTTCTTTTGAAAGCTCTTCAACCCGGATTCGGGACCATCTGAGAGAGCATATCCGCCACGGGGTGGTTGCGGTTCGGGACGGAGGGGACAAGGACGGCCATGCGCTTCTCTACAAGCACCGTGTGCTTGCAAAAAACCCGTCTCCAGTGGCGGTGCAGGCGGCAGGTCAAGGCTGGCATGCATCCGGGAGATACGGAAACCTGATCGGCGCAAGCCCGCAGCCGGAGGAGACACTGGCGCAGGCTGTGTCAAGAAGGGGAGCTGAAAAGGATTTCGTCAAAATCGTCAACTCAGGCTTGAACAGTCTCACCTGCTTCGGCGCCGAGACGGCCCCGCAGTTTGCCCTGGAAGAGCTTGTGGAGGCAGTGAAAAAAGCCCATGGTCTGGGGAAAAAGGTGATGGTTCATGCCAACGGCCGGATACCGGTGGGATCGGCCGTAGAGGCGGGCTGTGACAGCATCGAGCATGGGTTCTTCATGGGAAGAGAGAATCTCGATAAGATGGCGGAACGGCAGACCGTGTGGATCCCCACGGTCTTCACCATGGCGGCCTATGCGGAAAAACTTGCCGGGGGGAGCAGGGAATCGGAGGTGGCAAAGCGCAATCTCGACCATCAGCTCAATCAGATCCGACTGGCAAGAAGTTTGGGGGTTCCTGTTGGAGTGGGTACGGACTCCGGCAGCCTGGGCGTTCACCATGGACGGGCTTTTTGTAAAGAGCTTCAACTCCTGATGACGGCAGGATTCACCCTTGAAGAGGCGGTTCAAAGCGCAACAGCCCGTGGCGCGGTTTTGCTTGGCGTCGAGGACCATACGGGGATGCTGGCACCCGGCAGGCCGGCTACCTTTGTGGCCGTAAGAGGCGGTCCTGAAAGGTTGATGGAAGGCCTCAAGGCGCCCCAAGGCGTCGTTGTCAAAGGCGAAGTGGTGGACGGGGGCAAGGACTTTCTCTCCCAGAGGCGCAGAGGAAGCAAAGAAGAATTCAGACAGAATTGATTTTGACAATCGCCGTTCTTTTGGGTATCTCTGGTGTCTATGAAACTGCATGGGGGAAGAGACATGAACGTTCTGGGAATCTATGGGAGCCCGCGAAAAGGGGGGAATACGGATCAACTGCTGGACAAGGCTCTGGAAGGGGCCCGCTCGGCAGGGGCCGAAGTGAATACCGTGCATGTCAGGGATTTAAAGATGTCCGGCTGCATCGAGTGCGGAGGCTGCGACAAAACGGGAAAATGCGTGGTTGAAGATGACATGCAAGGGGTGTATCCCTTGCTGGAGAAGGCGGACGTGATTTTTCTCGCCTCTCCCATTTTTTTTTACAGCGTCACCGCGCAAGTCAAAGCGCTCATCGATCGCGTGCAGGCCCTGTGGTCGAAACAACAGCTCGAGCAAACCCCGGATGAAAAGAAGATGTACAAAAGAGGGCGGGGATACCTGATCGCGGTCGGCGCAACCCGGGGTAAAAACCTCTTTGAAGGGGCCCAGATGGTTGCCCGCTATTTTTTCGACGCCTTGAACATGAGCTACGAGGGGGGGATTTTTTTCAGAAGGCTGGAGAAGAAAACGGCTGTTAAAGAAAACCCCGAGACCCTGCAGGAAGCCTTCAATCTCGGCATCAAGGCGGTGAGCTCCTAGTTTCAGATTGTTTGATCAAGTGAGTCGAACAATTTGGATTGGTTATCGGAATCAATGGGTATTGAGTGTTCAGTGTTCAGGGGTTCAGTGTTCAGGAATACGAATTGACAGGACGCTGCGGATAGTGTGTGAGGGCGATTTTCACAACTCAGTAAGAGCGCAGGTGGACGGAAGAAATCAAAGGTCGGGGGTCAAAAGCCGTAAATCAGAGGTTGCCGGAGTAAAGTAATCCTATAGAGTCCTGAATTGGCCTTATGTGAAATCCGCCGAAACAGATTGTTATTTTTTTCCGAACCCTGAACTTTGAACCTTGCACTTTTTCTTACTCTCCGCTCTCCGCTTTTTCTTCACTGAACACTGAACACTGAACGCCGAACGCTCAACGGCCCTTTCGCGCGGCCCGGATATTCCCCTTCAGTTTGTCAAGCCCTGCTCTGGCAAAGGCCGTCTTTCCGAAACGGGACTGAAATGCACTGTTCTCCATGTTCAGGAACTCGTCCGTGGAAGGCAAAACCGCCTCCGGCATGTGGCCTTCCTTGTTGAAAGGGCAGGCCTCCTGGCAACGGTCGCATCCAAAAAAACACTTCCCCATCCTCTCCGAGAGATCGTCGCCAAGGGCGCCCTTGTACTCCACGGTCAGGTAGGAAAGACACCTGGAGGCATTCAGAACAAAAGGACTTTCAAGGGCGCCCGTAGGACATGCGTCCAGGCAAAGGGAGCAAAGGCCGCATTGCCCGGCCAGAGGTTCGGTCGGGTCAAAGGGAATAACTGCGGTGGTGAAAATTTCAGCCAAATAGAAATACGATCCATAACCCGGGATGATCAGGAGATTGTTCTTGCCGAGAAAGCCGAGCCCCGCGGCGACTGCCAGGCTTCTCTCCATGACCGGCGCCGTATCCACGCAAACCCTGCTCTTGCTGCGGGGATCCCTTTCCCTGATGAAGGAAACCAACTCCCTGCAAAGGGCTCTCAGCCGGGAGTGGTAATCCTCCCTGACGGGATTTGCATAGCGTGCGACTGAAAAGCCGTCTTTGGTCTGCGGTTTTGCTGGAGGATATGGGTAAGCAAGAGAGATGACGCAACGGCAGTTGCTCAGCATCCTTGAAGGGTCTTCCCTTACATCGATGTTCCTTGCAAGCCAGGCCATGTCCGCGTTTTTGCCCGCAGCCAGCCAGGCCTTAAAATGGTCGAAGTGCATGGGCCGCCTGGGCCTGCTGAATCCAACGGCGATAAAGCCCAGGGCCTTGGCCTTTTCAACGAGAAGGGAATCGACAGACGGCATGATTCCTTCCACCCCTTCATCATTCCATTACTCCGGCACTCCAATACTCCGCTCTTCAGGTCTCCAGATCAAAAGGCGTCAGGCTCTCATAGCCTTCTTCCGTCACCAGAATGGTCTGCTCAAATTGCGCTGACAAGGATTTGTCATTGGTGACGGCCGTCCATTTGTCGGCCAGGATATGGAGGTCCTTTTTGCCAAGATTGATCATGGGTTCAATGGTAAAGACCATGCCGGGAACAAGCACGATCCCTCGGCCTTTTTGCCCGTAGTGAGGGATCTGGGGAGGCTCGTGAAAATCAAAGCCCACGCCGTGCCCCACGAATTCCTGGACCACGGAGCATCCCTGTGCTTCAGCCACTCTCTGGATGGCCCAACCGATATCTCCCACCCTGTTCGCCGGTTGTACCATGGCCATGCCCGCCTTGAGGCTTTCCCAGGCGACGTGCACGACTTTCATCGCGTCCGGGCCGGGCCTTCCCACAAAGAACGTCTTGCTTGCATCCGCATAGTAGCCGTTCAGAATCGGCGTCACGTCGACGTTGACGATATCGCCTTCCTCGAGAATGCGTTTGCCCGGAATCCCATGGCAAATCTCCTCGTTGAGGGACACGCACACGCTCTTGGGATAACCCCGGTAGTTGAGAGGCGCAGGGGTGGCGCCGTGCCGGATCGTGTGCTCATGCACCATGGTGTTGATTTCATCGGTTTCCATCCCGACCCGAAGTTTGTCTTCCACAAGATCGAGAAGATCGAGGGCCAGTCGGCCTGCTTTTTTGATGGCTTCAATATCCGCTCTTCCTTTGAGCCTGATCCGGTAATCCCTGAAATAGGATTTCTTGACATCGTCCTTGCTGAGGTATTCCCTGCCGAGGCAGCATCTCTTGTATTTGAGCCCGCTGCCGCAAGGGCAGGGGTCGTTGCGGCCGACTCTGTTTTCTTTTATTCCAAACTTCACGATGATCGTCTGTTCCTTTCAGGAAATCCGCCGAAGCGGATTTCCTATAGCGCCCCTTTGGGGGCTTTGCTTCCAGCGAAGATTCGCCTCAAACCGATCCATCCTCCGTAGCAGGGCTACTGCGGAGGATGGAGGAGGGGCAAGGGGAGGGAGTGAGCCCACGATGACTTTGGAAACTAATGTATGGGACATGCCATTGAGACGGGCCATTCCCCCAATTTTCCCTGGAACGTGAGGGTCTTAAACTTTTTTCCCGCCGGCGCGTGAAGTTTTAACGCTATCAAAAGGATAAGGGTAAAGCAACCTCAAAGAAAAG
>Ga0209498_1003075_pt1 | contig 9996 bp, 9 predicted proteins | sample WalLakDeSediment_FD_184131 | JGI IMG/M metagenome (GOLD analysis project Ga0209498, IMG submission 184131) | Lake sediment microbial communities from Walker lake, Nevada to study Microbial Dark Matter (Phase II) - Walker Lake 11/02/13 Deep... | ecosystem: Environmental > Aquatic > Freshwater >... | reverse complement strand
CCCACGTATCGGCCGGAACGAGAGTCGAGCTGATGACCAATGACGGCCCCGGAGACGGCTCCGATGCCGGCTCCCGCCTTGGTATGCCGATAGGGATCACCGGCCGCGCAGGCGCTCAGGATGAGAATCACGAACAAAATTAGGAGTGGGCGGGCGAATCGCATGGAAAGCTCCATTAGAAATGCGTTGAGGGAAGCCCATCGTCATTCAGGGTGGCGAGCAAACTTCGGGGCTCCAGGTTACGAGATCGAAAAAAGTAGGGTCGTACATGGCGGATTTTTGCTATGCTCGATGGTGCCTCTTCCTACTTCTTAACTCCGAATTCGATATCTCATTTTGACCAATTTTGTCCGACGCGTCATGCTGGCGTTGGAAAATCGCCTGCCACCGACGCTATCTCGCCTTACCCCTTGGCTGGGTGTGACCGTGGAGGTCGTGAATGTCATCCTGGTCATCGCGCTGGCTCGCGCCTTGGCGAGCTTGGTGGTGGCGCTTTGGTTTGGTCCATCACTCCCGACCACGGGCATTGCCGTGTCGACGGGACCGGGGGCGTCGGCCATCCGCGCCGACGGAAGTGTCCACTCCCCCGCTGATTACGCCGCCATCAGCGCATGGCACCTCTTCGGTCGATTGGAAGTTGGGCGGCCGGTGGAAGCATCGCCGGTCGCCCTGCCGGTCACGCCGCTCAATTTAAAGCTGGTGGGGGTTTTTTTCGTAGAGCAAGGCGACCAGGCCTTGGCGCTGATCGCTGAAGGGGGCAATCTCGAGCGTGGTTACCGGATCGGCGCGCCATTGCCTGGGGGAGCCCTGTTGGAGCGGATTCAACGCGATCATGTCATTGTGTCTCGTAACGGTCGGCAGGAAATATTGAATCTGCCGAAGTTGAGCGAGATCGACAGATTTTCGATACCGGCGTCGGAGCCCGAATCGCCGCCGCAGGTCGACCCGGAAGTCGAAGCCATCCCGGCCAGTTTCCGCGAACCGCGGGTGATCGACGCCAAGACCGTCGCGGATCGCTTGCGAGGAGAAGCGGCGGTTCGACCGCAAGTATTGGAAGATATCGCTTTCGCCAGCCCCTACGTCCAGAACGGTCAGTTTGTGGGTTTTCGGTTGCGGCCCGGACGCGACGCGCAATTGTTGCGTCAATTGGGTTTGAGCAGCGGCGACGTGATCACCGAAATCAACGGTAGCCGCCTGGGCAGTCCGATCCAGGGCCTGGCCATGTTGCACGCGGTGTTGAACGCCAATCAGGTCGAGGTGCGCGTACTGCGCAACGGCGCTGAGATTCCCTTGACTTTTTCGTTGGCGGGATCACCCGACTAACGAGCAGACCGTCCGCATCACGAATACGCTCGCATGACCGATGCCTGTCCGTCGCCGACGTTATACATACTGAGTACTAATGAAGACGAAGATTGATTGGCTGAATCAATGGTTGTTTTCCCGCCGCCAGTCCCAAGGCCACCGGGTCCTTTGGGCGCTGTTGCTGGGCGCGATCCTCGTCGCGCCATCGAGCGCCGCTCCAGTGACGTTGAATCTCAAGGATGCCGATATCAATGCCTTGGTGGAGAGCATGTCGGTCCTGACTGGCAAAAACTTCATCGTCGACCCGCGGGTTAAGGGTCGGGTGACCATTATCTCCGCCAAACCGATGGATGAGAAGGAACTCTACGAAGTCTTTTTGGCCGTGTTGGCGGTGCATGGTTTTGCCGCCGTGCCCAGCGGTAACGTCATTAAGATCGTACCGGCGGCGGGCGCCAAGCAGGAGAACATTCCAACCGTGGACCAGCGGAGCGGCGCCGAACCGGATCAGATCGTGACCCGGGTCATCCAGGTCCAGAACGTCTCCGCCGCCCAGATCGTGCCGATTCTGCGGCCGCTGATTCCGCCGCAAGGTCATCTGGCCGCTTACACCCCGACCAATGTCCTGATCATTTCCGATGCCGCCGCCAACGTCGAACGAATCGCCAGCATCATCGGTCGGATCGACTTGGCCAGCAACGAGGAAATTGAAATCGTGGCGTTGCGCCATGCGTCGGCCACCGAAATCGTGCGAGTGCTCACCGCGATGGAGCAGGGGAGGATCGGGGCCGACCCCGCCGCCGCCGCCAGTGGCATGTTGCCCCGAATGGTGGCGGACGAGCGCACTAATAGCGTGCTGCTGAGTGGCGACCAGGCATCGCGGCTGCGGCTGCGGACCTTGATCACCCATCTGGATACTCCAGTGGATGCGGGCGGCAATACCCAGGTCATCTACCTGCGCTACGCCAAGGCCAAGGACTTGGTGACGGTTTTGCAAGGGGTCAGCAGGACTCTCAGCGCCGAGGCCGCCCGCAATGCGCCCTTGATGCCTGGCGCGCCCGGCGATGGCGGTGGCGGGGCTGGTTTGGTGGACCTCCAGGCCGACGAGGCGACCAATTCCCTGGTGATCACCGCGCCGCCCGACCTGATCCGTTCCCTGCGCTCGGTGATCGCCCAATTGGACGTGCGCCGCGCCCAGGTGCTGGTGGAAGCGGTCATCGCCGAGATTTCCGCCGAAAAGACCGCCCAACTGGGCGTGCAATGGGTGATCGACGCCAGCAGTGACGGAGTGGTGGGCATCACCAATTTCGATGCTGGAACCTCCAGCCTGGCCAATATTCTGGGGCTGGCCGCTCAACTCGATAAAGGTGAAACAGCGGGCGCAGCCGCGCGTATTCCGCAAGGCCTTCAGATCGGCGTGGGCGACTTCACCGGCAGGAACCGCTTTGGCGCCCTGATCAGCGCGCTGGCCAGGGATGCCGATACCAATGTGCTATCCACGCCGACTATAGTGACTCTGGACAATGAGGAGGCCGAGATCATCGTCGGCCAGAACGTGCCGATCGTGACGGGTTCCTTCACCACCACGACGGGGGGGGAAGGCGCGCAGGTCGGCAACCCGTTTCAGACCATCGAGCGGCAGGATGTCGGCATCACCCTCCGGGTCAAGCCGCAAATCAACGAAGGGAATGCCGTCAAGCTGGAAATCGTTCAGGAAGTATCCAGTGTCGCGCCTTCGGCGGCTCCTGTCACCCAAGGGCTAACCTTGAACAAACGCGAGATCAAGACCAACGTGCTGGTGGAAGATGGGCAAATCCTGGTGTTGGGCGGATTGATCGACGACAAGGTCGACGAAACGGCCTCCAAGGTGCCGCTGCTGGGCGACGTCCCGGTGCTGGGGAATCTGTTTCGCTACCGCAACACCACCAAACTCCGACGCAATCTGATGGTATTTTTGCATCCGGTGATTCTGCGGGAGCCGGCGCAGGCCACCCTGCACACCAACGACAAGTACAGTTATATCCGCATGCAACAATTGGCCGCTCGTGATAAGGGGTACCTACTGCCCGATACCCAGCCCCCGGTGTTGAAGCCCCAGGAAGAGGTCAAGGCCCAGGGTTCGATCCTCGATTTGCAGCCTGCTCCGCCCCCGCCCGCGCGCGCGCCGAGACCAGTCGTGGAACCGGCGGAGTTCGGATTTAACAACCGATGAACGCCGAACCGGCGCCCATCGCCGAAGATGAAGGCGAGCATCCACCGGCTCGTCATTTGCCGTATCCGTTCGCCAAGCGCCACGGCGTGTTGATTGTTGAAGAGGAGGACGGCAAAGTGTGTATCGCCTGCCGCTCGGGGATCAATCCCCGGAGCCTGACGGAGTTGCGCCGCTTTCTGAACGCGCCACTGCGGGCGGTTCTGGTGCCGGCCGAACATTTCGAACGGATGCTGCAGGACAGCTACGAGGGCGACAGGGACGGCGCGGCGCGGATGATGGAGGATCTGGGGGAGGAGATGGATCTCAATCAGGTGGCCCTGGCCCTGCCCGAACCGGAGGATTTGCTCGAAAGCGCCGACGATGCGCCGATCATCCGGTTGATCAACGCCCTGTTGACCGAAGCGATCAAGGAAAACGCCTCGGATATTCACATCGAATCGTTCGAGAATCGCCTGCTGGTGCGCTTTCGCGTGGACGGCGTGTTGCGCGAGGCCCTGCAGCCGCCCAGAGCGCTGGCGCCGTTGCTGGTGTCGCGGGTTAAGGTGATGGCCCATTTGGACATCGCGGAAAAACGGTTGCCGCAGGACGGACGGATTTCGTTGCGGGTCGCGGGCCGACCGGTGGACGTGCGGGTATCGACCCTGCCGACCGGGCACGGCGAACGGGTGGTGTTGCGTCTGTTGGACAAGCGCGAGGGCCGGCTGGATTTGCGGCAACTCGGCATGGAACCCTATGAAGAGGTCCGGTTACTGAAACTGATCCAACGTCCGCACGGCATACTGTTGGTGACCGGGCCGACCGGATCCGGCAAAACCACGACCTTGTACGCGGGTCTGACCCTGCTCAACGACCGCAAGCGCAACATCATGACGGTCGAGGACCCCATCGAGTATTACCTGGATGGAATCAGCCAGACCCAGGTCAACACCAAGGTGGAGATGACCTTCGCCCGGGGTCTGCGCGCGATTCTGCGCCAGGATCCCGATGTGGTAATGGTCGGAGAGATCCGCGACCTGGAAACCGCCGAAATCGCGGTTCAGGCTTCATTGACCGGCCATCTCGTGCTTTCGACCCTCCATACCAACAGCGCGGTCGGCGCCATCACCCGCTTGCGCGACATGGGCGTCGAACCGTTTCTGCTGTCCTCGTCGCTGGTCGGCGTCCTGGCCCAACGTCTGGTGCGCAAACTTTGTCCGCATTGCAAGCGCCCGCACGTGGCGACTCCCGCCGATTGTGAAGTGCTAGGCGTCGCTTCAGCCACCCCGCCGACGCTGTACATGCCCTTGGGCTGCGAACGATGCAACCAGTCCGGCTATCGGGGTCGCTCCGGAATTTTTGAGTTGGTGGTGGTGGACGAGACGCTGCAAACCCTCATTCATGAAGGTAAGGGCGAGCAGGAGATGGAGCGGCACGCTCGCCGGTCCAGTCCCAGTATCCGCGACGATGGCCGACGACGGGTATTGATGGGGGATACCTCGCTGGCGGAGTTGGTGCGGGTGACGCGGGAGGATTGATGCCGGCTTTTCAATACGCCGCCCTGGATGATCGAGGTCGCCAACGCAAGGGTTTGATCGAGGCCGATACGCCTCGAATGGCGCGCCAAGTGCTGCGCGAGCGCGGCTTGAATCCGTTGGGGGTCGAGGAAGTCGCCGGTCGCGAGCGCGGACGGGGCCGTCGGTGGTGGAGCGGGCGGATGCGGATCAGTCCGACCGATCTGGCGCTCATCACCCGGCAACTGGCGACTCTGGTCGGTTCCGGGCTGCCGCTGGAAGAGGCCTTGGGCGCGGTGGCCCGTCAGGCCGAGCGAACCCGCTTGAGCGCTTTGTTGCTGGCGGTGCGCACCCGAGTGCTGGAAGGCCACGCGCTGGCGACCGCGCTGAACGATTTTCCTCAAGCGTTCCCCGAACTGTACCGGGCCACGGTGGCGGCCGGCGAACAGTCCGGCCATCTGGACGTCGTGTTCGAGCGACTGGCCGATTACACCGAGGCCCGCCAGCAAATGCGCCAGAAAATCAGTCTGGCCCTGTTCTATCCGTTGTTGCTGACGGGCGTGGCCATCCTGATCGTCGCCGGTTTGCTGACCTACGTGGTGCCGCAGGTGGTGCAGGTGTTCGTCAGCCTCAACCAGCAGTTGCCAGCGCTGACCCGGAGTCTGATCGCGCTGAGCGAGTTCCTGCAACAGCATGGTTGGCTGGTGTTAACCGTCCTGGCGATCGGTACGGTCGCCTGGGTTCAGGCGCTGCGGCGGGTCGGATTCCGGCGCCGAGTCCATCAGGGATTGCTACGGTTACCCTTGTTGGCGCGGCTGGTCCGGGGGACGAACACCGCCCGATTCGCCCGGACCTTCAGCATCTTGATGGCCAGTGGAGTGCCGGTGCTGGAGGCGCTGCGGATTTCCGCGCAAGTGTTGAGCAATCTGCCGATGCGGGAAGCGGTGGAACAGGCGGCGACCCGGGTCAAGGAAGGGTCCAGCCTCCATAAAGCCATCAGCGCCAGCGGCTATTTTCCGCCGATGACCGTGCAGTTGATCGCCAGCGGCGAGGCCAGCGGGCGGTTGGAGAACATGTTGGAGCGGGCGGCGGCCCAGCAGGAGCGCGAAACCGAGACCCTGATCGCCGCGTTGTTGGGGATTTTCGAGCCGGTGCTGATCCTGCTGATGGGCGGCGTGGTGCTGGTGATCGTGCTGGCGATCCTGCTGCCGATCTTCGATCTCAATCAACTGGTGCGTTGAGTCCCGCTCGTTTCAGGGCAGCGCCGTCCAGTCCACCGCGCGGTGATCCAGACCGCGTTGGCGCAAGGCCCATAGGGGCGACAACGCCCGCAATCGGTTCACGGCCGCCGTCACCGCGCGCGCGGCACGATCGATTTCCTCGTCCGTGGTATACCGGCCCAGACTGAAGCGCACCGCGCCGCGCGCCTCGAATCCGTCGCGACCCATCGCCCGCAGCACGTGCGAAGGTTCGTTGCTGGCGGAGGCGCAAGCGGAACCGGTGGCGACCGCGAGGTCCGGCAGGGCCGCCAGCAGCGCTTCGGCGGCGATCCCGTTGAAACTGACGTTGAGAATGCCGGCGACGCACCGCTCGGGATGTCCGTTCAACACCACGTCCTCCAGCGCCGACCAGGCTTGCCAGAGCCGGTCGCGCTGGTTCCGAATTCGAGGCTGTTCGCTGGCCATGGTTGCGCCGGCGATCCGGCAGGCTTCGCCCATGGCGACGATTTGCTGGGTGGGCAGGGTGCCGGCTCGCAGGCCGCGCTCCTGACCGCCCCCGTACAACAGGGGCTCCAGCCGGACGCGAACCGGATGGCGCCGGACGTAGAGGGCGCCGACGCCCTTGGGACCATACAGCTTGTGGGCGCTGAGGCTGAGCAGATCCACCGGCAGCGCGCGCAGGTCGATCGGCAGCTTGCCGGCGCTCTGGGCGGCATCGACGTGCAGCAGGACGCCCCGTTCGCGGGTGAGGGTCCCGATGGCGGTCAGATCGTGAATCACGCCGGTTTCGTTGTTGACATGCATCAGCGAGACCAGCACGGTATCGGGCCGCAGCGCCGCGGCGACCCGTTCCAGCGGGATCAGACCGTCCGGTTCCGGTTCCAGCCAGGCGACCGCGCAGCCTTCCCGTTCCAGATGCCGGCAGACGTCCAGGACCGCCTTGTGTTCGGTTTGACTGGTGATCAGATGTCGGCCCCGCCGGGCATGGGCGCGCATGACGCCGAACAGGGCCAGGTTATTGGCCTCGGTGGCGCCGGAGGTCCAGAGGATTTCCTGAGGGTCGGCGCCGAGCAGGGCGGCGACTTGCGCGCGCGCGGTCTCGACCGCCCGCGCCGCCAGGCGGCCGAAACGGTGAGTCGTCGAGGAGGGATTGCCAAAAACCCCGTACTGGGTCAGATGCTGGCTGAGTAAGTCAGCGACCTGGGGATCGACCGGCGTGGTCGCCGCATAATCCAGATAGATCGGCGACTCCATCCCGTGGTTACGGGATGGACCGGTTGGAGCAGCCACCGCTACATCATGACGGGTGCGATGAAGGATTCCGAGGAACGCTCGCGCCGCCGCGAACGGCTCTGGTAATGCGGCAGCATGTCGTAGACCGCGGGGTGGTCGACGAACTGCGCCAGCGTGATCCCTTCCAGGAAGTTGAAGATCTGCCGGCTGAGATCGGTCCACAGTTTGTGGGTCAGGCAGCGCTGGCCGTTTTGGCAGTTTTCGCTGCCGCAGCAACGAGTGGCGTCCAGCCGTTCGTCCACCGCGCTGATGATGGTGGCGACCGTGACCTGGTCGGGCGAACGCGCCAGTCGATAGCCGCCGCCGGGACCGCGGACGCCTTCCACCAGATCGCGCTTGCGCAGCTTGGCGAACAACTGCTCCAGATAAGATAGCGAGATGCCCTGACACTGGGAAATCTCGGCCAACGTAACGGGACCTCGTTTGTCGTGAATGGCCAGATGCAACATGGCGGTGACCGCATAGCGGCCTTTGGTTGAAAGTCTCATGGCTTTACCCTGCTGGTGAGGTTTTCTGGAAAGTAAATTCCTGACTATTCGTTAGGGAAACTATATTAACCTAGCGGGGTAGTCAACTATTCCGGCAAAAATTTTAATTTTTGGAACCAGGATTGAAACCGCTGCCCCCGATTCAAACTGAGTCTCTGAATGGGTCGGAAAACCGATGACCTTGCCGCAAACAGTAACTTAGCCACTTGAAGAGAAAGCGGTTGATCCGCCAGCGGGCCAGGAGTGGTGAAAAGTCCATCCTTGCTGGGTTGGAGGCGACATCCGTGGAAAAAGCTGGATAGCGTCGGGGTCGGGCGGTCATGACTTCAGCCAATCTTGCATCGTGGTAAATCCGGATGCGGAGATTCGGTTCGGCAAGGATGGTTTCATCTGGCTGGCTGAATTGGTAGGTCAGGATCAATTCGCTGGTGTAGCGGCAACGCTCGGTCACGCGCAGATGCAGATCGAGGCCTCCCGGCGTCCGCGACACCCGCGATGCCGACGTCGGCGGCACGACCGGCAGCAGACGGCGGATGTTGATGTAGTTGCGCTCGTAAAGATCCATCAAAGCCGAGAAGGCGCCAGGCGTTTCGTGCGCGATCAGTTCGGCTGGCGGATGGCGGAGCAGGATCATGAGGTCACGCGCCCGGCAGCGGCAGATTTTCCAGGCGCCAGCCGTCCGCGTCGTGGCGCAGCACGCTGCCTTGCGCGAACCAGTCGCCCAGGACGGTTCGCCGCGCGGGTCGGCCGTCCAGCGTCCACTGATGGATGGCCGGGCGGTGGGTGTGGCCATGGATCAGGTGGCGAACGCCGTGGGCGCGCAACGCGGCGTCCACGGCCGCCGGATTGACGTCGGTGATCTCCGCGGCTTTCCCTTGGGTGGCTTGCCGGCTGGTTTCCCGCAGTTGACTGGCCAGCACCCGTCGTTGCGCCAGGGTTTTCGCCAGGGTTTGCGCCCGCCAGGCCGGATCGCGGACCTTGGCGCGAAAGTCCTGGTAATCGACATCGTCGGTGCAGAGCGTGTCGCCATGCATCAGCAGGATGGGCTCGCCGGCCAGTTCGACGACCGTGGTTTCCGGCAGCAATTGCATCCCGCTGGCGGCGGCGAACCGCGGGCCGAGCAAAAAGTCCCGGTTGCCGTGGATGAAGAAGAGCGGGACTCCGGAATCGCTCAGGGCGCGCAGCGCGTCGGCAATCACTTGTCCGAGTTCCGCGTCGTCGTCATCGCCGACCCACGCCTCGAACAGATCGCCCAGAATGTACAGGGCCTCGGCCCGCCGGGCGCGCCCTTGGAGAAACTCCAGGAATAGCGCGGTGATGGCGGGTCGGGCCGGCTCCAGGTGTAGATCGGAAACGAACAACGTGGCCACGGTCGTTACTTGTCGACGATTTTGACTTGCGTGATCGTCACTTCATCGACCGGTACGTCCTGATGACCGCGCCGGCTGGTGGTGGGTGCTTTGGCGATGGCTTCGACGACGTCCATGCCCGCCACGACCCGACCGAAGACGCAGTAACCCCAGCCCTGGTTGGTCGCGCCGCGATGGTCGAGGAAGTCGTTGTCCTTGAGATTGATGAAAAATTGCGCGGTGGCGGAATGCGGGTCGGCGGTGCGGGCCATGGCGACGGCGCCTACCTGGTTTTTGAGGCCGTTGTCGGCCTCATTGCGGATGGGCGCCCGAGTGGCTTTCTGGCTCATGTTCTGGTCGAGGCCGCCGCCCTGGATCATGAAATTGGGGATGACCCGGTGAAACAGGGTGCCCTCGAAAAACCCTTCCTGGGCGTATTGGAGAAAGTTGGCGGCGGTGACGGGGGCGCGGGCGCGATCGAGTTCGATGCCGATGACGCCGAGCGAGGTGTGCAGATTGATCATGGAAGCTGTACTCAACTGAATTAGGGTCGCGCGGCGGGGGCGTCGGGCGACTCCGAGGTTTCGGGATCGGGGGCCGCGAGCAGGGTCGCGGATTCGATGATGATCGGCGTGGTCGGCA
>Ga0209498_1003074_pt1 | contig 9999 bp, 10 predicted proteins | sample WalLakDeSediment_FD_184131 | JGI IMG/M metagenome (GOLD analysis project Ga0209498, IMG submission 184131) | Lake sediment microbial communities from Walker lake, Nevada to study Microbial Dark Matter (Phase II) - Walker Lake 11/02/13 Deep... | ecosystem: Environmental > Aquatic > Freshwater >... | reverse complement strand
GGGCGCGGGTGCGCCGGCGGGCGCGGGGGCGCCCACCGCGTCGGGCACCATCTCCAGGCCGTGGACCTTCAGGATGGCAGCCGTGTCGTCCGGTCCGACGCGGCACCAGCTGCCGGGCCAGCCCGCCACCCCCCGGTGACGGTCGCGAACGCTGCGCGCCGGGTCGGCCCAGCGGATGCGGCCGTCGGCCTTGGTCAGCCGCGGCGCCAGCGTCGCCAGCGCGTCGTCCTGCGGCACGCTCGGCAGGGTGCCCACGACCAGGCGCTCGAGCGCCTCGACGAGCGCCTCGGCGCCCAGCTGTGCGAGCGCGTCCTGCAGCGTCACGGCGTCGTCGTGCGGTGCGATCGGCCGCTCCCGCACCAGTCGCACGGGGCCGGTGTCGAGGCCCGCCTCCGTCTGCATGATGCAGACGCCGGCGACAGGGTCGCCGGCGATCAGCGCGTGCTGCACGGGTGCAGCACCGCGCCAGCGCGGCAGCAGGCTGGCGTGCACGTTGAGGAAGCCCGCCCGCGGGATCTCGAGCAGCGACGCGGGTAGGATCTGACCGTAGGCCGCCGTGACGGCGACGTCGAGCTCGAGTGACGCGAGCAGCGCGGCGAACGCGGCGTCGCGCCGCAGGCGCTCCGGCTGGGCGAGCGGCAGGCCGAGGGCCCGCGCGCGCTCCGCCACCGGCGGCGACGCCAGCGAGCGACCCCGGCCGACGGGCCGGTCGGGCTGGGCGACGACGAGGGCGACGGCGTGATGGGCGACCAGTGCGTCGAGCGTCGGCAGCGCGAACGCCGGTGTTCCGAACAGCGCGACCCGCAGGCGGGACCGGCTCGCGGTGGCGGCCGTCATGGCGCTCTGCGGGCGCGTGCCGGCCACGGCTGCGGCGGCAGCCCCGCGGCCCGCAGCTCCTTGAGGTGGGCGCGGGCGTCACGCTGCATCTGGGCCAGCTCGGCCCGGTGCTCCTCCATCAACGCGGTGCGCACGTCGGCCGCGAGCCGGTCGAGGAACAGCACGCCGTCGAGGTGGTCGATCTCGTGCTGGACGGCCTTGGCGTGCAGGCCCTCCGCCAGGGTCTCGTGCCAGACGCCGTCCAGGTCCTGGTAGCGGAGCGTGAGGCTGGCCGCGCGCTCGACGTCGGCGTAGATCCCGGGGATCGACAGGCACCCCTCCACGTCGATCCGGGCGTCCGCGTGGGCGACGACCTGCGGGTTGACCACCAGCCGGATGGCGGCGCGCTCCGTCGCGGGGTCGTGCTCCTCGGTGGGGTCCAGGACGCCCGCGTAGGTGCCGGCGAGCGCGAACACCCGCAGCGGGACCCCGACCTGGGGCGCCGCCAGGCCCGCGCCCTCGGCCGCCAGCAGCGTCTCCGCCAACGCGTCGCCGAGACGTCGGAACTCGGCGTCGAAGCGGGTGACGGGCTGCGCGCGGCGGCGGAGGACGGCGTCGCCGTAGAGGCGGATGGGGAAGGTGGTCAAGGGGGGCTCCTGCGGTGTCGCGTCACTCGACGGGGGTCGTCGGTGCGGTGTAGCTGAGGCTGACGGTCGGGAACTCGGCCGCCACCACGCCGGCGGGGAGCCGCGGACGCAGCGGGCGAGTATACCGCCCGCTCGGGACCGGGCCCGTCGGCAGGTCGACGTCGGCCACGACCCGCTCGAGTGCGGCCACCGCGCTGCGCGGGCCTACGACCGCGATCGTGCTCGGCGCGCCGTCCGGCGCCGACCACGGGCCCTCGAGCGGGACCTGGACCTCCAGCGGGAGCGTGCGCTCCACCCACGCCACCTCGAGGTCCCAGCCGAGCCCGAAGGTCGCGGGCGTGATCGCCACCTCCGGCAGCGGGCGCCCCGCCGCGTCGACGGCGAATCCCGTCGCCGACAGGGCGTTCGCCGCGAGGGCGTCCGTGGCGGGCAGCGGCACCACGACGGCCACGGCGCGGGCCACGATCGCCGCGCGGCCACGGACCTCGGCCTCGGCCGGCGTCACCGTCACCCGCGCCCACAGATCGGTGCCGAGCTCACCCAGCACGCTGGCGACGACGGGCACCTGGGCGCGGGCCACCGGTTCGACGATGCCGATGACTTCGCTCGGCACCACCCGTTCGAGCACGATCCCCTGCGGCGGCGCCACGCTGACCTGCACCTGGAAGTCGCCGCTCAGCCCGGTGACGTCGATCACGGCCTCGAAGCTCTCGGGGCGCAGTCGGTCGATGCGTGTCGTCGGGGCCGAGACGGTCACCTCGGCGAACTGCGGCAGCCCGATTACCACTTGCTCGGCCGAGACCCCCTCGACCACGATGGGCACCAGCAGGCTCCGCTGGGCGATCGTCGCGGTGTCGGTCGCGACGAAGAGCCACACGACGACCGCGACGGTCAACGCGCCCAGCTTGCGCGGGGCGTTCTGAATCAGGAGCCGCTGCAGGAGATCGAACACGGTGGTCATCACGGTCCGTATACCTCGCGCAGCGCCGCCAAGACCGCCGCAGGGGCGATGTCGACCCGCAGGATCCCGTCGCGCGCCACCGACACGGTTCCGCGCTCCTCGCTGACCACCAACACCAGCGCATCGCTGATCTCGGAGAGGCCGAGCGCGGCGCGGTGGCGCGTACCGAGCTTCGCCGAGAAGCCCTCTTCACGGTCGCGGTCGGAGAGCGGGAAGATGGCCCCGGCGTGGGTCACGATGTCGTCCTTGACGATGACCGCGCCATCGTGGAGCGGACCGCGGCTGGCGAACAACGTCTGCAGGAGCGCGGCCGTGACGGGTGTGCCCAGTTCGGTGCCCGCGCGCCCGTACTCGCGCAGCGGCGTCGACTGCTCGATCGCGACCAGCGCGCCCACGCGCTGTTGCGCGAGCTCGCGCACCGCCGTCATCACCTCCTGCACGGGATCGCCCGTCGCACCAGCGCGGGCCCGGCCACGGCCGAAGCGCTCCAAGGCCGCACGCAACTCGGGCTGGAAGACGACCACGACCGCCAGGAAGGCGACCGGCGCGAGGCGGTCGAACATCGCGCTGGTCGCGTCGAGCCCGAGGAGCGAGGCGAGGAACCACAGCCCGGCGAGCGCCGCCATGCCACGGAACACGTTCCAGGCGCGCGAGCCGATCAGCAGGGCGTAGCCCTGGTAGATCAGCGCCGCCAGGATCAGCACGTCGATCACGTCGAGCAGGCCGAAGCCTTCCAGCGGGGTCAACCTTCGCCTCCGGGTGACAGATGGCAAACCGCGCGTGGTGCACGGTGTTCCGGTCGGACGATCGTAACATGGGCGCCGCGCGGTACACTCGCAGCGCACGCAGTGCGGTCCGCGCCATGCGCGGACCACCAACCGCGCCGGCCCGAGGGCCGAGTGCGCGCGTGCAGAACTGTGAGGACCCGCGATGGACCCGCTCCGTCAGCGACTCGATGCCCTCCGGGGGTATCTTTGACTTGGTCGGGAAGCAAGCCCGCCTGGCCGAGCTCGAACCCGAACTGAACGACCCCGCCCTCTGGAACGACACCGACCGTGCCCGCGCGGTCAACCAGGAGGCCACCCGCCTACGGCGCGTCGTGGACGCGTATCGCACGCTGGCCGACGACGTCGCCGGGCTCGCCGAACTGCGTGAGCTCGCGGGCGCCGACGACGCGGCCGACCTGGCGGAGGAGCAGGCGCGGGTCGAGGCCGATCTCGAGCACCTGTACCGCGAGACGCTGTTCCGTGGCGAGCACACCGAGCGGGCGGCGATCGTCACGATCAAGCCTGGCGCCGGTGGCACCGAGTCGTCGGACTGGGCGGGCATGCTGCTGCGCATGTACCGGCGCTTCGCCGAACGCTTTGGCTTCAAGGTGGAGCTGCTCGACGCCGTCGGCAGCGACGCCGCGCCCAACGGGATCGACTACGCCCAGATGATCGTGCGCGGCGAGCGTGCGTTCGGGCTGCTGTCGGTCGAGGGTGGCGTGCACCGGCTGGTGCGCATCAGCCCCTTCGACAGCCAGAACCGGCGCCACACGAGCTTCGCCTCGGTCGAGGTCATGCCCGAGATCGACGACGACATCGACATCGCCATCGATCCCAAGGACGTCCGCGTCGACGTCTACCGCTCGTCCGGTCCGGGGGGCCAATCGGTCAACACGACGGACTCCGCGGTGCGGGTCGTCTACCGCGGTGGCACGCCCGACGAGGTGGTCGTCACCTGCCAGGACGGCAAGTCGCAGATCAAGAACCGCGAGAAGGCGATGACGGTGTTGCGCTCGCGCCTGTGGGAGCGCGAGGAGCGCCGCCGGCTCGAGGAGCAGATGAAGGCGCGCGGGACCCAGAAGGCGATCGAGTGGGGCTCGCAGATCCGCAGCTACGTGCTCGACAAGCAGTACGTCAAGGACCACCGCACCGGCGCCATGCGCCACGACCCCGACCACGTACTGGACGGCGACATCGAGGACCTCATCTGGAGCGGTCTGGAGTGGCGCGCGTCGGAGGCCCTCGGCGAGGGCGCGGCGCACAGCGCCTGATCCCCGTGGGTGTCGTCCGCGTCCTTGCGATCGCCGACGCGGTGTCGCCCGTGGTGTACTCGGAGAACTTCCCGAGAAACCTGCCGCCGTTCGACGTGGTCCTGTCCGCGGGCGACATGCCGGGCCACGTGCTGGAGTTCGTCGCCACCAAGACGCGGACACCACCCGCCTACGTCATCGGCAACCACGCCAACGCCTATCTGCGGGCCGAGGACCCTGACGAGTCGCGCCTCCCCGGTGGCTGCATCAACGTGCATCAGCGCGTCGTGCGGATCGGTGACCTGATCGTGGCGGGCTTCGAGGGCTGCGCCCGCTACCGCCCTGGACCGCACCAGTATGCCCAGGGGGCGTACCACATGATGCTGGCTGCGATGACGCCCCAGCTGCTGTGGCACCGCGCGCGCCACGGCCGCGCGGTGGACGTGCTGCTGACCCACGCCGCGCCCGTCGGCCCGCAGGCTGGCGACGACTGGCCGCACCGTGGGGTGTCGGCCTTCAACCGCTTCCACGCGCTGTGGCGGCCGAAGGTCCACGTCCACGGCCACGTCCACCTCTCCGGCGCGAACGCCCGCCGCTCGTACGTGACCGCCCATGGCGTCCGCGTCGTCAACGCCTACGAGTTCACCCTGTTCGAGGTCACGGTTCCGTGACCGCGCGCCGTCGCCTGCGCCCGAGCGGCGGCAGGTGCCCGATGGCCGCCGCTGGGAGGCCCATATGACCGATGCCGACCGCCCCGATCCGACCGCCCAGCCGCCGTCGGCCGAGGTCTGGCGCTCGCTGTTGAGCGAGCCCGTGCTTGCTGGTGGCGCCGTTCCCTGGCTCGCACCCGCGGCACTCGACCACCTCGGCGACCCGGACGGCGAGCGCGTCGCGCTGCTCGCCGGCGAGCCCGTGCTGCTGCCGAGGCTCGCGCTCGGCCACCTGCGGCTCACGGGTGCCGACCGCGTGCCCTTCGTCCAAGGGCTCGTCAGCCACGACGTCGCCGGCCTGGCCGAGGGTGCGGCGGTCGACGCGCTCCTGCTCGATCACCGAGGCCAGCCGCAGGCGGGCCTCACCGTGGTTCGGCGCCGCGACGACCTGTTCATCGCGGTGGACGACGGCGCCGGCGCCGCCGTCAAGCGGACCCTGGACGAGCACGTCATCTTCGACCAGGTCGTCGTTGTCGACCAGGCTGCGCGGCTGGCGAGCCTCACCGTCTGCGCGGCCGATGGCGCCGCCGCCGGAGCCGTCCTGGAGGCGGCGTGGCCCGGCGCCGCCACGGGGTTGGCGGACGCCCTCGCCGCGATGGCGCCGTCGGAGGTGGTCGCGCCGGTCGCCGGCGTGACGACGCCGCACGGGCGGGCGCTGCTGCGGCCGCGGCGCTTCGGGGCGGGGTGGGCCGTCGACGTGTACCTGCTCGCCGAGGACCTGGCCGTCGCCTGGCCGGCGTGGACCGCCGCGGGCGCCCGCGCGGTGGGCGAGCGGGCCTGGACGGCGGGGCGGGTGGCCCACGGGGTCGCCAGTGCCCTCGCCGAGGGGCGCTTGGGGCTACCGCAGGAGACCGGTCTGGAGGCGCGGGTCAGCTACCGCAAGGGCTGCTACCTGGGGCAGGAGATCATGGCGCGGATCGAGGCGCGGGGGCGCCTGCGCCGACGGCTGCGCAGCGTGTGGCTCGCCGGTCCGCCGCCCGCGCTCGGCGCGGCTCGCGGTTGGCGGCTCGAGGACGCGGCCGGCAAGGCGGTGGGGAAGCTCGGCAGCGCCGCCCCCGCGCCCGATGGCGACGGCTGGTGGGGCTTGGCCGTCGTCCGCGACGACGCCGACGGCGCGATCGCATGGCGCGTCGTCGTCGACGGCGAGCCGCCCCGGGTGGGTCCGCTCGAGGTGGTCGTGTCCCTTCGTTCTACCGCCGGACCCTGATAGCATGTCCGGAGTTCAACGCCCGCCCGCCGCCGTGACCCCGTCCTGACCCGGAGCCTCCGCGCCATGAACCGACCGATCCGCGTGCTCATCGCCAAGCCCGGCCTCGACGGCCACGACCGCGGCGCGAAGGTCGTCGCGCGGGCGCTGCGCGATGCGGGCATGGAGGTGGTGTACACGGGCCTGCGCCAGAGTGCCGAGGCCATCGTCAGCGCCGCCGTGCAGGAAGACGTCGACGCCGTCGGCCTGTCCGTGCTCTCCGGGGCGCACCTCCAGCACTTCGGAGACGTCATCGACCGCTTGCGCGCCGCGGGCGTCGACGATGTGTTGGTCTTCGGTGGCGGCATCGTCCCGGACGGCGACCGCTCGACGCTGCAGCACATGGGGGTAGGAGAGGTGTTCGGGCCGGGGAGCCCGACGTCGGTCATGGTCGCCTACCTGCAGCGTGAGGTGCCCCGCCAGCGTGAGCTGGCGCACCAGCGCGCGCTGGCGCGCCAGCGCACGCTGGCGCAGCTCCCCGAGACGGAGGCCGGCTCATGACGCTCATCTCGACCGTGGGTACCTTCGGCCTCGCTGTGCAGATGCCTGGAGGCCCCCGGTCGTGAGTTCGTGCCGATGCGTGCGGGCCCTTCTCGTCGCCTTGGTGATGGGGTGGCTCGGCGTCGTGGCGGCTCAGGGTTACGCCATCGTGGTGGTCCAACCGGGCGACGCGCTCGGAACCATCGCCCAGAGGTACGGCATCGGTTCCGAAGCGCTGAGCGAGGCCAACGGCATCAACGGTCACCTGATCCGCCCTGGCGACGTATTGCACGTGCCCCTCCAGGAATCGCGCGGCGGTCTCGTGGAGCCCGCGCCGCCTCCGCCCGCCGGTTTCCGGCGGCACACGCTGGCCACCGGCGAGACGCTCTCGGCGGTCACCCAGCGCTACGGCATCTCGATCACCGCCCTGGTGGGGGCGAACCCCGACCTCTCGTCACTCGACCGGCTGCCGGTCGGCGTCGAGCTGCTGATCCCGCCGGGCGAGGGGCTGCTCGTCACGCTCGAGCACGACAGCCTCCTGACCGAGCTGATCGCGACGTACGGAGCCGACCCGGTCGCCGTGGCGCGCGCCAATCAGATCGGCAGCCCGCTCGACCTGCGCCCCGGGATGCTCCTGTTCCTGCCCGGTGTGAAGCCGACCGCCGCCCTGGAGCGCCTGGCCGCCGTGCGCGAGTTGGAGAACACCTACATCTGGCCGCTGCACGGGCGCCTCACCTCGTACTTCGGGCGGCGCAACCTGGGTCTCGGGACCAGCACCTTCCACCGGGGCCTCGACATCGCCGCGCCCACCGGCAGCACCATCGTGGCCGCACGCTCCGGGACGGTCACCTTCGCGGGTTGGTCGACGCAGGGCTACGGCAACCTGGTCAAGATCCGCCACGCCGGCGGCGCCGAGACCTGGTACGCCCATGCCAGCCGCATCCTGGTCAGGGTGGGGCAGAGCGTGTCGCAGGGTGAACCGATCGCCCTGGTCGGCTCGACGGGGATCTCGACGGGACCCCACCTGCACCTGGAGATTCACGTGAACGGGCGCGCGATCGACCCGCTCGGCGAGCTTCGCTGAGGCTCAGTCCGACGTCGTCTCGAACAGCAGCCGCCCGCACGACGGGCAGCGGGTGACGCCCGCACCCTTGCGAACCTTCTGCAGCACGTGGATCGGCAGTTGGACGTGGCAGCCGCCGCAGCGCTTGCCGCCCTGCAGGCCGACCAGCGCCAAGCCGCGGCGCGCGCGCCGCACCTGCTCGTACTGACGCAGCAGGCCGGTCTCGACGCCGGTGCAGAGCCGCGCCCGGCGATCCGCCAGGTCTGCGTCGCGGCCGTCGACCTCGGCCACCCGGACCCGCTCGTCCTCTTCCAAGATCTCGAGTTCGGGCGTCATCGTCGCCAGCTGCGCCTCGAGCTCGGCCATCGCCGCCGCCACGGTCTCGAGCTCCTCCATCAGCGGCAGCGTGTCTTCCTCGAGCTCCTGGGCGCGGGTCGCGAACTGCAGCTCCTGGTTCTGGTACTGCGCCATCTCCTTGCTGCTCGAGGCCCGCAATGCGGACTCCGATGCGTCCTTGCGGCGCTCCTGCAACGTCTTGAGGTCGAGTTCGTTGCTCGCGACCCGCCGACGCAGCGCCTCGTGCTCGTGCTGTACGCGTCCCAACTCGTGGCGCAGCGCCTCGCGTCGCGTGCGGGCGGCCAGCAACTCGGTCGGCACCTCCTCGCGCTGGACGGCGAGGGCGTCACGCTGCAGGTCGAGGGTCTGAACCTCGCTCAAGGTCTCGAGCATGCGGCCTCCAAAGCGAAGACGCTCCATGCGGCCTCTGCCACACGGAGCGCTGAGCGGAACGATGGGTAGGACGACTTCACGGCCTGGAGTCTACCACTCTCGCCGGTGGACCCATCCCCGTGCGGCCTTCGTGCGCCCGCTCGGGCGCAGCGAAGGCCGCGATCCTCCCGGGCACGGGCGGGTCTCGGGTAACGGTACACTCGGCGGATGTTCGAGGACTCCGTCGAAGGCTTCGTCGACCGCTGGCGCCGGCACGCGACCGATGGGTTCGCCTTCGCGCGCGCCGAGGGGAGCCCACTGCTCGAGGTCTCCGTGGGCGGCTCGGTCATCCAGCTCTTCGAGCGCACCGGACCCTACGAGGCGCCGACCGGGCCGGTGCGCCTGATCGTGCACGCCGTGGCAGCTGCGTGGTCGATCGACCCCGATGCCACCGCGGCGCTGGCGGCCGTGAGTCCGGCGCGGTTGCACATCTGCGGCAGCGTCGTCGAGGTCGACGGGCCGCTGGCCGTGGTCGACGCCGGCGTCCCGGTCGTGCTCGGGTTCGATCCGCTCGACGCCACGCAGCCGCTCCCCGCGGTCGGCGACCGTGTGATCTGCGAGTCGCAGGTCCCGGCGCAGGCGTTCGTGCTGCGCAGCAGCGGTGCGCGCCGCGCCGCCGACGCGGTTGACGACCAGGTCTAGGGCGTGCCGCGCGCGTTCTCGCCCCGCGCTCTACGGGTCGACCTGCCAGCGGGCCACCGCTTCCCGATGACCAAGTACGACCGCGTCGCCGAGCGGCTCGAGGCGGTCGGCTGGACGGTGCAGGGTGCCCCCGACGTTGCCGACGAGGCGTTGGCGTCGACCCACGACCGCGACTACCTCGATGCCGTGGCGGCGTGCGGGCTCGATGCGCGCGCCGAGCGGCGGCTGGGCTTCCCCCAATCCGCAGCGCTGGTGCGGCGTTCGCGCGCCTCGGTCGGCGGAACCGTGGCGGCCGCCCGGGCGGCGTTGGACGACGGGCTCGGTGTGCAGCTCGCGGGCGGCACCCACCATGCCTTTCGCGACCGGGGAGAGGGCTTCTGCGTCTTCAACGACCTGGTGGTCGCCGCCCGCTCGCTCCTCGCCGACGGCGCCGTGCGCCGCGTCCTGGTCGTGGATCTCGACGTGCATCAGGGCAACGGCACCGCGGCGCTGTGCGCCGCCGACCCGCGGGTGGCGACCTACTCGGTCCACGGCGACCGCAACTACCCCTTCGTCAAGGAGCGCAGCGACCTCGACGTGCCGCTGCCCGACGGCACCGACGACCTCGCGTACCTGGCCGCCCTCGACGCCACCCTGCCGCGCTTCCTGC
>Ga0209498_1003073_pt1 | contig 10001 bp, 9 predicted proteins | sample WalLakDeSediment_FD_184131 | JGI IMG/M metagenome (GOLD analysis project Ga0209498, IMG submission 184131) | Lake sediment microbial communities from Walker lake, Nevada to study Microbial Dark Matter (Phase II) - Walker Lake 11/02/13 Deep... | ecosystem: Environmental > Aquatic > Freshwater >... | reverse complement strand
AAGATGAAAGCTTGAGTCAAAAACATGCCTTTCAGGGGAATCGAGAGGAAAACAAACGAGATGCTGCTGAAGCAGCGCTAAACATGCTGAAGCAATACTTGCTGCGGCGCATCAGCAAGTCGGGGCTTAACATTAAAAGAAGCTGACATCAAGACATCAAGAGGATTTCATGCCTATTAAGGGTGACGCTTTTATAGTATGCCACACAATTCCGTATAAATTTCCTCTCGCTTGATGGGACCTGCCTAATAAATGCAGGGCGGGGATTTATTCCCCGCCGAAAAGAGGCGGCTTCACGGAGAAATACCAAGCACCAAAGCCCTAAAGGGGAAATTCTAAATCCTAATATCTAATCCCTAAACAATACCAAATGACCAAAATACGAAGGTTTTGAGTTTTGAGTTTAGAAATTAGGATTTGTTTATGATTTAGTGCTTCGAATTTAGGATTTAACGGTGGCGGCATATAAAATGCCGCCCTACAGAGAGCTACAATTTGTGGTCGGGGGCAAGCCCCGACACTCCCTCCCGCCAGGGGAGGGAGAATTACAAAGGTTTTTGTGGTTAACTATAGTTGGCGGCACTGCAAAAACCAGATTTTTGGCCAACTTGATACATAATTTAGCTTTGGAAAATGGCACTGAATGCCTCGGTTTGACCTTTTTGCAGTAACGCCATAGTTTCATAGAAGAAAGCGAGTTCTTTAAGGTATACTTTACACCATGGCGTCCTTTGATTTGAGCGAGATAAAGTCTAAGGCAAAAAACAATTTTACCGATGCCTGGGTAGCTACGGCGAAGTTCATTCCCACCGGCACTGAAATCTCTTTGGCGAGGAAAGGCAAACCCCATCTGGTACGCGAATTAATTCAAAAATCTCGCGAGATTTTATTAAACCTGGGCTTTGACGAGGTTGAGAATCTCACAATCTTGCCCGACAGCGATGTGGTCAAGCAGTATGGACCGGAAGCTCGAGTTATTCTCGACAGGGCTTTTTACTTAGCTGAATTACCTCGCCCTGATATAGGGCTAAGCGGAAAAAGAATAGCCCAAATAAAGAAGATAGCAGAGGAAATTGACATTGAAAAACTGCAGACCATTTTGAGAAATTACAAAAAAGGGGAAATTGAGTCTGATAATCTTATCGAGGAGTTTATTGCTGGACTGGATATCACTGATTACCAGGCCACTGAGCTCCTGGACAAGGTTTTCCCCGAGTTGAGAAAACTGCAGCCATTGCCTTCCAATAAGACTCTGAGGAGCCATATGACGGCTACCTGGTTTCACACCCTGGCAGCATTACAGGACAAAGCCAGCTTTCCAGTCGCTTTATTCTCCGTAGGACCCAGATATCGCAACGAACAGAGAGAGGATGCCCAGCATTTGCGAGTTCACCACTCAGCATCCATCGTGATCATGGACCCCGAAATGTCTTTAGATGCGGGAAGGGCAATAACCAGGGATATCATGCAGCGATATGGCTTTTCAGACATCAAATTTGAGACCAAGATAGCTACATCTAAGTACTATGCCCCTGGCCAGGAGCAAGAGGTCTTTGTTAATTATAAGGGTACCTGGCTCGAAATAGCGGACATTGGAATGTATTCGCCTGTTGCCTTGGCGAATTTCGACATTAAATACCCTGTGTTCAACGCAGGATTTGGAATTGAGCGACTGGGGATGCTTCTTTATGAAATAGATGACTTGAGGAAGTTAGCATATCCCCAGTTTGCTGTAGCTGAGTATCCTGATGAAGAGATAGCCAAATCTATTACCTATATAGCCAGCCCTAAGACTGCGAGGGGGCAGAAAATAGCCAAAGCAATTGAGGAAACTGCGCGAAAGCATAAAGACGAGGTTGCCCCCTGTGAGTTTTTGGCCTGGAAAGATAGGTCTATTGAGGTGAAAGTTGTCGAAAAAGAGGCGGGCAAAAGGTTAATCGGTCCCGCGGGTTTCAACGAGCTCTGCGTCGCCAATGGCATTATTTACAGTGATATTGCGCCTTCAGGCGTATACACAGGGATAGACTATATGCGTGCTATAGCCATGAGTGCCGCAGCAGCAATAGAAAACAGCAACGATAACTTAACTTATCAGGTGAAGGGAATAAGACATCTCTCTGACCTTAATTTACAAATTCCCGAGGCTGTTCGACAACATATTGAAGGACAGCAGAAGAAGATAGTGGTCGGTGGTGCTGTGTTTGTAACCATAGAGGCTAAGAAGCTCTAAATCCCAGAGGTTAGGAATTTGGATAATGTCATTGATTATATGAAAACTCCAAATGAAGATTGTGATTCTCGGTACCCTCGGCTACCTGTTTTATACAGTGTAACGAATGTGTATCTGGGTGATTAACCGTCAGCAATGAAAAGGCACACCGAGGTCATGGCTTGCCTTATTCCCAGTGAAAAAGTTTAACTGCAAGCAATAAGCTGCCCACCAGCCACCCGCCCACAATTACAAGCTCTTGCCATACTTCATTGATGCCTGCTCCATTTATCGCCACCATTCGCAGTGCGTCATTGAGATTGGTTGAAGGCAGCGTGTTGGAGAAAATCCGCATGAAGTCCGGCATCATTTCATTGGGAAAGAAAATGCCGCCCAGAAACATGAGCATGAAGAAAACGACCATGGTGATGCCGTTAGCGGCTCTGGCGCTCTTAATTAAGCCTGTAAGAAGAAAACCGATGCCGAGGAAGCACAGCGCACCCATGGTCATTACCATCCAGGACCAGAATAAATCCCCGCTAATTCGGATATGGAAAGCGAGAGTACCTACCACCAGTAACAGTAACGTCTGTGCCAGGATGACCATGTAACGCTGTATGAGCTGTCCGCCGAGTATCGTGTGCCTTTTCAGTGGCGTGAGGGATAGGCGGCGGTATATTCCTCTCTCCCGCTCTTCCACAAACCCTGTCGCCGTAGCCATTATGCCGGAGGTCATCAGCGCCATCACAATTATACCCGGCAACATGTATTCAATAGCTCGGACCCCAAAATCCTCCCATACCATGTCCTGGTAGATGAGCCCAAAAAGAACAATAAAGAAAACCGGGAAGGCTAAAGTCCAGAATAAATCATCCTTCCTTCTCAGGAACAGTTTTGTTTCCAGCCAGACCTGACGAGCAAGCATTTTTATTTTTCCCTATTCCTGAAGCTGCCGGCCGGTGAAGGCAAGAAACACGTCCTCCAGTGTTGCCTTTCTAACCGAAATATTTCCGAGGTCAATATTACGCTCACTGGCGACCCGGGCGATTTCCTTAAGCACCAGAGAGGCTTTCTTTGTATGCAATATTATCCTGTTGTTGTCCTCAGTAGCCCTCGCTGGCAGGTCCATGCTTTTTAGCATCAATCGCAGCTCTTCCCGCGCATCGTCAAGCACAATTCTTGATTCCAGCCCCGCTCCGGCAATCAGGGCATCAGGCGTATCGAGAGCGATGATTCTACCACTGTCCATAATAGCCACTCTGCGGCAGAGCTCTTCGGCCTCTTCCATGTAGTGTGTGGTCAGGATTACAGTTTTACCATTTTCCCTGAGACCGTCGATGATGCCCCAGACATTACGCCGGGCCTGGGGGTCGAGTCCGGTGGTTGGCTCGTCAAGGAAAAGCACCCCCGGGTCGTTCACCAGCGCGAGCGCCAGGGCGAGCCGTTGTTTCTGACCGCCGGAAAGCTCACTGACAAAGCTGTTCTTTTTATCGGTAAGAGATACCTCTTCAAGAAGCTTAGCGGTCGGAATTGCTCTACGGTAGTACCCACCGAAGAGGTCTACCACCTCTTTCACGCGAATGCGTTCATATAGAGAGGTCGTCTGGAGCTGCACGCCGATCAATTCCTTGATTCTCTCCGGCTCCTTTACAGCATCAATACCACAGACCCTGATTTCGCCGCTGTCCGGGCGCCGTAAGCCCTCAATCATTTCCACCGTGGTGGTCTTGCCAGCGCCATTGGGACCAAGAACACCAAATATCTCGCATTCCTTAACGCTGAAGCTTACACTATCCACAGCCACCAGGTTGCCATATCTCCTGGTGAGAGACTTCACTTCTACAACGGTATTCATCTATCTGTTACCAGCTTCTCTGCGGGAAGTTCGAATGTAACCTCCGGCTTTCCCAAAGATAAAGCCCCTCTTTCCCTGGTTGAAACGAGCACTAGCCGTGATTGTATATCTTATTTCGTGCAAAAATCAAACCGGTATCAGCCGCGACCCGGCGGTGGTATTAACTTTCTCTTTGACTATTCTTTCCTTTATCCTATAAACTCTGCGAAAAGCAGATGATTTGTGAAGCAGACTGCCTGAGCAGGTACCTGAACCGGGAGAGAATCGTCACCATTCTCGCCTGGACGGAGTATAGACACAAAGAACAAGGCGGTAACTGAAATGCTGGACACTTTTTACGAGGAAAGAATCTACTCAAAGTGGAACATTCTTATCATGGGCATAGTCGTCTTATCGCTCTTGGTGGCGCTTATCTGGCAGCTGGTAGCCGGCCCGCTGGGGACACGCCCCGCTTCAAACTGGTTTTTCATAGGGATGATACTGTTTTTCCTGGCGATAGGGATTAACTTCGCTGCGCTGACCATCAGGATGACAATGCATAGCATTTCTGTGGGCTACGGCATCATCCGTCATCATATCTCCTGGGACAATGTTGCCGGCTGCCGACTGGACAAAGCCTCGGTGGTGAGGTACGGGGGCTGGGGCATCCGCACGGGCTGGGTAGATGGCAAGAGGCGGCTGGTCTATAATATTCTCGGGGGACCGCGGGTGATAGTGGAGAAGAGGCAGGGAAACTTCGCGGAATTCGTTTTCTCTACCAGAAATCCGGAAGGAGTGATAAAAGCGATAAATGAGGGACCTGGTAAGAAGTTCTGAACACAATGCAGCCGGATTTCAGAGGTGTGATAATGAATAGTCAGGGAGGTATGTAAAATGGCAGGAGACGCAGGAGCCGCAGCAGCAGCAGCAATAGCCAACGCGATTAAAGCGTCCGGCGCTATCATTGAGGTTGACCCGGAAGTATTTATGACGATACTCGCCAGGGAAAGAGATAGCCGCCCGCTGGTTGTAATGGCTAAAGGAGGCATAATTAAGACCAGCTATCGCTATCTCGCAGCTTGCCGGGGGTTCATCTTCTCCACAAAGTCCAGCGATCCACTGATGCTGCCTGGTTATGTGGATATCATTAGTGCCAGGAAGATCTGGACACCCAGTTAGCATTTGTATAGACCCATCCATTAAGAATAGCCATAAGGGGGGAACATGCAACAGAAATATGAGTATCAATTTGTAAGCGTAGGTCAAGGTAAGAAAGACAAAAGCTACCATGATGTAATCCTCGAGAATTCTGCAAATGGGTGACGCTTTGTTCAGGTATTCGCACCTGGCGCTGGTGGTCTATGGGCAAAAGCTGGTTTCTGTGAAGTAATATTTGAACGGCAAATTGAAAGCTGAAATAAGTAACTTTTTGTGGCACTAAAGGATATTGACTGTGTGAAAATTCTCGGTATGGGGTAGTAAACGGAGATGGAAGAACTACTTATTGCTCCTTGCGGAATGAATTGCGGCGTCTGCGTCAGCTACCTGGCGATGAAGAACGACCTTAACAAGAAGGGATTTGGGAAGAGGTACTGCGCCGGCTGCCGGCCACGCGGCAAAAACTGTACCTTTATGGCAAAACAGTGCGACTGGCTGGGGAAAGGACTCGTACGGTTCTGCTATGAATGCTCGAATTTTCCCTGTCGCCGGCTAAAGGACCTGGATAAACGCTATCGGACAAAATACCATATGAGCATGATAGAAAACCTCGAATTTATCAAAGAGAATAGTATGGAGAGGTTCCTGGAAAAGGAAGTGGCAAAGTGGCGCTGCCCTGTATGTGGCGGGGTGATATGCTGCCATAATGGGCTGTGTTTAAATTGCAGTCTTGATAAGCTGCGCCAAAACAAGAAATACCGCTGGGAGGAGAATAAATGAAGAAAACCTGGCGTGAAAAACTGGAAGATAAGGCTTTTCTACCCAAGATACTCAAACTGGAGAAAGGATTCCCCTGCTATAATGCCGTGCATAAGATGGGGGCTGAAGCTGGTGATGATATTGTCCTGGTAAACCCATCGGAGGTAGTGGAAATCATGAAACAGGTACCAAAGGGTAAGCTTATTACCATTGTTGAGATATGCAATAAGATAGCCAGGCAGCATAATGTGAAAGGTTGCTGCTCGTTAACCACCGGGATTTTTATAATGACGGCTGCCAATGCAGCCGAAGAAGCAAGCAGCTCGGGAAGGCAAATCAATTGACATTCCATACTGGCGTACCCTCAAATCAGGTGGTTTTCTGAACCCCAAATATCCTGAGGGACAAGAAGCTCATAAGAGACTCCTGGAACAGGAAGGTTATAAGGTCATTCATAAAGGTAGAAATTTCCTGGTCCAGGACTTTCAGGAATATTTAGTAACATAAAAGGATACACAGATTGCGGTATTCGACAAGCGTCTTACTTTACCAGGATAAGCCTAAATATGGACTTCTTTTGACGCTTGTTTTGATAATACCAGCGGCATTCCTGGTGGCAAGCTTCTACTTATGGTTATCAGGTGACACTGCTGGTAGTCTTGCCTTATTACCTCAGGCTTTCATTATTGGACTAATATGTTGGTTTGTATTCCCTCGGGAATATCAGGTATACGAAGACCATCTGCGTATAGCGATGGGTGGTCCCTTCTCGGTTAAAGTTGGCTTTCAGAATATAAGGACAATAAGGATCACAGGCCGGACGGGCTTAACTGTCAATTTCGGTACCAGGATAACCAGGAGTTACGTGGAAATAGTAAAAAAGAGAGGGTGGGGCATAGCGATCACACCCACAGATAATGATGCATTCGTGGAGAACGCAAATCGTGCGTTAGGGCAGTGGCTGAAAAGAAAATGCGAAATGGGAGTGACCCAATTCTCGTGAATGTTACCCTTCTGTTGCCTGATATTGACAAGAACCCAAGTATTTTGTCATAGTCGATTTGTCCGGAAACGACTGAACCAATACATCCTTTTCGTCGGCGCCTATCACGACATCCTATCCAAACTGTCCCATGATATCCAGGTGAGCCAAATCAAAGACATAGCTAAAATTAGGGAGTACCACAAGGCAATTGCCAACCCGAAAAGGGATAGACAGCGGTTCCACCAGCTTGCTGAATACCTCGTGTCTCCTATCTGAGTTATACTGTCTTCAGTCCCGCGAAGTTTTACCAGCCTGTTGACATTAAAGCTGACACCTTCTAAAATCAGGAAGGTGATTGTAAGTGACTGGCGACGAACTTAGGCAAGCATTTCTGAGCTTTTTTCAGGAGAGGGGACATAAGATCATCTCTAGCTCCTCTTTGGTGCCTCACAATGACCCTACTTTGCTGTTGACCAGCGCTGGCATGGTACAGATTAAGCCATATTTCCTGGGATTGGAGGTTCCGCCTGGCCCACGATTGGTCTCCTGCCAGAAGTGTTTTCGCACTACTGATATAGATTTGGTGGGTGATAATAAGCATCTTACTTTCTTTGAGATGCTGGGTAATTTCAGTGTCGGCGATTATTTTAAGAAAGAAGCTATTTTCTGGGCCTGGGAGTTTGTTACCAATTACTTGAAGCTGCCCGAGGAACAACTCTGGGTAACTGTCTATCTCGATGATGATGAAGCCTTCGGCTATTGGCGGGAACTTGACATCCCCGCCGAAAAGATACTGCGGTTCGGCGAAGAGGATAATTTCTGGGGTCCGGTTGGTGATTCCGGTCCCTGTGGGCCGTGCAGCGAAATCCATTATGACTTAGGTGAAGAGTCTGGCTGTGGCAGACCTGAATGCAAGCCCAATTGCGACTGCGGCCGCTTCTCCGAAATCTGGAATCTGGTATTCACTCAGTACAATCAGGACCAGAGCGGACAACGCACTCCTCTGCCCAAACCGAACATCGATACCGGTATGGGGCTGGAGAGGACTTTAGCCGCTATTCATGGCAAGTCATCCCCTTATGAAACGGACCTGTTTTCCCCTTTGGTGGACCAGATTCGCCGCTTATGCGGGAAAGAATATGGTCGGGACGCGAACATTGACAGGGCTATTAGAATTGTTGCTGAGCACTCACGCGGGATTGCCTTTCTCATTGCCGATGGGGTAATACCCTCCAACGAAGGCCGGGGATATGTCCTGCGGCGAATACTCAGGCGCGCTTCCCTCTTTGGCAGGAAATTGGAATTAAATGACCCTTTTCTTAATGAAATAGCTGAGATTGTCGTTAGCACAATGAACCACATATACCCTGAGCTTATGGCTAATCAGAGCCGGATTATCGAAGTAATTAAAGCGGAAGAGGAGAGGTTCATCAACACTCTAGACAGTGGCCTTAACCTCGTGGAAAAGCTCATTGGCGAAGCTTCAGCTCAAGGGAGAGAGGAGCTAACAGGTGAAGAGGTATTCAGACTCTATGATACCTATGGTTTTCCTCCAGAGCTAACCGCCGAGATTGCCAGCGAAAAAGGTCTCTCCATAAACTGGGAAGGCTTCCAGGTTGAGATGGAGAGGCAGCGGGAAAGGGCTAGGGCGGCACACAGTTTCGATGAAACAAGAATAGTGCATGTGATTGGAGGAATCATTGAAGGGAGAGCAACTATTGAAGCGCGAGGCGGAGTAGTGCCTGGGCCAACCAAATTCGTCGGCTGTGAAATGACCACTTGCACATCTGAAGTGCGTGAACTTAGAGTAAAGGGGGAGTTGGTAGAAACTGCTTCCCATGGTGATGCATTTGATATTATGCTTGACAAAACCCCCTTCTATGGCGAGATGGGGGGGCAAGTAGGAGATACGGGGGAAATTCTGGGTTCGCAAGGGCGCTTCATCGTGGAAGATACCATTCGACCTTGGCCTGAGGTGACCATCCATCGGGGTAGGGTGATTGAAGGTTATATATCACTGAATGACGAAGTGGAAGCCAAAGTTGATTCCGCCCGCCGTCTGGATATCGCTCGCAACCACACCACCACCCATCTCCTCCAGGCTGCTTTAAGGCAGATAGTGGACAGGCGTATCGAGCAAAAAGGTTCTTTAGTAGAGCCAGAAAGGTTTAGATTTGACTTCTCCCACCCAGCACCTATAACTGAGGAGCAGCTCAAGGAAATTCAGAGGCAGGTTAATGAATGGATACGGCAGAACTTAAAAGCCGAAGCAAAAGTCCTCTCTTATGAAGAGGCCATCGCCGAGGGTGCTATCGCCTTATTTGAGGAAAAATATGGTGAAGAAGTTCGGATGCTGGAAATCGGGGAGCCGGCAATGAGCAAAGAGCTTTGTGGCGGCACTCATGTGAGGTCAACAGGGGAAATTGGCATATTCCTGATAACCAGCGAAAGCAGTATTGGCACAGGACTGCATCGCATCGAAGCGGTGACGGGAAGGAAGGCTGAATCCCTGATTGAATCTCGATTAGCTGCCTTGCAGAGCACAGCCAGAGAAGTAGAGGGTTCGCCGGAAGAGGTTTTTAGCAAGGTGAAAGCCCTCATTAGCGAGCTGGAAGCAGAGCGCAGGAGGGCGCTTGCACTGGAAAGGGAGCTATCGCGCAAAATAGCCGATGATTTGCTTGGGCAGGTGGAGCAAGTGAGCGGTGTGACGGTTCTGGCTGCTAAGGTGCCAGCATTGACCATGCCTATCCTCAGAGAAATGGGCGATATATTACGGGACAGGCTAAAGAGCGCCGTAGTGGTTTTGGCTACGGTCTATAATGGTAAGCCTAACTTTTTGGCCATGGTGACCCCTGACCTGATAGCCAGGGGATTTCATGCCGGCAGCATTATTGGTCAGGTAGCCAAAGTTACCGGTGGTGGTGGTGGTGGCAAAGCCGGTATGGCTCAAGCCGGCGGAAAAGACGCTGCCAAGCTTGACGAGGCTCTGAAATTAGTCCAAACTGTCATTGCAAGCCAAGTCTCCACTTCCTCAAAGGGTAAAGATTAATAAACCA
>Ga0209498_1003071_pt1 | contig 10003 bp, 13 predicted proteins | sample WalLakDeSediment_FD_184131 | JGI IMG/M metagenome (GOLD analysis project Ga0209498, IMG submission 184131) | Lake sediment microbial communities from Walker lake, Nevada to study Microbial Dark Matter (Phase II) - Walker Lake 11/02/13 Deep... | ecosystem: Environmental > Aquatic > Freshwater >... | reverse complement strand
TCAAGTGATGTCTGGAAGCTAAAACCCAAGCTTTTTCATAGTCGTCTTTTTGGCGTCATCTAGCCAACAATCCAACTGCTTCTGATTGTTGGCTATTTCTCTTGGTATGCTGTACACCACATTGACCTTATCAGTACGCCACCATGGGAACAACTCAAGAACTGACCTCACAATCCTGCTCTTATTGGTCTTCGTGGCTTTGGCTGTGGCATCTAACCGTTCATGTGTCTCGTGGGTTACATTGGCAAATAAACCTTGTGCTCGTTTTCTAGGCATATGCCTATTTACTGTGCATCTCTTAACAAATGAAAAAATAAGTATAAGCAAAACGGGGCGGTTGACCACACACAGATGACCTTCTGCCTTATCACTGCACTAGAAGCCCTAGATTAAAGCCTAACAAACGATAGGCAATAATTCGATATCTGAGCCATGATAGGGCTAGAGGCTCTTAGATAGGCTCTCAGGGGCTTGCCTATCATGGTCAATGTGTACATTGTCAACATTGACCTCCATTGATGTATGCCACTTGATGATATGGGAAGTTGCATTATGTACCTAAACCATTGGTATTACGCAACTTAAAGCAACTGATGATGAGAAATTGCACGGTTTAAACCGTGCAAGAGGCAGCTTTCCGGGGAATTGAGAACAAAATCCCCCTCCCCCCTCCCTTTCTTTCAGAGCCGGGTAGGCAAAAAGGGCTCCGGGGCGGTTGAAATTATTGGAAAACTTTTTAACGGGTAGAAATATTTTTCTTTGTCTTACTTATATAAGGCATGAGAGAATACGATCAAAGCCCAAAGGGCAAGGCATCCCAATCTTTTCGCAGCATCAAGAAGAGGATTGGTAAAGGAAGTTACAAAGACGTTGAGTTAAGGCTGACCCAAGAGCAGTACATGTACTGGGCTGTGCCAGCTTATGAGCATTTCATGAGAAAAAACCCCGGTGTTACTCCATCTGTTGATAGGATTGACAATGGTGGCCATTATGAACGGGGCAATCTTCAGGTTATCTCTTATCAAGACAATGCAAGTAAACGCTCGAACACCAAGAGACATCTGGCACCAGAAGGGCATTCTTGGTGTAGAATTTGCGACAAGTTCAAGCCATACATTGATTTTGGTGTTCAACGGTCAAGCAAAAATGGGTGCCGGTCAGAATGTTTTGAGTGCATGGGAATGCCGGGGAATGGCAGGGGCATTCGTTCACCTAGAGCCAAATTAACAGAAGCAGATGTAAGCCAGATTAAGGAACTTCATCAAAATGGAGCAACTACCAAGTTTTTGGCAGACAAATTTTGCGTTACCACTGCTGCTATACGGTATCGCCTGCGGTAGAGTTACTTGACTTGGCATCTTTGCCGAACTACAGTTGGCAAAAGTCTCTCTGACCCCCCTCTTTTTACGAAGGCAAGCCAATGATAAAGAAAGTGAAGACGAAGAAGGAAGTTGTATCTGAGTACCTGCAAAGCAATCCGGGTGCAACCATTGCACAGGTGGCAGAGGCTTGTGGTTGTTCTGCACCAACGGTATCGGAAGCCAAAAGGGAATTGGGGCTAACTGGCAAGAGGAAGGTTGAGGTATCCCCAGCAGCCTTACCAGCCCCAGCGGTTAGCGGTGCTGATTTGGAGCATATCAAAACTGCGTTGACTCAGGTAAAAGGGGCAACTCAACTGATGATTGTGTTAGAAGCGGTTGAAGAGGCTGGTGGTATAGCTGTGGTTAGGTCTAAGCTGGAAGAGTACAACAAGATGAAAGAGATACTTGGTTAAGTGGAAGATTTAAATCAAAGCCCCGGTGTCAGGAGGATAACACCGGGGCTTTTTATTAGCTGTGGTCAACTACGAGTTAACCACAACTAAACAGAAACTCTTTGGTAAGCCTTAATGACCTGAAGCAATCGTTCCATACTGCCAAATTCTGTTTCGGCAATTTCCATAAGCAGTACAACTTCAGGGATTGTAACTTCCTTGAAGGCTGCTTTCTCAACAGATGTCTTTATCTTTTGGTTTCTTCGTTTACGCACAGGCTTATGGTTACTGTTACACTTATTGAGGTTGGCAAGGTAAGGTGCAATGGTTCCTCTTTTCAGAATGACGTTATATTCTCTTTCAACGTATTCTTCGATTTCTGGTGCTGAAGTGTGACCGGCTGTGTAAGCCTCTTCAATCATGGCTTTCTTTGTCATATCTTCATGGTCGGCTTGCATTCTCATTTCCTTTTCCTGTTCAAGTCTTCTTTGTTCTTTCATCAAAAACTCTGGATCACCAAGCAAGGTGAATTCACAAGGGTTGAAGCTCTTTGGGTTACTTTGGTGATACATTGGGTTTTTGCGGGTAGCTTTTGAATAAGCATGTACCTTGCCATTTTGGAGATAGTGGGTGTATCGGATTTCCCCGGCATGGAATCTTCCAATTTGGTTTTTGCCATTTTTGTACCATTCTCCTTCCTGCAAAGAATCAAAAGGGTAAGTGGGTGGTGATAATGGAACTCTGTTGTAAATTAACATTGCGTTGTTGCCCATATTCTTAATTGTTTGACGGAATTGGTTTCCATACGGCCACAGGCGTAACACTTGCTGCTACAAGTTTCTTTTGTTCTGGTGGCAAAGATTTGTAAGTGTTGTGCAAAAGGTCATGGTACATATCTGCTTTTGATTTCCAGACCTTGGTTAACTGCTTACCTTCAAGGCTGCTGTAAAGGGCAGTGCCCCCATAGATGGCAATGATTCTGTTGTGAGACATGGTAATTACCTCTGGCCAAAGGTGTTGGGGTCAAGATGGTTGAAAGGCTTAGATGCCTTGCCACGGTGCTTAGGCTTAACCACAGAAGGTGCAGCCTGTTTGATTGGCTTATTCTGCAACCGTTCAAGCCATGCTTGTACTTCATCTTCGTTGGTACGAAGAAGGCGGTTTGCAACCAAGCCTTTTAGCTCTCCAGAGATGAGAGCACGCCGAACATAATGGTAATCAAGCCCGGTGAGCTTGCTTACATCGGCGATTTTCAGAGGGTAACTCATGTACAACCCAACGAAAAAAGGCGGGATGACAGAGGCAGTGTTACCGTCTGTCATCCCGCCTGTTTCGCCTACTTCACACCGCAGAAGCGGTTGTCACTAAGACAGAAGGAGGTATATCGGGTTGAGCTTGTTCTTGGGTCAGTAAGCCCTATCTGACCAGTCCACTAGGACAACACTTTCATTTTAAGGCTGTTAACCAAGCCAGTCAAGCAACTGGAGCAAAAAAGTTAAAAAAAAGTTAGGCAACCACCCGTAGTGGGGGTGGGGTATCATCATCAGAGTCTTTGGTTTTGTGTCCTAAAGATTCGAGGATGGTTCTTTTTTGTGTTCCCCATTTCTTGTAATGCTTTTCCAGTACAAAAATTGTATTGCCTGCCATTTCAGCCACCAGAGCCACATTTCCATTGGTTTCAACGAGTTTGCGAACAATAAAGGTGTGACGGCAAGAGTAAAGTGAATGGTCCATTGTCAAACCAAGTTCAGGCTGTTCTGCCACAAGGTTGCGAAGCACCACATTCAATCGTCTGGTGGCTGTGCTCTTTAGCCATTGGCTATCTCTGGCATTTCGGAACAGTGGCCCAGTGGGATATTGTTTGACCAATCGTTTGACAATTTCTTGTGCAGCAGGGGAAAGATAAATCAAACGTCTTTTACGTTTTACCTTTCCCATATCCAGACAGACGGGTTGGCCATTTTCCCATTCGATGTTTTCGGCTGTAACAGCAGCCCCTTCAACAAATGTACGGGCACCTGTTTCAAGCAGAAAGGCAAAGAATTCTGCAAACTCACCTTTATCTCTTTTGGAAGTCAAGCATTTCAGAATGGCTTTCTCTTGTTCTGGTGTGAAATAAGTAACTCTTGATTCTCGTTCTGGGTTTTCATAACCAAAGACAGCACAATTGGTGCGGTTGAATTTGAGCCGAGCACAACCATAGTTGAACATGGCTTTGATGGTGGCGATTGATTTATATTGAGAATCGGCAGATGTCCAGTTGTATTTGCCTTTACCACCTTTGCTGTTGAAGCGAAGCCACCTATCCATTTTATCCAAGGCGGTTTCATTAAAATCAGCAACACTTAAGTCACCATAATATTCACAGAAATCAACAAGTCTTGATTTGATGGCTGTGAAATGGTTTTCAGTAACTCTTGATTCCAGCCATTCAAGGTATTTTTCTGCAAGTACACCAAGTGGCATTTCTTCTTGCATGGAATCTGCATCCACTCTGGCAAGCAGTTTTTGCAATTCCACCACAGCTTGTTGTTCAGTGGCTCTATCTTTTGGTCCTTTGACGAGCTTGACCCTATCGGTTCCCAGCAGGGGGAAGAATCGTTTGCTGGTTGCGTACCACCAACCATCATGTGTGCGGTGGTAAGGCTTGATGGTGCGTTGTTTGCGTTGTTTCATTATTTTCCCTTTGATGTTGCTACCCGTGCAATTAACCGTGCAATTGCGTACCTCAAATTTCTCAAAACCCAGTATATTGCGGGGTGAAACGGTGTCAAGCCACAGGCCATTTCGGGCTGACGCATTTTTTGTGCTAACCGCAAAAACCCTCGTTTTTACGGGGTTTAATGCGTTTTTGCTGCTAAATGAAATCCAATTTTTGTTGCTGGATTTGCTCATTTTGCCCTTTTCCGTATCAGACCCGTATCATCAATTTGCACGTTTAGAGCAATAAAAACCCCGTTGGAACATGTTCCAACGGGGTTTTAAAGAGAGTTAACCTTTCAAAGCCACTCAGTAGCCTATCACTGCCTCACCACTCTTTTGCGTAACTATCCACCTCTCAGCCACTCTTTTGCGTAACATAGCTATTCACCTCTAAGGCTTAGCATCTCTCCACCTTTCAGCAGCATCTCGTGTCCTTTCAATTCTGAAGCAATTCTACTTTACACCTGTCTGATTCAGTTGGCGTCAGTTCATTTCTGAAACTTCTCCGGTCTTGACTGTACCTTTCCATTTCAATTCTAGTCATGTGTTCGCTCTTCTGATTCGTTTCGTTTCAACGACGTTCATCGCTATTCTTTTGCGAATCGACTCTATTCCATTCCGCCACGTTTCAATTCAATTCTTAAACACATCCGTGCTATGCTTTTCTATTCTTCGGCAGTTTAAATTTCTTTGAATTCAACAACAGTGAATCTACCGGCACCACTTCCCCTCCATTGTCCAAGCCCTTCATACTGACCAAAATCAAGAAGTGCCTCAATACAATTTTTGGTAATGACACCATTCAGTGAATGCAATTCAAAATCAAGAATTGTACCGGCAGGCACAGATTCAGACCTTGCAATTGCAACCCGTTCACCTTGTGGCGTTTGTGCCCGAAGTGGTCTTTCAATAATTTGTAACTCTGAATTTGGCTTTGCCACATAGATGTGTCTGGGGCGAACATGTAAGTAATCTCTTACCTTTGACCGAAGTTGCTTGACCTTGCCAAACTCCTTCATGCACTTGGCGGAATTCTTTAAGAAGCCTTTGATGAAATAATCTCTGACGTAATAACCAATTTCATCTTTCATGAAGGTTGTTTTCCCAGTATCCAATTCATCATTGCCACTAACACCAGCAACGGTGCTTTCAATCTCTGCCTTGATTTCATCAGCAGACATACCTTCTTTCTTCAAAGCCTTGGCTTGCTTGGTTGCAATATGCTCTGCCCAGATGGAAGGATTGACCGGGGTTGTACCCAACATGGCTTCCGCCAACTCAATCCTTACCTTGTATTTTTTTAACTCCCAACTCATTGTCTTATTCTCCCTTGTATAAAGTTAATGGTATCTATACAAGAGTTTTGATTTTTGCATTTTGTGTCAGAAAAAAATAAAAAAAATTAAGCCCCATGCAACAACGAGTCACATGGGGCTTAAAACTCGAAAAATGATGCCAAAGGTTAACAAGACGCATGTTACCTCTGAACGATTTATTTATGAAGCTAATTGCATAAAAAACCCCTGCCCGCTAAGTAGGAATCCTACAAAACGGACAGGGGCGAACTACGAGCGGTTAATGACGTAGTTGATTCGCTGTTAACTGATTTGATTGGGCAACTCCCCTAACAAGCCTGTCAGTTCTCTTCTCTGCCTTGCAGTCAGCCACAACCAGAAAGGCATGAATCCAACCGGGCACAATCCCGCAAAAACAAAGCAGGATGTTCAACAAAGCCTGCACCGGCTTGCCAGCCATGAGCACAGCTAATGGCGGCATGATAACTGCTAGAAAGTACATTTTTACACCTCGTAGTTCTAAAAATCGTTTACGTTGTTTGTGGCTACTGCTATAGCCATACCCTATTGATACCCCTATACACAAAGTGGGTCAATACCCTAAAGCTGAAAAACTCTGAAGCCTCGTGAAAATGGAAACTCTATAGACCCTTTTACATCAAGAGCATCAAGAGCTTCGTTCAAATCAGAGTTTTCATTACCGCCACTGGCTGACCGCAAACGGCTGGTGTCATGGGTCATCATGACCGCATGTTCACTGAACATGCCTCTGTCCCTCAGTATTTCAAACTCTTGATACCGAAGCCATGTTTCTGAATCCAAGAAGGCAAAGTCAATTTTGCCATGGTCAAATTTGCGGCACAAATCCAGAGAGTCACCACAAACAAATTCGATGTAAGGCAACAACTCTTCATTGTAAGCTTCAACATTATCCTTACATTCCTGCATTCGGTTTGGGTCAAGTTCACAGGTGTAAACCTTACCGAAGCCATTTGTTTTTAGTGCAGCAGCAATGGCGATTGTGCCAAAACCTCTAAATGCACCTGTTTCAATTACAAGTTTTGGTTTCCAAGAGATAACCAAAGCGTTTAAAAAATTGAGTGTTTCTATCTCAGTTGAACACCCATCAATAGCAGAATAGAGCATGGCTCTTTCTTCGGGCACATGGCCATGTACGGCAATTTCTGAGAATGCCCCGAACTTTGAAATTAAAGAATTACCAAACATACTTTAATAGAGTATGGAAGATCAAATAACAAAAGGAAGAGAGCACGCATTGCATCTCTTTAAAATGCAAGCTTATGACCTTGCCCGTGAATTACTTGTGCAAGGAATTAAAACTTATCCTCTTGAGGATAGTTTCTATGGATTACTCGGGATGGTTGAAAGCCAGACCAACAAACCTGAGAAAGCAATTGAGTATTTTGAGAAGGCTTATGAGCTTAACCCAGATGCCCCTGAGCATCTGAACAACTTGGGTTTGGCTTGCCAAGCATTAGGTCACTTTGACAAAGCCAAAGCCTACTTTTCACAAGCAATCAATGCAGACAATAAGTTCACACCAGCTTATTCCAACCTAGCAATGGAATACAGAAGAGAAGGATCAAGAAAGAAGTCTTTAGAAACATTGAACAAAGCAATTGAAGTTGATGAAAAGGCTGCTTATGTTCATTTTAATAAAGGCAATATCTACGGGGAAGAAGGATTGCATGAAGAAGCAACAGCCAATTACAGAAAGGCTGTTGAGCTTGAACCGGACAATCCGTCTTACTGCTGGAACTTAACTTGCTCTTTATTGCTTCAGGGGAAATGGACAGAAGGATGGAAATATTTTCAAAACCGAATTGGTGTATTCCCGCAATTTGAGAAAAAGAGAAATGCACTTCTAACAAAAGCACCGGAATGGAATGGCGAAAACCTAAATGGAAAGACCATTTATTTGTATTGCATTCAAGGCGATGGGGACAGAATCCAGTTTGCAAGATATGCCAAAAAATTAAAGAACGAAGGGGCAAAAGTTATTATGGAATGCCCAGAATATTTGGCAAATTTAATGAAAACAGTTGATGGCGTTGATGAAGTTGCACCTGCTCAAATGAACTTCATGGTGAAGAACGACAACCCACAAGTTGTTGTTGCGTTCAAGCTGGACGAAACTATATTACCGCAATTTGATTATCACATTGCTGTAATGGATTTGCCGAGATTATTTAACGAGATGCCAAATGATGTTGATGGTAAGGCATACATGACAGCACCAAAAGGTCCAAAACTTGAAACGAACAAATACAAAGTTGGCATTGTATGGGGTGGCAATCCAATACATGCAGAAGACCATCATCGTTCTTGTCCATTAAAGCATTTTGAAATATTGAATCATCCAAATATACAATTTTACGCATTGCAGAAAGATAAAAGGGACCGTTTTTGGCCAAGTGTTGGCAGGGTTGATTTGATGGAAGGTGCAAGCAGCAACTTCACCATGAGCATCATTGATGTTGGACAACAGCTTGACACTTACAATGAAACAGCCGCAATGATTGAACAATTGGATTGTGTGGTAACTGTTGACACAAGTGTTGCCCATTTGGCTGGAGCACTTGGAAAGAAGACTTTCTTGTTGCTTGCCAATGTTCCTGACTGGAGATGGTTAACAGAGATTGAAACCACATGTTGGTATGACAACATGACATTGGCAAGACAAAAAATATCCGGTGACTGGGCTGAAGTTATGGAAACCGTGAAAAAACAATTATTTTTTGAGGTTGAACAGTTTTAAATTATTCACTCTTAAAACAATAGATAAGACAAACTAAGTTTGCAAACTTAAGGAGAAATATTATGGCACTTGTAGCAGTAGATGAAGGCGAAAGACTATTGTTTGATTATATGTTGAACAAAACAGCCCCTACCAATTGGATTTTGAGACTTTTCACCAGCAACACAACACCGGCAGAAGGTGACACTAACGCAACCTATACTCAGGCAACCCAAGCTGGATATGCCCCAGTTACCTTGACTGGTACTAACTGGTCTGTAGCCACTGTGGCTAACGTAACCACGGCCCAGTATGCAGAGCAGACATTCAGCTTTACTACCAATGCCACGGTTTATGGTTATTACTACACAAACGGAACTGGCACAACTGCTTTGATTGCTGAACGATTTAGCGGTGCTCCTTTCACGTTGCCATCTGGTGGCGGAACTATCGCAATTACACCTCGAATAACCCTCGACTAACACTAGGTTAACATAAAGATACAGTCCCAACTTAGGCTGTTACCGATGCCTCTTGTTGTTGTGAAACAACAAGAGGCTTTTTTATTGGTAACTTCGATACATACCTAAAGCAATCTAATCGGGGGAAATATGGCATCGGTATCGTATGAATATGGTTCTGACGCAAGTGTGTTAACAACAGAGCTTAACACACTTGCCAATGACGCAAACGCAATCAGTTCAGCAATTGACAACAGTGCAGGGTACTTGTTTGATGACTTGGAGTTTCACAATGCCACCTTGGGTTACACCCCAAGTGCTGGTGCAAGAATCGAAGTTTATATGATTAGCCAAGAGCTTGACGGCACTGGTTATGAAGATGGCAACGCAAGTATTGACCCACCAGCAAACAACTTGGTTGGGGTTATCAACGTAAGAGTAAGCACAGCAGCACAAACACACATTATCAGGGGCATACCACTTGCCGAGAACTTTAAGTATCTGGTTATCAACAAAACCGGTGGAGCACTTCCTGCTTCTGGGAACACCTTGAGACGCAAGCCATACAGATACCAAACAGCTTAAGGGGGCTGAATGAGCGTACCACGCAAACCCTCTTTACTTGGCAACCGAATGTTAAAAGACAACCACCCATTAACAGTGGGGCTTGTCGGTTGTTGGCCATTCATTGAGGGTGAAGGAAAACGACTATTTGACGTAACTGATTACGGTAGCCATCTTGATGGCTCAACCGGTTACGGTATGGATTTGCCTGAATGGACTTGGGGCAAGCATGGTTACGCTCAAGACTTCAGTGGAAACAATTTTCAATATTGCCAATCAAGCCCAGAATGGCATGAGCCAGAAGAGGCTTTCTCTTTGGCTGCTTGGGTTCATTTGGATGGCACAACCGGTGATAGAATTATTGCCGGTAATCCAAGTGACCTTGGCGATTTCAGCGGCGGTGATAATAGCGGGTTCCTAATCGGTGTAAACTCATCAAACCAGTTTTGCGTTTCATCCGCCACAAGCA
>Ga0209498_1003070_pt1 | contig 10004 bp, 5 predicted proteins | sample WalLakDeSediment_FD_184131 | JGI IMG/M metagenome (GOLD analysis project Ga0209498, IMG submission 184131) | Lake sediment microbial communities from Walker lake, Nevada to study Microbial Dark Matter (Phase II) - Walker Lake 11/02/13 Deep... | ecosystem: Environmental > Aquatic > Freshwater >... | reverse complement strand
TGTAATTGTGCTCGCTGCTGCTGAAGCTGCAATTGCTCTCGCGATAGTTCTTAATGTGTATAAAACTTTTGTAAATGTAAATGTTGATGAAATCGACGAGTTAAGAGATTAATGTAGTCGCAGTCCGCCTCTGGCGGATTATGTCTGCGAAGAAACTCGGACATAAAGTCCGAGACTAAAAAAAAATAAATAGAGAAAAATGTCTGAATCATTCTTAATAAATATTTCAGTTATCGTACTTTTTCTGCCGCTTCTCGGTTTTATAGTTACTTTACTGCTCGGCAAAAAAATCCCGAAAATCTTTTTCTTTGAAGTATTTGTTCTATTTATCGGCTTAGTACTTTCAGCAATTCTTCTGTTTGGCAAACTGACTTATTTTTCTGATTCAAGAATCGTTTCGGAGTTCAAATGGATTGATATGGGTAATGTTCCCGTATTTGGATCAATCAATATTTATCTCGGAATGTTGATTGATGATATCAGTGCTCTGATGATTGTTGTGGTTTACATCGTCAGCTTCCTGGTTCACTTCTTCTCTATCGATTATATGAAAGGTGATATCAGGTACAACAGATACTTTGCATATTTAGGTTTGTTTACGTTTTCGATGTCAGGCATCGTTCTCACTCACAATATTTTGATGATGTACATTTTCTGGGAACTTGTTGGTATTTCTTCTTATCTCCTGATCGGATTCTGGTATGAAAAGAAATCTGCTTCCGATGCAGGTAAAAAAGCATTTATCGTAAACCGTATCGGTGATCTTGGAATGCTCGCTGGATTGCTGTTACTTTTCATTACTTATAACACTTTTTCTTTTGATCAAATATTTGGCGAAATAGCAAAAGGAAATCTTCCATTCAATAGTGAATTCTGGCTGACTGTAACAGGAGTATTAATCTTTTGCGGTGCAATTGGAAAATCCGCACAGTTCCCATTACACGTTTGGCTTCCCGATGCAATGGAAGGTCCAACTCCTGTCAGCGCATTGATTCACGCTGCTACAATGGTTGCCGCGGGCGTTTATCTGGTTGTAAGAGTTTTCGGAATACTTACAGCAGATGCAATGTTGGTTATTGCAATAATTGGAATGCTATCTGCTTTCATTCCTGCTACAATTGCTTTAACTCAGAATGACATCAAACGTGTTCTTGCTTACTCGACTGTTTCTCAGCTTGGTTATATGATAATGGCACTCGGAGTAGGCGCTTACAAATTTGCATTTTTTCATTTAGTAACTCACGCATTCTTCAAAGCCTGTTTGTTTCTTGGTTCCGGTTCTGTTATTCATGCAATGCATCACGAACAGGATATCAGGAATATGGGCGGACTAAGAAAGAAAATGCCGATTACCTATGCAACATTTTTATTTTCATCAATTGCGATTTCAGGAATACCGCTTACATCAGGATTTTTAAGTAAGGATGGAATACTTTCAGGAGCTTATGCATTCGGAAGTCTGACCGGACATTGGTTGTTCCCGTTTGTAGGATTTTTAGTCGCGATGATGACTGCCTTTTATATGTTCAGACTTGTGATACTCACTTTCCACGGTGAACCAAGAAATAAAGAAAAATATGATCATGCACACGAATCAAAATTTTCAATGGCAATGCCACTGGTTGTTCTTTCAGTTTTATCTTTATTCTTCTGGTATACACCAAACCCTATGAGTCCGGATGCCGGCTGGTTCTATACAAAATGGATTAAAGCACCGGTGATTTATACTCCCAATAATGCACGTTTTGATTTTATGAAGTCTGATGAATCTATTCTTTCACAGACTGCACCAGATCAATCTGTAATGTATTCTGAAACATATACTGAAGCTTTGCACAGCGCACACGGAACTGCAGTCATACTTTCATTACTTGTTGCCATAAGTGGGATACTTCTTGCATTCACAATGTATCAATGGAAGAAGATAAACGCCGATAAAGTTGCTGAAAAGATAAAACCACTTTACAACTTTTCACTTAACAAATGGTACTTCGATGAGCTTTATCATAAAACATTTGTTGCAGGAACTTTAGGTTTGAGTTGGCTTGTTGCCTGGTTTGATCGTGTTATTGTTGACGGAATTGTTGATGGAAGTGCATCAGTAACAAAAGCTTTCTCAAATTTCATTGGCAAATTTGATAACGTTGTAGTTGACGGACTCGTAAACTTTATGGCATACTTAAGTGCATTCATTGGTTTGATTTTCAGAAGATTCCAGACAGGAAAAGTGCAGACGTATATCATAATGGTAATATTCTCAATCGTGATTTTATTGTTTTTATTTAAATCATTTTAATGGAAATACCGTAGCTCAGGACTCCAGTCCTGAGCATGATGCTCAGATTTGGAAATCTGAGCTACAATTAAAAAAATATATTAGGTAGATAAATGAATTTTCCAATACTAACATTTCTAACATTCATTCCGGTTGTCGGAATGGTGATAATTCTCTTCCTCAAAAAGGAGAACGTCAGTGCAATTAAGTACACTGCTTTGCTTGCAACAGGAATACAGGTTGTTCTCGCTGCCGTTTTAATGAGCAATTATAATTATTCACTCGGCGGAATCTATGAGACTGCATCATTTCAGTTTACTGAAAAATTCAGATGGATTGAAATTTCAGATTTTCCGTGGATCGGAACTATAAAGATTGATTACTTTCTCGGTGTTGATGGATTAAGCACTCCCCTTGTTCTTCTCACTGCAATCGTAACTTTTATCGCAACTCTTTCTTCCTGGACAATTGACAGACAGATTAAAGGTTACTTCGCTTTATTCCTTTTACTTGATACCGGAATGATGGGCGTGTTTGTTTCTCTGGATTTCTTCCTGTTTTTCGTCTTCTGGGAAATTATGCTTCTCCCAATGTACTTCCTTATTGGAATCTGGGGAGGTCCAAGAAGAGAATATGCAGCTATCAAGTTCTTCCTCTATACATTATTTGGAAGTATTTTTATTCTTCTTGTGATGATCGGATTATACTTCAGCACAACCGAAACTCTTGCTGACGGTTCAAAAGTATTTACGTTCAACATTCTCGAAATGATGAACACTGCCAATTACACTGTTGATGGAATTTTATCACCTCTTAATCCCGATAATTGGCGGTTCATAGCTTACATAGCTTTGTTTGCAGGATTCGCAATTAAAATTCCGATGTTCCCGTTCCACACCTGGTTACCCGATGCTCACGTTGAAGCACCGACACCTATCAGCGTTATTCTGGCTGGTGTTCTTCTGAAAATGGGAACTTATGGAATTCTCAGATTCAATTATCCAATCTTTCCGGAATTAACATATCAGCTTGCGTGGTATATTGGATTATTCGGAATGATCAATATCATTTACGGTGCTCTCGCTGCTATGGCTCAGAGAGATTTTAAAAAGCTGATTGCCTACTCATCAGTTTCACATATGGGTTACTGCCTGCTCGGAATGGCTTCATTGAATACAATGGGAATTTCTGGAGCGATACTCCAAATGTTCAACCACGGAACAATTACGGCAATGCTCTTCTTAATTGTTGGTGTTCTTTACGACAGAACTCATACCAGAAACCTTGATGACTTTGGCGGAATTGGTACTCAAATGCCGATTTATACAGGATTTGTTTCTGTTGCATTCTTTGCTGCTATTGGTCTTCCCGGATTAAGTGGATTCATCTCTGAAATTTTTGTTTTCCTTGGTGCATTCAGCTATGATGTAATCAGGGTGATAACAATTATATCAACTCTCGGAATTCTTCTGGGTGCCGGCTATATGCTCTGGACAATGCAGAGAGTTTATCTCGGTACATTAAAAGAAAAATGGATGCAGCTTAAAGATCTTGACGGAAGAGAATATGCAATGCTTATCCCGTTAACGTTGATCATTATTTTCCTTGGTGTTTATCCTTCTGCAATGCTTGATGTGATGAATGCTTCGGTTAATTCGATGGTAAAGTTTATGCAGGACACACAATCTTTCTTCTCTGCCATAGGCAGATAAAAGTTCAATTAGTGGTCTATAAAAAGAGAATTAAAAAGTGAATATCGAAAACCTGACAACAAGCTTACAGTTAATTAAACCGGAGATTGCTATTTCAATCCTCCTGGTAGTTATCGTTCTTTTCGATTTGATTTTCGATAAAAGGAAAAATCTCCTCCCTGTCATTTCGATTATCGGACTGCTCATCACTGCTTACTTTGTTGTTGAACAATTTGGAATGAATACTTTCGCATTTGAAGTTGGAACACTAGGTAAAGGTTTACTTGCAGTTGATTCATTCTCGGCATTTTTCAAAATGATTGTCATACTTTCCACGATATTTATAATCCTGTTTTCAGTCGCATCAAGCGAGATTATTAATACCGGAGATCGTCACGGTGAATATTATACACTGATTATGGGAATGGTTCTCGGAATGTTCCTGATTTCATCTGCATCAGATTTAATTCTCATTTATCTTTCAATTGAATTACTTTCGCTTTCTTCTTATATCTTAGCAGGATTTCTCAAGTCTGTTGAACGAAGTTCCGAAGCATCTTTGAAATATGTTATTTACGGAAGTGTTGCATCAGGAATTATGCTTTTCGGTATTTCAATTCTATATGGATTAACCGGCACTACAAACCTTTATGAAATGAATGCTCTTCTGCAGAGTGCTAACGTTGGCGGATTCACATTCATATTTGCTGGTATTATGGTTCTCGGTGGAATTGGATTTAAAGTATCAATTGCACCATTCCATTTCTGGACTCCAGACGTTTACGAAGGCGCTCCGATCGCAATTACTGCGTATCTTTCTGTCGCAAGTAAAGCCGCCGGGTTTGCATTGCTTATCAGGTTTATCAAAGTAACTTTCTTCCAGAGTCTTGCATCGGATGGAAGCTGGATTATGCTGGGCATAATTGACTGGCAGAGAATTCTTATCGCTCTGGCAATTCTTACTATGACACTCGGCAACTTTGCTGCACTCTGGCAGGATAATATTAAAAGAATGCTCGCATACTCCAGCATTGCACACGCTGGTTATTTACTTCTAGCAGTTGCAATTTTCTCAAATGACGGATTAATTGCTGTGCTTGTTTACTTCGCTATCTATCTCTTTATGAATCTCGGTGCATTCTTTGTTGTAATGCTGATTGCAAACAAGATTGGCAGTGAAGAAATGGATGACTACAAAGGAATGGGTTCCGCGACCGGATTTCTCGGAGTTGCATTAGCAATTTTCTTATTATCATTAGCAGGTCTTCCGCCAACCGGTGGATTCATTGCGAAGCTTTATATATTCATTGCGTTGATAAATGCTGATATGATTGTCGTTGCATTTATCGCTTTGCTGAATACAGTTGTTGCGTACTATTACTACGTCCGCGTTCTGAAAAATCTTTACCTTGTAAGGACAGAAACTAGCCGGGAAAAAATTCAGGTTAGCTTTGGCAATGTAATAATTATTCTTCTACTGCTTATTCCCGTTTTCGTATTTGGTGTGTATTTTACACCAATCGTAAACCTTGCTAAAAACTCTGCTGCGATTTTAGGGTTTTAATGACTTATGCTGAACTTGTTTCAGCATCTCTAGCTCGCCAAAAAACGATAAATTGGATTCCGGATAAAGCTTGTCTGCCGGTGAGGCAGATCCGGAATGACAAATTCCCTCTCGACTTTCTCAAATTAATTTTATAAGTTTCTGGTGAGTTAAATAATTATGGAGCGTAAAATGCTAACCCTTAAAATATCTCTCCTGGTTTTTATTCTTTCTATAACTATATCTGCGCAAGAAGGATGGTTCTGGCAGAATCCACTTCCAACAGGAAATCATCTTAACGGAGTTTGTTTCATTGATTCAAGCAGTGCGCTTGTTGTTGGACGATGCGGATCGATAATGAAAACAACAGACGGAGGTGAGACTTGGTGTTTTAAGAGCTCCGGAACAACAGATCACCTTAATGGAATTACCAAGATTAATTCATCAACTGTATTTGTTGTAGGTAATGCTGGCATAATTTTAAAAACAACAGATGGAGGAGAATCCTGGCTGAGTCTAAATAGCGGAATAAACAATAAACTTAATTCGGTTTCATTTTCAGATGAAAATACTGGTACTGCAGTTGGAGCAAGTGGAAAAGTCATTAAAACAACTAATGGAGGACTTAGCTGGGAAAATCAGAATAGTGGAACTGGTTTGGAATTATACGATGTTTATTTTACAGATACTAATAACGGAACAGCGGTTGGAGGACAAAGTATTCCGCCAGGATCACCTATCGGGAAAGTTGTAAGAACAACAAATGGAGGAATTGACTGGTTTACTCAGGTCAATGATTTCAATATGAAACTTGGTGTTTACTTTCTAGATTCTAGTACAGGTTGGTGGGTTGGGCAAGGGGGTTATATTTACAAAACTACTGATGCCGGAAATAATTGGGTAATGCAGCAAAGATTGTCCTCGGATTGGATTTATGACATATATTTTATTAATGAGAATATCGGAAACACTGTGGGAGTCAACGGAAGAATTCTCAGAACTAGTAATGGTGGTAATAATTGGTCTCTTCAAAATAGTGGAATAAACAATACGCTTCGCTCTATTTATTTTAACAATGAGTTCAACGGGATTGCAGTTGGTGATTTTGGCAAAATCCTTAGAACAACAAATGGGGGAATCAATTGGATAAACCAATCAAGTGGACCTACTAATTCACTTTATGGTGTTTTTTTTATAGATGCAAATACAGGGATTTGCGTTGGCAGCAATGGCAAAATTCTAAAGACTACAAATGGAGGAAATAATTGGTTCAGTCAAGTTAGTGGAACAACTAATACTTTAAATGCCATATTTTTTACAGATGGTAGTAATGGGACTGCAGTTGGAAGTTTAGGCACAATTTTAAAAACTACTAATGGTGGTATAGATTGGATAACTCAAAACAGCGGCATAAGTGTAAACCTGAGAGATGTTTTTTTCATCAATGAAAATATAGGATATACAGTTGGTAATGGAGGTAACATTTTTAAAACAACTAATGGAGGGAACAGTTGGGTTTTTCAAGCAAGTGGGACAACTTATTCTTATTATGGAGTTTGTTTTGTAGACGTTAATACTGGTTTTGTTGTTGGTCAGTACGGAACTATTTTGAAAACAACTAATGGAGGGAGTAATTGGATACTTAAACCTAGTGGAATAACTAACGCACTTTGGGATCTTCATTTCATAAGTGCCAGTGATGGCATTATTGTGGGCGCTTCTGGAAAAATACTCAAAACCATGAACGGTGGTGAAAATTGGATAAACCAGACAAGTAATACCACAGCGAATCTTGGTAGCGTTTTCTTCATTGATGCATTTTATGGAACTGTTGTTGGTACGGGAGGAAAAATTATCAATACAACTGACGGCGGGGCAACCTGGGTTCCACAAATTAGTGGAACTGAAACTCAAATTAATGATGTTTTCTTCACGGATATAACTACAGGTTATGTTGTTGGTTTAGGGGGTACGATTCTTAAAACTTTGAATGGTGGAATAATTACAGAAGTGGAAGAAGTTTCAAGCATAAATACTTTAAAACCAGAAAATTATTTCTTAGAACAAAATTTCCCCAACCCGTTTAACCCTGTAACAAGTATCCAGTATGCAATAAGCAGTAGGCAATTTATAACTCTAAAAGTTTATGATGTTCTTGGAAAAGAAATTGCAACACTCGTCAACGAAGAAAAACCCGCCGGAGAATTTGAAGTTGAATTCAATGCAGTTAATCTTCCAAGTGGAATTTATTTTTATCAGTTAAAGGCAGGTCAATATTCGGAAACTAAGAAAATGATTCTGCTCAAATAAAATTGAATGCTTAATATTAATGGAGCGTAAAATGCGAACCCTTAAAATATTTCTCCTGGTTTTTATTCTTTCAATTAGTGTATCTTCACAACAGCAATGGTACTGGCAAAATCCAATCCCGGGTAATACGTATAGCATAAATAAAATCTATTTCTTAGATGAAGATAAAGGTATGGTGATAGGCCCAGGAGGATTGATATATATGACAACAAACGGCGGAGAATCCTGGGGACCCGTTTACACCGGAGTTTTGGAGACTTTAATAGATATTGGTTTTGTAAATTCCAACTTTGGAATCATTATCTCGGACAAGAGTATTTTAAAAACGACTGATGGTGGATGGACCTGGGAAAAGATTTTTGAAGCTGAGCCTAATACAAAATTTAATTTTTGTTCAATCGTAGATTCAATAAACTTTTTTGTTAATGTAGGGAGGCAGGTTGGATATGACTATTATTCAAACGTTTTGATTTCGAGGGATGGTGGCAGTTCCTGGAGTCAAACTTCTTTATTAAATGGGTTACCACGAGATCTGTGTTTTATAAATCAGAATATTGGACTCTATTTCGTTGGTTTTAAATTATATAGAACTGTCGATGGTGGAGTCAACTGGACTTCAACTCAATTTCCTACAATGTACACTGTAGATATCTCCTTCTGTGATTCTTTGAACGGGATATTAAAGGGTAGTTCTCTCACATATATAACTGCCGATGGTGGTTTAACCTGGAATGAAGCAAATTCACCTCCCGAGTATACTACTGAAGCTTTAATATATGCTCCGGACCTAATTTTAGCGGCTGGATCAAATCAAAGCATTTACAAATCGACGGATCTAGGTGATAGCTGGATTCAATTATTACGCCTTGGTGGGGGTACATCGGTTGAATTTATTTCAATCTCTATTGTTAATAATTCCTTTTTTGTCTCAGGTTATGGAGAGATATATAAAAGTTCAGATTCTGGAGAGAGTTGGTATTCAAAAATACAAGGGACTAGAGAAAAATTATACTCCATTTCTATGGTTAACAGAGATTTTGGAATAACAGTAGGAGGTAATGGTACTATTCTAAATACCCATAACGGTGGTGCAACTTGGGAAATAAAATACAGCGGAACCGATAAATATTTATTTAGTGTAGTATGTATTGATACTCTTGATGCTTTAGCTTCTGGAGAAAATGGATTAATAATTAAGACGACTGATGGTGGTGAAAGTTGGATTCCAAAGAATAGCGGAGTTAGTATCTCAATAAACCATTTAGAAATGCTCGATCAAAACATTGGGATGGCTATAGGTTATGGGACCTTTCTAAAAACTACCGATAGAGGGGAAAGTTGGGAATCACAAGTTATAAGTAATATGAGTTTTTGGGTTTCAGAATATATGGACTCTTCAAATTTATTTATCGGTGGTAGTATTCCAAATAGCTATGGTTACATTCTCCGATCACAAAATGCAGGTGTAAGTTGGGACACAGTATATCAAGCTTTATATAAATTCCCACGTTCTATGTGTCGTCTGGGTGAACAATCATTAATAGTAACTGCAAGTGATGGTTTGATAATAAAGTCTACAGATTTGGGAAATTCTTGGACAACTCTAAGTTCGCCTAGACAATATCATGGTCGCGTTTCCTTTATTGATTCTTCAAATGGATTACTGTGTTTTGATGAAGGATTTATCTATAGAACAACTAATGGCGGAAATAGCTGGAATATTGAATGGCCCTTCTATTCTCTTCTCAGAGATATTCAGATGTTAAATTTTGAAGATGCTGTAGCTGTAGGATTCTACGGTACTATTATCAGTACTATAACCGATCATATAGTGTCAGTAGATTATTCTAACATTATTGATCTAAATACTTCGAGCGTCAATTATCTACTTTTGCAGAATTATCCGAATCCTTTCAACCCAACAACAAAAATTAGATACTCAATTCTACAAAGCAGCAACGTAGTATTAAAAGTGTTCGACGTCCTCGGAAGAGAAATCGCAACACTCGTTAACGAAGAAAAACCCGCTGGTGAATATGAAGTTCAGTTTAACGCCGCTACTCTTCCAAGCGGGATTTATTTTTATCAGCTGAGTGCTGGAGAATACAGAGAAACGAAGAAGATGGTGTTGATCCGTTAATTATATTTTTATTGAAAAAGGTTAAAAACACTTTCTTATATTCAT
>Ga0209498_1003068_pt1 | contig 10007 bp, 8 predicted proteins | sample WalLakDeSediment_FD_184131 | JGI IMG/M metagenome (GOLD analysis project Ga0209498, IMG submission 184131) | Lake sediment microbial communities from Walker lake, Nevada to study Microbial Dark Matter (Phase II) - Walker Lake 11/02/13 Deep... | ecosystem: Environmental > Aquatic > Freshwater >... | reverse complement strand
CTTGCCAACACGGCAATCTCGCGTCCAAGAATATCGAACAGACTCAATTGAAGATCCTGCACATCCTTTGATAACGAGAAGGCTACGGTCAACGGGTTTCCGTCCGCCGGTTGCCAGGGATTCGGCCACACGGCTGACAGCTCCATTGCAGAAGGAATAGTCGCGCGAGGTCGGGCTGACACGAGACCACCGTTAATCGTGTGCTGAATTCGTCCACCATAACCATACGCCCACCCTTCATCCCGACTGGTGAAATACCAGCCGTTCCACTGTACCGCACCACCAAGTGAACTGCGTTGCCAAGCATCACCCCCGTCGGCAGTCGAATACAGCCACGCCTTGTTGTCGTCATTACTATCGTTCCAGACGAATACACCGGTATGTTCATCAAAGAAATGATATAGCTGAGTGTCGAGATCCATCAATCGCACCCAAGTGCGACCACCATCCTCGGTTTTCCATATCCGTCCGCTCAGCAGAGAGTATCCTATATCCGATGTCAGAAAACGAGTGCTGTTGAACATACTGCCTGATCCGGCCGGGGCCGTGCGCAGCTCCCATGTGTCGCCATTGTCGGTGGAGACGGCAAGATGCCGATATTGACTGTAAATAATTGTCGCAGGCGAAAAGAAAAACATATCCTCGCCCGACGAGAACGGGTTGATGTTCTGGTACGGCACGCGTGTGGAGTCCCAACTCCGCCCGCCATCCGATGAACGATACAAGTTCGCATAACTGACTGCAAGCAGAAGATCCTTGTCCGACGGTGCGACCAAGGACTGAGGAATCAGTTGATTCGTCATTGAATATGTGACAGGTATCGGACCGATTTCGTCCCAGTTTCTTCCCATGTCATCGCTGCGGAATAGAGCATACGAATACGATGAAGTGAAACCGACAGCAAAGTATGTACCTGTCGGCGAGACGGCGAAATGGCGCAACGTATGGTCTGGTGATGGTATCGCTTCGTCCCAACGTCTGCCGCCATTGCTTGTCAACAGTATTGTAGACGAATAAGTGAGAGCAGTTCCGTGCTGTGGTGTGGCAAAGTAGAGATCGCTGATAGAGCCGATGTATCCCTGGCCGTGAACGATGGACCAGGATTGTCCGCCATCGTTCGTGCGGAGAATGCGTCCACCATCTCCAGCGATGAAACCGAGCTTGCCGTCAACGAAAGCAATAACTCGTGCATACGCATTGGCGAATGCGCTTTCGGTAAGACTGATATTCCAAGTGGCACCACCGTCGGATGATTTGTTGATAAGATAGCGCCCGCTGCTCAAGCAGTATAGATTATCACCAAGCGCGGGACCCGTCGCAATGTCGAGTACGACACCGAAGCCGAAAATATCCATTTCCTCCCAGTCGCCTCCACCATCCGCAGTTCGAAGCAACTGACCCTCTCGGAGCTGAAAACCATTCAGGCTGTCCACAAAAACGAAGCGTTGTAATCCACGTATGGGATATGCGTCGTTCATTTTCTCCCAAGTCCGTCCCGCGTTGGTGGTTCTCAATGTGTTGCGCGATGTAACCAGCCACCATATGCTCGGTGATTGCACCGATATCGAGCGGGGCGTCTCACTGATCAAGTTGAGATTGTTGTTGACTTCCCATGTGCGACCGCAGTCCGTTGATGTTATAACTTCGGCACCGTTGAGAAATCCTACGGCCATACAATCGTTCACTCGCGCAAGAGCCGAACGAAATCCTGCTGCCTGCGAAGAACCCTGGTAGGTCAGAGTCCAAGACATGCCGTCATCGGTTGAACGCAGTATGCGTCGTCTATCCGCAGCAATCAACAACGATGCATCTTCCATACGGATGATGTCGTGCAGGTTGACCCAAGCGATGCGAAACGGCACCCATGTTTTGCCTTCATTCCACGTGTATAGTATGTATCCATTATCACAGACGGCAATTGCTCGACTGCGATCCAGTACTTCAATCGCATTGATGCCGTAACCGAAGGGCAATGGATTTTGCCAATCCCAACCCTGAGATGACAATCGCGAGGGAGAAAACAACCACACAAGAAGGAAAATCATCAGCAATCTGTACATGGCGCGACACTTCTATTGAGGAAAGGCTCTGTTGGTTGAAAAGTGCACAGACGAAGTGAATAATGCAATGGAAATCCATGTCACCCTGCGAGTGCGTCGGGCCGTGTGTACGTACGAATATCTCGCATCAACTATGGAGGCAGAAATCGCATACGGCGAATGTTACGCAATGCTTACTTTTACTCCGCGAGATCCGTCACCTTCCGAATTCATGCAACCGGTGTTCCCGGACCGGAAGAATGACACACGTGGATGCGGCGTTGCGAAGCGACTCGGACTGTCGTATTCTTCCTCCGTGCAATGCGGCGAGGAATATGCTGACTGCGGCAAAGGTGATGACGAATACATAGATGATTTTTTTACCTCCCGCGTAACGCCGCTTCAAGTGTAGAAACACACGCCATGCTCCAGCGGCAAAGAACACCCATACCGCGATATTGGCGTAGACGATATGATTGTCGAGGGTGGATGTGACACTTGTTTCACGTATAAATCCCTCAGCCAGATTACCGGTTAACACGGCGAGGAGGAGGAAAGGAAACGCGGTGATCATGAGAATGTATCCGGTTTGCTCGAGGATTTTCTTGTTCGTGAAAAAATCCAAAACATCGAACACAGCACTGCCGATTCCGAAAGCGATGGCGAAATGCACGATGAACGGGTGCCAAGAGGCCAAACTTTCTATCATATCATTCTCTCGAAAAAAATGCATTCGGGAAATGCGTGACAATGGGACGCCCACGCTGAAATGTAACCGTTAAAACATCGAAACGGCAATTGAGTTCGCCCATTCCGTTAATGAACATGTAACCTCGAGCGATTCGCACGATTTGTCGCTGTTTCGATGCTGTGATGGAGAGCAAGGCGTGTTCGGGTTTTCCCCATTGCCGCGTTTTCACCTCCGCGAAAACAGTGTACTCTCCATTCTTTGCGATGATGTCGATTTCTCCATTTCGTCCGAAATGAAAGTTGCGTGCAAGTATCTCGTATCCGAGTTCACTGAGATACTCCACGGCTGCGTCTTCGCCCATTTTGGCGAGATCCTGAGACTCCATACGTTCTCCCCTTATGTCATTCCGTGCTTTTAAGTGTAAAACTGCGTCGATGGTATGGACTGGGGCCATGTGCCAGCAACGCTGTTGCATGTAGTTTTGTTGGATATCCCTTATGACGCGCGAAACCGTATTCCGGGTATTCTTTGTCCAATTCAATCATGATGGAGTCGCGCTCTGTTTTCGCAAGAATGGAGGCGGCCGCGATGCTGAAGCACAAGCTATCGCCTCGGAGTACGGCTCTGGTCGCGATGCTATGGGAAAACACGTACTTGCCATCGATGAGTAAAAAATCCGGACGGATTGTAAGTTTATCGACGGCCCTGCGCATAGCGAGTAAAGAGGCTTGCAGAATGTTGATTGTATCGATTTCTCCCGGCGAGGCCGAGGCCGTAGCCCAAGCCAGAGCATGCTTCTTAATGAGCACTGCCAATTCGTTGCGTCGGTTTTCTCGCAGCGCCTTCGAATCCGCTATTCCTTCAATCTCGGTATCAGGGGCAAATACAACCGCTGCGGCAACGACGGGTCCTGCAAGCGGACCACGTCCGGCCTCATCCACTCCTGCAATACGGCCATACCCACGTTGCATAAGTTCACGCTCCAGTTCCGTATGCGTGTGCATCTCCATCATGGCCTTCATAGACTTCCCACGACGAATGACGCTATGCCTGCGGGCATACTGTATTTCAGCAACGTGCTGGCAGCTCGGAGTGACGAAATCGAGACATCCCGCCAGCATTGATACACGGCTGCGATGATGATGATGTCCGCAACAGCGACGATGGGAATATACATTGCTGAATAGCGTTGTGTTATAGGCGGAAGCACACTCGCTACGACAACAATAAACAATAGAACCGTCGCGAGGAGAAGAGCAGGTCTGGTCCCCACAAGCAGTGGAAATGTACGTAGTCCTGCGATACGGTCGCCACGCACGTCCTCGACGTCTTTGATAATCTCACGACCGACATTGACCCCGAATGCGAACAGAGCCGGCACAATAGCCGCCCAAGGGTTGCCAACGGCCCAGGCACCGTAGATCAGTGCCAACCCGGTAAGCAAGCCGACAGCCGTGTTTCCGAACAACGGCATGGCCTTCATACGGGCGCTGTACAAATACAACAGGCCTGCGCTCGCGAGGGCGATGAAGAACAACGGCATCGCTAAGCTCGCACTGATCAGTATGCCCGTGCTGGCGCAAACGGCTGCCCACATCCTGCCGGACCTTGTACTGACAATACCGGCCGCGATCACACGTTCCGGCTTGTTGATTCTGTCAATGTCCGCATCGTGCACGTCGTTGATGATATTCCCTGCAGCAGCCAGGAACGCCCCACTTGTCGAGGCCAGCAACACGGTATTCCATGGGGGTGCGCCTGATGCTGCGATAAAGCCACCGGCCGCGATGCCACCGAATGAGATCAGCACGTTCCATGGCCTGACAAGAGATATCAGTGCGCAAAGTTTCCTGTGCGATGAAGCCGGTGCGTGTGTGTGTTTCATCAGAACTCGTTGATTAGACCGAAGTGGATTTTTCCGTCTCCAAAACTGTCCCCCCGTCCAAGCGCATAACTGACCCCCATGATACCGAGACCGGTTTCCAAACGCATGCCTACGCCATAGCCCTCGCGGTACAGAGAAAGCTCTTCCCTGCCATGGTCGACATCCGCTTGTTGAAAAATATAAGCGAAATCGAAGAAAGCAAATGCAAATGATCGCCTCCCGAGTGTGTAACGCATTTCGGTATTGATCCAACCCAAACGCGTGCCCGGGAACTGCTCCTCTCTGTACCCGCGTAGTGTCAAAGCCCCGCCAAGGCGGTACAAATCGCTCTGGTCCAAAACGCTTCCGCGAAGTTCCCGGCCATGTATCGAGAATGCGAACACGGTGCGATTGACTACTTCCGCGTACACGGCTGCATCAAGTTCGAGACGTTGGACGAAGGATGATTGCCACTCATCGGATGCAGCGACGCGGGAGCGCTTGCTTCCACCATCCCAGGAGTTGCGGAGCTGAATACCGGCAAGTGGATTGTATACGTTGTCGCGAGTGTCGATATAGAGTTCGAGCCCCCCGGACGATGTCGCACTCGCGGTCAATCCGGGCAGCGTCGAGAATTCCGACGGGATGACGTCGATTCGCATGCCCCGTACAGTCAGTCGCAGATCGCTTGTAGCAAGCAGTGATACAGACGCATCGAGCGCTCGACGAACATACGCGGAATCCTGCTGCCGCTGATGGTAACCGCCTTGTACGTTTATCGGTCGTCCGAATATCCAAGGTTCCAGGTAACGAATGTCGAGTTCCGATACATCCTGTGTTGCTCGTTCCCATCGCGCATCCATTCTTCTACCGCTACCGAAGAGATTCCGAAACGAAAGGTTCACCATGCCCGTCACATAGCCCTCGTCGAACGTGCCACGCGGTGGCTGATACCCGATGACACCGTCGAACATGTTTGTGTTGCCTTCGACGACACGTAGCAGCACTCCGCCGCGGCCTTCGCGAACATACAGCAGCGGCTCGGAAACGGAAGAGAAAAACTGCAAGCGTTCAAGACGCCGACGGACGGCACGAAGCTTGTCGGCAGAGTATCGTTCCCCCTCGCCAATGCGTGTCTCGCGAACAATCACAGCGGTGCGCGTCACTTCGTTCCCCTCCACTGTAATCTCGTCTATTGTGAACAACATTCCTTCGTCAACGATCAGTGTTATCGTTGCCAATGCTGCGTCGTCTTCCGGTTCGACTGCAATATCGCCGACGCGTACCGATGCGAACGGATAGCCGTTCATTTCATACAGATCGAGAATACGCTCTATGTCCCCAGTAAGCGCAGCATCCGAAAACAACGCACCCGGGCGCGTATCGCAAACATCACGCATTCGCTTCTCATCAATGGCGGCCGTGCCATCGAAGTGCAGTGCTTTCACGCGCAACAACGGTCCTTCGTCCACGATCACACGTATGCCCACAACTCCGTCGTCCTTTTCTACTGGCATGGTCTCTACGTCGGCGAAGTGCAGGCCCCGTCGAAATGCGGCCTCCAGCACGCTCGTCCGAATCCGTGCCAGCGTTGCGCTGTCGACTTGCAGTAAGCCGGATGCGCGCAATGTTCGTTCGAGATCGCTTCCACTCAGTAGGCGCAATCCCTCGAAGTATACCTCGATGCGTTGCATCCGCGATTGCGCCGCAGCGTCGAAAGTCGGATATACGTATACCGCAGCGCTCATGCCCATTACGATGGCGACGACATGGAGATAGTATTTCGGTCGCGATTGCAAACGTCGCATAATGGTGTTAAAAATAGCTCCGACAGAAGCGCGAAGAAAGGGAGAAACCTGTGCTAAGAAAAATACTTGACGCGACCGTTGTGTGCTTACACGGGGATGAACCCTTGTACACATTGGCGCGTTGTACTCGCGTCGCGTTGTTTTTTACACCAATCAAACGACTGTACGAGGAATACTGATGGAACGTGGAACACCCGCCGAGCGTCTCAAGAGTGTCACTTGTACTACAACGACGAGTTGTGAGGCTGGGGATGCAGAATTCCTGCCCTGGAGAAAAGATTAACGTGAACATAGATAGCCCTGCCTTACGTATCGCTCAATCACTTCATCCACTAGATGCTGCATATCGCACCCCGTCTGATATCCTGCAATAGAGTGGAAGGCATATTCGTGCTGCACGTCGTCGTACGCCAAAGTCTATCCAACCGTGATTATGCTGATGATAGGAAGTACAGCATTCGAATCGGAGAGTATCTCCTCGTTCGAGAGTACTTCCTCGTTCTATTATATGGAAAACGGATTTGCGAATGAGAGGTCCAGGCACCTTGAACAAACACGCCACGACAGACGTCCCTTGGCCATGGACGTGTGTTGCGGGACAAGATTCATCGTATCCCGGTCCGGTCTCTCTTTGTTCACGTCTCTCATTCCAAGCTGCGAATCATGCATCCCGCTCGTGTAGGGTGGTCCTCCACCATCGCGTTCGATGGAATGTCGCGAATCAGCCAGAGAATCAGCATGTCGCCACCGGCTGCGAACGTGAAGAACAAACCGAAAGCCAGCACTGCGGCACTCCCTGTTGCGATGGCGAGCAGCACCGGCAGTACACCCATCGCAAGCAACGGAGTGACTGCCCCGATGCGATACGCTCGCGCCCGGATCGCGATGCTGCAATGTGCGTACGGTGTAATTGTTTTCCAGTGGAAACCGAAACGAATCGACGAGAACGGGAGTCGGGCCGCCCGAGCCCACGCAAAGGCATGAAGTGCTTCATGTACGACAATGCCCCCAGCTAGCGCAAGAAACATCCACAGGCGAATTCCGGATTGCGTGAACAAGCGCTCGATTCCGTCAAGTCCCCATACCCAATACCACAGTGCCGCAGGGAGAATTGTCGCGGGAACAGCAAAGTACAGCATCATGAAATTCGCTCGCAACAGAGAAATGGAGCGATCATCGATCTGTTCGGTCTTCGCGTCTTCAGCAGTATTCTCGCCGTGCATTGTATCCCGCCATGTTCACCACCACCACAAGATGGAAAGATACGAGCAGAGAGACAAACGAACTTCCTGAATTGCAGTAGTTTCGGAGATCGTCATTCAGCCTTCACAGCGGCTCTTTCCTCTCCGATCGCACGTGGTTGCAGCGCGTATTTCGTTGAATATCAACGCGTTACGCGTCGTTCGGGAAGTTTTCGCCTCGTCGCTTCCGTGGCTATTCCGCGTAGTAACCCTGTCGGTGCTGTGACGTCACATACGGCAAGAAGTTTCACCTGCAGAAGCTGTGCTCGGACATCCCGCACTGCCATCGGATGATGATTCGACCGTGAATCCTGATCGTACAATATACTGCGTTAGCCGATCCCCTTTTACACCGTGATGTCCGAATCGCGCAATGTGGAACCGAGGTCGCCTTCGCGTCGCAGGGTAGTTCGGATCGCCTGACGTCTCCCTGATGACGTCGCGAGAGGGTGAACTGTGTGCGGTGTTTGGCAGCAGAGCGTACCGCCCCGTTGACGCAATAGCTTTCTCGCAACAAAATCTGTGTATGAACTTTTTCACCTCGTTCGTTCTTTACGTGTTCGATATACATGATCGCTACCCATATACGACAGCGAGTCGAGTCCCGCGGTCGAAACAAATATATTTTCAAATAGCACTTCCTGTCACCTTCGCACTCTAATTCTCGTATCTCGTTGTTTTTCAAGAATTTACGATGGTTTAGCTAGAGAATATCCCTTCACAAAAATATTTTTCCAAGTTGTTGACAAAATGCAAAAGATGTTGTACGTTACTGCCGTATGGCTCTTACAAGCATCGTCAAGATGAAAGGTTAAACGTTAAAGGTTAAAGGTTAAATGTTAAATGTACACGTCCGCCGAAGGCGGGAATGGCGCTTGTCCGCCGAAGCCTTGCCGAAGGCGGGAATGGTGCTTGGTGCTTGCCCGCCGAAGCCTTGGCGAAGGCGGGATAGGTGAACCCATGTTGTACAATCGGAATGTGTATCGTATCAGCTTGCCTCGTATAGCACTTCATGTAGCGCATGCCTTTTTTTGTATTTATATATTGTCTGGATATGCCATATCGAATAATGCTATACAAAGAGAAGTCGCAGGCGGGATCGATAGCACGAGATTTGTTTTTGGGATAGATTTTATACGAGTATTCGCGCTCGCGGGAAGAGGTGATGCGGCGGGACAATATTATTTTGCGTTCGAAGTCGAGAAAGAATTATCGGAATCTTTATCTTTGACGGGCATGATCATGGCAGGGATGTTCATTGATGAGTTGAAAAGCGACCACCCATTTGAACCTCTTGTAGATGGACCATCAATAGTTGGGTTGAGCATGTCGTTAAGACAATATACCACTATCCTTGGCTTGCATGGATGGCAAGCTGGAATCTCTTACATAAGACCTTCGGAAGCGTTGATTGAGATGTACTACGATTACAGGACAAAAACAGTGCTCGATGCTGTTCATATACATGCCGGTCTGTTTACCAGTGTTTCCAAGACGATGGAGTTGCTGTTTGGTCTCCGCTTTTCGCTGACCAAGAGATGGGTATCACACTTCAGATATGAGGGTGAATATAGTGCAGTGTCTATAACTCTGGCCTTGGCAGTTGGACTATAATGTAAACGATGAGGTTCACCTATGTCGTACAATCGGAATGTGTATCGTATCAGCTTGCCTCGTATAGCACTTCATGTAGCGTACGGTCTTTTTATTATTTATATGTTGTCTGGATATGCCATATCGAATAATTCTCTACAAAGAGAGGACGCAGGTGGGATCGATAGCACGAGATTTGTTTTTGGGATAGACAATATAACAGTATTCTCGCTACATGCAAGAGGTGATCGGCTAGGACAATTTTATTTTGCGTACGAAGGCGAGAAGGAGCTTTCTGAATCGTTTTCCATCATGGGTATGTTCCTGGCAGGGATGATGATTAACGCACATGACGGCGACCATCCGCTTGGACCCTTCATAGCAGGGTTTGGTGTCTCATTCAGACAATATACCACTATCCTTGGCTTACATGGATGGCAAGCTGGAATCTCTTACATTCATCCTTCGGAATCTGTTATAGAGATGTACTACGATTACAGGACAAAAACAGTGCTCGATGCTGTTCATATACATGCCGGTCTGTTTACCAGTGTTTCCAAGACGATGGAGTTGCAGTTTGGTCTCCGCTTTTCGCTGACCAAGAGATGGGTATCGCACTTCAGATATGAGGGTGAATATAGTGCAGTGTCTATAACTCTGGCCTTGGTAGTTGGACTATAACGTAATAGATGTTGTACGTTACAACCGAATGGCTCGTACAAGCATCGACAAGATGAAAGGTTAAACGTTAAACGTTAAAGGTTAAAGGTT
>Ga0209498_1003065_pt1 | contig 10015 bp, 8 predicted proteins | sample WalLakDeSediment_FD_184131 | JGI IMG/M metagenome (GOLD analysis project Ga0209498, IMG submission 184131) | Lake sediment microbial communities from Walker lake, Nevada to study Microbial Dark Matter (Phase II) - Walker Lake 11/02/13 Deep... | ecosystem: Environmental > Aquatic > Freshwater >... | reverse complement strand
GGCAAAGCCCCGGTTTAATGCTTCCTGTAATACAATATAGGTATTGATTGTTGTAAATATATAACGGTAAGTAAAGATGGTTAACCGAAAAGGGCCGAACCGGTAAAGATACGCATGCGCGTCACTGCCGCCTATGCCTACGGTCTTGTGCCCGCTTATATTATAGCAATCCCAGAGACGGAGCAGCCCCCGTGGCGGCCCCTTCATAGCCCCCCTGCGATCAATAAAAAACAGGTAGAGTGTCCTGAATAGTGATGGATGCAGCCCACGCCAATGTGAAGAGTAATTCCAGATTTCAAGCCCGTTAAAACCAAATACCGGCCAGTCTGTCCAGGGGTAAGCTTTTCCTTTTTCTATATAACGGGATCCTCTTTCAAAGGGATGCGCAATAAATCCGAGTCCCCCGGCCTGTCGCACCTGGTCAATAACCTGTTGGGGACAATCATCGTTTGAATCTACCAGCGTATCGATACCTAAAGCCAGGTAGTGGTTTTTCCGGCAGTTGATCTCCGCACCCACTAAAACAACAACACCATGGTCAAAACCTTCTTCAGGAAGGCCTGCCAGGGTTTCATGGTCTGTGACAATTATATAACTGAGCCCGGCCTTTGAAGCTTCAGCAGCAATCTGCCCGATATTTTCACTGCCGTCAGAGTAGGTGCTGTGAATGTGAATATTACCGGGGTATGTATAAACCTGCTGTGGGCTAAGCCTGCCCATTCTTCTAAGCCTCTGCCTGTTCCAGGCATTCAGGGCGATAAATCTCAAGTTTCGCTCCAAGCTGCCGCAACCTGTCTTCAAACCCACTGTAACCCCGCCACAGATAATCAATGGCTGAAATAGTGGTCGATCCCTCGGCTGCAAGCCCGGCCAGCAAAAGCGCTGCCGCTGCGCGCAGATCGGAAGCGGTGACAGGAGCCCCGCTCAGCCTGCGCCCACCCTGAATCACAGCGCGGTTGCCCTCGATCTGGATATCAGCGTTCATTCTCATCAATCCGTCAACGTGCATAAACCTGTTCTCGAATACTGTTTCGGTAACCAGACTGGTTCCTTCGGAAATTGCCAGTATAACCATGAATTGGGGCTGCAGGTCTGTGGGGAAACCGGGATAAGGCAGGGTCTTCAGGTCAACTCCAACGGTGCGGTGGCTTCCCTGAACCCTGATTGCCGAGTAATCAAGCTCTTCCACGGAGACCCCGGTCTCGCGCAGTTTGGCCAGCAGCGGTTTCAGGTGTTCGGGTAAAACGTTAGTTACTGTTACGTCTCCACCGGTAACAGCAGCGCTGATCAGGAAAGTGCCCGCTTCAATACGATCGGGAATTACAGCGTAGCGGGTGCCACCGATTTCTTTAACCCCCTCAATGCGGATCGTCTTTGTTCCGGCACCGCTTACCTTAGCCCCGGCACTGTTTAAGAACCCGGCCAGATCGACAATTTCAGGCTCGGATGCCGCGTTATCAATAATTGTTTGTCCCCTGGCCAGAGTAGCGGCCATCATAATATTTTCTGTGGCACCTACGCTCGGGTAGTCAAGGTAAATGCGCGCGCCAACCAGGCGTTCTGCTTTGCCTTCGATCAACCCACCGGAAACTTTAAAATCTGCGCCCATAGCGGCCAGGCCTTTCAGGTGCAGGTCAACCGGACGCGAACCGATCGCACAACCACCGGGCAGTGAAAGGCGGGCCTTCCCAAAACGAGCCAGCAAGGGGCCCAGAACAAGGAAAGAGGCACGCATCTTCTGCATTTCATATTCCGGCGGTTCAAAAGGTTGTAGATCAAAAGCGCTGATCTTTATAGTTTCCTCAGCACTGCTGTAGCTAACCTCGGCACCAAGAGATTCAATAACAGAAAGCATGGTTCTGACATCCAGTAGATCCGGCACTTCATCGATCACGACCGGCTCATCTATTAAAAGCGATGCGGCAATAATCGGCAGACCGGCATTTTTTGAACCTTTTATTCTGACTGAACCACGCAGGGGTGTACCTCCCTGCACAATTAATTCACGAGTCATATAAGATTCCTTTCAGACAATTGATAACAACAGGGCTGCCCCAAAAAACATTTGAAGACAGCCCCAAATGATTATTCCGACCGTTAGCGGGGGCTCTTCTGCAGAAATTACCCTGCCATGGTGTTGATCATCGTCATCAGAAAGACCATCGCCAGCAGAGCAACGGATTCAATAACACCAAGGACCAGAACATAGTTGGTAAACCCCTTGCCTGTCTCTGCAAAGGCATCGACTGCACCGGCGCCGGCCACACCCTGCATCCAGGCAGACATTCCGATGGCCATACCACCAAAAATACCGATCCCGAGAATGACACCGCTTTCTAAAAGATGCGCCGATGCCACGATGGTATTCATTAAAATTAGGCCATAAAAAGTCTGTGAGAGTGGAAAACCTGTGAAAGCAAGTAACATGAATGACGCAGGCTTGTTTTGCATAAATGCCCTCTTCCACGCTCCGATAACAGCCTGCCCAGCCGCACCAATACCCAACCCTGTACCGACAGCAGAAATAGCAAGTGCTGCACCGATACCCATTAACCCGTACTCAACCATTTTATCAGGCTCCTTTTCACTATAACAGTTTATTTCGGTATATTATCCCGATATTATCCCGATACTATAAAAAAAGAAGTTCTACACGTCGCACTGAAGTAGAGATAGTTGCCGGTTAGACCACGTCTCTACGAAATCTGAATGGATTATAATCCTGGCCAGACCACTGGATACCTAGCCGACCCGAGAATTCCAGCATTTTCAAACGAATTCCGTGCACCAGTACTCCCAGGCTGCAGAGAACAAAGTTAAAAGCATGCCCGATTAACAGGATTAGCACCCCAAAAATAAACGTATTGCCAGATAAAAGGTCTCCGGCCATGTTATTGAATGCTTTCGCTATTTCGGCTCCCGCCAGACCCATGGCAAAAAGCCTCACATAAGATATGATGTCGCCGAAGGCCGATATAGATCCCAGAACTGTGCTCGGTAGATTTCCAAGACCGACAAGCAGCCCTTTTAAAAAGCGACCCCCTGGTATTTGTGAGCCAAAGAGAATGATCAACGCTATCCCAACTATAATTATATTTAAACTAATGCTTGTAACGAGACCTCCCGCACCAAGCGCCTGGTCAAGGTTGAATCTCGCCACCATATCCAACACCAGGTAGAAAAGACCAAAGTTAATGAACATCCATCCTACCTGGCCCAAAGCTGCCAGGGAGCGTTGGGATAGAGCACGCAAGAAATTCCAAACCTGCGCAATTGTAAGGTGGAAGATGGCGATGATGAAACACAAAAGCATGATGACATCCTGACCTCTCAAATCCTTATAGAATTCACCGGCGGGAGTATAGAAACTGAAGCCCTCCGTTAGCTGGCGAACTACCAGTTGTTCCAAATAAGTACCTTGGATCAGTTCAGGACTGCCAAACCAGGAACCGATCATGCTCCCCCATATGACTGTGGCCAAGCCGAGAATGGTAAAAAGCACCACAGCCAGTGGAGGTTTCTCTTTTTTGAATTTGCTATAGTAAATCACCAGACCGAGTCCTGCCAGGAAAAAGATGCTTCCATAGGCGGCATCCCCGATAATCATAGCAAAAAAAACGGTGAAAAAGCAAAGAAATATCAGGCTAATATCCAGTTCTTTGTAGCCGGGGACTGTACTCATGAACTTGAATACAGGTTCAACAATCTGCAACCATTTGGGATTACGGATCAGCGTCGGTACGGATTCGATGGTTTCCGGCTCTGTAATGGCTATAGCGACAGAATTCTGCCTGGCCCAATTTTGGACGGCCTCTGTCTCGTCAGCGGGAAGATATCCGACCACGGCCGTGAGATTTCCTTCATCTACGGTATTTGCTTTGGCTATCCAATACTGCAGGTTAGAATCCAGATCTTCCAGGTGAGCATGAAGAGCAGGCCTGAGACCATAATAATGCTGTGCTTTGCCTGCAAATTCTGCAATCTTCGTTTCTAATGCCTTTTTTTCCGCCTGCATAGCGCTGAGACTTTGTGGAGGAAGGTTAAGCTCTTCATAATCGTCCAGCCTTACAGGTTCCCGGGTAACATGAGCAAATACCAGCCCTTTTTTCCCCTCTCTTAAAATCATCACGTCACCCTCGAGATCATCCATATTGTCGGTTTTACTACCGACAACGGTGTAAATCTTTATGTGGTAACCCTTGTTCGCGAGAAATTTGAAGTCTGCGGGATCGAAATCCCCCCAGGTTTCCAAACCGACAATCTGTATTTCTAATGCTGCTTCCCGTTCCATGGCAGCCTGAAGGTCATCCTTTAGCTTCAGCACTTCCTCTACTGCCTCAGAGGATTCTAAAGAAGGGGGAGTCAGGGTCTCCTCCTTGGTTTTGAATGGGGCCAAAAAAGTATAGGCAGTTTCTGCCCTGTTTTTCCTGGCAAGAGCATCATCAACTTCTCGTGAAGAATACTGAAAGTTTTCAAGGTGGACAAGGCCAAGTTTGCCCAGCGAATCCAGAGTAAACTCTTTATCTTTGGTCTGAACAACCATCGATACGTGTTTCATCTCTGCGATCATCGCTTACGCCTCCCTCACCAGTTTATTTTTCGTTAACTTGCCTCGCACAACTGCCGCTGTCTGTTGATCGCCGAGGAAAATATTAATGCGTCGGATATTTTCCATGGTGTCAGGGATCTTTACCTTTTCGAACAAGTTGACCCGCTGAGTGGTAATTCTTAACTCTTCACCCAGAAGTTCAGCCTGTTTTTTTAGAATAGTAAGTTCCATATCTGCAGAAAAAAGTTCTTTCAGCTTTTGAACACCCGCATCAACCCAAAGCGGGTAGAACATCAGGTCATAGGGTATCTTCTCATAAATGATTCCGTTAAACAGTGGAATATCAACACCGGCGATGTTAGCGGTGTCCAGATCCACCTCTTTTACCTTAACCAGCTCGGCAATATTCATATTTTCGCCAAAGACATGAACCCAGCTCATCAATTCGGTATTGATGCTTTCCCGCTGCTTGCTTTTTTCGTTTATTTGCACTTCAACATGTCGGATCTCCATCTGCAGCAGCTGCTTCTTCAGAACCAGTGTGGGTAAATAGCGCCTGAACCTTTTAAGCTGATCCTTTTGCTTTTTTAATTCATTTTTTGTATATTTAATTTTTGCCATGATCTACACCTTACTACGACAGTATTTTTCGATCAGCTCCGACTTTAATCCTGTTTCCTCCGGCGCAAAACAGCCGCCTAATATTTCCCACCCTTTATCCAGGGCGGCTTCCAGGGGAATGTTGACGGAAAGATCCATCATTTCCCGTTCAAACAGCTGGCCATAGGCCAAAAGTTTCTCGTCCCAGTCTGACATTTTAAAACCCATTGATTTCTTCTCCAGGGACTCCTTGTAGGCAGCGTACAATTTAATCATGCCGTCCATAATGGCGCGGTGATCTTCACGGGTATCACCATTTACCAGCTGCTTTAACCTGGATAGAGACCCGAACGGCTCGATGCGACCATTGCGAAGGTAAAACTGCCCTTCAGTAATGTATCCCGTATTATCTGGTACAGGGTGGGTGACATCATCCCCGGGCATGGTAGTGACGCCAAGAATAGTAATTGAGCCTGACCCTTCAAAGTCAACAGCCTTTTCATAGCGCGAGGCTAATTGGGTGTAAAGGTCTCCGGGATATCCACGGTTGGAGGGAACCTGTTCCATAGTAATGGCGATTTCCTTCATGGCATCGGCGAAGTTGGTCATATCCGTCAGCAGAACCAGAACCCGCTTGTCCTGGATGGCAAAGTTTTCCGCCACCGCCAGGGCAATATCGGGAACCAGCAGGGATTCAACGACGGGGTCGGACGCAGTATGGACAAAAAAGACTGTTCTGGACATCACGCCGCCCTTTTCCAGGGTATCCTTGAAGAAAAGATAATCATCGTATTTAAGTCCCATCCCACCGAGGACAATAATATCAACCTCAGCCTGCAGGGCTATCCGAGCTAAAAGTTCGTTATAAGGCTCTCCAGAAACAGAAAATATAGGCAGTTTCTGCGACTCTACGAGCGAATTAAAAACATCAATCATCGGAATCCCTGTCCGCACCATTTTGCGGGGAATAATACGCTTGGCAGGGTTAACGGAAGGCCCACCAATTTCAACCATTGTATCCGCAAGTTCAGGTCCTCCGTCCCGCGGCCGTCCTGAACCATCAAAAATACGCCCTAAAAGGTTAGGGGAAAAAGAAACTTTCATCGGCTCACCCATGAACCGGACTTCGTCCCCGGTGGATACGCCCCGTCCACCATTGAAAACCTGCAGGGCGACTTCATCGTTTTTCAGACGGATGACTTCCGCCATTGATGAACCATACCTGCTCCCCACAACGGCAAGCTCCTTGTAGCGCACTCCCGTTGCCTTTACTGTAATAACGTTACCGGAAATAGATTCGATTTTACTGTATACTTTTTGCAACACTAGCCCCTCCTTGATTCGCCTGCCCAAAGACCTTCGGCATCTGCTTCGACTCCAATTTTCTTGTCGGCCAGCAGTTCAGAGATGGTTTTCTCCAGGTTATTGAACTCGTCACTCTTCCATTTTTTACCATTATAGTCAAGGAAGTTCTGGCGCACCCGGTTAAACCAGGAGCGGGCTTCCTCTTTGCCGGCAAAATCTAACTTGGCCGTCAGAATATCTAAGAGAATATCGTAGATATGCAGTTGGCGCTCAGGCTCAACAGCAGCATCTACAGGATCAAAAGAGTTCTGTTGGATATAGACGTAATCCAGTAACTCTGATTTCAGGTAAATAATGTAATCATCAAGTGAAGTTCCCTCTTCACCAACTACTTTCATCATTTGGCCAACCTCGTCACCTTTAAAAAGAATGGCCCGTCCATACTCGGTTTTCTGCTGATCGATGATGCCCTTATATTTTGACCAGGATTCCAGGGGGTGGATGGCAGGATATTTACGGGCATCAGCTCGCTGCTGTGACAGACCGTGAAATGCTCCTACTACCTTTAAGGTGGCCTGGGTTACCGGCTCTTCAAAGTTGCCACCGGCCGGAGAAACAGTGCCACCGATGGTCACAGAGCCGATATCGCCACTTTTCAGCCGAACAATCCCGGCCCGCTCGTAAAAGGCAGCAATCAGTGATTCTAAGTAGGCAGGAAAGGCTTCCTCCCCTGGAATTTCTTCCAGTCGACCAGACATTTCGCGCATGGCCTGGGCCCACCGTGAGGTTGAATCTGCCAGCATCAGAACGTTCAGACCCATCTGCCGGTAATATTCGGCCAAGGTTACCCCCGTATAAACTGAGGCTTCACGGGCAGCAACCGGCATGGAAGAGGTATTGCAGATAATAATGGTCCTTTCCATTAGGGAACGGCCGGTTTTCGGGTCGATCAGTTCGGGAAACTCTTTCAAGGTCTCCACAACCTCGCCGGCACGCTCTCCACAGGCAGCAATAATAATAATATCCGCATCGGCGTACCTGGAAGTAATCTGCTGCAGAACCGTTTTGCCGGCGCCAAAAGGACCGGGAATACAGTAAGTGCCTCCCTTGGCCACCGGAATAAAAGTGTCAATAATTCTTAGTTTTGTAATCAGCGTTTCTTCCGGCTTCAAGCGCTCTGCATAGCTTTTAATTGCCCTTTTTACAGGCCAGTTAAAAACCATCGTCAGCTGGTGAAGGTCGCCTTTTTCATCTCTAGCCTCAGCCAGCACATCATTAAGGGTATACTTCCCTGCCGCAGCAATGCTCTCTATGGTTAGAACACCCTCGAGCTGAAATGGGACCATAATCCAGTGGCAAAAAATACCCTCTTTAACAAATCCGATCTGTTCGCCGGCTTCCAACCTGGCACCGACTTCCACCGATGGCGTAAATTCCCACTCTATTTTGTCATCGAGAGCCGCCAGGTAGACACCGCGCTCTAAAAAGAAACCACACTGCTCCGCCAGTTCGGGTAAGGGGTTCTGCAATCCATCATATATTTGCCCCAGTAAACCGGGACCCAACTGCACACTGAGTAGTTCACCGCTGAATTCAACAGTTTCCCCCACGCTAATCCCCGAAGTCATCTCAAAAACCTGGAGGTCGGCCACGTTGCCCTTGATCCGAATGACCTCTGATTTTAATTTCTTATCCCCGGTATTGATGTAACAGACTTCGTTCATCGTGGCTTCGCCGGCAAATTCCACCGATACCATATTTCCACTAACTCCAATTACTCTGTTAATCATCCTCACCCATTTCTATAAGGTAATCAGTATATTAACTGTCAGCTAAGGCAGCGTATTCCTTTTTGAAAGTATCTCTGCCAAGTTCTTCATGCAGTTTATTCCGACGCACAGCAAGCTGAAGCTTTAAATAATAGACAATCAAAGCCTCAAGGTCAAAATAGTGGCGAGTACCTGCCTCCTCTAAAAAGCTCCACCGTAATTGGTCCAAATATAGTTCCGCATCCAACGGTGAATCTAAAGCCATGACCGCACGTACCTGTTCAAGCAGGCTGTAGCTACCGTCCGAGGCCTGTAGATTTGGAGGAATGTCAAATGGCAGCTTCAAAATACGGGCTTTAGCCAATTCCAAACGCAGTTCCTTTTCCCAAAAGAGAATTCGGTCAGCAAAATTAAAGCCGGTTGGCTCCGTTAAACCCCAACGGCATCTTAGCAAAATCTGGTAGCCTTTAGCATCTATGGTATCTTCAGCAAACTGCAAAAAATGTTCTTCAGTAATGGGTATTTTTTCTCCCAGTCTGATCGTTTCCAGGGCGGCTAAAGTGTAATAATAGTTTTTCAAGACGCTTTCCTCCAGGTCCTTAGATTGCCGCTTTTAAAGTTGCCGCAAGGTCAGCGGATAGAGCTTGAGACAGAACCTCCGCTATACTTTCCTTTGAAAAATCGTATAGAGCCCCACTACTACCACCGATACGAAAACCTTTATCAAACTTAGCAGAGGGGATGATTTCCACTCCATCCTTGAGGTTCTGCGATAATTTCCCTTTCAAAGACTCTTTTAATTTTTCGGCATCTTTTGAAGAGAGAACCACCCTGATGCCCTCTTCGCCCTTTTCAGCCCAAGCATTGACCACCTCTACAATAATTTTCTCCGTTAGAGAAGTTGTCAAGGCTGTATCCACAGATTCAATGATCACCGCGTCCATTCGTTTTATAAGCTGCTGGTCCAAACCGATCAAAACATCGCGGGCGCCCTGTTTAATAGCAGCTAGACCGGCAGCTTTTTGCTGTTCGATCTCTTTTTCGGCCTGGGCCTTAAATGATTCCGCTCTGGCCTGGGCATCCTTAACTAATTGGGCTGATTTTTCTTCGGCTTCGGAAATAATTTTTCCAGCCTCGGTCTCGGCCGCAAGAACACCCTCGTTTTTAATCTTGTCAATAAGTTCTTTTACCTGAATAGACATAGCCCACCATCCTTTAAACTGATACTGATTTGCTCTCTCGCAGAATTCAATTCAAAGACTGCAAGAAAGTAACCTGATCTGTTTCGCAACAATAAAATCGCTTGATTATGCAAATAATTATACAAATCCAAAACATGATGCGCAAAACATTATACTATAAACCTAACTTCAATTCCAGCTTCCGCAAAAAAGTCTTTGGCCAGACTGTCCGGGTAATTCTCTGCCAGGATTAAGGAAGAAACCCCGGCATTAACCATCATTTTTGCACAAACAGCACAGGGGTAATGGGTGCAGTATAAGATAGCGCCCTTGATTGCCACCCCGTGAACTGCAGCCTGTATTATGGCGTTTTGCTCGGCATGAAGCCCGCGGCACAGCTCGTGCCTCTCTCCTGATGGAACCTTTAGCTGTTCTCTGAGACAGCCAACCTCCAGGCAGTGGCTTAAACCACTGGGCGCTCCATTGTAGCCGGTAGAAAGAATTCTTTTATTAAGGACAAGCAGGGCTCCCACCCGGCGGCGCATACAGGTCGAACGGGTTGCCACGACAGAAGCAATCTCCATAAAATAATGATCCCAATCAGGACGATC
>Ga0209498_1003064_pt1 | contig 10016 bp, 6 predicted proteins | sample WalLakDeSediment_FD_184131 | JGI IMG/M metagenome (GOLD analysis project Ga0209498, IMG submission 184131) | Lake sediment microbial communities from Walker lake, Nevada to study Microbial Dark Matter (Phase II) - Walker Lake 11/02/13 Deep... | ecosystem: Environmental > Aquatic > Freshwater >... | reverse complement strand
GCCGTGGCCATGTAATGGGCGCTGAGGGATGCGCTTCGCTTCGCTTCGCAGATCCCCGGCCCTCGGTACTGCCGTGGCCATGTAATGGGCGCTGAGGGATTCGAACCCCCGACCCCCTGCTTGTAAGGCAGGTGCTCTGAACCGGCTGAGCTAAGCGCCCTGAGTCCTCAGCGCGTGAGCGCCAGCGGAAAAAGAACCAGGAAGGCAAGGACCAGAAGGAGGGGAGCTGCCGTGATGTCTCCCTGGGCCGTCAGCCACAGGCCGAGAATCGTGACGACGACGCCGGCCAGTCCCAGTCCGAGACCCAGCGGCGTCATTCCGGCGACCACCTCGCCAGCGGTGCCTCCGGGCGCCGCAGGGCTTCGGTTGCGACGGCGCACCCGGGTCCCCTCGGGCGCCTCTTCCTTCCGGGGTTCATTCCCCCCGCGTTCACGCGTGCTGTTCATGCTGAAACGCTACCGATTGCCGGGCAGGGGGTCAACCGGGGACCCTCCTCCGCCCGTCCCCCGATGCAGGCTCGGATGCCGGAAATCGCGGTCGAGCCTCGCCCGAGCGTCCGATTCGGGGGTTCAGGAAAAGGGCGTCCACCAGCGCTCCCCCCCTTCCCCCATGGCCTCCGCCCTCCGAAGGCGCTCCATGCGCTCCCGGTCGCGGCGGCGGCGGATCCCGAAGAGGACCAGGAGCACGACGCCCAGAATCCCCCACACGAAGGCCGTCTGCGAGAGGAAGATGAACCACCCGTAACGGCGTCGTACATGCTCCACCCAGCGGCGCTGGAACTGTCCCGAGGTGAGTCCGAAGGTCTGGCGCAGGGCCCCCTCGAAATCGCCGCTCTCCCTCCACCGTCCGAGGAAGACCTCCATCCCCCGGGCGCCGCTCTCCTGCACGAGGAAGCTCACCGCGCTGGCGGAGAGGAGATAGGCCAGCTCCGCCTCGCCCCGCTCCCGGGGCCAGACCAGGGTGAGGTCTTCCAGCGGCGGGGCTGTTCCCCGGGCCAGCGCCGCGCGCAGCTTCCAGGCCGCGGAGGTGTCCCATCCGCCGGACGCCCACTGGGCATAGCCCTCGTCGAACCACCGCGGGATCCGGAGACCCTCCAGGTAGCCGTGCAGCCCGAGGTGGGCCCACTCGTGCCGGAGGGTGCGGTCCTCCGAGACCCCTCCGCTCCAGGGTGCGCGGAAGAGCGGAAGGACGATCCGGTCCAGCGAGGGGATGGCTACGCCGGCCCCCCAGTGCGGCACCTGCCCCCCGGTCCAGGCATCCCACGTCGCCAGGTCCGGCGCCAGCACCACCTGGGCCCGGAGGGGATGGTTCGCCGGGAGCCCGGGGAGAATGGCGTGGCGGTCCAGCACGCGGGCGGTTCGCTCGGCCCGCCCTTCCGACCCTTCCCAGTACAGGATCTGGACCCGCTCGGCCAGGACCAGGCTCTCGGGGACCAGGATCCGTGGCTCCGGGTCCGAAACGGCCGGCCCCGCAGCGCCCGCACCTGGCCCCGCGAACCCTGCCGCACCCATGAGCAGGGCGCCGACCGTGAAGAGGGGGAACAGGATCCGTCCCCACCCCCTGGGTTGATGTCGCCGGGTGGCCGATGGGAACGACGCCCGGATCGATGGGCCGGACGGGCCGGTCATCGCGGGGCCGAGGAGGCCGCCAGTTGCAGGTTCGTGCGGACCACTTCGTTTCGGGGGTTCAGTTCCAGGGCCCGGCGCCAGTGCTGAAGAGCCAGGTCCCGGTCCCCATCCCGGTGAAAGAGGTTTCCGAGTTTCAGGTAGACGTCGTCGCCGAGGTCCGGATCCAGCCGCACCGCCCGCTCGTAGTGGGCCCTGGCCCCCGCCTGGTCTCCCCGCCGATAGGCCACGTCGCCCAGGTTCTTGTGCGCCTGCGGGGGTACGGGAGACGAAGAGGCAGCGCGCAGGTAGAGGGCCTCGGCCGCGGCGCCCTGCTCCCGGGCCTCCAGAACCACCCCCAGGTTCACGAGGATCGCCCCCTCGGTGGGATGCGCGGCCACACCTTCCCGCCCCACCTGGAGCGCCGCATCCGGGTCTCCGCTGGCCGCGGCAGCCAGGATTGCCCAGGCGTAGTAGAGGGGAGGCGGATCTCCTCCGCTCCACGCACTCCGGAATCGTCGAAGGAGGTCCCAGGCGGCGCGGGGCCGGCCCACCTTGAGGAGAGGAATGGCCCGGGCCAGCAGAAGTTCGGGAGGGGAAGGCGCACGTTCGGCCAATCCCTCGAGGAGGTCCACCGCCTCCTCGTTCCGCCCGAGCATCTCCAGTGCAAGGGCGCAATTCCGGACCCCCGACGGGCTGCCACGGACGGAGTCCGGCATCGCCTGGTAGTGCGCGAGGGCCTCCTCGAAGCGCTCGGACCTCAGGCAGATCAGGGCCAGGCGGGCGCGGGCCGTGGGCTCATCCTCCACGATGGCCAGCGCCGCCCGGTATTCGCGCTCGGCATCCTCGAACATCCCCGCGCGGTAGTAGGCGCCCCCCACCGAGAGCTTCTGGGGGAGCCCCTCGGCCTCGGCGGCATCCGGCGACGCGTCCTCGCGTCGGCCCACGGAAACGATGAAGCCGGCCTGGAGGAGCCCGAAGAGGGACTTGGCCACGTCGAACTCCACAAGCCCCGATTCGTCCACGAGGTCACGCACCGTGCGATGCCCATCCACGAGCTCCAGCAGGCGCTCCTGCTCCGGGGTGAGCTCGGCCTTCTCCGCGACCTCCCCGGGGGAGGATTCCCTATCCCCTGGCTCCCCTTCCTCCGCCTCTCCATTTCCGGTTTCGGTCCGATTCCCGTTCGTTCCGGCCCGCTCCTCCCTGGCGAAGACCAGGTCCATCGACGGGATCTTCTTCTCGATCATGGACCATTCGTCGACGCGTCGAGCTCCTTCCAGAAGGAGGCTCTCGGCGCTGATCGACACGTGGGGTCCCGTCGTATCGTCGGGATGGGAATCCGGCTCGAAGTGGAAGGCCCCCCGCTCCCAGGCAAAGAGATGGTACACGGCCTCCTCGACCTGCACCGTGATGAAACGAGAGAGGTCCTCCTCGGTGATGGTTCCCCGACTCACGAGGATCCGGCCCAGGCGGAGTCCCGGCTGTCGGGCCTGCTCCTCCATGGCCCGGGAGAGCTCGTTCCGGTCGATGATCTGGTTTCGCACGAGGAGTTCCCCGAGTCGGTCCGGGCGGTTGAGGACGTTGGCGTAGATCACCCGACCGTCCTCCATGTAGATGTAGCCGAAGCTGGACCGGTCCGTCACCGTGAGGCACCCGGTTTTCCGCCCGACGGCCAGGAGCTGCATGATGTCGGCGAGACCGACGTCGGAAAGCTGTCCCTCAATGGCCATGGATCACCTCCCCCCCGGCTTGTGCGCGCCCGGCCTTCATGATGCGTCCTCCACGATCCGGTCCTCGATCCGCGGCCACCGCCAGACGACGCGGTCCCGGGGAGGCGTCCAGGCCGGCGGCTCCTCTGCACCCGCTACCGGGGCCGTTACCGGGGCCCCGAGGGCGGGATCGCGCTCGAGGTCTGCCGAAGGGTCGAGCACCGGCCTGGATTCGAGCGCGGCGGGCCCAGGCGAGGTGGGCGCAGACGCGGTGGGCGCAGGCTCGCCCGGACCCTGCACGCCCGGACCCTGCACGCCCGGATCCTGCATGCCCCGGCCCCGCGCGGCCGGGAGGTGACTCGGCGGGGCGGGCCAGTCTCCGCTCCCGCTCCCGGCCCCACCCCCGCTCCCGGCCCGGGCTCCGGGCTCCATGCCAAGGTCGAGGACCAGGCCGCCCTGGAACCGGGAACGAAGGCGGTCATCGATCCCCTCCAGCGTCGACGCCGGTCGGTCGGCCGCCACGAAGATCCGGGAGCCCCTCCGCTTCAACGCCTCGAAGAGGTGGAAGAATTCCTCCTGGGCCCGCTCGGTCCTGCCCAGGGCCTCCGCCTCGTGGAGGAGGAGGAGATCCACGGACCACCACCGTTCCCTCCACGCCCCCGCCACACCGGCGGAAAGCGCGGCAATGAACTCCTCGCTGAACTCGGGCACCGACAGGAGCCCGACCCGTGCCTTCGGGTCCAGGGCCCGGTAGGTCCGGCCACAGGCCTCGAGGAATTCCCGGGTCCGAACCGGATCGGAGGCATGCACGAAGAGCGGGTTGTACTCCGGAACCTCCGATGTCATCGCCCGCTCGGCGGCCCGCCGGGCGAGGGCCGGAAAGCGTGTGCCTGATTCGTCCAGCTTTGGCCCCGAGGGGATGTCAGGAAAGGGCCGGGACCGCTCCACGGCCAGACCCAGGAGGCGCTCCGCCTCGTCCAGGAGGTCAGGGTCACGCAGGATGACGTCCGCATCCGAGGGCCAGGGCGCCGGGAGGTCCTGAAGCTGGGCCCGGATGTCCCGGAGCCGATCCAGGTCCCGCCGAAAGGCCTTCAGGATCTCCTGCCAGTCCGCAGGTTCGTTCCACCGGTCCTCGAGCGGGCGTCGGAGCCGGTCGGCCGAGTACCCGGCCGACTCCACGGTCTCGATGACCTGGGCAAAGGCCGTCCTCCACTCCGGCTCCACGTTGGCCGCCTCGTCCGCCTGCGCCCCCATCCCGGACGCTTCCCCACCCCCTTCTCCAGGGTCGACATCCACGGCAAACTGGGGCCCCAGCACGGCCCCCAGATCGGCCACCCGGACCAGGCGTTCCTCCAGTTCCTGGATCGCCAGGAGTCGGTTCAGGGCGCCCTGGAGCTCCCGCACGTTCTGGAAGGGAAACCGGGCCAGCGCCTCGGCCACGCCCTCGGCAAGACGGGCCCTCCGCTCCTCCACCTTCCGACGCATGATGGCGACCCGGGTCTCGTAGTCGGGAAGGCCGATGTCCACGATGAGCCCCCCGGAGAACCGGGAAAGGAGCCGGGCGTCGAGCCCATTGATCTCCGCCGGAGGCCGATCCGAGGCCAGGACGACCTGGGCGCCTCGTCCGGTCAGCGTGTCCAGCATCCTCAGGAGCATCTCCTGGGCCTGGGCCTGACCGGTCAGAAACTGGACGTCGTCCAGGAGCAGGATCTCGGCCTGGGCGTAACGATCCAGGGCGGCGCCGCCTCCCCCCGCCTCCAGCGCCTCCGCCAGGTAGTCCAGGTACCCCTCCAGCGTTTCGTACTCCACCACCCGGGAGGCGCTGGTGCGAACCGCGTGATGGGCAATGGCATTCAGGATGTGCGACTTGCCCAGCCCTGACGCCGAATAGAGGAAGAGGGGGTTGTAGCTCGCTCCCGGCGACTCCGCCGCCCTGCGCGCCGCGGCCGAAGCCAGGCGGTTGGCCGGGCCCACCACGAACGTCTCGAAGGTCAGGCGGGGATCGAACTCCACCGCGGTCCCTCCGGTCATGCCGCGCCGGCCGATCATCGGTCCGGCTCCAGCGATGCCTCGAAGCGCTCGGCCTCGAGGACGATGGGCCCACCGGGAATCCGAGGTGCCAGTGCGCGAAGAAGTCCAGGGAGGTCATCCTCCCACGCTTCCTGCGCACCGTCCCCCCCGTTCAGGTGAAGGAGGAGGACGTGAATCGCCGGCGGCGGAACCCTGAAAAGAAGCACCTGGCTCCCACCGGCCCGGATCCGGAGAAGAGCCGGCCCCGGGTTACCGGCCGCCTCCGAGAGGCGGGCTCCGGAAGCGTGGAGCCCCGCCACCAGCGAGGCGGCCTGGATCCGCGCGGAGCGGTCGGCGAACCCGAGGCGATCCACGACCCGCCCCGAAAGATCAACGAGGAGCGCCTCGCGAACATGGGAGAGCGCCACGAAAGGATCGAGCAGCCCCGGGGTGGCCGCCTTTCTCACCGCCCCGGCTCCCCGAGCTCCTCTCCTCGCTCCTGGTGCTCCGGGTGCGCCTGGCGCTCCTGGTCGTGGACCCAGCTCACGGCCGCCGCCAGATCGGGCGGGAGGTCGGACTCGAAGGTCAGCACGTCGCCCGAGACCGGATGGCGAAACTGCAGCCGGCGCGCATGGAGGAACTGGCGGGGAACACGGCGGGCCAGCTGGCTGGCCCAGCCCTGGGCCACGCCACTCATTCCCCGCTCCCACCCGGCGCCGTAGAGGGCATCGCCCACCACCGGGTGCCCAAGGTGACTGAGATGCACCCGGATCTGGTGGGTCCGACCCGTCTCCAGCGCCACGTCCACCAGCTCGGCGGCCCGCCAGCGTTCCCGGACCCGGACGTGGCTCACCGCCGGCCGCCCGTCGGAGACCACGGCCATCCGCTTCCGATTGGACGGGTCCCGTCCGATGGGTTGATCGATGCGCAGAGGCGTTCCCTGCAGGTGCCCCCAGGTGGCGGCACGGTAGAGCCGCCGGATCTCGCGTTGCTTGAGGGCGGCGGAAAGGACCCGGTGGGCCTGGTCGTGCTTGGCCACCACCAGAAGGCCGGAGGTATCCTGGTCCAGCCGGTGGACGATGCCGGGTCGCAGTTCGCCCCCGATCCCCGACAGATCGGTGACATGGAAGAGGAGGGCGTTGACCAGGGTACCCGTCAGGTTTCCCGGGGCTGGGTGCACCACCATCCCGGCAGGCTTGTTCACCACCAGAAGATGGGCATCCTGGAAGACCACCTCCAGCGGGAGATCCTCCGGCTCGGCTCGGGGAACCTGTGGTTCGGGAAGGGTGACCTCGATCCGGTCCCCGGCCGCCAGCGGCTCCGCCTTCCGCGGCACGCCGTCGTTCCAGCGCACGCGGCCTTCCGCCACCAGGGTGGCCACCCGGGTGCGCGACAGGTCCAGCGTCTCCGAAAGCCACCGGTCCAGTCGCTCCCCTTCCCCGTCGGGACCCACCACCAGCTCGTGTCGTTCCAGCGTCCCTTCCTGCATTCGTCTCCCCTCGGGGTGGATCCTCACGGTGGATCGTCACGGTGGATCGGCGAAACCTCAGTCGCCGACCCGGCTGAGCGCGACGCGCACGGCAGATCCGTCCACGTCATCCTCCAGGAGAGAGGCCCGGGCCTCCACGGCCTCCCGTCCGACGTCAAGTTCCACCGCCAGCGTTTCTCCTGCAATGAATGTACCCCAGGCCGCAACCGCCCGTGCCACCACCTCCGGGCCATCCACCGCCAGAAGGATGCGATCGGTGATCTCGAGCCCCGCATCCTTCCGCAGACGCTGGATCCGGTTCACCAGTTCCCGGGCCATCCCTTCCACCCGCAGGTCGTCCGTGAGCACGGGATCAAGCGCGGCCACGAAGCCGTTCTCGGCCTTCACCACCAGGTCCCCGGCGGCGGCGTCCACCACCTCGAGCCAGTCAGGCTCCACGGAAACGGACTCGCCTTCGACGTCGATGGCGACGGGCTCCCCTCGGCGGAAGGCCTGAAGCGCTTCCTGGCCCAGCCCTCGGAGCGCAGCGGCTGCCACCTGGCTCCGGGCCTGGAATCGGGGGCCGAGAACCCGGAAGTTCGGCCGGGCCGAAAGCGTGACCAGCCCCTCGGCCGAGTCCAGGAACCGGACCTCCTTCACGTTCAGTTCGTCCTTCAGGACCTCCAGGACCTCGCCCCGGGGGCGGCGTCCGGGGACCACCGCATGGAGCGAAGCAAGGGGCTGGCGCACCCGGATGCGGACCTCTTCGCGGGCGGCCCGCCCCAGGGAGACCAGGGCCCGCACGGCCTCCATCTCCTCCTCCAGCGCGTCCTCGATCCGTCCCTCGTCCGTCTCGGGGAAGGCGGCCAGGTGCACCGGGTCACGACCCTCGTGGAGGGCCCGATGGAGCCAGTCCGACGAGAAGGGCACCACCGGCGCCGTGAGTCGGGTGACGGTGACGAGGGCCTCCCAGAGCGTGCGGAACGCCGCCCGTGTATCGCCAGCCTCTGCCTTTCCCCAGAACCGTGCCCGGGACCGGCGCACGTACCAGTTGGACAGGTCCTCGTTCAGGAAGTCGGTGACACGCCGGTAGGCCCGGGTGAGCTGGTAGCCATCCAGGTCCTCCCCGACCTCGGCCACGGTCCGGTTCAGGCGGGAAAGCAGCCAGCGATCGAGCACGCTTCGCTCCGCCGAAGACGGGTCCTCTCCCTCTCCTCCCAGCCCGGCCGACGGAGTCCATCCCTCGACCCGGGCGTACATGGCGAAGAATCGGTAGGTGTTGAAGAGGGTGTCGAAGTACTTTCGCGCCGCCTCGCGCACGCCTTCCGGATCGTACCGCTTGGCCACCCAGGGGTTCGACACGGTGACCAGGTACCACCGGAGCGCATCGGACCCGAACTCCCCGATGGCCTCCCAGGGATCCACCGTGTTCCCCTTGGACTTGGACATCTTCTGCCCGTTGGCATCCAGGATCAGCCCGTTGACCATGACGTTCCGGTAGGCCGGGCCCAGGTCCAGCATGGTGGAAATCGCCATGAGGGAGTAGAACCACCCCCGGGTCTGGTCCAGCCCCTCGCAGATGAAGTCGGCAGGGAAGTGAGCCCGGAACGCCTCCTCGTTCTCGTGGGGCCAGTGCCACTGGGCGTAGGGCATGGCGCCCGAGTCGAACCAGACGTCCAGGACCTGCGGCACCCTGCGCATCGTCCCGGTCCCACCGGATGCAGGCCAGGTGATGTCGTCGATCCAGGGACGGTGCGGGTCGAAGTCGTCGGAAAGCCCGGAACCTCCCCCCTCCCGGACCCGGGCGTCAAGCTCGGCCAGGGAGCCGATCCAGACGACCTCCGACGGGTCCGCATCATTCACCCAGACCGGGAGCGGCGTCCCCCAGAACCGGTCACGGGAAAGGGCCCAGTCCACGTTGTTGGCCAGCCACTCGCCGAAGCGGCCTTCTCCCACCTCCGGTGGGTGCCAGGCAACCTCCCGGTTGTGCTCCAGCATCCGGTCCTTGAGGGACGAGGTGGCGGCAAACCACGAATCCCGGGCCATGTAGATGAGGGGAGAGGAGCAGCGCCAGCAGTGCGGATAGCTGTGGACTTCGGCCTCGATCCGGAAAAGAGTACCGGCCTCCCGGAGCGCCTCCACCAGCAGGGGGTCCGCCTCCTTGACGAAGCGTCCGCCCACCCCCGGGATCTCCGCTCGGAAGCACCCGGCGTCGTCGATGGGACGGAGCATGGGGAAGCCGTGGCGCTGACCGGATGCGTAGTCGTCCGCGCCGAAGGCCGGCGCCATGTGGACGATCCCGGTCCCGTCATCCGCCGACACGAAGGCCTCGTCCACCACCCGCCATCCGACCGCTTTCTCCTCCGGAGGCACATCGTCCAGCGTCACCACCTCCAGGGGGCGCAGGTAGCGCTGCCCCAGCAGTTCCTCACCAGTGTAGCGTCGGGTGATTCGGGCCCTGGCCCCCTCGCCGAAGATCGCCTCCACCCGGGCCTCCGCCAGAACCAGCTGGCGCTCCGTGCCGTCAGGGGCCGTCCAGGGCACCTGGGCATAGATCAGCTCCGGCGCCACCGCCAGCGCCGCATTGGACGGGACGGTCCAGGGGGTGGTGGTCCAGACCAGGAAGCTCCGCCCCTCGGCGTCGGAGTCACCATTTTCGCCCTGCCAGTGGCAGAGGAAGTGGAGGGACGGGTCCTCCACGTCGTCATACCCCTGGGCCACCTCGTGGGAGGAGAGGGCCGTGCCGCACCGGGGGCAGTAGGGAACCGACTTGTGCCCGCGGTACAGGAGCCCCTTCTCCGCCAGCGTCTTCAGAATGGCCCACACCGACTCGATGTAGGAGGTGTGGTAGGTCACGTAGGGGCGGGAATAGTCCAGCCAGTAGCCGATCCGCTCCGAGAACCGCTCCCACTCCTCCTTGTAGGTGAAGACCGAGTCCCGGCAGACCTGGTTGAAGCGTTCGATTCCGACGGCCTCGATCTCGGGCTTCCCCGAAATCCCCAGCTTTCGCTCCGCCTCGATCTCCACGGGGAGTCCGTGGGTGTCCCACCCGGCGATGCGGGTCACGCTCCGCCCCTGCATGGTCCGATGCCGGCAGACCAGGTCCTTGATCGTCCGGGAGATCAGGTGATGGAGCCCCGGACGCCCATTGGCCGTGGGCGGCCCTTCGTAGAAGACGAAGGGCTCCCCGTCACGGGTCGCGTCCAGCGTCTGGCGGAAGAGGGA
>Ga0209498_1003063_pt1 | contig 10018 bp, 10 predicted proteins | sample WalLakDeSediment_FD_184131 | JGI IMG/M metagenome (GOLD analysis project Ga0209498, IMG submission 184131) | Lake sediment microbial communities from Walker lake, Nevada to study Microbial Dark Matter (Phase II) - Walker Lake 11/02/13 Deep... | ecosystem: Environmental > Aquatic > Freshwater >... | reverse complement strand
GAATACTAATCAAGACGTGACCCCAATTGACCCATTTGTTCGAAGAGGACTATTTGCCAGCGCTGAAAGGGCGGTGATCGAAATGGCGCGCGAGTATATCCTGCATCAGATCGAGAACTACCGTTCCGTTATTAAGAGCCTCCAGGCCAAGTACGGCATGACCTATGATCAGTTCAACGCGTATCTAAAGTCCCGTTCGGAGACCCTGGTCACGACCCCGAATCCAGCACTCAACCAGGCCGTGATGAAAGAAGAAGAAGACGCGTCGAAGTGGAAAATTGCGGAGGAGATGCTACACGCATGGCTGGGATTGCAAAGTGAGGTCGGTCATTGAACGGTCTCGCCGATCTCCTCCTTTCCCCATCACTTTCACAATCCGTCCGGCATGGTAGAATCCTCTCCTCTTACCGGCGACCTCACACACGATCTGACTCTCTTGTTGGACTACTTGGCAAACAGAATATCCCCATAATTTCTTGCCCGGCAAAATGTGACCCCTGTCGTAAACGTAAGGGCTCACAGGTTCTGGGTTCAACGTTCAAGGTTGGGGACAAAGACAGAATGGACGACCCCAAAACCTGCCGAAGCAGGCTGTCTTCGCTAAAGCAGGTTCCCATGGACCCCTGGTTTTCATGGGGCAACGCAAAAAACGGGGTTGTCATAAGACAATCCGCCTCCAACGTGGAATCCGGGGGGCAGAAATGAAACCCTGAACCACGCCGGAGGCGGGTAAACCTCTGAACCTTTGAACCCGTGAACGGTTACGACAAACTTTACATCAGCCTCGATATTCTGTTACTCTCCGCTGAGAGCTCCCAGGAATAGCGACCCTCGCTTGTCCGGTTGATCTTGATTTCAAGGGAACCGGCATAGGCCTCAGCGCACCTTTTGCACATCCGGCCTTCGTGCTGCCATTCTCTCAAGCCCATGCTGCCGACATAGCTTCCGCACAGATCGCAGAATCTCAGGTATTTCCCGGTCGCACCTTGCTTCGCTTTCATTTTTCCGCCGCCCATCATCCTCAGGTTCATCCTCACTCCCACGGTTCGCTCTAATCATGCCGGCGTTTAGTGCAATCCCCGGGCCAGGCCATTGAACAGACAGTTCATGAAATCCATCCCTTTGGCCCGTCCTTGGCTTTACCCCGTCGTCCCGGAACACCTAAAAGGCCCAATTTTCGGAAATTTTGATTTGATATCAATGGAATAGAAGCATTGAGGATCCTCCCCCCTCCTCATCCGGGGTTCGGATAAAACTCTCTTGTGCTTATGATTCGGTCAGGCGGGTTGCATGGCTGACTCAGCCGTTGTCAGGCTGGAGTGTGTAAAAACTTACCACTTGATGGAAGGCCGCTTCCCACTAAGCTTTTCCGCAGCAGCTTCCCGGGCCCGCACACCCGGCGTGTCCCGGAGAACTGCCGCAACAGGCCGTATCCCCGGCGCCGGGCAAGCCGGATTTCTTCACCCCTGAAAGGGAAGACACAGGGGAAAGCATCTTTTTAACATTGCCGCTCCCGCAGGTGTTGCACTGCACGCCTTCCGTCGAAGAGACGACCAACACCTCGCTGAGCTTTCCGCATTCAAGACAAAGATAATCGAAAAGGGGCATTTTTCTCCTCCCGCATTCTGTTCCCACAGGGTAGTAAAGGGTTCACCTATTTATTCCCCCTCGGCATGCCCGGGTACTATCCTGCAAATCTTTGAGAAGGTTGGCTGCACTTTTCAGGTTTGTGGTTTGTTTCCTCGCCCCGATACTCATGGATGGCTCTTTGAAGCGTTTTTACGGCAAGCCGGATACAGTGCTGCTTCTGGTCGGGAATCTCTATTAACTCCCTGAAAACATCCCGGTCCTTGAGCTGCAGAGCTTCATCAAGGGTTTTGCCCTTGACCAGATCCGCTAAAGCCATGGCCGCGGAAATGGCCCCCGGGCACCCGAGCACCTGGTACTTTGCGTCCTTGATGCGGCCGTTCTCCATCTTGAGATAGCATTTCATGGTATCGCCGCAGGGTCCGGTCAGCTCGCTCACCTGGTCAGGCTCGGAAATAGTGCCCATATTCGCCTTGGCGAGGTAATAATCGATAGCCCGGTCCGCATAGCCTGAACCGGACAGGAGGTCCCGAACCATCTTCAGGTCCTGTTGCGTGTTTTCCTCATGTGGTATCATTCTATTTCCCTCAGTGAACACATCCTCCGCCGGCCCCATGGCCTGCGCATGTTTGATCCAGGGTGAAGATCGGAAGAAAACCGGCCTTAATGAGTTTAAGGTTTTCGGCAATAGACGCCTCCACCGCCCTGTAGGCCATAACTCCGGCAGAGTTCAGTTTAGACAGGGCGCCGCCGCCGATTCCCCCGACCACGACAGCATCCACCCGCCTCCCGCCCAAAGCATTGAGAGGCTGGCACAGGCCTTGCTGATGTTCCCGGTCGTCGTTTAAAAGCACTTCAAATGTCCCTTTTTCGCTGTCCACGATAACAAACTGATGGGCCGACCCAAAATGCCCATAAACCAGGCTTTCAAGGCCTTTGTCCTCCTGGGTGGGAAAAGCGATGATCATCCGATCCTCCTTATTTCTTATCCTCATCCTTGTAATCAAACCTATTTTTATTATACTAATGTCGTATCCCAGTCAAGAAGAATTCCAGGGAGGCTGAAGTGAATAAGCTCTATTACGCACTATTGGTGGTTCTTGCTCTTCTGAGCGGGATCGCAGGCGGTATGGTCTCAACAAGATTCCTCCAGCACCCTCCGGAAGAGAACAGGCGCCATAGAAACATCATCGTCGCCCAGGAAATCCACCTCGTAGACGAAGAGGGCAGGGAGCGATGGGTGCTGGCGATTTCCAAAGATGGAGAACCGACCCTGACCTTCGTGAACAAGAACGGCTGGGCCCCCATGGCCATGGGTATCAACAAAGAGGGCCTTCCCTTTTTCAACATGGTCCTTGAGCCCAACCAAATAGGCGGCCCCTCCCTGGTCCTGATGGACAGCCGGATGAACAGCCGCGCCCTTCTGGGCCTGAGCGAAGACGGGGAACCGCACCTGGCTTTCCTGGACCATAACGGACAAAAACGCCTGGTTTTGGGCGGCACGGAATTCCCCAACCCTGTGACCGGGCTTGATGAGAAGCGACCGTGTTCATCCATCGCCCTTTTTGATGAACAGGGCAAGGTCCTTTGGTCTGCACCGGAATTCAAGCCTCTGCCGGTGAGGCTTTCCGCGGCCGCGTTACAGCCTCGGCCTTAGGGGAAGATCGCCGGAGAGCCTTTCTTTGGACTTCTTTGGGGGTAAGAGCCTCCAGGGTCCTTTTTCCGTCTTTCCCGCGAAGGCGGGAATCCAAAAGAATCAAGGGACTCCGATCTCGCACCGTCATTGCGAGGCGCATAGCGCCGTGGCAATCTCATGAATATGCAGGCAGACGCGAGATTCCCCCCTCACCCTTGCCCTCTCCCCCCTGAGAGCGGAGAGGGGATGATTTTCATTTGTGGGGGTGACCGGAATAAGGTCATGAGGGTTTGGAAGCCCCTCATGTTTAAGAGAAAACCAAAAAAAGCCGGGACATCATCCCGGCTTTTCTTATTTGCTATAAGACCTTATCAGTGAACTGCGATTTTTTTTGTCTTGGAATCTTCCTTTTTCGGGAGCACAACCGTCAGGACGCCATCCTTATACGAGGCATCCACCTTGTCTTCATGAACTTCACCGGGGAGTTTGAAGCTCCGTGAAAAAGAGCCGCACCGGGTCTCCTTCATATAGTAATTCACGTCTTCTTCTTCCTTGGAGGACTCTTTCTTGCCGCTGAGGGTCAGGTAACCATTGTCAATGGTCACGGAGAGGTCTTCCTTGTTGATTCCGGGAAGATCAGCGGTCAGGTAGTAATTGCCTTCCTTCTCGAAGAAGTTGACCGCAGGAGCCCATTCCTCGCCCAGGTCTCTTCGCCATTCAGGCCAGAGGCGATCAAAGAAAACGTCTCCCCAGCCTTCGCTCCCAAAAGGGGTCATCCAAGACGGCCTTCGAATGTGTCTCGTTAGTGCTTTTTCCATCTTTAAAATCCCCCTTTCTATGGTATTTGTTGACGAAAAATTAATCACCCCTCTCCGGGTGTCAAGAGTGAGCGGAGCATGCTTGAACCTTGTCGGGACCTGCGCTATAGAAGGGACATGAAACGGTATCCGGACGTTCACGACCTGGCCCCGGAGCATCACATCCGGACGGTGCAGGAGATTTTTTCCACCGTGACGGGCCGCTATGACCTCCTGACCCACCTGCTCAGCCTCTACCGGGACATTTTCTGGCGCCGGTTTGCTGTGAAGAACATAAAACCAGGAAAGCGGTATCGCCTGCTGGACGTGGCCACAGGAACGGCAGACCTTGCCATTGAAACGGCGATGCAAAATCCGGGTCATTTTATTGTGGCCATGGATTTCATGGCTGAGATGATGGCTCTCGGCGCCGGGAAGCTGAAAAAGAGGGGGCTTTGGCGCAGGGTCCGCCTTGTCCGGGGGGATGCCGTTGACATGCCCTTTCCCTCGGGGGCCTTTGATGCCGCATCCATTGCTTTCGGGATTCGCAACATCCCGGACAAGATGAAAGCGCTTCGAGAAATGGCCAGGGTCGTGGCGCCGGGCGGCCGGGTGCTGGTGCTGGAGATGACCCGCCCCGGCCATGGTTTTTTCGGAAGGCTCTACAGTTTCTACCTGCAAAAAATCATGCCCCTTGCGGCCCGGTTCTTATCACCGAATCCTGCGGCCTACTGTTACCTGGCGGATTCCATCCTTCATTTTCCTCCCCCTTCGAGTTTCGCGGATATGATGAAAGCCGCAGGGCTCTCCCCGGTCGAGACCTACTCGCTCACCTTAGGGATCACCCATCTTTTTGTTGGGACAAAATGAAATCTGCTGTCGCAGATTTCATAGAACGCCCCTTCGGGGCTTTGATCCCGCCGAAGGCGGGAGATATCTGAAATCAGATGGCATCGGATTTCAGGAAGAGACCCCTCGAGGGTCTCGTTATCCGCACTTGGTGAAGCCGCAGAAATGGCAGGTCATGCAGCCCTCTTCAAAGCTGATCGTTTGGCCGCAATCAGGGCAGGCGCCGCCGCGAAGGCTGTTTTCCTGCTTGTGTCTTCTAGGGCCGGCCTTCTTGTCCCGCAGATACCTCTTGTCGAGCACCCGGCTGATGGCGTCCGGAATGGAAAGGACCAGCCCGTCCTTGGAAAAAACAGGATGCTCGCCGCAAATGCCTCGAAGCTGTTCCACAATGTTTTCTACCGCAACCCCGGAGCGTAAGGCCAAAGAGACAAGCCTTCCGATGGCTTCTGTTTTCGCCGTAGTCGACTTGCCGGACTTTCCAATGGTTGCAAACACCTCAAAGGGCTTGCCTTCAAATTCCGTGACCGTGACATAGAGGTTGCCCATGCCGGTCACCACCTTGGTGGTGAACCCCTCCAGGGTCTCCGGCCGATCTTTCATGTCCGGCATGAGGGGTTTAATCTCTTTGCCGCCGTCCTCGACACTCAGGACCTGGTTTTGTTTGCTCCCGTCCCGGTAGATCGTGACGCCCTTGCACCCCAGCTCATAGGCCAGATTGTACACCTTCAAGACGTCTTCGACCGTTGAATCCCTCGGGAGATTGACCGTCTTTGAGACGGCATTGTCCGTGTATTTCTGGAAGGCGGCCTGCATGCGCACGTGCCATTCAGGCGTTATATCATGGGCTGTGACAAAAACCTGCTTTACATCATTGGGGATGCCGTCCATGTGCCGGATGCTTCCTTTTCGAGCAACGCTCTGCATCAACTCAGGGGAATAAAATCCCCTTTCTTTCGCAACCTGCTCAAAGTGGGGGTTGGTCTCTGCAAGCTCATCGTTGTCCATGACCCGCCGGACAAAGCTGAGGGCAAAGAGCGGCTCAATGCCGCTGGAGCACCCGGCAATAATGCTCAGGGTCCCTGTGGGCGCAATCGTGGTCGTGGTCGCATTGCGATAGAGGCTGTCCTGCCTCCCCTTGAAGATGCTCTTCTCAAAGTTCGGGAAGGGCCCTCTTTGTCCGCCCAAGGCTATGGAAGCTTCTCGAGCCTCCTCCCGAACGAACGCCATCACCTTCTCCGCCACGTCCAGGGCCCTGTCCGAATCATAAGGAACCCCAAGCTGGAAAAGCATGTCTGAAAACCCCATCACGCCAAGGCCGATCTTTCGATTCCCCCTGGCGATCTTTTCTATTTCGGGAAGCGGATACTTGGACATATCGATGACGTTGTCCAGGAAGCGAACCGAACGCCACACGATCTCGCTGAGCCCTTCAAAGTCAATGGAAGCGCTTCCATCCTTGACGGATACGAACTTGGCGAGATTCACGGAGCCCAGGTTGCAGGCTTCCATGGGCAGCAACGGCTGCTCTCCGCAAGGGTTTGTGCTCTCAATGTCGCCCAGGGCCGGCGTGGGATTGTCCCTGTTGATCAGGTCCAGGAAAATCACTCCCGGATCTCCGTTTTCCCACGCCTGATAAACAAGGCTGTGATAGACCTCCTCCGCATCCAGCTCACCGGTTTTTACACGGCCTCTCGGGTCGATGAGATCATAGGTTTTCCCCTGCTTGACCGCATCCATGAAAGCATCCGTTACGCCCACCGAGATGTTGAAGTTGTTCAGCTCCCGGTGGTTCTTCTTGCATAAGATGAACTCCAGGATGTCCGGGTGGTCGACCCTGAGAATGGCCATGTTGGCCCCTCTCCGGGTACCGCCCTGCTTGACCTGCTCCGTGGCGGTATTGAAGATCTTCATGAAAGACACAGGGCCGGATGCGATGCCTCCGGTCGTTCCCACCTTGCTGTTCTTGGGTCGCAGCCGGGAGAATGAAAAACCTGTGCCCCCGCCGGACTTGTGGATCATGGCGGCGTTTTTCAGGGCATCGAAAATCCCCTCCATGCTGTCTTCTACCGGGAGGACGAAGCACGCGGCGAGCTGCCCCAATCTCCGGCCCGCATTCATCAAGGTGGGCGAGTTGGGGAGGAATTTGAACTCGGTCATCATCCTGTAAAAGGCTTCCTCCATCTCCTTTACATGGCTCTCATCGCCGTAAGCCGCCTCGGCCTTTGAAATGTGGCGAGCGACCCTTCTGAACATATCCTCCGGGGTCTCAATCAGCCGGCCTTCAGGGTCTTTTCGGAGATAGCGTCTCTCCAGAACGGTCCTTGCGTTTTCGCTGAGCACGAGACTTTCTTTCTTAATGAACACGGAGCTGGCGAGTTTCAGGTTCTGCATCTTCGTGACCCCGTATTCCTTCAGTTTGTCTTCGATGATTCTTTCGAGAAGCGGGATCGTAATGGTCTGAAGTTCCCTCTTTCCTATTTCTTCCCTCAGGGAGCGGCTGATGTCCATGGCTTGATCCGTGCTGATGCAGTTCATTCCGGACAGGGCGTCGGAGAGGCGCCGGTCATCCCACCGGAAGGACGCCAGATCCAGCACCTCTTCATCTTTGACCAGCGCATTTCTTTCTTGAGCCATGGAAATCCTCCCGGAAAAAACGTTGCTTGTTTTGAAGAGCGGTTTTTTGTTATCGTGGATTGGCACGACAAGAGGAAGGGCGGATCTCTCTATCGCGCCCCGGCTTTTGAAACCCCTGTTCACTATCCAAAGCAAGATGTAGTGACGGATTGCCATAATAGACCTCAAGATATAGTACGTCAACAATTTTATTCGCCATGAAATCCGCGGGCGCGGATTTCATAAAAGGAGACGGCCATGAACCGTTCGGAGATCCAGAACGCTCTTGAGGCGTGTGATTTTTTCAAAGGATTGGAAAAATCCCTTCTCCACGAAATCGCCGGCCTGGGCCGCCTTGAAGTCTATGAGCCCGGTCAATACATTTACCGGCAGGGCGAATCCGGGGAATGGATTTACATCATCGCAGAAGGCCACCTCTACTTGGAGCGGGCCTTGGACTTGGGGCCGAGAAAGGGGAGCGTGGTGGTTGCCATGCTGGGAAAGGGCAAGGTTTTGGGATGCTGGTCCACCCTCCTCGGTAAATCCCACAAGTACATGTGTTCTGCAGCCTGCGATAAACGAACCAGAGCCATCGCGGTAAAGGGCTCTGAGTTGCGTGCCATGATGCTGCGCAATGCAAGCATCGGATTTCATGTGCTTGAGAATCTCTGCCTCACCCTGCGCGAGAGGATCCAGGGTGTTTACGGCGCCATGGAAAGAATCTAGATGAAATCTGCCGGGGCAGATTTCATAAGAGGATACACAAATGAACCATGATGAGGCCTCTGAGATAGGGGAGATCCTGCGGGATGTATCGCTTTGTTTGAAAGACTTCGGGAGAGAAAGAGGCCGTCTTATCCCGATCCTTCAGATGATCCAGCAGAGGCACGCTTACCTGCCCCATGAAGCGATCCAACTCGTTGCCGACCATCTCGGACTCGCGGCCTGCGAAGTCTATGGTGTGGCCACCTTTTACAACCAGTTCCGTTTTCATCCCCCTGGAAAGCATCCGATCAAGGTCTGCCTCGGCACCGCCTGCCATGTGCGAGGCGGCGACATCATCCTGGAAAACTTCGCCAGAAAGCTGGGGATCCAGGAAGGGGAAACCACGGTGGACAAGGAATTCAGCATCGAGCGAGCAGCTTGCGTGGGATGTTGCGCCCTGGCTCCCGTGGCTGTGGTGGGAGAGCAGGTGCACGGGCACATGGCGCCCAGCAAGGTGGAGGGGTTGATTCTCGGGTTCGAGATCGAAAAGCAGAAACAGGAAAGAGAAAAAGCGAAACATGATGCCGGAACTCCGTGACAAGGACGTGAATCAAACCTTCGGCGCCATCCTGGAAGAAGCCCTCCGACGGCGGCAGGAATTCAAGGATGAAGCCCTGCCCAAGATCCATATCGGGATGGCTACTTGCGGCATTGCCTCCGGCGCCCTGGAGACCAAAAGCGCCTTTGAAGAAGCTCTGGCGGAGCGCGGTTTAACCGCCCTGATCCATCCCATGGGATGCATGGGGCACTGCTATGCCGAACCCGTAGTCATCGTGGAAAACCCGGGCTTCCCGCCCATCCTTTACTATAAGGTTACGCCGGGGAAGGCCAGGATGATCGTAAAATCCTACCTGGAAGAGGGAGATCCCCTTTTTGAGCACCTGCTGGGCGCCATGGAGGAAAATGAGATCATCCCATCGGTCGCCGATTTTCCCAGATTCAACCAGGAAAAAAGGGTGGTCACTGAAAAATGCGGGCTCATCGACCCGGAGGACATCTACGACTACATTGCCGAAGGGGGTTACGCCGCACTGGCCAAAGCGCTTGGCCAAGCCCCGGAGCAAATCATCCGGGAGATCACCGATTCCGGATTGAGGGGCCGGGGGGGCGCGGGGTTCCCCACCGGCCAGAAGTGGATGATTGCAAAGAAGGCCGGCAGCCCCGAAAAAATCGTCATCTGCAATGCGGATGAGGGGGATCCCGGCGCCTACATGGACAGGACCATCCTGGAGAGCAATCCCCACCAGGTCCTCGAAGGAATGGCCCTTTGCGCTTATGCCGTGGGCGCGAAGAAAGGCATCATCTACGTCAGGGCCGAATACCCCCTGGCGGTGAAAATCCTGACCCGTGCCATTGCACAGGCAAAGGATCTGGGTTTCCTGGGCAAGAGCATCCTGGGAAGCCCCTTTGATCTGGAGATCGAGCTTTTCCAGGGCTCCGGGGCTTTTGTTTGCGGCGAAGAAACGGCCCTGATTCAGTCCATTGAGGGAAACAGAGGCATGCCCCGCCACCGGCCCCCTTACCCGGTGGAAAAAGGCCTCCGGGATCTGCCCACGGTCATCAACAACGTCAAGACCTTTGCCTCTGTTCCGGCGGTTCTTGCTCACGGCGCCTCATGGTACAAAAGCATCGGCACAGAGAAAAGCCCGGGGACCGCCATCTTCTCCGTAGTCGGCAACGTGGTCCATCCGGGCCTTGTGGAGATCCCTACAGGCGTTACCCTGAAAACCCTTATTCTCGACATTTGTGGAGGTATCCCCAACAAAAAGCG
>Ga0209498_1003061_pt1 | contig 10019 bp, 8 predicted proteins | sample WalLakDeSediment_FD_184131 | JGI IMG/M metagenome (GOLD analysis project Ga0209498, IMG submission 184131) | Lake sediment microbial communities from Walker lake, Nevada to study Microbial Dark Matter (Phase II) - Walker Lake 11/02/13 Deep... | ecosystem: Environmental > Aquatic > Freshwater >... | reverse complement strand
ATCCCGGCGATCTTGAGCGCCTTCATCAGCAACACGGCAACGACGGCAATGTTCACCCCGTTGACGTTGGGGCTGGCGCGGCGCACCAAGACGAGCGCGGCGAAGCTCTTGATGCCGCTGGCCTTCGCTACAATCCTTGCCAGTTCGGTCACACTCATCGCGTCGTCCACCAATATCGTCGTCAGTGACATTATGCAGCAGTATGGCATGGCGCCGTTGGGGCTGTTCGAGCTGACCGCCGTGGGATTGCCTATCGCCATCATGGGTATCGTCTACATGCTCACCATCGGCCAACGTCTAATTCCCGATCGCAGCGTCGATGATGAATTTGCCACACCGCTAGGATTGCGCCCCTATCTAACCGAGGTCCTGATTTTACCCAGCTCACCCCTGATCGGCAAAACACTGGCGGAGAGTGCGCTGGGACGCGATATGGACCTCACCGTACTGCGCGTCGTCCGCGACAACAATCGCTATCTCGTCCCACAGGCCAAACTGCGCCTGGAAGAGGGCGATGAATTACTGGTCGAGGGCCAACGCTCTCAAATCCTCAAGGTCAAGGATGCAGCAGGCATCGGTCTCAAGGCCGACATCACGCTGGCCGATCCGCGTTTGCAGACCGGGGATATGGAACTGGCCGAGGTGATCTTACTACCACAATCGCCGCTCACTGGACGCACACTCAAAACGTTGCGCTTCCGAGAACGTTACGGCCTGCAGGTCCTTGGCATCAACCGCCGCGGGCAAGCGATTTTCCGCAAGCTCAGCGAGACTCGGCTGCGCACCGGCGATCAATTGTTGATCCAGGGGCCGCGCACGAACATCAATACGCTAGACGAGGACAACTTTCACGTCATCGGTGCGGTGCAACACCAGCGCCCCAACCGCAAACGCGCGCCCATCGCTATCGGCATCTTCGCCGCCGTGTTGGCGCTGACGGCGCTCAACGTGCTCGCGCTGCCGGTGGCCGTTATCCTGGGGGCGATCGGCGTCTTCGTAACGCGCTGTATCACGCCCGATGAGGCATACCGCGACATCTCGTGGAAAGCCATCATCGTCATCGGTTGTATGCTGGCGATGGGGCGGGCGATGGAGTACACCGGTACGGCGACCTACCTCGCCGGGCAGATCGTCTCGCTTACCCACGGCCTCACCAATCCGGTATGGCTGCTCACCGCTTTCTTTACGTTGACGATGATACTGACGCAGCCGATGTCAAACCAGGCGGCGGCGGTGCTGGTGCTGCCCATCGCCATCCAAACGGCGATGCAGTTGGGGCTGAATCCGCGCACGTTCGGGGCAATGATCGCCGTGGGCGCAAGCTGCTCCTTCATCACGCCGCTGGAACCGGCTTGCCTGATCGTTTACGGGCCAGGCGGGTACAAATTTACAGACTTCGTCAGGGTAGGATCAGTACTCACCGTTTTGGTGTACCTGGTCGCTGTCGCTCTGGTGCCGTTATTCTGGCCGCTATAGGGATACAGGGAGCCTTTGCAAATGAACCGTTTTTTGTCACAACTCCGTGATAAGATTGATGCACAGGCGCAAACGACGCGTATCCGGCTGCGCGGCCCCAAACTACAAAGCAAAACCGAGCACAATGTCTGGTATTTGTACGTCGAGGTCTTCTGGGCGGCGATGCTGAGCGCGGCGGCGTCCTTCAATGCGACGTTCGCGATACGCCTGGGCGCGACCAACACGATGATCGGCTGGCTTTCGTCGGTGCCGGCGCTTTTGGCGGTGCTGTTGTTGGTGCCGTCAGCGCGCTATCTCGAACGCAAACGGCAGCGCGCACCCTGGATTTGGGGCGGCTTGTTCATCGCCCGGCTCGGCTATGGCCTGATTGCCATCCTGCCCTGGCTACTCGCGGACTATCGCGCAGAGGCTGTCGTAGGGTTGTTGATCGCGATCAGCATTCCGAGCACCTTCTTTGGCGCAGGCTTCAACCCGCTTTTGGCCGACATCGTGCCCGAACGCGACCGGGCGCGCGTCTTCGCCAACCGCAATATCATCGCCGGCGTCACCATCGCCTCATTGACATTTCTCGCCGGCCGATGGCTCGAAGCTGCTACGGGCATCCGTTGGGCAGCCTTTCCCGCGAATTTCCAGGTGATGTACATCATCGGTTTTCTGGCCTCAATGGTCAGTATGGTTTTTCTGCTCAAAATTAGAGCGCCGGAGAACGTCATCGTGGCGCGCTCGCCACGGCAGAAAGTCTCCCTGGCGCAGCTCAAGACGATGCTCGGTGAAAACCGCTACTACACGCGCATCATCCTTAACACGCTGGTCTTTGGCTTTGGCGAATGGATGATCTCGCCGTTGTACATCATTTTCTTCTTACGCCATCTCAACGCGACTGACGGTTGGGTAGGTCTGAACAGCACCCTGGCCAACATCGGCGTTATCTTCGGTTTTGCGCTCTGGCAGAAACTCATCTACAAGTGGGGCGATTCCCGCACGCTGCTGATGACCATCCCGCTTTCCGCAAGTTATGCGTTCCTGGTGAGCTTCTTCCCAAACCTGACGTTGATCCTGGTGTGGGGTATACTCATCAATCTCATCAATCCTGGCGTGAACCTCAGCCATTTCAACATTCTGCTCAAACTCTGCCCCGCAGAGCGTCGTGCAAGTTACATCGCTTTTTATTCATCGATTATGAACGTCGGTGCGTTCATCGGCCCGATGATCGGCGTCGCATTATCCAAAACGCTCGACATTCGCCTGCTGCTCGTCATCGGCGCGAGCATCCGGCTGGCCGGCGCATCGCTGTTCCACATCTTCCCCATTCGTGTGGCGGATTCGACGGAAGCAGAAATGGGAAGTGAGAAGTGAGAATCCAGAATCAATTCGAGCGGGTGTATGCATTGGTGAAGGAGATTCCACGGGGGAAGGTGGCGTCGTATGGGCAGATCGCGCGGTGGCTCGGCTGGCCGCGCGGTGCGCGCACCGTCGGCTGGGCCTTGCGCGCGCTGCACACGGACGAGGTTCCGTGGTATCGCGTGGTCAACGCGCAAGGGCGCGTGAGCCTGCAGGGAGACGACGGCCTGCAACGGGCGCTGCTCGAAGCTGAAGGCGTCGTCTTCGATGTCGCAGGGCGGATCGATTTGAAGAGTTACGGCTGGACCGGGCCGGTTATTCCGTGGCGGGAGGAATAGCAAATGGCAGATGGCAAATGGCAAATGGCAAGAAGGTTGACCTTTTAGGCAGTTTGCTCTATAGTGGAAGTGTAAACATACTGAATAACTACTCCAAAATAAACCGTGGAAATACGATGAGGCGAATATCTGTTCACTCAGGAATATGATGAATATCGAACACTTCAAACAACAAGCCGCCGAGTACGCGGCGCAATTCGTCACTTCCGGTATGGTCGTGGGACTGGGCCACGGTAGTACAGCTATCTTCGCCATCCGCGCCATTGCGGCGCGGCTCGCAACCGGGGAACTCAAAGACGTTGTGGGGATTCCTTGCTCAGGCCAGGTCGAGGCTGATGCGCGCGCGCTGGGCTTCCCACTGACCACACTGGATGAGGTGTCCGCCATCGATGTGACGATTGACGGGGCCGATGAGGTCGACCCCGCGCTCAACCTCATCAAGGGCGGCGGCGGGGCCATCTTGCGCGAGAAAATCGTCGCCCAAGCCACCCGCCGCCAAATCATCGCCATCGACGAAGGCAAACTCGTCCCGGTCCTGGGAACGCGGTGGGCCGTGCCGGTCGAAGTGATCCCCTTTGGCTGGCGCTCGCAGGCCGGCTATCTCACCGCTTTAGGGGCGGACGTCACGCCGCGCCGCCTGAGCAACGGTGAGTTTTTCCGCACCGACCAGGGTAACTTGATTCTGGACTGCCGGTTCGGGCCGATTGCGCAGCCGGAAGCATTGGCCGCACAGATTCGCGCGCGCGCCGGGATCGTCGAACACGGACTATGCCTCGCAATCGCCGACGATGTCATCGTGGCCGGAACGGCGGGAATTCGTCATCAAAAGCGGCTGAAATCGGCAGACCAATTTAGGCCGCCCATTCCGGCGACAGACGGAGAGCATTGGCTCACCATGTATACGGAGAATGTGACATTCAGCATCTGACATTTGGCGGTTGCAGATTAAGATTAAGCAATGTATAATGTTTTTATCCGCGTCGGGTTTATCTTGAACAAGCTACTAATTTTGTTAGTGAGACAACCAACATCAATTCATCTATACAAGGAGCAAAAACTATGGGACGACCAATCACCTTATTTACCGGACAATGGGCTGACTTGCCCCTGGCGACTCTTGCAGAGAAGACCAGTGCATGGGGCTTCGATGGCCTCGAACTGGCCTGCTGGGGCGACCACTTTGAGGTGGACAAGGCGCTCGAAAGCGATGCCTATGTACGCGAGAAGCGCGATCTATTGGCGAAGTACAACCTCAAGAGCTTCGCAATCGGCACGCACCTGGTGAGCCAGTGTGTATGCGACAACATCGACCGGCGCCACAAGGGCATTCTCCCGCCTCGTCTGTGGGGCGACGGCGACCCGGAGGGCGTCCGCCAGCGTTGCGCCGAGGAGATCAAGAACACCGCCAAAGCCGCCAGGCTTTTCGGCGTAGACGTCGTCAATGGATTCACCGGCAGCAGCGTGTGGGGCATGTTCTACTTCTTCCCGCCCACGAGCCAGGCCGACATCGACGCCGGTTATACGGACTTCGCCGAGCGCTGGACGCCGATTCTCGACGTCTTCCAGGCCGAGGGTGTCAAGTTCGGGCTGGAAGTGCACCCCACGGAGATTGCCTACGACATTTTCACTTTCGAGCGGGCGCTCAAGGCGGTGAACGGGCACCCGGCGTTCGGCATCAACTTCGATCCGAGCCACTTGATCCACCAGTTCATCGACCCGCCGGAGCTGATCTACGCCTTCCCCGATCGCATCTTCCACGTCCACGTCAAGGACTCGCGGCTACAGCTCGATGGACGTAACAGCATCCTCTCCTCGCACCTCGACTTCGGTGACCGGCGGCGCGGGTGGGACTTCGTCTCGCCTGGCCATGGGGATGTGCGCTGGGATCCGATCATCCGCGCGCTTAACCGCGCCGGGTATCAAGGCCCGCTCTCTATCGAGTGGGAAGACAGCGGCATGGACCGCGAGTACGGCGCCCAAGAGGCGCTGGCAATGATCCGCAAACAGGACTTCGCGCCGTCGGCGGTGGCGTTCGACGCGGCGTTTGGGAGCGAATAGGAGGTATGTATGAGCGACAGTGGCGGTTTTACAACAATGGCCGGCGCAAAGGCGGAGGGAGAAGCCCCGCAGGTTGGCGTCGGGATGTTGGGCTACGCCTTTATGGGCAAAGCGCACAGCAATGCGTACAAGAAGATTCCCTATATGATGTACCCCCCACCCGCCGTTCCGGTGCTGGCGGCGGTCTGCGGGCGCAACGAAGAAGGCGTCGCCGAGGCTGCCAAGCGGTATGGCTATGCGAAGTACTACACCGATTGGCGTGAGATGCTCAAGGACGATGACGTACAACTCTTTGACAATGGCGCACCCAACAATATGCACGCCGAACCGAGCATCGCGGCGGCGGAAACGGGCAAACACGTCTTCTGCGAGAAGCCCCTGGGCCGCAACCCGGAAGAGTCCAAGACGATGTGGGACGCGGTAGAGAAAGCGGGCGTCAAGCATATGGTCGCCTTCAACTACCGCTTCGTCCCCGCCATCCGCCAGGCGCGCGAGCTGATCGAAAGCGGCGCGTTGGGCCGCATCTACCACTACCGTGCGGTCTACCTGCAAGAGTGGGTGATGCCGCACTACGGCACGCCGATGGTCTGGCGTCTGAACAAGGCGGAAGCCGGGGCGGGCGCGATGGGCGACCTGGGCACGCACATCATCGACCTGGGGCGCTTCCTGGTAGGCGAAATCGAGAGCGTCGGCGCGATGACCCGCACGTTCATCCCGAAGCGCCCGCTGCCCGACGGTTCGATGGCAAAGGTAGACATCGACGACGCCTTCGTGGCAACGGTCGCCTTCGAGGGCGGCGCGATCGGCACGTTGGAAGCTACCCGCTTCGCCGCCGGGCGCAAGAACCACGAGGTTCTCGAGATCAACGGCGAGAAGGGCAGCATCGTCTTCGACCTGGAACGCCTGAACGAGCTGGAGGTCTACTGGGTGGGCGAAAGCCGTAAGGAAACACAGGGCTTCAGCCGCGTGTTGGTCAGCGAGCCGTATCATCCCTGGTGGAGCAACTGGTGGCCGCAGGGTCACATGATCGGCTGGGAGCACAGCTTCATTCACGAGTTGACGCACTTCCTCGATTGTATCGTCAACGACCAGGACGTCGCCCCTTATGGGGCCACCTTCGAGGACGGCTATCGCGCCGACTGCGTGTGCGCCGCGATTACCGAATCGGCGGCGACCAGGCGACAAGTGGATGTAGTTTATTGATGCGGATAGCTAGTACAGTCTATGCCACGATCCACCAAAGGAGGTGATGCCCAAAAAATCAGCGAACTGATTTAGTACACACTATCAAATCGTTTCAAATATTTCACACCGATATGAGGAGGGAAACTCATGAGTAAGCTAATACGTTTATGGATTTCGGTGATGGTGCTATTAAGTATTGCCATCACACCAGCGGTCGCGGCGCAAGTCTCCGCACCAACCGCACCACAGCAAGAGTTCTCGGTAACCATCCTGCATACTAACGACTTCCACGCGCGGGTGGACGAGTACAACCGCAGCGGTGCGCGCTGTTTACCGGCAGATCAAACCGCAGGTATGTGCATCGCCGGTGTTGCTCGCCTGGCGACCGTCATCGAGGAAATCCGCGCAGAAAAGGATAACGTCCTGCTGCTGGATGCTGGCGACCAATTCCAGGGCACCCTGTTCTTCACCGTCTTCGGCGCCGATGTCCTCACCGACACAATGACGGCCCTGGGGTACGACGCGATGGCGATCGGCAATCACGAATTCGACCGCGGGCCGGGAGAACTGGCGCGCTTTATCGATGGCGTAGAATTCCCGGTGCTAGGGACCAACATTGAGGTCGACGTAGGATCGGTGCTGGACGGCAAGATTCTGCCCACCGCCATCATCACGCGCAGTGGGGAGCCAATCGGCCTCATCGGTTTGGTCACGCCAGATACAGAGAACATCTCCAGCCCCGGCCCCAACGTCAGCTTCACGGCGCCCATCACTGCCGCGCAGGCTGCGGTGAACGCATTGACCGCGCAAGGCGTGAATAAGATCATCGCGCTCACGCATATGGGCTACGAGTACGATCTGGAGCTGGCAGAGGCGGTGAGCGGAATCGACATCATCATCGGCGGGCACAGCCACAGCTTCCTTTACACCCCCACCCTGCCGATTACCTTCACCCCGCCACTCTTCCCACAATTCAGTCCGCTGGTGCCAGCAGGGCCTTACCCAACCGTCGTCCAAAGCCCGGCGGCGGAGCCGGTGCTGGTGGTAACGGCTTACCAATGGGGCACATTCCTGGGGCATCTCGATGTCACCTTCGATGACACCGGGATTGTGACGCAATACGACGGCAATCCCATCTTCCTGGGCAGCGATGTTGATAAGGACGAGGACCTGGAAGATATCCTCGACAAATACCGCCCCGGCGTAGCCACACTAATCGCCACGCCGGTAGGCACAACGACCGTAGACCTGCCTATTCTAGTGGCCGGTGCGCAGATCTGCCGCCTGGGCGAGTGCCTTATGGGCAACCTGGTCGCCGACGCAATGCTGTGGAAGGCCAATCAGGTTGAACCCGGCGCGAATTACCAGATCGCCTTCCAGAACGGCGGCGGTTTGCGCGCACCGATTATGGCCGGGACAGTGACGATGGGCGACGTCCTGGAAACGCTACCTTTCGGCAATGCCATCGCCACCTTCGAACTGACCGGCACGCACGTTATTGCAGCGCTGGAGAATGGCGCGCGCCGCTATCCGGCCGCCAACGGTGGGTTTGCGCAGGTGGCCGGCTTACGCTACCAAATCAACGCCAGCAAACCGGCTAACGCCCGCGTCGAGAACGTCGAAGTGTGGAACGGCACCGCTTACGAGCCCCTTGATCCAAATGCTGTGTACAAAGTCGTGACCAACGACTTCATGCGCAAGGGCGGTGACAACTACTCTATGTTCCGCGATTTCGCCATCAATCCTTACGACTTTGGACCGTTGCTGGATGAAGCCTTGGCTGAATACTTCGAGGAATACTCGCCCGTTACGCCCGAAATCGAAGGCCGGATTGAGGTCCTAACGCCAGACCTCTCCACCTCCAAGAAAGAAGTGGCCGATGCTGACGGAGACGGCGAAGCTTCAGCAGGCGAAATCTTGACCTACACCATCACCATCCAGAATACCGGTACGGACAATGCTGCGCTCTGGCTCACCGATACGCTGCCGTCCGGCGTTACCTACGTCACAGGCACTTTGAATTACAACGGCTTCCCGGACTCAGCAACGATCACCATTACCAACGGTGTATTGGTTGCCAAGACTGCCGATTTCCCCCTGCGGCCTGATGGCGGGTCGTTCACGATCAATATGCCCGGCATGATTTGGTTCAACGTGCAAGTGAACACGCCACTGCCGTCTGGCACTGCGATCGTCAACCAGATCCAGTTGAAGGATCAAGTCAGAACATACAACATCGCGCCGGCAACTATCCCACTCGCGCGAATGAGAATCTACCTACCGCTAGTCATGCGCGCTTACACAGCGCCCTAACATCGCGGCAGCGTAAGACAATTTCATAACCAAAAAGCTGGTAGAGTGTTAAACCGCTCTACCAGCTTTCTTTTACGAAAATAGCAAAGTCACTTCCTCAACATAGACGGGCGTCTTCCTCAAAATGACACAGCACCGCATCATGAGCTGCAATTTTCAGCTCCTCCCATGTATCAGCTTCGGTATAAATTGAATGTCCAAGCGCCTGCGCCGTATAACCGCCTTCTGGATCTTCCTCGACCAAAAAAATGATCTCGTTCATTTACACACTCCTTATCGCGTCTTTCATATCTATTGTAGCACAAGATTCACGATTTGGTCAGACAGAAAAAAACGGGAGACAAGAGCCGCGCCCTCATCCCCCGTCTACCGTCTACCCGCGCCCCCGCGCCAACCTATGCCCCACGAGATAGCTGTAGCTCTTCGCCACAGCTTCCATCATGTCGGTCGCGCAGCGGTCGAGTTCGACGATGAGCCATTCGGTGTGCGGATTCCCGGCTTCGACGATGGCGGGGAAATCCATAATCCCGTCGCCCACGGCGGTCATCGGCTCACTCTTGACGCACGGGCCGTCCTTGATGTGCAGGAACGGCGCACGCACGCCCATCTCCCGCGCCACCTGCGCCGGGTCGACGCCGGCGGTCTTGATCCAGTAGGTGTCCAGCTCGAAGAAGATCGCCGGATCAAGCAGTTCCAACATTACCTGGTAGACATAGCGGCCCTCAACCTGAAGGTACTCCCACCAATGGTTGTGGATGCCGAAGGCCATGCCGTTCTCCTGCGCCACCAGGTTGGCTTCGTTGAACAGGTCGCAGGTGGCTTTGATCTTGTCCAGCGTCTCGAAGTCCGCCGGACCCTTGCCGGTGATGATGCGCGGGCAGTCAATGGCGCGCATCGCGTCCAAGACTTCGTTCTTCGTGTCGCCCAGGGGCAGGCCGGTGTGCGCGCTGGGGACGACGAGGCCCAGCTCCTTGAAGAGTTTGCCCGCCGCTTCCGGCGTCGTGCCGGGGAAGCCCGCCGGCTCCATACCGATATAGCCCATCGCCGCGACCTTGCGGACGGCGGCCTCGAAGCTGTGCTCCTGCGCATATTCGCGCACTGAATAGAGTTGTAGACCGATTGGTGATACCATAGTTTCTCCTTGAGATGAGTGATTTGACCGTGCTGTCTATTCTACCCAAGAACATATACAACGCAACTAGGGCTATCGCATTTAGCAATTTCGTCTCGGCGCGCCGCTATTCTAGCGCAAAACTGTAGGTGTAAGGGCCGCTAAAGCGGCTTTTGAGGTGGGGGTTTTTGTGGCGG
>Ga0209498_1003060_pt1 | contig 10019 bp, 10 predicted proteins | sample WalLakDeSediment_FD_184131 | JGI IMG/M metagenome (GOLD analysis project Ga0209498, IMG submission 184131) | Lake sediment microbial communities from Walker lake, Nevada to study Microbial Dark Matter (Phase II) - Walker Lake 11/02/13 Deep... | ecosystem: Environmental > Aquatic > Freshwater >... | reverse complement strand
AAAGAAACCTGTTAATTAGTTTACTTTTATTTTTTAGTTCTTCCAGATAATAATGCTTCTGAATGAAGAAATTAAAAGAATCAATAACTGAATTAAATTTTATAATTTCTGTATAGGGCTGCTTATAAAATGCTTCAGGTAATAGGTCTAAACTAAAATCTTTTGCGTTGATTATAATGTCAGGATTATTTGTCAGAGCATCATTGATTACATCCTTTAAAAGTAAAATTGGATTTTTTCCATATTCATATCTTACTTTAAATTCAGTAAATATCTCTTTACCAAGGTAAGGATGGTTGTTTTTAAGAATATCAATAAAATCTTCGGACTCAGATTCATTAATAGAAGGGAAGTGCAGTTCAGGAGTAAATTCTAATTTCTCAACATCTTCAATAAAAATATCAGAATATTGCTCATCATATCTTTTAAATGTTTCATAGTCTTTATTATTACTCATAGAAACTACATTAGTGTATTTACCTCTGATTGCAAAGAATATTTTTGAGTTACTGAGAGTTATTCTAATTACACGGTCTGTTTTAGCAATTGACATTTCTACAAATTTTGCAGGCAGATGATCTGCAAAAAAACTCAACGTATTTTTTTTGGCTCGATGCAAGTTTTGCCGGAGGTTAATGTAAGGCAAACCCGGATTAGTGCTTATCTCTAAAAACAAATCAATATCACTTCTACGAAAGGAGAGTATAATTTTGTCTTTATCCTGTGAAAACGCTTCAATCAGATATGAGCCTTTGAGTTGTTCAGAGGCTTCGAAAATAAATCTGTTAAGAAAAAAATAATTTTTTATCATAGCTTTAAAATAGAAAACCCCCGCTATAAATAGTTAACGGGGGTAGAAAGATTTTAATTTATTAAGATTTGGCTGCCTGCTGCTCCTCAACAACTCTTCTTAGCCATTTAACCATCAGGAAGATAGCAATTGCGGCAATCATTGCTCCCGAAAAATTTGCCAGGAAGAAATAGACTTTATTATCAATGCTGTCCCACAATCCCGAAATAACACCTGATAATTTATTTCCTACTGAAGTCGATAAGAACCAGCCTCCCATCATTAACGATGTTATTCTAACAGGGCTTAATTTTGATACCAGTGATAACCCCATCGGACTGAGGAACAATTCACCAACGGTAATGACCATATATGAACCGAGCAGCCACATAGCTGAACTTTTAATCATTCCGTTATCTGAGTAAATAACAGCTCCAACCATAACTAACGTAGATAGGGCTGTTATGAATAGCCCCCAGCCAATTTTTGCCGGCGTTGACGGTTCTTTCTTTCGTCTTCTAAGCCAACCGAAAAATCCAACTACAATTGGTGTAAGTAAAACAACAAAGAATGGATTTATTGATTGAAATATTTCCGTTGAAAGAAGTTTCAAATCTTTACCTTCTTCAGGCCATTGATCTTTTGGCAAATTAAAGAAATACGGATGCGGTCCCATCTCCATTATTATCTTACCTTCATCGTCCAGAACTGCTCTTCCAAGTGAATCCAGTTTAGGTACTTCACGATTTTCTACATCTACCTTTTGAACTAATCCAAAGGTACCTGCAACTGTTTCAGCTGCTACGGGAAGTTTTCTATCTGTGTAGCTTTCAGCCCAAATAGTAAGTGCGGAACCATTTTGGTGAAAGATTGCCCAAAAAATAATTACAACAAAAAATATCGATAATAATGCACCAATAGGAGCTTTGTCTTCCTTTGATGCTCTGAACCATAGTGAAAAATAAAAACTTAGTATAGGTATGCAAGCAAAAATAAAAGCATCAGTTGAATCAGAGCCAAAAAGATTATCAGGTATAAACCATCCAATTGTTCCGGTAATTGCCGCAGGTAATAGTATTACAGAAAATATCCTTGGCAGCGACATATCTTCTTTTTGAGTTGGTTTACGAATATCAGCTTCTTTAACATGCTTTTGACCTGCCATAAACCATATTAAACCAATAAACATTCCGATTCCTGCAGCGGCAAATGCATATCCCCATCCGTAATAATTTCTTAAGTATGCTGCAATAAAATTGCAAACAAATGCACCAATGTTTATACCCATATAAAAAATGTTGTAGCCGGAATCCTTAAGATCTTTGTACTTAGGATCATTATAAAGATTTCCGAGTAATGTAGAAATGTTTGGTTTGAAAAACCCATTACCTACAATTATAAAAAGCAGAGAAATATAGAAGGCAGTATAACCCGGTATTGCAAGACCAATATAACCAAGGGCAAATAAAGTACCGCCCAAAATAATTGAACGGCGATAGCCCAAAACCCTATCAGCAAGTAAACCACCTAGAAACGGAGTGAGATATACGAGTGCTATATAAGTTCCGTAAATATCAGCTGCTTCAGCCCTGGTTAGACCTAAACCTCCGGTTTGAGTATCAATCATATAAAGAAAGAAAATACCAAGCATCAGGTAAAACCCGAATCTTTCCCACATTTCTGTAAAGAAGAGAACAGGCAATCCTTTTGGATGTTTCTTAAACATAAAATAACCTCATTGTGTTAATGTTAGTAGATGGGTATATAATGTTGGATAGTGATATTTCATTTGGATAAGATTTTAATATTTATCATTATATCACAAATTAGGTTCCTAAGATGGGGTCAAATATATGCTATAATTATTTTTGTTCATAGCTCTTGTTTAAGATTATTATTCGAAATACTTATTTTTATTTATCTTTAAATACTAATTTTACAATACTGATTTGAATATATCTTTAGTATTAAGTGAAAATGATTACTCAATATGAATAAGCTGTTACAAATACCATTCGTCAAAAAGACCCTCATTGGACTGGGAATATTTGCTTTGATAATTCTGCTGCTCGATTTAATTATTATACCCTGGTATGTTAGTTCTAAAGAAGTAGTTGTACCCAATGTTATTGGAAAGCACGAAAACGAAGCAGTTCAGTTACTTAAAAAGGAAGGATTCGATCCTGCTATTTCGGATACTTCTTTTGTTGAGAACATATCTAAAGATCACGTATTTCTTCAAAAACCTGAACCCGGAAAAATTGTAAAAGAGGGAAGAACTGTATATCTATTTGTGAGTGGCGGAGAACAGATTGTTAATGTTCCTGTATTGAAAGGAAAATCTTTAATTGATTCAAAGTTTGCACTTGAAAGAGTAGGATTGAAATTAGGATATGTTAATGAAGTTGCATCTAATTATCCGCGAGATATGATTTTTGATCAACAGTATGTTGAAGGAACTCCCCTTAAAAAAGGGAAGACTGTTAGCGTTACACTCAGTACTGGCTCTGCTTCCGGTGATATAATTGTTCCTGACCTGATAGGAAAATCACTAACTCAGGCAAGGATCATTTTAAATGATAGCTCATTAACCGTAGGAAAAATAAATTACCAAATCTCCAGTACATTATTACCAAATACTATTTTAGATCAATATCCCGCTCCCGGAAATAAATTAAATGCCGGTGAAAAAGTTGATCTGTTCATAACGAAAACCGGACAGCTCCCTGAAGGTTTTGAATAAAATTCGGAATGATTATATGAGATTTTTAGCACCCTCTGTATTATCTTGTAATTTTGCTAATCTTTCACAGCAAATACGTTTGGCTGAAATGGGCGGAGCAGACTGGATCCATTGCGACATTATGGATGGACACTTTGTTCCGAATATTACATTTGGACCGGTAATAGTTGAAGCTGTAAAAAAATCAACCAATCTTCCTGTTGATGTTCATTTGATGATTGAGAAACCCGATAATTTTATTGAAGATTTCATTAAAGCTGGTGCTGATTATGTTTCTGTTCACATTGAGGAAGTAGTTCACCTGAACCGAACAATTAATAGAATTAAAGAGTTGGGAGCCAAAGCAGGTGTTGTAATCAATCCCGCAACACCGGTCAATTCATTATTAGACATAGCTGAATTTGTTGATCTTGTTCTGATAATGACTGTAAACCCCGGTTTCGGCGGTCAGAGTTTCATTCCAAATTCAATTCGAAAGATTAAGGAAACCGTAGATTTAAGAAATAGATTGAATGCAAAATTCTTAATAGAAGTTGATGGCGGTGTTAGTAATAAAACTATCACCAAAATAAAAGGTGCTGGCTGCGATGTTTTTGTTGCGGGTTCGGCAATATTTCATTCTGATAATATTTCAGCTTCCACTGCTGAATTAAAAAACCTTATAAAATAATTTCTATAATTTAAGAACTTAATAAAGCGACTTTGAGTCGCTTTTTTTGTTATATTTTGACTAATTATTTTAATTGTTCGGGCAACTTAAAGTGGTAATACAAATCATAAATCTTTCGCCTTTAGATGTATTCAAAAAATACAGCAGCGAGTATAAAATATTCCGTGATGTGTATTCTTTGGGGTTTTTCGGGTTGGAGATAAGAGCTATTACCTTTGCACTCGCAAGTCTGGTTCAAAAAATTGTTCTCAGTGAAAAAGAAATCTGTTATAAAAGAAACAAGAATAATCAGATTGATTTATTAATTACCGGTACTTTAAGTTCATTTAAGGAAATTTCCAGAAAAATTGTTTCATACGGTGATGAAGATCTTGGTTACAGAATTGTTAATGTAATTAAAAATTTTGAAGAGTACGGATCACAAAGTTACCAGATCGGAAATAAGCAATTATCGTTTTCAACTCCGCTTATTATGGGAATATTGAACGTTACTCCTGATTCATTTTCAGATGGCGGAAAATACCTGGATAAGGATTTTGCAGTAGCACACGCCATTAAGATGTGTGAAGATGGTGCTGATATAATTGATATTGGTGGAGAATCAACAAGACCGGGCTCCGATCCTGTTTCAGCTGAAGATGAAATTGAACGGACTATTCCGCTAATTAAGAGAATTAAAAAAGAAAATCCCGATGTTCTTATATCTATCGATACAACAAAGTCTGAGGTAGCAAATAAAGCTTTAGAATCAGGTGCATCTTTTGTTAATGATATCAGCGCTTTAACATTCGATAAGAATATGTTATCAATTGTTAAAAAGTATGATGCCGGATTGATTCTGATGCACATTAAGGGAATACCTAAAAATATGCAGGATCACCCTGATTACGATGATTTGATTGGCGAGATTTATGATTTTTTATACAAGCAATCATTAACCGCAGCTAAAAAAGGTTTAAATAAAATTATTGTTGACCCTGGTATAGGTTTCGGCAAAACTGTTGAACATAATTTTGAAATACTAAAAAGACTTGGTGATTTTAAATCATTAGGTTACCCTATAATGATAGGAATATCTAGGAAATCTTTTATAGGAAAAATATTAGATTTAAAAATTGATGAAAGAGATATTCCAACTGCAGTGTTGGAATCTTTAGCTGTTCATAATTCGGCACGAATAATAAGAACTCACAATATAAAACTTGCAGTTCAATCAGTAAAATTATTAAAGCATTTTATTTAAGGATTCATCTTGTTTGAGTTATTCAAAATAGGGTTTTTAACTGTATCATTTACTGATTTGATAGATATAGCTATTGTTTCATTCATAGTGTACAAACTATATATGCTCCTGAGAGGAACAATTGCAGCTCAGATATTTATCGGTTTAATGATAATACTTTTAATATCCTTTTTATCGCAAGCAGCTAACTTAAGAGCAGTAAGCTGGCTATTAAAGCTATTAACAGATATATGGGTTATAGCCTTTCTGATTCTTTTTCAGCCGGAAATAAGAAGACTTCTTGTAATACTGGCACGTAATCCATTCCTAAGAGTATTCATAAAATCGGATGCTCCCACTGCCACAGATATTGTTGCAGATTCTGCTTTTGAACTGGCACAGCAGCAGCACGGAGCATTAATTGTTTTAATAACTTCTACTGGTATAAGGGGCTATGCTGAAACAGGTGAACAACTTAACGCAAGACTAAACCAGGCTTTGTTAATGTCAATTTTTTATCCACGATCACCACTTCACGATGGTGCAGTTATTATAAAAAATAATATTATTGAAGCCGCCAGATGCACGCTTCCATTATCGGCAACTACTCAGGTAAATGGTGAATCATTAGGTATGAGACATAGGGCAGGGTTAGGTATTACGGAAATGGCTGACGTACTAAGTATTATTGTTTCAGAGGAAACAGGGCAGATATCTGTTGCAGAAAATGGTAAGTTAATAACTGGTTTATCGAAAGATGCCTTAAAGAAACGGCTCTCAAATGCAGTTAAACAGCCAGTTGTAAAAGGATGGAAAGGGTTATTCGATCAGTATAGAAAATCCAAATAAGGTTTGTGCTGTTATTCCATTTTTTAATGAAAAAAACACACTAAGAAAAGTTGTTGAAAAAACACTGGTTTTTGTAAATGAAGTAATTGCGGTAAATGATGGTTCAACGGATGATTCTGCTTTAGAGTTGAATGGTTTGGATAATGTATTCGTATTAGATCTTAAGTTTAATAAGGGTAAGGGATTTGCTCTCAGAGCTGGTTTTGATGAATGCCTTAGAAGAAAGTGTTCAATAATTGTAACACTTGATGCAGATTTGCAGCACGATCCGGAATTTATTCCATTACTCTTGAAAAAAACAGAAACTTTTGATATTGTTATAGGAAACAGGCTAAATGATGTTAAACTAATGCCTTACCACAGACGCTTAAGCAATAGAATAACATCTTTTATGCTGTCAAGAAAAACAGGTATCAAGATATACGATAGTCAAAGCGGATTCAGAGCATATACAGCTGACGTACTAAAAAATGTTAATACAGTTATGAATGGTTTTGAAGCTGAGAGTGAAATTTTGGTAAAAGCAATTAGAGATAATTTTACTGTCGGCTTCGCAGATATTCCTACAATATATGGTAATGAAAAAAGTAAAATGAGAACCTATCCGGCAATTAAGGGCTTCATTAAAGTTATGATGAGTTAATAATGCCTAAGAAACGTAAATGGGAAATTGAAGAATTAAAAAAAACCAAAGCTGTTACTTCAACGTCTGCAATAGTTTTGAATGATAGAATTGACAATTTTCTTGAAACTGTAATCAGGTATTTTGAAAATAATACTGTTGAAAATCTTCACGATGTACGTATTTCAATCCGCAGGGTAAGATATTCCATGGAATTGTTTATTGCTTGTTTTGAAAAAAAACTTTTTCTAAGGTTTTACAGCAAAGTTGAAAAATTACAGGATCTATCCGGATCAGTTCGTGATCTGGATGTTCTTTTAGAAAATGTAAAATCATTAGCTGAAAAAGAAAAAATTAAAGTCAGTAAAAATCTTAAACAACGCGTATTGAAAGAAAAAGGTGAGCTTGAAGAAACATTTAAAATTGAACTTATGAAATTTTTACATAGTAAAATATTTAAAGATTTTACTAAAGAAATCCACTAAACAGAGGAGAGCTAATTATGAAACTACAATATTTTTCGCACTCAGCCTTTAAAATAACAACCGATAAAGGAATCAGGATACTGATTGATCCTTTCATTACAGGCAACCCGACATCTCCCGTAAAAGCCGATGATATTGATGCTGAGTATATAATTCTTACTCACGGCCACGGTGATCATGTTGGTGATGCTTTAGATATAGCAAAAAGATGCAACTCAACATTTATTTGTGTAAATGAACTTGCCGAATGGGTTAAAGCGAAAGGGCATAAAGCGCATAATATGCATATCGGCGGAAGTTATAACTTTGAATTCGGCAAAGTAAAATTTACAATTGCACATCATGGTTCATTAACTCCCGATAATCAATATGCCGGCGAACCTGCTGGAGTCATGATCACTATAGATGGCAAATGTGTTTATCATACCGGGGACACAGGATTATTTTATGATATGAAACTTATCGGTGAACTGCATCCTATTGACTATATGCTTTTACCAATTGGAGACAATTTTACAATGGGCATTGATGATGCAGTAAAAGCTGCCGATTTTGTATCTCCGAAAATTTCAGCCATTCCGATGCACTATAATACTTTTCCTGTAATTCAGGCAGATCCGCAAGAATTTAAAAGAAAAGTTGAAGCTAAAGGAATTGGCTGTAAAGTGCTGTCATTTGGTGAGGAAATGGCCCTGTAATCAATTGTTTTTATAGTTGTAATAAAAACTTATTTTTGGCAATCATTTTTAAATAGTATCATTTAATGGCAAAAGTAATTTCCATCGCAAATCAAAAGGGAGGAGTTGGTAAAACCACAACGGCAATAAACCTCTCCTCTCTGTTAGCTGCTGCAGAGAAAAAAACTCTCTTAATAGATATTGATCCGCAGTCTAATTCATCCTCAGGGCTTAGTGCTGCTAATCAATCCCAGTCTGTTTATGATGTTCTTGTTGGAGGTGAAGAGATCAAAAATGTAATTATAAATTCTTTTATGCCATTTTTGGATATACTTCCCGCAAATATCGATCTTGTAGGCGCTGAAATTGAAATGGTGGATATGGAAGGCAGGGAAGCCATCCTACGCAATGCACTGATATCAATTAAAGATGATTTTGAGTACATTGTTATAGATTGTCCTCCTTCGTTAGGATTATTAACATTAAACGCTCTAGCAGCATCAAACTCTGTTCTGATTCCTGTGCAATGTGAATATTTCGCGCTTGAAGGCCTAGGGCAACTACTCAATACAATAAATATTGTTAAAAAACATTTTAATCCTCAGTTATCTATTGAGGGAGTGTTACTAACAATGTTTGACACCAGATTAAGATTGTCTCATCAGGTTGCCGAAGAAGTTAGAAAATATTTTGGTGAAAAAGTTTTTAACACTGTTATTCATAGAAACGTGAGAATATCTGAATCGCCCAGTTATGGCAAACCCATTATCCTTTATGATGCTATCTCATCAGGTGCTAAGAATTATATGTCGTTTGCATCAGAATTCCTTGAACGAAATTCAGTAAATTTTAAGAATGAAAGTTATGAGTAAGATTAAACCTGGTTTAGGAAGAGGTCTTGACGCACTGATAAACCCAAGCGCTTTGGTGAATCAGGATCAACCGCCGGATTATTCTAAAATTAAAGACGATGACGGTAAACTTGTAGATATACTGGCAAGAATTTCTGTCGATTTTATCTCTCCCAATCCTTATCAGCCTAGAATGAATTTTGATCCTCAGGCACTTGAGGAGTTAAAAAAATCTATTATATCAAATGGTTTAATTCAACCTATAACCGTAAGAAGAATTCAGGGAAATCGTTACCAGCTAATTTCTGGTGAAAGAAGACTGCGCGCTTATAAAGACATAGGTTACAAAGAAATTCCTGCTTATATAATCACTGTAGAATCTGATGAGATACTTTTAGCACTCGCGCTGATTGAGAATATTCAGAGAGAGAGACTTAATCCCATTGAGATTGGGAAAGCTTACAAAAGATTAATGGAAGAATGCCACCTTACTCAGGAAGAAATCGCCGATAAAGTTGGTAAGGATAGAACTACAATTGCAAATTCTATAAGACTGCTTAAACTACCGGATAGAATTCAACAGGCATTGGTAAATGAAGAGATAACCTCAGGACACGCACGGTCTTTAATTAACATTCCAAGTGAAACAACTCAATTAGAGGTTTTGGATAAAATAATTAAAAATAATTTATCCGTCAGAAAAGTGGAAAGCCTTGTAAAAAATCTATCAAAAGATGGACAAACTAATAAAAGAACTTTTACACTACCCGGTTCAAATCGTATTTTAGCAGCGAATGTTAAAGATATTGAAGATAAATTAAGAAAGATATTCGGTACAAAAGTTTCTTGCAGTCATAAGAAAGATGGTACCGGAGAAATTATAATTGAGTTCTATTCCAACGATGAACTTGAAAGATTATTCGAATTATTTGAAATCATTGATAAAAATTATAATTAGTGCAATACTGATAAGTATTATACTGCCACTCAATCTTTACCCTCAGGATAAAGACACTATAAGCACACCAGAAAAAACTGATACAGTTTTTATTATGCAGAAATCTCCCTGGGGTGCTGTACTTAGAAGTGCAGTTGTTCCCGGCTGGGGAC
>Ga0209498_1003058_pt1 | contig 10029 bp, 9 predicted proteins | sample WalLakDeSediment_FD_184131 | JGI IMG/M metagenome (GOLD analysis project Ga0209498, IMG submission 184131) | Lake sediment microbial communities from Walker lake, Nevada to study Microbial Dark Matter (Phase II) - Walker Lake 11/02/13 Deep... | ecosystem: Environmental > Aquatic > Freshwater >... | reverse complement strand
GAGCGACCGCTTACTTCCCAGTTGCAGCGAGTGGACGGGCGCTGTTGCCCGTCTGAGAGGTGGCCTGGTGCGGCTTGGTCTCGATGCCGGCCCGCGTGCCTCTTGCGCTCTGGCGGGTCGTCGCTCTGGCCAGAGTCCGTTGTCAGTAGGTCAGCATCGGTTCCAGCTTGGCGGCCTGCTCAACCCATTTTTTGACCTGCGCCTCCGACGGCGGCGAGCGGACCAGTTTCTTTTCTGCATTGATCTCAAGCATGCGCTTGGTGAGATTCTCGGGGTTGCGCCGGCGCAGTTGCTTGACCGTGTTGCAGTTTGCGGCTTCCAGCAGTTCCGAGTATTCCTCGCCGACACCAGAGATGCGCATCAGGTCCGCCATGTTGACCCACTTGAGCAGGCGCACGGAGCTGACTCCGCATTTTTCAGCCACCACTTTTCTGCCTCTGGCCGAAGCCGCCTGGGCCAGCAGATGCCCCGTTGTTTTGATGCCTGCCTGGGCCAGCTTTTCCGCCCGCGCCTTGCCGATACCCTCGATGTCTTCAATCTTGTAGTTCATTTTTACATCCCCCTTTCCTGCACCCAGCGTGCACGGCAGAGAATGTAACCGAGACCAGCATTTTGCAACCCCTTCCGAACGGCGCTGCCACCGTATCCGGTGCGCAGATGGAACCGGCGCTCGGTTCGGACATTCTTGGCCAGCTGGCCGGGCAGGCCAACATGCCCAGCGTGGATGCATCCAACGTATTGGCGCAGGCGCTGCCGGCCGTCAGCAGTTGCCGTTGCTGGACACGTTGCGGCCGTTTCTCCAGAATTCGCACGCTCAAGTCCACGCATACGCGTTGGCCTTCACCGGTCGGAGTGCAAGAAGGCAGCTTGGGCACCAGCGGAGAACCTGAGTTGAAAGAACCCGACAATCCACCAGACGACGCGATGCGCCTCCAGACACTGCGGTCACTGAACGTTCTCGATGCCCGCACCGAGTAGCGAGTTTACCGTGCGACCCGCGTTGCCAAGAGGCTCTTCGATGTACGCAACGAAAAGAGCAAAAAATTGAGGGCCATGAAACTTCCGGATCGCTGGGGACCACGAGGTCATGGATAACATTTTCGTCGGGCGCCAGCCGATCTTCGACAGGGACTCGAAGCTGTACGCGTACGAGCTTCTGTTCCGGCATGGCTCACAAAACTCGGCCGGCGTGTTGGATGGCGATCAGGCCACTTCGCAGGTCATCATCAACGCCTTTCTGGAAATCGGTCTGGATCGTATTGTTGGCCAGCACCGGGCCTTCATCAACTTCACGCGGCGCTTTTTCACCGACCGGGAATCGCTTCCGCTGCCCGCTGAACGCGTGGTGCTGGAGGTTCTCGAGGATCTGCTCCCGGATTCGGAAGTCCTTGCCGGACTGAGCGAGTATGTTCGGGATGGCTACCTGGTGGCACTGGACGATTTCGTGTTCGACGAGTCGCTGCGGCCGCTGATCGAACTGGCGCATATCATCAAGATCGACCTCATGGCCCTGTCACGGGGGGAACTCGAGGAGCACGTACGGCTGTTGCGAGCCTACGATGTCAAGCTGCTGGCAGAAAAGGTCGAAACGGAAGAGGAATTCGAGTACTGCAAGCAACTGGGCTTCGATTACTTCCAGGGCTATTTCCTATCCCGCCCGAACATTGTTCAGGGCACCCAGCTGCCGCCCAATCGGCTCGGGTTGCTACAGCTGCTCGCAAAGCTGCAGGACCCCGCAGCGGAAGTGTCGGACCTTGAAGAGGTCATTGGTCACGATGTTGCGCTCAGCTACAAGCTGCTGCGATACCTGAATTCTGCGTTTTTTGCTCTTCCGCGAAAGGTCGAATCGCTGCGCGCGGCGGTGATCTACCTCGGTACTCAGACCATCCAGCGTTGGGCGTCCTTGTTGCTGCTGGCGAGGCTCGATGAGCGGCCTTCCGAATTGATGTCCCAGAGCCTGCAACGCGCCAAGATGTGCGAGATGCTGGCCAAGCTTGCAAGCCGTCCCCATGCTGACAGGTATTTCACGGTTGGCCTGTTTTCGCTGCTCGACGCCGTGATGAGGGTGCCGATTCAGAAGGTCGTTGAGGCGCTGCCTCTCACGAGCGAGGTGCGCGATGCGTTGTTGCGATTCGAGGGCCCGTATGGTGAGGTATTGGCAAGCGTGATCGCCTACGAGCAGGGATTTTTTCAAGAGGCACAATTTTCGGATCTTGCACCGGCGCAGATGACCGAGGCCTACCTTGAGGCGGTATCGTGGGCGAACGAGGCAATAACGCTGTTGCGATCGTCGCGTTGAGTGTCCGGGGATGGTGCATGGGGCGGGTGAGTTTCGTCCGATTTCGTGCAGCAGGGCGATGGTCGAGACCTCGGCCGGGTGGCGGAGGCCCGTTGCCTGAGCTGCGACAAACGCGGCTGTTAGGTTTTGACGGCGCGCTGATGGGTCTTCCGAAACTTGGGTGTCTCCGGCAGGCTCTTCCGAGTGCTTTCGGATAGCACCCGTTGGTGCGCGCCGTCAAACCCCAGCGGCGTGGTCGCGTGGTTGAAATGCATGTCCCCCGGTTACGGTGTTGGGGCGCCCGTGGTCTGGTGAAGGAACGACACCACGCCGGAATCGAGGCGCAGTGCCGACGCGAGTTTGCGCAGATACTCGCGTTCGGCCTCGGAGTCGATATCGATCGCGAGGAGGGAGGCTGCATAGACTTCGGCTGCCTGCGCGGGGTTACGTATGTCTTTCGCGAGGTCCGAGGGATCCAGAGGCTTGCGGATCTCGTCGAGCACGAACCGGCGCTCAGCTTCGGTGATTTCGTTGGCCTGCAGATGCTGGAGGATGCGATCCATCTCGGCCTGGTCGATCTGGCCGTCAGCCTTGGCTGCCGCAACCATCGCCCGCAGGGCGAGCCGTTCACTCTCTTCGGAGGCCACGGCCGCGACGTCCGCCTTCAGGGGTGCGGCGCCTGCGGCGAGTTTGGCCCCGGGCACAGCCTGGCCGCCCGTGCGCGCGTTCTGCACCGCGGCCAGCGCCAGGGTTCCCAGGATCGCCATGGCGCCACCCCCTGCGGCACCACGCACCGCGCCACCCCCGCCTCCCAGCAGCGCACCGGCGATCGCGCCGAGGCCGCCGAGCTGTGCGCCGGACATGCCGCCGGCCTGGGGCTGTCCCAGAAAGGCCTTGGCCGCCTCCGCCAGACCACCCAGCGGATTCCCCTGTGCATTTCGGCCCGCACCGATGCCAGCCGGTTGAGCCGTTGTGCCGGGTCGGGTGCCGGGCGCGCCGCCCCCCAACATCGACTGGAGTGATCCAAGGATCTCCTCGACCCCCTGGCCGCCATGAGAGAGGTTCCTGGCGCTGTTCCCGATGCGCGCCTTGGTCTGACTTTGTCCCGAGATACCCTGCTCGAGCAATTGACCGAGGATCTTTCCGAAACTCATGATGAATTCCCCCTGTGGACGCGACGGACCGCCGCTATGCATATCATAGCCCCCGGCAGAGGGATAGGAACGCCGCCTGGGGGAGGCTGCGGACTAGCGGATCCTGCGGCGTTGCGTTTCGGGGGACAGTACACCCATTTCTGTGTTTCTCTTACGGCAATTTCAGAGGTATCCCCGACGGTCGAGGCGAGGATTAGCGGATCTGGCGGCCGGTAACGAGCAGGTTGTGGCCACCGTTGCATGTCGGGGAGGCTGTAGGTTCTAATCGGGAGGCGCCTCCCGAACAACCCCCAAGGGCACAGCCAAATGAAAAATGTCAGCAAAGCTCTTCTTTTCGCGTTGGTGATGGGGGCCTCAACCACGGCCTCGACCTCGGATCCCATGGTTGTCCAGATCAATCGCCTGAGCATGGACGTGGCTGCCACGATCGCCACCGCGACGGTCGCCGCATGCCGCGAAAAGGGTATACCCATCGGTGTGACGGTGGTCGACCGCAGCGGAATCACCCAGGTCCAGATGCGCGACACCACTGCACCGCCGATCACCCTGAACATCAGCCAGAAAAAGGCCTTCACCGCCATCATGTTCAATGCCAAGGGGTCGGAACTCGCGGGGCGGGCCAGCAGCCCTCTGGCGACCCTGGGTGAGGGGCTGGCGTTCATGCCCGGTTCGGTGACGATCGAAGCCGGCGGCAGGCTCTACGGTGCGATTGGGGTCAGCGGCGCTCCCGATGGCATGGTCGACGAGGAATGTGCCCAGGCCGGCCTCGACGCGGTTCTGATGGACCTGGAGATGCTGTGATACGCCTTGGCGCGGGGGACGCAACGCAACGCCTAAAGTAGGGTGGACGGCGTCAGACCTTTGTCTCTTGCTCAACGTATTCGATGCAAGGCTCGATAAAGGATCAATGTCCCCCGGTACCCAGTTCCACACCCTTGTCGTGCCGCGCCAGCTTGTCGTGCAACTCGCGGCCGGCACCCAGCGGGGCCATCACCTCGACCTCCATGCCGTTGCGCCGGAACTTGCCGACGACCTTGTCGATCGCGGCTACCGCGGAGCTGTCCCAGAGCGCGAGTTCCCTGAGATCGATGACCACGTTGTGTACCGGCTCGCGGTAGTCGAAGCTGTCGATGAACTTGTCGACCGCGACGAAGAACAACTGTCCGCGCACGGTGTAGGTGCGGGTATGGCTACCTTCGGGAAGACTACTGTCGACGTGGATGGCGTTGGCGATTTTCCGGGCGAAGAAGACCGCGCTCAGCAGCACGCCGGCCAGCACACCCTTGGCGAGATCATGCGTGATGACTACGGTCCCGATTGTGACCAGCAGCACCGTGGCATCCGTGCGTGGGAGCCGGTGCAGAGTCTTTAGTGAGTTCCAGTCAAAAGTCGCGAAGGACACCATCAACATCACGGCAACGAGCGCCGCCATCGGGATCAGCGACACCAGATCGCCCAGCACCAAGATGAAGAACAGCAGGTAGAGGCCGGCGGCAAGTGTCGAAAGGCGCCCGAGCCCACCGGATTTGATGTTGATCACCGACTGCCCGATCATCGCGCAGCCCGCCATGCCGCCGAAGCATCCCGTCACGATGTTGGCGATGCCCTGGCCCTGGGCCTCGTGGTTCTTGCCGCTAGGCGTATCGGTCAGGTCGTCGAGGATCGACGCGGTCAGCAAGGACTCGAGCAGGCCGACAATAGCCAGCGCCAGAGCGGTCGGGAAGATGATCGACAGCGTCTCCAGGTTCAGCGGCACGTCCGGCAGCAGGAACACGGGCAGTCCGTCCGGCAGATCACCCATGTCGCCGACGGTTAGGGTCGGCAGTCCGGCGAAGAAGACGACCCCCGTCAGCAGGACGATCGCCACCAGCGGCGGCGGCAACAGCCGCGGGCAGAACGGCAGCATCGGCAAGCCGTAGATGATGATGAGACCCCCCGCCACCAGCAGCCACATCGTCACGTCGCCGTCGATCAGGTAGGGCAGCTGCGACAGGAAGATCAGGATCGCCAGCGCATTGACGAAGCCGACCAACACCGTGCGCGGGATGAACATCATGTACCGCGCCAGCTTGGCCCAGGCGAAGAACAGCTGGATGACACCGGTCAGGATCGTTGCGGCCAGCAGGTACTGCAGCCCGTGTTCGGCGACCAGCGTGACCATCAGCAGTGCCATCGCGCCGGTCGCTGCCGAGATCATGCCGGGCCGGCCGCCGGCGAAAGCGATGACCACGGCCATCGAGAACGAGGCGTACAGGCCGACCTTCGGGTCCAGGCCCGCGATGATCGAGAATGCGATCGCCTCGGGGATCAGCGCCAGTGCGACCACGATGCCGGCGATCAGGTCGCCGCGAATATTGAAAAACCAGATGCCGCGCTGGCGCTGCCAGAGCTTGGCGAGGGTGCTCTTCACTTCGAGGAATCCCGATCCGTAGGTGTGCTCGTTGCACGCGGTCCGGAGAGCGCGGCAACAAAGGACGCGACCCATGGTGGGTAGCCTGGGGTTGCAAGCGCGGGTCGGGCGTTTCATGCTGCACAGCCAGCGCCAAGTGCAAGGGTAGCACTCTCCGGCGTCGATCTGAATCGCCAGGGGTGCTGCGAAGTAGTCCGGGACAGCGAGTCCCTCGCAGTCTCTGCACCACGGACCACAGGGAACGAGCATGCTGCAACGAGTCATCATCGCGATCGATTTCTCCAAGCCGGCGGCCGAGGGACTGGCGGTGGCGCGCGAGCACTGTCCGGAAGCCTTGATGCGCCTGGTGACCGTGGTCAAGCCCTCGGAAGTAGCCGCGGGTGCCTCGGGCGCGTTCTCGGCCGGGGCGTCCCCGCTGCACTCGAAGGACATGCGGCAGGCGGCCGAGGAAAAGGGGCTCGAGCGGCTGCGGGCCTGGGCAATCGAAGGCGAGGAATGCGCGGTGGTGTTCGGCAGCGCCCCGGAAGAAATTGCACGGCATGCGCGCGAGTGGGGTGCGGACCTGATCGTGATCGGGACCCGCGGGCGCAGCCAGCTGGTGAGCATGCTCTCGGGTTCCGCGACCGAGTGGTTGATCCGGCACGCGCACGTCCCGGTGATGGTGGTACACGACGTCGAACTGAGCCCGTCGATGCGGGAAAAGATGCCGCCCGGTGTGTAGAGAGCCGTGGTGATTTCGGCACTGCTGCAGTCTTTGGCTTTCCCACGAACCACTTCTCGCGATGGCTGACGCGAACGCGGGTGGCGAGATCGGGCGTTTCCGCGAGCGACTGCTCAAGCTGCGCGCCGAGATTCTCGACCTGAAGGGCGCACGTGACGACTCCGCGGCGACGGTGCATCTGGATCAGTCGAGTGTCGGCCGGCTTTCGCGCATGGACGCCCTCCAGCAGCAGGCCATGGCCCAGAACGCACAACGCCGTGCAACGCAGTCACTCGGGCGCATCGAGGCCGCCCTGCGTCGGTGCGACGACGGCAGTTACGGGTTCTGCACCGACTGCGACGAGCCCATCGACCCCCGCCGCCTGAACCTTGACCCGACCGCCACCCGCTGCATCCGCTGCGCCGCGGCACACGACGGTTGACGCATTCCCTTTAGGAGCGAGCCTCGCTCGCGAATAACCCTGCCAGCGCCGCTGCGCCAGAGCGTGCACGCCCGTCAACCGGCCTTCAGGCCAATCCGGTCACGCGATGCTGATCAGATCCTGCACCGCAGTTGCCCAGGCAGGTCGCAGCGCACGCACGCTCCATGCTGATACATCCGGTGGTGGGGGAAGGGCGCCTTCCAGCCACTCGCGCAGGCGCTCCACCAATGCCACGCCATCGCGGGGCGGATACCGGTAGCGCGCCGGGTACTGCTCCGGGTAACTCAGGTCATCAGGTACCAGGGGCCGCGCACCGGCGCTGACCGCCTCGAGCATGGCCAACCCCTGAAACTCGTGCAGGGCCGTGCTGACGACAATGCCGGCACGCCCCAGGACCGCTTCGTATTCCTCACGAGACATTCTGCCGTCGGCAACGATGCGCGCACCGAGCCGCTCACGCAGGCGGGCCAGAGCTGCCGGCACCTTTCGCGGACGCGCACCGAGCAGGGCAAGCCGGAATTCGACATGGCGCGCATCGAGCTCCAACAGGGCATCGACGAAGCGTTCCGGAGCCTTGTCGTATTCCCAGCGGTGATTCCAGAGGATCAGTCGGCGATCGCGCGCCGGACCCGGCAGCACAGGGTGGATGGGGACTGGCAGCACCTCGGTGCGCGCGGCCAGACGTTCGATGATGCCGGCCGGAACGCGATCGGGCAGGCGCCTCAATAGACCATCGACACCCTCCAGAAACGAGTCCCGGTTGTAGGCGGAGTTGAACGCAAGCCGATCGGCGGCCAACGCCCCGTAGAGCTGCACCATCTGCGGGTCGACCGATGACGCTTGTTGTCCACCCACCGGGTAGGCGAACTGATTCTCGTGGAAGTAGTAGAGCGTGGGCGCCCGGGCGAGGTGAGGGTGCAGTCCGCGCAGGGTCGCGAGGTCCACCATCGAGGTGGCGATCACCGCGTCGGGCGTTTCCAGCGGAAGATCGTTCAGCCCGGAGATCGGGCTGCCGCGTATGCGCCAGCGGAAGTGCCGCCCGGGAAGTTCGCGGATCCGCCAATCGAAGTTGTCGAGACTTCTGGTCAGCCAGTCGGTCCAGGCGCCGTGACTGGCACTGCGGTACGCCGAACGCAGCAGGATCCTGGGACGTTGATGCACAGCCTGGCGGTTCGAGTCGGAGAGGTAGGTCTTCTGTTCCTGGATGTCGCGTGCATCGTGCTGCAGGCGCCGGGTGACCTCGGCCAGACGCGCTTTCTCTTCGCCCTGTGCCGGGTTCGGATGGTGCGTGGTTCCAGTCATGAGAAAATCGGTCGGGCGGTCGGGCGGGTCACCTTACCGACGCAGGCCCCACCCTGCCAATGCGGAGGCCACTACTCCGTATGCCGCTAGCAGCAGTGCCACCGCCTCCATCGACCATTGCAGGTCCAGCAGCAGGCCGACCGTGACCGGCGCGGCCGCCGTGGAAAAGATCATCGCGGCCTGCGCCACCGCACGGATCGCCCCGAGGTGTGTGGTGCCATAGAGCTCGGCCCAGATGACACCCATCAGCGTGTTGGCGACGCCCATGCCCAGGCCGGCCAGACCGAGATAGATCGGTGCGAGCCAGAGACCGTCGGCCTGGTTCAGTGCGAGCAGGGCCAGAAGGAGTGGCGTGAGGTGCCAGGGCAGCAGGCGGTGCGAACCGAAGCGATCCACCAACGGGCCGGCGAAGAACAGGGATACCAGATGGGCCGCCGCGAAGGCGATGAAGCTGGAGGCGAGCCAGGGCAGGCTCCAGCCCTTCGCCTCGGCCAGCGGTACCTGGTGGAAGAAGACCGCCGTCACGATCAGTGGTGCACCCATCAGCGCGGGCAGGATCAGGTAGAATCGCAGGTCGCGCAGCACCTGGCGCCTGGTCCAGTGAATGATGTGATCCCCTTCCTGGACATTGGCGGCCTTGTGCTCGGGTGACGGAGCGCGCAGCAGTGCCAGGACCAATAGGGTGAGAGCCAGGAGTACCAGCGCGATGAGCCCCCAGGTCGAGCGCCAGCCAATGGCCGCGGCGGCCGCAACCACCAGGATCGGAGCGGTCGCCTCCGCGACGGGTAGCCCCGCGACCACCACGCTGACGGCCTTGCCGCGATGCTGGCCGAAGGCCCGTGCGACCGCGGTCTGCGCGGTATGGGTCATCAACCCCTGCCCGAAAAAGCGCAGCAGGAAGAACCCGATCACCAACCCCAGCACCCCGGGAGCGAAGGCGAGTACCGCGCTGCCCACAGCGGCACCGGTCAACACGAAGGTCACCATTGCCCGCAACGAGAGATGATCCACCAAGCGCCCGGCACTGATCAGTAACACGGCGCTGGCCAGCGTGGCGGCGGAATACGCGAGCCCCAACTGCCCGTGCGACAGACCGAAGGCCTCCCGCCACTCGCCACCGAACAGGGACAGCACGAAGGTCTGGCCGACGGCGGAGAAGGCGACCAGGAGGAAACCGGCACCCAGAAAGCGCCAGTGCGGGAACAACGGATGCAAGGGGCGGCTCCTGCCAGAGGACGAAGGTACCCTCATCTTACGGATGTGATAACGGCCATGCTGCACGTCCCCGCAGGCTCCTTCGCGAAGAGGGGGCCGGAGGATGGCGATCCTGAGGTTCAGGTGCGTCTGCGGTATCAACGCGTGCCAAAGCGGTCACTTGAGGGGTACGGGATAATCCCTGTCCGGGCGAATCGATCTCCTCCCGTTCTTCATGGCGACTGAAGCGTTGGACTCACCCCCGAAACAAGTGCCGGGGAATCCACCACAGGTAGAAGACCATGGCGAACAGCTCGACCAGGGTCTGGAGAACGATGACCACGACCGTCGTCTCCCAGCTTGCCGGGAGGGACAGCGCGATGGGCAGCACCACGCAGGAGTTTCGGGTGCCAAGGTTGAACGCCAGCGTATGGCCGCTGGCGACGGGCAGGGCCAGGAGTCGCATCAGCACCCGCGCGATCAGGGCGGCCGCCAGCGCAAAACCGACGCATACCGGCAGTATCGCCAGCAGCATCGGCCCGGAATCCC
>Ga0209498_1003057_pt1 | contig 10029 bp, 7 predicted proteins | sample WalLakDeSediment_FD_184131 | JGI IMG/M metagenome (GOLD analysis project Ga0209498, IMG submission 184131) | Lake sediment microbial communities from Walker lake, Nevada to study Microbial Dark Matter (Phase II) - Walker Lake 11/02/13 Deep... | ecosystem: Environmental > Aquatic > Freshwater >... | reverse complement strand
AGCAACGGCACGTATCCGTCTTCCATGCTATTGATCATCTCTGGCAACTGGAGGAAGCCCTGAATGAGGCTGGACAGGCCGGAATTGCCATCCAAGCGGTCACCTGTCAGGAGGCATACCGTGAATTGATTGATGTGTTTGAGGAAGTAATCGTGCTGGTGGATAATGGGGATCTTGAATTAGCGGCTGAAAAGATGGGGACCAAATCAAGGCAAATTGCCGATATTCGCCGAAACCAACGACGGGAAGTATTGGAGAATACAGCCAGATTTAATATTCATGCCGATCTTGCCTTGCAAGAATTAGAAGCCATGCGTTGGATGGATCGTCTGGCGTACCATGTCTGGCGAACGATCAACCACCTACGCCCAGAAGGGGTCTCCGAGACAGAAGAGCGAGAACAAAAAGCAATAGAAGAAAGTGAGAAAGCTGAAGAGCTTAGCGAATTCGAACGATATGGTGGCGAAGAGCGGATGAAGGTCTTTTAACCATGATGTTCGGGGGTAATTTCCGGTTGAATGGGTGTTGAAAATGGTGGGATAATCTGAGGATAAAAAGAATAAGCAAGACAAGAGAGGGATAGGCGCTGAGGATTAGCCAGTAATTGACTATAAAAATGGTACCTCGTGGAAGGTAAAATTTCTTGATTGTTGATAATTATGGTATAATTCGGAACTCAAAATAAAAATAATAATTATTAAGATAATTTTGTCTTTGGTATAACTCAACAGCGTGGCGTTCAATCTATTGGCGCTACGCTGGTTAATTCCATCCCAAAGTCAGCTATAAGGATTTTTTCCAGATAGCTGGTCAGTCCCATTTTGATATTTTCAGTGTTACCAGGTCAGGAAGTCTACCAGGTGATCATTGAAAATAAGAAAGCTGGAGGTAAATACATGATACCAATGGTATTGGGAGGCATCGGCCTCTTCCTGCTTGGAATGATTTTAATGACCGATGGGCTCAAAGCCATTGCAGGACCTTCATTGAACAGGATTCTTGCCCGCTTTACCAATCGGCCAATCCTGGGAATCTTTTCAGGAGCGATGATAACGGCCTTGGTGCAATCGTCCAGCGTAACCACATTAATGACGATTGGTTTTGTCAGTGCAGGGTTGCTGACATTTTCTCAGACATTGGGGGTGATCATGGGTATTAACCTGGGGACCACCAGCACGGGTTGGATTGTTTCGCAAATTGGGCTAAAGGTGAATGTGTCTGCTATGGCATTTCCATTGGTGGCCTTGGGTACTGTGGCAAAGATGTTTGGGTATGGTAAGGTTGCCCATTCGGGTTCTGCCCTGGCAGGCTTTGGGCTGATCTTCCTGGGAATTTCTACAATGCAGACTGGCATGGCAGATCTTTCCCAACAGGTTGACCCCACCATTTTTCCCAGTGGGGGTTTCTGGGGTAACCTGCTACTGGTTGGTATTGGTGTGGTTATGACAGTTGTCATGCAGTCAAGCAGCGCAGCCATGGCTACCACATTGACGGCATTATTTTCACAGGCAATTGCACTGGATCAGGCCGCAGCGCTGGTGATTGGCCAAAATGTAGGTACAACCGTAAAGGCGGTGATCGCCGCGATTGGCACGACAATTGCAGCGAAACAGACTGCTGTTGCTCATATTATGTTCAACCTGGTAACCGCGATTGTAGCCCTGTTATTGTTGCCATTCCTTATCCAGCTCATGGAAACGTTACGTGACCAGTTCCTATGGGAGGAGGCCACAACTCTGGCTGCTTTCCATACAACATTCAATATCATAGGTGTGATGATCTTCTTTCCCTTGACTGGAGTCATATCGACTACAATTCAGAAAGTAATACCGGATCTTGGTCCACAGTTGACTCGCCACCTGGATTCAAGACTGGTGCGTATCTATTCGGCGGCGATTGAAGCTGCCCGCCAAGCTACTCTGGATGTAGCCAAAGTAATGATATCCCTCGCATATCAGGAACTCACTGGAAAGGTGAAAACCAAAACCGCTCAAGATCAATTGAGGGTTGCCAGCTTGGCGCTGGCTGAGACTCGCCGGTTCTTGGCGGATGTGCGGCCTGAAGAAGGTGTCAAACTCGACCAACAGCGCCACGTATCCGTTTTCCATGCCATTGATCACCTTTGGCAGCTTGAGGAAGCCCTGAATGAGGCTGGTCAGGTTGGGGTAGCGATGCAGGCTGAGACCTGTCAGGAAGTGTATCATGAGCTGGTAGATGTATTTGAAGAGATTATGGCTCTGGTTGAAAGTGGAGATCTTGAACTGGCAACTGAAAAGATGGGGCAGAAATCAAAACAGATTGCCGATATCCGTCGCAACCAACGGCGGGAGGTGTTAGAGAAGACAGCCAGGTTTAAGATCCATGCGGACCTGGCACTGCTCGAATTAGAAGCTATGCGCTGGATGGACCGGTTAGCTTACCATATCTGGCGGACGATCAATCACCTGCGCCTGGAAGGAGTATCCGAATCCGAAGAACACGAACGGCAAGCCAGGGAAGAAATGGAGAGAGCAGAGGAGTTTAAAGAGTTTGAGAAGTATGGTGGGGAAGAAAGGATGAAAGTTTTCTAGAATAGGAGCATAATAGGATGGATGAGAGCGGCTTTGAAAAATATTTACGGAGGCGGGGGAAAAAGACTCATGTGATTAGTGAAGCTGTCGGATCTGTCCAGGTTAGGGGCAATAAAGAGTGTACGAGCCGGGTTATATTTCGAGGTTGGAATCGACACACCGCACAAGATGGCTCAATGGAATCCAGAAGATTTACGGGAAATGTTGGTACAATTTGTTGAAAAGACTGGGTTTGACGGTATCGCGCCATTACCAAAAGAACTGTGTAATGCGATCCAGACCGCGCGATCGCTTCCAAAACTTGTTAAGTATTAAGGAGTTGTGACCAAGAAAATTCTTCATGCCATCGGACTAATTTCTAAAGAGTGAACGCTATGATTAATTGGACCAGATTAAATTGGAGGCTGATGTGGAACACAATTACGAAAAATTAGGTGTCTTCTATATAGGTAAAAAGGTTGACTCGGGAACTGGCGAGAAAACAAACAACCTTCTGCTGTATGATTCGAAAGATCTCACCACGCATGGAGTCATAATCGGGATGACAGGAAGTGGTAAGACCGGTCTGGGGATTGGGATTCTGGAAGAAGCAGCTATGGACCGCATCCCAGTCATTGCCATCGACCCAAAAGGTGACCTCACCAATTTAATGCTTACTTTTCCAAATTTAACCCCAGGTGACTTTCGCCCATGGGTCAACAAAGACGTTGCCTCACAGAAGGGCATTGACCTGGATACTTTTGCAACCCAGCAAGCGGATCTGTGGCGTAATGGTCTGGCTGATTGGCATCAAGACGGGGAGCGTATCCGCCGCTTGCGAGAACATGCTGATTTTACTATATACACCCCAGGCAGTACCGCGGGATTGCCAGTCTCAGTGCTGCGCTCTTTTGATGCACCTCCCCGCGAGCTGATCGATGATCTGGATGCCTTCCGGGAACGGATTCAAAGTATGGTGACCGGATTACTGGGTCTCTTGGGAATTGAGGCTGATCCCATTCGCAGCCGGGAGCACATCTTGTTATCTTCCATCCTGGATCACTCATGGCGAAAAGGTCAGAATTTGGATCTGGGTGCTTTGATACAAGCTATCCAACAACCTCCCTTCTCTCGTTTAGGTGTCATGGAGTTGGAAAGTGTATATCCCTCGAAAGACCGGTTTAGTCTGGCGATGCAGCTCAATGGCCTGCTGGCTTCACCTGGCTTCCAGGGATGGATGGATGGTGATCCGCTGGACATTGGGGCGATGCTCTACACCCCTGCTGGTAAACCGCGCCTGTCGATTTTTTCCATTGCCCATCTGAGCGATGCAGAGCGGATGTTTTTTGTGACCCTGCTCTTCTCCGCTTTCGAAACCTGGATGCGGACCCAAGGTGGAAGCACTTCTCTGCGCACCATTTTATATTTTGATGAGATCTTTGGTTACCTGCCACCTGTCAGCAATCCCCCCTCGAAAGAGCCGATGCTGCGCATGCTTAAACAGGCGCGCGCTTTTGGCGTGGGGCTGGTGCTGGTCACTCAGAACCCGGTCGATGTGGATTACAAGGCTCTTTCAAATGCCGGAACCTGGTTCATCGGCAAGCTGCAAACAGATCAGGACAAACAGCGACTGCTGGATGGTTTACAAGGCGCCATGTCAGGAGACATCAATCGCTCTGTATTTGACCGGCTGATCTCTACCCTGGGCAAACGCGTTTTCCTGCTGCACAATGTGCACGCGCCTGCTTCAGCCACGAGTGGGGGACCGCAGTTGTTCAGGACCCGTTTTGTGATGAACTACCTGGCCGGGCCGTTGACTCGAGCGCAAATCCCCTTGCTCAACCAGCTCAAGAATGTCCAGAGCAGCTACCCGCCAGTCACACTATCTTCTGCTCAGCCGGCTACCGGCGCGTGGGGCGCGCCAGCCCAGGCAGGTGTATCCCAGACTAGTGTTGCTACCAGCTCGTTTCAAGCGCCGCTGGCAGCGACTACGACTCGCCCGGCAGTTCCCAGCGGGGTGCGGGAATATTTCCTGCCGAACAACCTGACCCTTACTCAGGCTTTTAAGGCTGCTGGCAAGCCTTATCCCGCGCAGGCTGTCAGCCAGGGCTTGTTGTATCGACCTGTGCTCCTGGCGCAAGCCTCGGTTCGATTTCTGAACAGGAAATATAACCTGGATACCACCATCCAACGGACGGTGGTGGTAGAAGCGCCTGACCGGCGCGGCCTGGTGCGTTGGGATAACTACCAAACCTCTTCGATCGATCTCCACTTGTTGGACAAGCACCCAGACCCGCAGGCCAGCTTTACCCCCATTGAGGCTCCTTTGACAGATGCCAGGATCGTGTCTTCTATGGAGAAGGATTATCTGGACTGGGCTTACCGGACTACAGAGGCCGTTGTGCGTTCCAATGAGGCTCTCAAGGTATACGCCGGGCCGGATATATCCCACAGCGAGTTCCGTCGCTTATGTGACGAAGCTGCTCGCCAGGGCCGTGATGCAGAAATCAAGAAAACAGAAGATAGTATCAACAAGAAGATTGAAACCATCCAAGGGAGGTTGACGCGAGAGGAGCGAGAGCTGGCCAACGACCGTGCTCGCCATTCACACCGGAAAATGGAGGAGATGGGCAGTCATGCGGAAACCCTCTTCAGTTTGATCGGCGGGCGTAAAAAGAGCTTGTCGAGCTCGCTGACCAAACGCCGGATGACTGACCAGGCAAAAGCGGCGGTGAAAGAGTCAGAGGAGTCTATTGCCGATTTTAAGCGCCAGATCGAAGCCTTGGAGAAGGAGAAAGCCGAGGCGATCCGGCAGGTCAACGATCGCTGGGGCGGGCTGGCTTCTGATGCACAAGAAATTAAGGTGACGCCTTTCAAAAAGGATGTACTGGTTGAAGTCTTCGGTGTTACCTGGATGCCTTTCCACCTGGTCAAAATTGGTGAGACCGTGGAAGAGCTGCCAGGATACCAGGCGGCGCCATGACCTGTGAGGATCAAATCAAGAGCGATGATTTCCAACAATCCTTCCTTACCCCGGACCAACTTAACGCGCTAGGCGTGCTGACTCGGCGGGAGATTGAGGCGCGCATCCTGGGGCCGTTGTTGGATGCTATGGGTGAGGAGTTTGGGCGGGAGCGTGTGCTGGAGATCACGCGGGAGGTAATCATCCAGGTTGCCCGCCAGCAAGGGGCGCAGATCGCCGAAAGCAGGGGCGGCAAGAGCCTGGCTCATTTTGCCGCCTCGCTCGAGGATTGGAAGAAAGACGACGCCTTGGAAATGGAAGTGTTGGAGCAGAGCGAGACCAGCTTCTCGTTCAACGTCACTCGCTGCCGCTACGCTGAGCTGTACCGGGCCCTGGGCATGCCAGAGCTTGGCGCAATCCTTTCTTGCAACCGGGACTTTTCCCTCACCGAAGGCTTTAACCCGGATATTCACCTGGCCCGTACCCAAACCATTATGGAAGGGGCGGCTTTCTGCGACTTTCGCTACCATCTACCCGGAGGGTGAGCATGAAGACACTGTTGGTGTTGCGCCATGCGAAATCAAGCTGGCGGGAGGCTGAGCTGGCTGACCATGACCGGCCTCTCAACAAACGGGGGAAACACGACGCTCCGCGCATGGGTGAGCTGATGCGGGAGGAGGGTCTGCTGCCGGACCTGATCCTGACCTCCTCTGCCAGGCGCGCCTTGACCACGGCAGAGCTGGTGGCTGAAGCAAGCGGTTACGATGGAGAGATCCAGGTCAGCCGCGATCTGTACGCGGCCGGACCAGAGGAGTTCATCGATGCGCTGAGTGCACTCCCAGATGAACTTGAGACCGTAATGGTTGTAGGTCACAACCCGGGTCTGGAAGAGCTGGTGGAGGCGCTCACAGAGGAAGCGTCAGCCATGCCCACCGCAGCGTTAGCTCAGGTGGAGCTGGAGATCGAGCGCTGGGTCGATCTCCAGGAGGAGGGAGGCGGGAGATTGGTTAATCTGTGGCTGCCGCGCAATCTAGATGGGAGAAATCATCACTAATAATTGTGGATATTATGAAAACCGGTCCATCCCCTCTATTGCCCAAATGGAAGGCTTCCAGAGTAGCGCTGGCGACTGTTGTTGTTGTGTCAGCGGCAGTTTTGTTTTGGCTGGTTTTTCGGCTCCAGTTGGTGCTGTTCGCCTTTTTTATTGCCCTGGTGATCAGTACTGCCATAAATCCGGCTGTGTTTTGGCTTCGCAGGCGCGGACTTCCGCGCTCCCTGGGGGTTATTCTGATTTATCTGCTGATTGTTCTTCTATTTGCGGGCTTTATCTGGCTGATTGGACCCCTAATACTCGACCAGCTAGCTGGTATCTCTGAAGTGTTGCCGGCATATTACCACCAGTTTCGAGATTGGTTTTTGGACTCCCCCAGTTTTCTCATTCGCATGATCGGTGTGAGACTACCGCAGGACTTGTTTCTTACACAACTCTCACAGCCGGCGCTGATAATTGATCCGAATAGTGTGGGTACAGAGGGAAATGGGGCAGATGCAGCCATCCGCCAACAGATCGCTCAAGCGTTAGCATACGCAGCCATGATCATCCGAGGCCTTTTCATAGGATTGGCAGTGATCCTGCTGGCTTTCTACTGGACTTTGGATGGGCAGCGGACTTTGCGATATTGGTTGCTATTGGTCAATCAAAAACAGCGTGAAAATATTCGAGGAATATTTGAGGAAATCGAATCTAAGGTAGGTGGATATGTTCGGGGGGTTTTCCTGCTCTCTTTGATTGTTGGTGCAATGGCTTTGGTAGCTTATTGGATTATCGGGTTACCCTATGCTTTGCCACTTGCCATATTGGCGGGTGTCTTTGAAGCAGTCCCAATAATTGGTCCAGCGCTGGGCGCATTACCAGCGATCACGATTGCCTTAGGTATGGGTAATGACTCACTTGTAATCGGCGTGATCATTGCCACGTTGATAATCCAGGTGATTGAGAATTATATCCTTGCCCCACGCATCCTGGGACACTCTGTCGGAGTTAATCCGGTTGTCACCCTGCTTGCGCTGGTGGCTTTTACATCTCTATTGGGGTTTGCAGGCGCCCTACTTGCTATTCCCCTGGCTGCTGTATTCCAGATCATTTTAGATCGGGTCCTTCTAAAACCGGATACTCTCGAGCAAGATATTGTGCAGGGGAGAGACCGGATAAGTGTTTTACGGGCCAGACTCCACGAGCTAACGACAGATTTGCGGCAGAAGATAAAGGAAAAGGAGGGTGAGACCGGAGAAATTGAAGACCAGGTGGAGGATGTCCTCGAGAGAATAGCCTTTGATCTAGATCGGGTTTTAGATGAAGTTACGCAGCGCTCGAGTTCAAACCAGGGAGACTCGCCATGAAGGATTTAGCCAGGTATACCGCCATTGTCCTGGTCACGTTGGGGGGGATGTTGTTGCTGTGGGAGTTCCGTGAAGCGGTTATGCTATTCTTTCTCTCTCTTGCTCTGGCTGCGGTTTTTCGCCCGCTGATCCAACGTTTAAAGGCACTCGGTTTACCGCAAATAATTGCAGTCCTGCTGCCATACTTCATTACGATAGCAGCTCTAGCGGGTTTGGTTTTTCTATCGTGGGGGCCTCTTACTAAGGAAGTACAACTGGCAGCAGAAAACCTGGCCGTTTCCTATGACCGGTTCCTGGTCGAGTGGTCACGCGCAGGTCCATTCCAACAAGCGATCACAGATCAGCTTCCGCCGTTGGTTGATTTACCCAGAGCTATTGCAGGAGAGCAAGGTGATGTTTTTCTCCTGGGGATTTTAGGATTAACATCTAACCTCTTTGCGGTCGTCTCCAGCATCGTCATCGTCCTGGTGTTAAGCATGTATTGGAGTGCTGACCGGGTTTATTTCGAGCGGTTCTGGCTTTCAATCTTACCTGTTCAAAAGAGAACTCGGGCGCGAGAAGCCTGGCGAGACATTGAGACAGGTGTGGGGGAATTTCTGCGCAGCGATATTACCCAGCTGTTAACTGCAGTAATTCTGTTGGCTCTTCTCTATCGCCTGGTAGGCATACAGTACCCCACGCTCTTGGCGTTATTGAGCGGTTTAGCCTGGCTGATCCCATGGGTAGGCGCATTCTTAGCCATGGCGCCGCCTTTCTTAATTGGTTTAGGGACCAATCTGGGAGTAGCAATTGTTGCCGCGCTCGTGACATTGCTGGTGTTATTTTTCCTGGAATTTGTCGTGGAAAGACGTATGGTCAACAAGCGCAGCTACAATTCATTGTTAGTTGTTTTGACTTTGATCGCAATGGTGGAAGTTTTTGGGTTCGTAGGAGTTTTTATTGCACCTACCTTATCTGCTGCTATACAAAGCACAAGCTGGCGTTTATGGATCAAACCCAGGGATGAGGCCGAGGCTGATCCCGATTTAGAGATCGCAAGGTTGCGCGTTAGGTTAATGGAAGCACAAGAGATGGCAACAAATTTAGAAGACCCTCCTCCCCATATCTCTAACTTGATTGACCGCATCGAAAGGTTAATTGAACAGAGCGAGGAGGTTACACAGGACTATAACGGTTATTAAGCTTAACAATGCCGCTCTTCTGGTTATCTTTGGCTTTCATCGCTGGGATGCTTACAGCCTCCCTGTTCCCCTTATCTACGTACATCTGGGTAGGTCTGGTTGGTTTATGTCTGGTGGCGTTATTGGCAGGCCGTCTATTCTCGCGCCGGTCAATGGGTTTACGCCGCTGGTCATTTGCACTTCCAAGCCTTCCGGCTGAATTTGCACCTCGCCTGCCTGTGTTGGTCCTGGCAGCAGCTATCTTTGCCGGCGCCGGTCGCTGGCAGAGCGTACAGCCAGCTCTGGGGCCAGAATCATTGGCCTATTACAATGATCGGGAAAGCTCCGTCACCGTTGAAGGGGTGTTGGTCAAACCGCCTGATGTGCGTGATACGTACACGAATCTGGTCGTGGAGGTCGACCGGCTGCAGATCGATGAAACCGGATCTTTCATCCTCGTCCAAGGGCGACTGCAGGCCCTGGTCCTGCCCGGAGAGCGCTGGCATTACGGCGACCGGTTGGCCTTGTCGGGCAGGCTCGAGACTCCCTCTGAGACAGAGTTGTTCTCTTACCGGGCCTACCTGGCCCGTCAAGACATCTTAAGCGTATTGTCCAGGGCAGAAGCCAGCCTCTTGTTGGAAGGACAGGGGAATCCGCTCCTGGCTGGGATCTATGCTTTGAAGGAAAGGGCGCTTGGTCTTATTTATCGCATTTTCCCTGACCCGGAGGCATCCCTCTTAGCAGGTATTTTGTTGGGGGAGGAGAAGGGCATTCCCGCACCGGTGCAAGCCGCATTTAAGAATACCGGCACTTCTCATCTCATTGCCATATCCGGGTTTAATATGACCATCATCGCCGGGCTTTTCGCCAGTTCGTTTGGCCGTCTATTGGGTCCGCGCAAGGGGGCCGTGGCAGCCGTGCTGGGCATCAGCGTTTACACAATCCTGGTGGGCGCCAA
>Ga0209498_1003056_pt1 | contig 10035 bp, 8 predicted proteins | sample WalLakDeSediment_FD_184131 | JGI IMG/M metagenome (GOLD analysis project Ga0209498, IMG submission 184131) | Lake sediment microbial communities from Walker lake, Nevada to study Microbial Dark Matter (Phase II) - Walker Lake 11/02/13 Deep... | ecosystem: Environmental > Aquatic > Freshwater >... | reverse complement strand
AAGATTTGGATTTTCAATCATCAGGTTAAGTATTTCTTCTTCGGGGTAATTTCTGTTTTTCAGATCTAGCTCCTTGTACTCTTTCTCTTTTGTTCTCAGCAATTCTGATGGTTTCATTCCCATTTTCTTTAAAAGAGATTTTAGTTTTGTCTTAGTGAACGGTTCGATAAAGTAGTTAACTTTATTAAAATCCACACCATTCTCTTCTAATGCTTTTGCAACTTTTCTGCAGGTTGTACAGGTGGGTTTTTCGTAAACAGTGATTTTTGACATTATATCTCCTGATTTTGTACGTAAAGTTAAGCTTTTTACCAGTTTTATTGAAAGTGAGGCGGTAATCATAAATAACAGATTCTCAGTTTGTTGTAAACCATTGAATAACTAACACTTCCCAAATTCCTATTATTTAGTTATTTTTTCCAAAAGAATTGAAACATTATTCACTTTCGGAAAGTATAAACACAGTTTAGTGGAAAAAGATTTACGTCAACTTACTGATGAGGAACTGATTCTTGAATTCCAGCAAAGCGGAAATGAAGAAGCTTTTGAAATTCTGGTTGAACGATTTAAAAATCCATTAATGAATTTTGTTTATCGTTTTCTTGGTGATTATGAGTCCTGCACAGATATTGTTCAGGAAACATTCATTAAAGTTTTCAGGTATAAAGATTCATACAGCTCAGTGGCTAAGTTCAATACCTGGATTTACACAATAGCAGGTAACCTTGCACGAAGCGAATACAGGAGAAGAAGACGAAGAAATTTTTTCTCGATAAATGATTACGGCGAAGAACATCAGACGTATGATTTACCTGACAATACATATCGCCCGGATGACGCAACAGATAGTGGAATTAAAGACGAGATAATTCAAAAGGCACTGCTTAAAGTAAAAGATGTTTATCGCGAAGCAGTGATTTTAAGAGATATACAGGAATTATCTTACGAAGAAATATCAGAAATACTTGGTATTGAAGTCGGCACTGTAAAATCAAGAATAAACAGAGGAAGAGCACAGCTTCAAAAATTGCTAAAACATATTTATAAAGATTAGGTTAGAAAATGTATCCCGAAAATGATGAAAATAAATACAAGAATTTGATTGATGATTTAAAAAATCTGAAAAAAATAGAAGCACCCGTTGGTTTTGAACAAAAACTATGGAATAAAATAAACTCATCAGATACTAAGGAAAAGCAATCTTTGTTGACAAAGCTATCTGCAAGACTTATTCCGGCATTTGCTGTTGCTGCAACTGCTATTCTTCTTTTTGTTGTGATTGAGAATAGTGCTAATGAATATCAGGATCCGTTTATGATTGAACCGGAGGAAAGAACTGATTTGATTTCATTCTCAACAGATGATATACAACTACTTGAATCCGAACCATCTGCAGTAACAGAAAAACCGCAAGTACAAACAGAGGAAAAAAGTTCTGTAAGATTCAGGAAAAAAGAAGCTGCTGCCCCTGAAGCACTTTCCAATGAAAATCAGATTGCTGGAAGAAGTGAAATTATCGAAGAGGAAGATTCGGTAACCCCGGGTTCTCCAATATTATCTTCTTCAGTAAAAGATGAATTAGTTGGTAATGAGGGACTTGTAGTTCCCGCTGCATCCACGCAGATGCAGCAGAATTTAAACTTCAGGCAGGTTCAGCTTTCAAAAGAAGAGCAGCAGGAAGTAATTGAATTAAAAAGTAAGATTTTGAAAGAAAATCGAACAAAATCCCCATAATTTCTATCATAAATTCAATTGGAATTAACTTCTCAAAAATCTATATTTACAGTCACATTTTTGAATAATAATTGTTAATTAGTCAGGATTTTTATAATGAAAAAAGGTATACACCCGGAGTACAGACCGGTAGTTTTTCAAGATGCATCTTGTGATTTTTCAATCTTAACACGCTCAACAATTAAAGCTCACGACACTATTAAGTGGGAAGATGGGAACACATATCCTCTTGTTAAACTTGAAATTTCAAGCGGATCGCATCCCTTCTTTACAGGAAAACAAAAACTTCTTGATTCAGCAGGAAGAGTTGAAAAGTTCAACAGAAAGTATTCGAAGAAGTAAGCTCAGCTTAACTTTCGAATAGTATAAAAATTGCCAGCTTAAGCTGGCTTTTTTGTTTATATTTTTCGACTGAAACATTAGATTAGCATGATTGTTGAATAAGCATATGGATTTAAAAATGAAGAAAAGTTTAAAGAGGATTATCATTGGTGTTGTTATAGTGATTCTTCTGGTGATTATTCTCTATCCTAAAGTGAGTTCATCCGGAAATGATGGATCAATAAATTTATCTCCCCGCGGAACCGGAATGACAATCCCGGTAAAAGCTCACATCATTAAGCCGGAAACCCTGAGTAATATGGTTATATCAACCGGTTCAATAATGGCTAATGAGGAAGTTGAATTAAGAAGTGAAACATCCGGTAAAATTACCAGTATTAATTTTCGTGAAGGAAGTTATGTCAATCAGGGAGATCTTCTGGTTAAGATAAATGATTCTGAACTTCAGGCACAATTCAGAAGAGCTGAATCAAAAGTTAAGGTTGCCGAGGAAAAAGAATTCCGTCAGAGAACCCTTTTGGAACGTAACCTTATTAGTCAGGAAGAATATGATAATACCTTTAATGAATTTAATGCAAGCAAAGCAGACTATGACTTGATTAAAGCACAGATTGACAAAACTGAGATACGTGCACCTTTCAGCGGTATTGTTGGTTTAAGATCTGTGAGCGAAGGCAGTTTTGTTAATACAAATACCATAATTGCGAGACTGCAAAATCTCAGTAGTCTTAAAATTGATTTTTCAATTCCTGAAAGATATTCCCCAATGGTTCGTGTAGGTGATGAGATTGATTTTCGTGTGAGCGGAAACAATGAATACTACACTGCAAAAGTTTATGCAATTGAACCAAGAATAGACCCTTCAACAAGAACTTTACAGATCCGTGCAATGTGCGGTCCTAAAAAAGATTTAATCCCCGGAGCTTTTGCAAATGTACAATTAAGGTTAAAAGAAACAGCCGATGCTATGCTTGTTCCTTCGGTTGCAATTGTTCCTGAACTGAAAGGACAGAGAATTTACTTGTACAAGGATGGCACTGTAGTCCCTCAAAATGTTGAAATCGGGATTCGTGAAGAATCAAGAGTTCAGATATTGTCGGGAATTAACATCGGAGACACCGTTATAACTTCCGGAATTTTGCAGATCAGACCAGGTGTAAAAGTCAGTATATCAGAATTTAATTAGTTGCAGATATAAATGAGCCTTTCATCAGTAAGTATAAGAAGACCCGTTCTTGCTATCGTCATGTCGATTACGATTGTTGTTTTCGGCGTTATAGGATATACTTATCTAGGTGTTAGAGAATTTCCTTCCGTTGATCCTCCTATTATAACTGTTTCAACAAGCTACATTGGTGCAAATGCAGACGTAATCGAAAGTCAGGTAACAGAACCGCTTGAAGAATCAATAAACGGTATAGCCGGAATTAAAACTTTAACGTCAGTAAGTAGTGACGGCAGAAGCACAATTACGGTTGAATTTGATATTGACGTCGACCTTGAAGCAGCAGCTAATGATGTTAGGGACAGAGTTTCGCGTGCATTGTTTAATCTGCCTCCGGATATTGAAATACCTATTGTTTCCAAAGCAGATGCAGACGCTATTCCTATTGTTTTTCTCAATGTGCAAAGTGATACAAGAAATCTTCTTGAACTAACAGAGATTGCTAATAATATTTTCAAGGAACGGCTGCAAACAATTCCGGGTGTCAGCAATGTTCAGATTTGGGGACAAAAAAGATATTCAATGCGCCTCTGGCTTGATCCTGCAAAGCTAGCTTCATTTCAACTCACAGCTGTGGATGTAAGGAATGCTCTGGCAAGAGAAAATGTTGAGCTGCCTTCAGGCAGAATCGAAGGTGATGAGACTGAACTTTCGATCAGAACCATAGGAAGACTTCAGACTGAAGAAGAATTTAATGATCTCATAATTAAAGAATCAGCCGGAAACATTGTAAGACTTAAAGATCTCGGCTATGCTCAGCTTGGTGCTGAAAATGAACGGACAATACTTAAGCGTGATAGAATACCAATGGTTGGTGTGGTTTTAATTGCACAGGCAGGTGCAAATAATATTGCCATAACTGATGAGTTTTATAAAAGACTCGAACAAATAAAACCAACCTTGCCGCCGGATATTCAGACAGGTATAGGTTTTGATGTTACAAAATTTATTCGTGATTCCATTTTTGAAGTGCAGCAAACTATTCTTATTGCATTTGGATTAGTTGTTCTTATTATCTTTCTTTTTCTGCGGGATTGGCGAACTACAATTATTCCTGTTATTGCAATTCCTATATCTTTGATCGGTTCATTCTTCGTAATGTACATAGCGGACTTTTCAATAAATGTTTTAACTCTTTTAGGTATTGTACTTGCAATCGGTCTGGTTGTTGATGATGCTATAGTAGTATTGGAAAATATCTATGCAAAGATTGAAAGCAAAATGGAGCCGTTTGAAGCAGCCAGAAAAGGAGTTGCAGAAATTTTCTTTGCAGTTCTTTCAACAACCGTTGCACTGGCCTCTGTTTTTATGCCGGTTATCTTTTTACAGGGATTAACCGGAAGATTATTCAGAGAGTTCGGTATAGTTGTTGCCGGCAGTGTAATCATTTCCTCATTTGTTGCACTTACTCTCACTCCTATGTTGAGCTCACGTATCTTAAAAAAACGTGAAAAGCATAATAAATTTTATGAGGCAACAGAACCGTTTTTCGTTAAGATTAATGATACTTATAGAAAGCACATCAGATTTTTCATTGCGCGGCGATGGCTGGTTTTTCCCGGAATTGCTGCAATAGTTGTAATGATTTATTTCCTTTTCATTTCGATCCCGACTGAACTTGCACCTCTTGAAGACAGAAGCCGACTTTCATTATTTGTAACTGGACAGGAGGGTGTTACATTTGAATATATGGACAGGTTCATGGATGAACTTGTTGAAGTTGTCACTCAAGAAGTACCTGAAAATGACGGCGTTATTTCCGTAACGTCTCCCGGTTTTGGTGCTGCGAGTTCTGTTAATTCCGGATTTGTTAACCTGATTTTGAAAGAACCACAGTTCAGAGAAAGATCTCAGCAGCAGATTGCAGATCAGCTTACTCCTGTTGTTAATTCATTAACAGGTGCTAGAACTTTTATTACACAACAGCAGACTATCGGAGGCAGCAGAAGAGGCGGACTTCCAGTACAATTTGTAATCCAGGCACCAAACTTTGAACAACTGAGAGAATATCTTCCAAAATTTATGGATGAAACAAGGAATTATCCTGTCTTTACTATTGTTGACGTTAACCTGAAGTTTAATAAACCGGAAATTCAGCTTTCAATTGACAGGCAGAAAGCCAGAGCGCTTGGTGTTTCAACTATTGATATTGCTCAGACAATTCAGGCAGCATTCAGCGGACAGAGGTTTGGATTTTTTATTAAAGACGGCAAACAGTATCAGGTTATCGGTCAGTACGATAGAGAAAACCGTGATGCACCAATCAGTTTAAAGTCTACTTATGTGAAGAATAATCGCGGTGAAATGATCCAGCTGGATAATATAGTTTATGTTGAAGAGCAAAGCACTCCACCACAATTATTCAGATTTAATCGTTACGTTTCCGCAACTGTTTCTGCGGGTCTAGCTCCCGGCAGAACCCTTGGCGAAGGAATTAACACTATGTATGAAATTGCGGATAAAGTGCTCGATGATACTTTTGCAACATCGCTTGATGGCGCTTCAAAGGATTTTATGGAAAGTTCATCAAGTTTGCTCTTTGCATTTATACTGGCACTCGGACTCATATATCTTGTTCTGGCAGCACAGTTTGAAAGTTTCCGGGATCCATTCATTATTCTTTTTACTGTACCCCTCGCATTGGCAGGTGCACTTTTAACCTTATGGTACTTCAATGAAACCCTTAACATTTTCAGTCAGATTGGAATAATAATGTTGATCGGGTTGGTAACTAAAAACGGAATTCTTATAGTTGAGTTTGCTAATCAAAGAAAAGCGGCCGGACTTGAAAAGACTGAAGCCGTCATAAGTGCAGCCATAGCAAGGTTGAGACCGATACTTATGACAAGTCTTTCAACAGTGCTTGGCATATTGCCTATAGCGCTTGCTCTTGGTGCCGGCTCCGAGAGCAGAGTTTCGATGGGTATTGCTGTTATAGGCGGATTAATTTTCTCCACATTCCTTACTTTGTTTGTTATACCCGCGATGTATTCTTTCTTCTCAAGAAAAAGCGCTTTAGTTTCCAACGTAACAGAACAATAGATAAACTCATTTTCTTCTGAGATTCTTACCTTAAAAAGTGTTAAATTTTAAATTATTAAATTCATTTAAATTTTATGCACATCTGCATTTTTGAAGATAACAAATATTCTGATTTTGAACCGCTGATGTTCAGTCGTCCGGTTTATGAATTACTATGCGGCACATTTACTTTGAAAGAAAAGATTCTGCACTCATTTGAAAACACTAACTATTCTCTGCATTGCCGGAAATATCTTCAGAAAATAACCGAAAGAGAAAATCCCGGTATTAGAGTAAACCGGTTTCCTGAGGAAGATTGCCTTTTCATTAACGGAAGAATCTTAGGCAACAAAGATTTAAATACTATTCTTGAGATTTCAGATAAAAAGAAAAAAGCTTTTATAAAAGAGGATCAATTAGTCGCAGTATTTGTTCCTCGTGAAGAAATGAATACTGTTAGTAATCTTCAGAATGAATTGTTTGATTTAAAGTACTTCACCAGCTATGAAATTCAGCCTGTTGATGTTCCAATTGCAAACTACATATGGGATTTAATTAATATAAATGGTGATGAGATAGAAAACGATTTTGAACTTCGTCTTTCATCCCATTCAAAACTTAATTACCTGAATGAAGTTTCTGCTAATGTTCATTGTATAAATGAAGACCGTATATTTATCGAAGAGAATGTTATAATTAAACCGGGTGTTGTTCTGGATGCTTCAGCAGGTCCTATTTATATAGAAAAGAACGCACATATTTATTCAAATTCAGTTGTTGAAGGACCGTTTTTCCTTGGTGAAGGTTCAATAATAAAAAGTGCTGCTACCATCTACCCAAATACGTCAATCGGGAAAATATGCAAAGCCGGTGGAGAGATCGATCAAACCATTATGATGTCTTACTCCAACAAACAGCATGTTGGTTTTCTCGGCAGCTCATATCTTGGCAGCTGGGTAAATATTGGAGCGGGAACAAATAACAGCACATTAAAGAATAATTATGGTAAAATAAAAGTTCAGCTCAATGGAAAAGAAATTGATACTGGTTTGCGTTTTCTTGGTTTGATGATGGGCGATCATGCAAAGTGTGCAATCAGTGTTATGTTTAACACCGGTACAATTGTAGGATTTGCATCTAATATTTTTGGCGCCGGCTTCCCCGATAAATATATTCCATCATTTGCCTGGGGTGGGGCAGAAAGTTTGCAGAGTTATAATTTTAATAAAGCTATAGAAACTGCTAAGGTAATGACTTCGAGAAGAAAAATTGATTTTACATCAGTCGATGAAAAATTATTTGAGGATATTTTTAGTTTGACTAAGAGTGATAGAGATAAGAAAGGATTTTAGTTCGTGGAAGAATTAGAGAATAAAGAACCAGAAATACAAAATAAAGCTAATGTTGCTGCTGATGCGCCACTATCTGTTCATAATGTAAAAGACCTGTATGCCGGTGTTAGAGGATTATCAGTAAAAATACTCAATCGTGTTGAAAGATCTGATTCTTATCTCGAACGTTTACTTGAAAATGAAATGAAAAATTCTGAATTAGTCGGTCCGGATAAAGCGTTACTTTACGAACTTGTTCATGGTGTCGTTAGATGGATGGGACGGCTTGATTGGGTTCTTAACGGGTTTTATAAAGGACAGTTTTCCAAAGCAATACCCAATCTGAAAAATGGTTTGCGTGTTGCCCTATATCAAATTCTTTTTCTGGACAGAATTCCCGACCACGCATCAGTTAATGAAGCTGTTGAGTTTGTTAAGAAGCTTCAAGGACAGAAACCAGCAGATCTAACTAATGCCATTTTACGTAATATAATAAGAAGCAAAAATGCCATCAGGTATCCTGATCCTAACGAGGATTTGATCGGATATTATGCCGCTTTTTATTCTCATCCATCCTGGATGGTAAAAAGGTATGTTGCAAGATTCGGACGCGAAGAAACAGAAAAGTTACTCCAGTCAAATAATGAAAAACCTTACCTCACTCTAAGAGTAAATTTATTAAAAACCAATATTGAAGAATTCAAAAAGTTATTAGCGTCAGTAGGATTGAAATATAGAAGCGGACAATATTTTAACGAATTTTTACAATTACAGAATCTTACAAATATTACTGCATGGGAATATTTTGGTAAGGGTTATTTTAACATTCAGGATGAAAGTACCGGACTTGCCTGCCGTTTACTTGATGTAAGTGAAAATATGAGGGTACTGGATTTGTGTTCAGCGCCCGGAGGCAAAACAGCCTACATCACAGTTATGATGAAAGACAGGGGGGAAGTTGTTGCAATTGATAAATATGAAAGCAGGTTGAAACTTGTTGAGCAAAACCTCAAACGATTAGGCATTAAAAGTGTTAAAACAATTGCAATGGATGCTCTTGAATATCAGGGAAAACTATTTGATAGAGTTCTGGCAGACGTTCCTTGCACCGGAACCGGAACGCTGTCAAAAAAGCCGGATATTAAATGGAAAAAAGATATTTTTGATCTTAGAAAAATGAATGAACTTCAATATAAACTAATTTGTAAAGCTGCTGAAATGGTAAAACCCGGCGGGGCTTTTGTTTACAGTACCTGTTCAATTGAGCCGGAAGAAAACTGGTACATCGTAAAGAAATTTTTAGACAGTCATCCAAATTATGTTTTAGATAATGCCGCTGAGAAATTTTCTAAAGATTTAATAGATGAAAACGGCTGTGTTCAAACTTTTCCTCATATTCACCAGATGGATGGTGCTTTTGCTGCAAGAGTAATAAGAGTAAATTAAAAGATATAACTATGCTTGATAAATTTTCTGACGAATTAAGAGAAAAGCGATTGCAAAGCGGTATAACGCTGGAGCAAATGGCTAATAAAACAAGAATTGATCAAAAATTTCTCGAAGCTATTGATGAAGGTAATTTTGCTTTTCTGCCTGAACTTTATGTTAAAGCCTTTATTAAACAATATGCAAAAGAAATTGGACTTGATGAAACTGAAACTCTTAAGCGATATCAGTCTGCCAAAGATGGAAAACTGTTTCTGCCGGAACAGGAAATTTCACAACCAAACGCAGAGGTTGAAAATAAAGCTGTAAAGCAAACTCCCAAAACATCCTATACTCCTGCCAAACCCCAGCCTCTCAAATCATACAACGACCCATCAATAGAAAAAAGACACGAAGAAAGTGATGCTGCTGGCAAAGATAAAATATTAATTGCAGCCGCTATCATCGGAATATTAATAGTAATTGTTGCAGTTTATTTGTTCTTTATCCGGGATACAAAAGAAATAATTGTAGCAGAGCGTCCGTTTGAAGAAGTAATTGAACAAAACCAGCAAAGATATATTGAAGAAACACCTGAAGCTGAAGATGATACAACCATTTTGTCTTCAGATAGCTTGTACCTCAAATTTGTCTCATCTGAACCTTCCTGGATTTTTGTAGTAATCGATGACATTAAAAAAGAAGAGTTTACACTTGTCCCGAATATTGAACACGTTGTAACTGCCGGTAATAATTTTAAGGCAACCGTGGGAAACTCGGGCGGGGTAAAACTTACTTTAAATAATAATCCGGTTGAGTTTACCGGCAGAAGCGGTTCTGTTCGTCACTTTAGTATTGACAGGGAAGGTTTCCGGTATTTAAACACTCCTCCAAAATTAGATCGTTAGCAATGGCTTCCGATATTGAAAAAAGAATTAAAGAAGTAAAAGAGATCAT
>Ga0209498_1003055_pt1 | contig 10036 bp, 11 predicted proteins | sample WalLakDeSediment_FD_184131 | JGI IMG/M metagenome (GOLD analysis project Ga0209498, IMG submission 184131) | Lake sediment microbial communities from Walker lake, Nevada to study Microbial Dark Matter (Phase II) - Walker Lake 11/02/13 Deep... | ecosystem: Environmental > Aquatic > Freshwater >... | reverse complement strand
CGGCAGCGTGCCGCCGGCCGAGGGCGCCGTGCGGTAGCCAGTGGCGGCGTCCGTGACGCCCTGCGCCGACCACGCGAGCTGGCCGATGCTCTGCAGCGAGATCGGATCCGGAGCGAACGCCCGCAGCGAGCGCCGGCGGGCCAGGGCCTCCTCCAGCGAGACCGCTCCCGTCCGGGACGGCTCCGGGAGCTCGATCAGGGCCGAGCCATTCGCACCGTCGGCCTTGCCGTCGTCCATCATCGAGGGCACCTCCATCGCCCCAGCATAGGCGGCGTTGGCGCACGGATCGCCCCCAGGGCGTCGTCGTCACTCCTTCCAGCGGGCCGGCAACGGCCACGGGGTGCTGGCCAGCGGTTCCCTCGGCCCGCCGCGGGAAGCAGGCACCGGCGGCGCCCCTGCCACCCCACGGGCGCAGAAACGCCGCCGTATTCCCGCTCGATCAGTTCGCGAGTACGGTGATGGTGCCGCTGAAGGCCGACCGCTCGGCGTCGACTAGCATGCCCTCTTCCTCGACGCGAGCTCCCTCACGATAGCCGTCCACCACGTGACCACTCATTGCGACCGCGCCCGTCTCGGAATTCAGTGTGCCGGTCAGGCGGGCGATGAACGAGCGGCTCGGGTCGTCGGCGGTGACGATCCAGTAGAACTCGACCTGCCAGACGGGTTGCGATGCGTCGGCCGAGATGAGCACCGTGGTGAGCACGCCTTCGACGTCCCCGCTCACGCGGCCCGTCCACACGGTGTCGCCAACGGCCGCCTTCTCGAAGGTGAGACCGAGCCCTTGGGCGGCCGCGAATCCGACGAGTGCGAGCACAGCGAGTACAGCAGCGAAGCGGGCCCGAACGGAGCGATGATGGATCATGATCGTCCTCCTCTTCCGGCGCCGGAGGATCCGGCGTCCTCGGTGTGGAGGCTATGCGTCGAGGCGTGATGCCGGCGTCACGGGACCCGTGACGGGCGGCGGGTGGGCGGCGAGCGTCTCGTGCACCAGCCGGACCTCGGCGTCCCGAGGGTCGAGTTCCGCGAGCGCGCCCGCGGCCACGAGCGCCCGCGCGCGTTCGAGCGCCACGTCCGCATCGTCGAGGGCGCCGATGCGGCGCAGGTGGTCCTGTAGGAGGACCTGAGCGAGTGCCTCGCTGTGGCGCATGCCGAGCTGCACCGCGGCTTCGATCGCGCCGTCGAGGTGCGGGCGGATCGCGGCGCCGGCGTCGCCGCCCAGGTGGAGCTGCCAAGCGAGGTTGAGGTGGACCAGCGCTGCTGCCCAGCGGTCGCCGCGGGGAACGAGAACATCGATCGACGCTCGCATGAGGGCGAGGCCATCGTCACGGCGGCCCTGCTGGACCATGATCTGTCCCAGGTTCGCGAGGGCGCCGCTCTCGGCCCAGCCGTTGCCGGTACGGCGCGCCAGCGCCAACAGCTCATGGTGCCAGCGCTCGGCCGCGACCAGGTCGCCCTCGAGCACGTCGGCGATGCCGAGGTGGAATAGGACGAAGGGGTCGGGGTCGACGCCTTCGGCCGCGAAGAGCGCCGCCGAACGCTGGGCCGTCGTGCGCGTGCGCTCGGCATCGCCACCACGCATGGCGAAGATCCCCTGACGTGCGAGGGCACGCGCGAGCGGGATCCGGGCGCGCGGCTCGGCGGCGCACTCGAGCGCATCCACGGCACCCGCCGTGAGCGCCTCACCAAGGCGGTACCAGCCGCGCATCTCGAAGCTCCAGACGCAATCGAGCAGGCGGTCGAGGAGGTCGATGGCGCCCGTCTCGCAGGCGTGGGCCCAGGCGGCCTGGAGATCGGCGATGCGCGCACCCACGGCGGCGTGCACCTCGAGTTGCATCGCGCCACCGAAGAGCTCGCGCGACCGATCGCCGAGGGTGCGCGCGACGTGCTCGGCGTGGCGGCACCGCGCGCTCGAGCCGGCATCGGCCACGCGGGCAAGCCGCCGGGCGGCGTCGAGCCGCACGAGCGGGTGGAGCCGGAGTCCGGCGCGGGTGCCGGGCTCCACGAGCGCGGCGTCCACGAGCGCCCGCAGCGTCCGGCGGTCGCAGCGGGCCACTTCGAGAGCCGCGTCGACGTCGAAGTGCTCGGGGAAGACCGACAACGCTTGTAGAGCATCCTGCGCCGCGACGCTCAGGCGCCGCCACGACGGTTCGAGCACCTCGCCGAAGGAGAGCGGGTCGTCGTCCAGCAGCTTCTCGAGGACGGTAGCGGGCGGTCCGAGCTGGAGCCAACCTGCCGCCAGCACGAGCGCCAGCGGCGAACCCTCGACCCTGGCGGCGAAGCGTGCGATCGCGCTGCGGTCGTCGTCATCCCAGACGGTCGTGCCGCGGACGCGCGCGGCGGCGCGGCGGAAGAGGCGCAGGGCGGGCCCCTCACCGTCCCAGGCCAGACCGGCGAGGCGGAGCAAGTGCTCGCCCTCCACCCCGATGCGCTCACGGCTCGTCGCGACGACAGTCGTGCCTCGCTCCCCCGTCAGCACCTTCACGAGCTCGGGAAGCCACGGCAACCCCTCTACCTCGTCGAGCACCACGGCCGGAACGCTACGCCCTAGGAGATCGGCGACGACACGCACGTCCGCGGCGTCGGCGACGCGCCACCCGTGCGCGGCCGCGATGCGCCGCGCGGCGTCGTCGGCCCCGTCGGCGCCCGCCATGGCGACCACCTGGACGCCGTTTCCGAAGCGACCCGCCCACGCTTGGGCGAGACGCGTCTTGCCGATGCCTCCCGGTCCGTGAACCGTGACCAACGCGACCGCGGGGTCCAAGACGGCGGCGTCGAGGGCGTCGATCTCCGCCTGCCGACCCACGAACGGCAGCGCGCCGCCGCGGCCCGCGTCACGAGTCGCCTCGGCCGCGGTCCCGCTCGCGGCGGTGGCCGCACCGCCGTCGCTGAGCCATGTCGACGCCAAGACCACGCTCTCGGCCACGCCGCTCCCCACCTCGCGGTCCAGGAGAGCGGTGATGCGCGACAGGCGAGCGGCCGCGGCCGCCGCCTCCCCCGGAACCAGGCGCGCGCAACGGAGGTAGGCGGCGTGGAGGTCGTCGTCGAAGGGGTCGCGATCCACCCATGCGGCCAGCGCGCCGACCGCACCGGTGGGCGGCGTACCCTGCGCCCACCCCGCCGCGGCTTCCAGCAGTACGCGCCGGACCTGCTCGTCGAGCGCCCGGCGCTCGAGGTCGAGCCATGCCTGCCACTCCGGGTTCGGAAGGTGCTCGAGCCCCTCCAGCAGGGGGACGAGGCCGAGCTGCGCGGCGGCGACCGCGTCGCCGCGACCCAAGGCGGCGCGAAGCGCTCCGATGTCGGTCTCGATGCTGACGCGTAGCGCCGCCGTGTCACCCTCGATCACCCCAGGGCCGAGCAGTTCTCGTGCCCGCAGCACCACCTGCCGCAGGTTTTGCCGCGCCGCCCGCTCGTCGCTCTCGGGCCAGAACAGCACCGCCAACCGCTCGCGCGCCATGGAACGGCCGCTGTAGGCGAGCACCCCCACGAGCGCCGACCGAAGGTCCAGCGGCAACGGCGACCACCGACCGAGGCGCCATAGGGCGGGTGTCCCGAGCACGCGTAGCGCCGTGTCCATTCGCACATGGTAGTCGCAGGACGGTGGACGGATAGCGTGTCAACCAAGCGCGTGCCGCTTAGCGGGTGTCGAGCGTGGAGAGCGCGAAGACCGCCACGCTTGCGAACGCCAGCGGTCGCAGCAGCGACAGCAGGACTCCCGTGAGCACGAAGTCGAGCGTGTGCTACGGCAACGCTGGATCACTCCCCCGGGAGCTCGATCGCCATCTCGATCTCGCGCACGTGCGCACGCGGCGACGGCAGCGCGCCGACGGCGCCCGTCGCGACGAAGCCCTGACGCTCGTAGAGCCGCCGCGCCGCCGCGTTGTGCGCGCCCACGTCGAGGTTGAGGCGCTGCAGGCCGCTCCCGCGCGCCCAAGCGACGACCTCGCCCACGAGCGCCGCGCCGACCCCGCGGCCGCGAGCCTCGGGCGCCACCCACAGCGAGATCAGATACCCCGCCGCCGGATCGCCGTCGTGCGGCGCACCTCGAATCATGCCGACATCGGCGTCGCCGTCGCGCCAGACGAAGGTCGGAAGCGCCACGACCTGAGCCTCCCAATCCTCCGGGGGCCGCAGCTCGGACTCCGCGAGCGTGCTGCCGAACGCCTCGGGCGCGTCCGCGAGAGCCCGCAGCCGGATCGCGCGGAGGCGCGCGCCGTCGCCCGGGCGCAGGCGCTCGATCATGTGGGGCCCCCGCCTGCGCCACCGCCAGTATGCGGCCGCGTCATCGGGCGCGCCCCGCCTCGCGGATCATGAGCACGCTGTCTTCGTGGTCCACCCCGCCCCAGCCCGTGGCGATCTCCTCGGGCGTGGCCGGCACGCGGACGAAGCCGACCTTCTCGTACGCCCGGACGGCCCGCGGGTTGCGCGCCGAGGGCTGCATCATGAACGTCCGCACCCCGAGCTCCACCTGGAGGTAGCCGGCCAGGGCCTCGATGGCGTCGGTCCCCAGGCTGCGGCCGCAGTTCGCCTCGGCGTTCAGCCAGATGTCCAGCTCGACGCGGCGCCGCTCGTCGATGTCGTTGTAGGCGATGGCGCCCACCGGCACGTCGCCGTCCAAGATGACGAACATGCGGCCGCGTTCGGGCTCGCCGTCCGTGAAGTAGTGCTCCTCCCAGTCCGTGCACCAGTCGTCGAGCGGACGTGTCGACGCGTCTGACAGATGCAGCAGCGGCGCCACGTCGGAGGCGTAGCTCCACGCGTGGATCATGCGCCGGTCCGCCAGCGTGGCGGGCCGCAGGCGGACGCGGCGGCCGTCGATCGTCGTCGTGACGCGCATGGGGCAGCGTAGCCCGCCGAACGGCGCGCGGCGAAGTCCCCCCGGGAGGGCAGGACGTCGTCAGAGCAGCAGCGCCCCCAGCACGTACGGCGCCAGCACCAGCACGCCCCACGCCGGTGACACCCGCCGCCCCTCGGCACGCCGGTCCCACTGGAACAGCCGCACGGCCAGCGCCACGCCCAGGACCGCGCCCGCGAGCAGCACCAGCAGCGAGCCGGCCGCCGAGAAGGCGGTCGCGTCGCCGTACGCCAGGCCGCGCATGGCGTTCATGGCGTGGGTGGCGGGCAGCAGCCGGGCGAGGGTCGCGAGGGTGTCGGGGATCATCTCGGAGGGCACCATCAGGCCACCGAGCATGACCGACGGCAGGAACACCAGCTGCGACCAGAGGACGGTGGCGCGCGTGCTGGCCGACACGACCGCGATCAGCAGTCCGAGGCCGGCGTGGGCGGCGGCCGCCGCCAGGAACACGCCCAGGTAGGCGCCAAAGCGTGCGGGCAGCGGGGCGTCGAACAGCAGGGGCGCGGCGACCGTGATGATGGCGGCCACCAGCGTGAGGTGCACGACGATGGCGGCGCCCGGCAACAGCAGGATGTTGGCCGCGGGCACGCCGTGGATCTTGAAGCTGCGGAAGATGCCGGCCTCGCGCGCCACGACGATCGGGTCAGGCAGACCGAGCAGGCAGCCCGCCATGATCGCGAACACGACCATCGCCGGGATCAGCGTCTCGCGGAAGCCCGGGTTGAGGCCCACCATGAGCGCGCCAGCGATGAGGAAGAAACCGAGCGGGAACAGGTAGAGCAGCAGGAGCATGGCGCGGTTACGCAGCCCGCTGCCGAACTCGAACGCGGCGTGGTGCAGCAAGGCCCGCGAGGGGGTGCGCGGCCTCATGCGACGCCTCCGTTGGCGGTGAGCTCGAGGAAGCGCTCCTCGAGCGACGGACGCTCGACGCGCAGGTCGACGAGCGGGTCGCCCGCCTCCTCCAGCGCCCGCAGTACGGCCGTGACGGTCGGGCCGACGGCGTCCGTGAAGAAGACATCGTAGCCGTCCTTGCGCGCCTGACGTTGGACGCCCGGCAGCTGCGCGGTGCGGGCGGCGAGCGTCTCGTGCTCGGAGCGCACCGTCACGCGGGTGAGATCGGCGGCCGCCGCGGTCAGCGCCTTGGGCGTGCCACTCGCCACGATGCGCCCAGCGAGAAGGATGGCGACCCGGTCGGCGAGCTTCTCGGCCTCCGCCATGTCGTGCGTGGCCAGGATCAGCGCGACGCCGCGCTCCCGCAGTTCGCCCACCAGCGCGTGCAGCTCGGCGCGCGTCCCCACGTCGAGGCCGGCGGTGGGCTCGTCGAGGAACACCACTGGCGGCTCGTGGGCCAGCGCCAGCGCGAGCGCCAGCCGGCGCTGCTGCCCGGTGGAGAGGGTGCCGTACTCGGCGCGCAGCTTGGAGCGCAGCCCGAGGCGGTCGAGCATGTCGAGTCTCGGCGCAACCCCGTGGTAGGCGCAGAAGAAGCGCATCGCCTCCTCCACCCGCATCGTCTCCGGCAGGCTCGACGTCTGCAGCTGCACGCCGATCACGTCGCGCAGCCGGCCCGGTTCGCGCGAGGGGTCGACGCCGCGGACCCGCAGCGTGCCGGCGGTGGGGAAGCGGATGCCCTCCAGACACTCCAGCGTCGTCGTCTTGCCGGCGCCGTTGGGTCCGAGCAGGCCGAAGATCTCGCCCTCCGCGACGGTGAAGCCGATGCCGGCCACGGCTTCGACGTCGCCATAGGCCTTGCGGAAGGCCTCCACTACGATCGCGGGCTGGGCCATGACTCGAGGATGGGGCCGGCCTGGTGGGACGTTCAAGTACGGCTCTGCCCGACATTCACGCCACCCGGTCAGCGCTCGACCTGGTGAAGCATGGGCGCCTCTTCAGGAACCGAACCGGCGTGCGGATCGCGTCGCGATCACGCGGCGGGCGTAGGCCCTGGCCGCAGCAGCCTGAACAGGATGAAACTCGGCCGCTCGGCCAACTTCGCGTGGACTTCTGGGAAGCTGCGCGCCAACTCCTCCGACGGCCGCGGCTCCACGATGCGCTCGATCAGGAACCCGGCGGTGGCGATCTCGGCGCACGTCTCGGTGAGGGGCAGGCGCCAGAACCGCACCTCCCAGTCGTCGCGCCAGACCTCCTCGACCGGCTCCACGTCGAAGTAGCTGCCGCCCAACCGCAGCCAATCCGCCATCGCATGGTGCGTCGACATCACTAGCCGGCCGCCCGGCTTCAGGACGCGGTGCAGCTCGCGCAGGAGCGCCACGCGATCGTCGACGTGATGGATCACGAGCGCCATGACGACGAGATCGAAGCTGACATCCGGCGCCCAGCCCAAGGGCTGGGTGAGGTCGTGCACGTGTAGCGTCGCGCGTTCACCCAGCCGCGCACGCGCCAATTCGACCATCGCCGGGCTGCCATCGATGGCGGTGACCCGTGCGCCGCGGCGGACCAGCTCCTCCGCGTAGAGGCCCGGGCCGCAGCCCGCGTCGAGGACCTCGAGGCCGGCGACAGGGCCGATGAGCTCGAGCATCGCGGGCCGCTCGTAGAGCGCGTTGTAGGCACTGCCCTCGGCATGCCGAGCGTACTCTTCCGCCTTGCGTTCCCATACGGACGCCATGTGGCGCATGGTACGGCGCGACGAGGCTCCCCGGCGCCCCCCATCGGTCCCGCGACGCACGTGAACCGTTGCGGCTACCACACCTCCAGCACGACGGCCACCTCGTCGCCCTCGCCGAGCCCCTCCGCCCTGCGTACGGCGTCCTTGAGCGGCACCAGGTAGCGGCCCTCCTTGGGGAAGAGGGACGTCTTCCACTCGGTCGCCCCGATGCGCGCCGTGACCGGAATCATGCCCCAGCCGTACGTCACCGCGCCGGAGACGGCCTTCAGCTCGCGACTGTCCTCATCGGGCACCGTCACGAAGAAGAACGGGGATGGGCCGCGCCAGTGCCAGATGGGGCCAGTGAACTCGATGCGCATGCCGTACCCTACTCACCCATGGCGGTACGTCGCCCGAGCTCCGGGCGAAGACGCGGCGTCGCGTACCCTACCGAAGGGAGGCGTGATGCTCGACGACGTCCTGGCAGCCCTGCGACGGCGGCTCGTCACCAGCGTGGTGGTGGGTCTGCTGGCGTTCGGGTCGCCGCCGCCGCGCGCCGTCCCGCTGTGGCTCCCGCCGGCGCTCGTGCGCCTTCAGGTCGGCCCGTCGCCCGGCGCGCAGGCGTGGCGCGACTTCTTCGGTCCGCTGCGAGCCGAACTCAGTTGACCTACTTTCGAGCGTCTCGAATGCCCTCGATCGTACGGTTGTTCATCCGGGCCAACCACGGGTACACCATCTGCTGCATCCGGTTCATGCGGCCGTAGGTCGGCGAAGCCACGTAGTCGGCGACGTCGTCCCAGGCGCCGTGGTCCTCCACGACCGCCCCCATCTGCACGAATCCCTTCTCGCCGAAGTTGAACTCGCAGCTGGTCGGCCCCTTCGCCCGAGACAGCGAGAAGCCCGTCGTGCGACCACTGGCCTGGAGCCGCTCCAGGGCACCCTCGTAGAAGCGCCGGTCGTTGATGTAGGAATCCATCGGCCGCCACGCGTCGTCCAACTCGACCTCCAGCCACGAGTGCCCGCCCTTGTCGGGAAGGGACCGGAACGCGAAGGCGGGAAAGATGCCGTGCATGATCTCGAGCGAGATGAGGCCCGTGTGGACGCGAGCGGGTATGCCCGCCGCCTTGCACAGGGCGAGGAAGAGCGTCGCCTTGGTGGTGCAGTACCCGATCCCGTACCGGAGCGTCTCCGACGCCTTGACCTCGTCCCACTTTGGGGGGAAGCCGAAGAGGATGTCGTCTCGTACGAAGTGGAACAGGCTGTCGAGCTTGTCGCGCTGCGTGAGGTGGCCGTCCGTCAGTTCTTGCGCCTGGGCTTGGATCGCCGGGTGATCATCGTCCGCCAATGGCTCCCTACTGCGCATGTGGATCATCCCTTCGTGATGGCCAACCCGCTGCCATCAGTGTAGACCCTCCCGTTCCCACGCCAGAAGGGGCCGCTCACGCCGGCCCGGAAGCGGTCGATGCCGTACACGATGTCATCGCCCGCAGACCGGCTAGGCTCAGCGGCGGGCGCTAGCCTGTCGCCGGCGCGCCCCGATCGAGCCCCTCGACGATCTGCCACGGCGCCGGTGCGGGCGGCCGGCGAGCCACGAAGAACTCGTACGCGAAGTACGCCGAGTGCCGGCGGTACATCTCGGGCTCGCCAGCGAGCTGGTCGAGGATGCCCAAGGCCTCGACATCGCTAGCGTGCTGCCCACGCAGCTCCGCGATGCGCGCCTCCATGGGCGCATAGAAGTCGTCCCACCACGCCTCGTCGGGAAGGGTGAAGTGCCCCACCAGCTCGAAACCGCTATCCCGGATGGCCGCCACGTCGTCGACCAACCACCCCATGGCCGGGTAGTCCACCTCGAAGCTGGCCGCGACCTCGGGGGGCGGGTCCTCCTTGCGCCAGACCGCATCGGTGAAGGCGAGGTAGCCGCCGGGACGCAGGAGGCCGTGGCAGACGCGCAGCGCCTCCCGCAGACCGATGCAGTACAGCGCCCCCTCCGACCAGACGAGGTCGAAGCTCCCGGGCGGCTGCTCCGGACGCGCCATGTCGCCCACGACGGCGCGGATCCGCTGCTGGAGGCCGCGCTCCGCGATCGTTCGCCGCAGGCGCTCGATGCTCGGCGCATGGGCGTCGATGGCCACGATGGGGCCTGACGCGACGAGCTCTGCGAGCTGCAGGGTCTGGCCACCGACGCCGCACCCCAGGTCGACGATCGCTGGAGAAGGCGGCAGGTCGCGGCAGAGCCCGAGCGCCCTGACGGCGCTATCGCGGTTGCCGGGCCCCTGTCTGGGCAGGTGCTCGAAGACCTCGAAGAAGACCTCCCAGAAGCGGGGGCCGGGTTCGTTCACGGGTTCCGGTCTCCTCGAACGGCGCTTCGCCGGACCCCCGGACCACCCCACCCGTCGGCACGACGCCCCACCGCCCACAGCCCCGCGCCCGCCGCACCCACCGCACGTCCCTTCCCCCTCGGCTTCATGGCGACATGATACCCGGACCCACGGAACCGCCCCGGCCCGCCCGCCATCGCGATCCCGGTACCCCGGCCCACCCGCCACCCCCCTCCCGCCGCAGGTTGACCCGCCCACCAGATC
>Ga0209498_1003054_pt1 | contig 10040 bp, 7 predicted proteins | sample WalLakDeSediment_FD_184131 | JGI IMG/M metagenome (GOLD analysis project Ga0209498, IMG submission 184131) | Lake sediment microbial communities from Walker lake, Nevada to study Microbial Dark Matter (Phase II) - Walker Lake 11/02/13 Deep... | ecosystem: Environmental > Aquatic > Freshwater >... | reverse complement strand
CCCGTTCTTTGCGTTGCCCCATGAAAACCAGGGGTCCATGGGAACCTACTTTAGCGAAGACAGCCTGCTTCGGCAGGTTTTGGGGTCGTCCATTCTGTCTTTGTCCCCAACCTTGAACGTTGAACCCGGAACCTGTGAACCCTTACGAAGGCAGGTAGGACCACAGGTGGTGCTGTCGGGTTGAGCGTTGATATCCAGATAAAGTTTGGTTTCCATAAAGTCGAACAGGAAAGGGTGCACCCTGGTAAAGGTGCACCCGTCTGTATGGGAGCTGAATGAGAAATCACGAACTTTTCACTGCGATCTTGCGCGGAGCGACTACTTCCACCTTGGGCAGATGGAGGTGCAGCACCCCTTCTTTGAGTTCGGCTTCGATTTTGGACTGATCGACGGCCTCCGAGACCGTGAATTGCCTGAAATATTTGCCTGTTCGGTATTCCCTGAAAATGTCGCTCTCGTTCTGTTTTTCAGGGGACTCCGCATCACCGGAAAGCGTGAGCACCCCGTCGTTGAGATCGATGGTGAGATCCGATGACTTCACCCCGGGGATATCTGCCAGGAGAATCAGTTCTTTTTCGTTCTCAAAAATATCCACGGCCGGCTCAAAGACAGGACCGGGTCTGGTGGATTCAGCCGGCGTGGAAACAGCGGTTTTTTCTTTTGCCTGTAGTTCTTTGCTTTCCTTATCCGTCATGATGATTCCCTCCTTATCGTCATCAGGTTCAGGTCAAGAGGCTTTGACCGCGATCTGCTTGGGTTTGGCGGATTCTGCTTTGGGTAGAACAATGGTCAGGACGCCGTTTGAACATTGCGCCTCGACCTTATTGGCATCAGCCTGTCCGGGGAGCGTGATCACACGGCTGAAACTTCCTGCTTCCCTTTCCCTTCGGTGATATTTAACTTTGTCACCGTGGGCGGTTATCGATCTTTCTCCTGAAATGCTCAGGGTTTTGCCGGTTATTGAAATATCGAGATCATTTGCCTTGATGCCGGGCAGTTCCGCCCGCACGTAGTAGGCATCCTTGTCTTCACTCAGATTGGCAAGAGGAAATACACCCGCAATGCCTGAACCCGGCATATCGTCGCTATAAGAACTCAGGACCCGATCCATCTGCCTCCGCATGCGATCGAGCTCTTCAAATGGACTTCTCCGGTTGAATGCGGGCATTCACCCAATTTTCTGAAAATCATTTCGAATTCCTCCTGTGATAGTATTTTTAAATCGAAGAACCGAAACACAAGAATTAATTGAACAATACCATTATGTTACCGAATCAAACGAAATAAAATTAATCAGCCTTGACCGGCTGTCAAGATCCCAAAAAAGAAGCTCCGCAGATTGGTGAATGGATCGCGCTGTGCCGTGCAGTATCCTTGACAATGGCTTTCCAACACAGTATTTTTTCATTAGCTCAGAAAAAACGATCGGGGTGCGTGGAACGTATGAATGAGAAAGCGGATGAGCTCGGGTCTGCGGTTGAAAAAAAGAACTATGTGCGAGCGTCGAATCTGGCGGTTTCCGAGGGTGCACCGCAGGAGCAGGTAGAACATCTCCGGCAAGAGGCCCTATGGCAGATCTCGGCGGTATTTCGAAATGCTGCAGGGACCAGAATTCTGGCAGAACAGCAAGGCCTGTCCAAAAAGCATGTGGAGGATTACCTCCGGAAACGCTCTGAAGAAGAGCGAAACCTGGGCCATGTGAAGATCCTGGAACCCACCTTTGATCATTACATCGGCAGGTATCTCACCTTTGAAGCGTGGTTGGATTCCCTCATTAAAAAATGGGACAAGCTCCCTGTGACACCCTGAGCATGTCCGGATATCCTTTTGCTTGCCCAACACGGAGGATTGGATCAAGCATGGAAAAGCAGCCCGACAATAAGCGGCTGCGCAAAAATAACTTCACCTTCTTCGAAAAAAGCCGTTCATGCTGAGGTATCGAAGCCTGTCCTGAGCCTGTCGAATGGTATGAATGGCCAACGGCGCCGTTCTATACATCAGGGCGAACGGTTGTTGCTTCAACCTGCGAAGTTATTTCCGCGCACATACTAAGGGATTGCGCCTTTGGCAGGGGCAATCGGCGAAACCGGTTTGACGCAACCTGCCGGGATTCTTCAGATGCGTGAACCGCTCAGCGGGTAAAATATACGAGGGAGACAAATATGAAATGGAGACTTTTCCTCCTCCTTCCGGCCGTGCTTTTCTTGAGCGGGCAGGCCCATGGAACGACCCCTGAATCATCGCTACTTCCTTGTCTTGTCGCCTCGCTCAGGCTGGAAGGACCGCTTTCCTTTTGCGATGAAACCGTTCCCGTCAATGAGCAAGAGGTCAGGGAGCGGTATGAAAAGGAGCTCCTGCTGGCTTTGGCAAACCGTGCCCAGGTGATTTTGTGGCTGAAGCGCTCAAGCCGCTACCTCCCTTACATCGAAAAGAGTATCCGCGAATGGCAGATACCGGATGATCTTAAGCACGTCGCTTTTGCCGAAAGCGCCCTGCTGCCGCATGCCGGATCAAGCAAAGGCGCCGTGGGTTACTGGCAGTTTATCCCGTCTACGGGACGAAAGCTCGGTCTGACGATCAATACAAGAATCGATGAAAGAAGGAATATCTTCACCTCCACCCAGGCGGCTCTTCGTTATTTCAAAGAGCTCCGCCAAACATTCGGTTCATGGACCCTGGCCGCCGCCGCTTACAACATGGGGGAAGACCGTCTCATGGCCGAGATCCTGGAGCAAGGCACGAACAACTACTATCATCTCCACCTTCCTCTGGAAACCCAGCGCTTTGTCTTCCGGATTCTGTCCGTCAAAATAATTCTCTCGGAGCCCGCGAAATACGGCTTTCACCTTGAAGAGGGGGACTATTACCAGCCCCCGGCCTTCGATGCGATCCAACTGGATTGCACCCGGGAGACACCCGTCCGGGTTGTGGCACAGGCTGCCGGTACCCATTTCAAGGCCATCAAGGACCTCAATCCCCAAATCCGGGGGCACTATCTTCCGCCGGGAAGCCACAAGGTTCTTATTCCAAAGGGAGCGGCGGCCGGTTTTTCCTCCCGCTACAGCAAGGCCCTGTCAAAATATCTCTCAACCCTGAAAGGCAGTGTTTACATTGTCAAGCAGGGGGACAACCTATCCATGATCGCCGACAGATTCGGTGTTCCGCTGCTCTCGCTGGTCATCTGGAATGGACTGGATGTCGCTCGCCCCATTCACCCGGGTGAGCGGCTTGTGATTCACCGCAAGAACCTCTCACAGGAAGAAACAGACGAAGCGGATACAGAGAGGGATAGGCTTCCTTCAAAGGACTAAGGGACATGTTTGGAGTGTTCAGGGGTCCAGCGTTCAGTGTTCAGGAAAAATCATTCTCTATTTCCGACGACCGTCATTGCACATTTCTAATCCCTCAGTTGAGCAGATGCTTTTAGGCTGAACACCGAACCCCTGAACACTGAACACTCAAAATGCCGGTTAACATCTCTCGCTCGATTTTACGGAGCTCCTTCATGGATCATCAGAATTAAAGGGGCGGAGCTACACCATCCTTTCAATCTCTTTTTTCTTTTCATCGAGACGCTTTGCGGACACGGGAAAAGGTGTTTTAAGCTCCTGGGCAAAGACAGAAACCTTGAACTCCTCAATCATCCACCGAAACGCATCAAGAGCCTCCCGTTTTTCGCTGCTCGCATGGGGTGAAAGGTTTTCCTTGCACTGTTTCAACCAGGCCGCGAATTCCTCGATCTGAGAGCTCCTCAGACGGTGCTTTTCCGCATTGTTCGCTCCCCTTTGCGCCCTGATCCGCATGGTCTTTAGATAGCGGGGAAGATGAACCAGTCGCTCCGAGTCATAGAGTTCCAGAAAATTCCGGGGAAGAAGAGCGTCCAGGTCCCGGCGGATCTTTAATGCGAGTTCCGCTTCCGCGTTCTTCAATCTTTCCATGGCCTGCAATGCGGTTTGAAGCTCCCGACAGCTCTCAAGGATAGTGCGCACCTGATCTTTCAGCGCGAGTCCTTTTTCCATCATCACGGCGGCGACTTTTTCTGCATACTTTTCTATTTCCGCATTACTCCGTAGGTCTTTTTCGAGAAAATGAAACAAGAGGCGCCGGAACATCTTTTCCTCAAGGGCAACGGCGCCGCCGAAATTCCTTGCTCCGACCGCCGCGTCCCCGGGGAGACCGAGATTTCTCTTCAGAAACTTCAAATCCTTTGCCAGAAGCCTTTCCAGAAGCCATCGCACGCCCTTGCGGTGTGAGGCGAAAGCCTGTTCCCGGCTCTGGAAAAGGCGAAGACTGACACTGTCTTCCGTCGCTTCCAGGGCAGGATAGACCACGAGGTGCTCCTTCAGGAATAGGCTTTCCGGGAGTTCATCGAAATCCCATGTGGTGAGCCCCTTTCTTTCCCACTGCTCCTTGAGTGCCTTCCAGGCTGCGTCGGATTGGGACACTTCTCTCTGGGTTTCCGAGCGGCGCAGGAGATGAATCTCTCTTCCGGTTTGCATTTCTTTTCCTTCATGATCCACCAACGCGATTCGCACCTTCAAGTGTTCCGGCACCTCCACCTCTTCCCAGACGCGGGCAGGAATGTCCACGCCGTATCGGCGATAGACGAAAGCGGAGAGCGAGCTGAGCAGAGACCGTTCACCCTGCTCCATGTATTGAAGGACGTCATCCACGGTCCGGGCAACGGGAACAAGTTGCTTTCTGTACCGTTTGGGCAGGCCTTTGACCAGAGCCGTCACCTTTTCCTTGAAGAGACCCGGAACGCCCCAGTCCAGATGTTCCGCAGAGATTTTAGATACTACCCCTAAGGGTATTTTCACGGTCAAACCATCTTCGGGTCTGCCCGGAGCAAAGGCATAGGTGCACGGAAAGGCCCTGTCGCCGGCCTTGAACCGGTCGGGGTATTGGGCGAGTTCCGATTTATCCGGGCGGTAAAGCATCAGATCGTCTTCCTTAAGCCTGAGGAAGGTGTCGTCTCCCTTGTTTTTGATAATTTTCAGAAGGGTCGATACATCGCTGACCCCCTTCAGCCGTTGGGAATAGAAATCAGCGAGTGCAAGGTCGCTGATCAGGATGTCCCGGCGTCTGAGCTTGTCTTGCATGGCGGAAATTTTTACTATCAGGTTTTGGTTATGAATGAGAAAGGGCGGCCGTTCTTCCATGTCTCCCTCCACCAGAGCGGAGTCTACGAAGATGCTGTGCGCTTCCTCCGGATTGATGGACCCATAAGAAACAGGCCTTTTCGAAACAATGGGAAGACCGAAAAGTCGGACGTGTTCAAAAGCCCTCACTTCCGCTCGATGCCTGTCCCAATGGGGGCCTGAATAGCTCGACCTGCAGAGATCGCCTCCCAGGGGCTCGAGCCATTCGGGACGGATTCTGGCTGCGGTCCTGGCAAAGAGGCGGGAAGTCCTGACGATCTCGGCGGCCACGATCCATGCCGGGGCTTTGTTGAAAAGGGTGGAACCGGGAAATAGCATGACTTCCCGACCCCGGGCGGCAAGATAGGTATTTTTCTCTTTCCTCAAAGCGATATTGGAAAGATAGCCGCTCAGCACGGAACGATGGATCCGATCATACAGCAGGCCGTCTCCCTGTTCCCGATCGACAATCCTCTGCTCCCTCAAGATGGCGGTGATTTGGTCATGCGTGTGAACCCACTCTCTCATCCGGGAATAGGATAGGAAGTGCTCTTTGCAGAACTTGCGCATCCTGTTCTGGGTCTTTAAGCTCTCCCACTCTCGGTGGTAGCGATTCCATATCTTGAGCAGGGTCAGGAAGTCGGAATCAGGGTCCTTGAAAGGAGCATGGGTTTGGTCGGCCTGAAGCGCTTTGTCTATGGGTCTTTCCCTGGGGTCCTGGATGCTCAGGGCTGCGGCTATCACGGCGGTTTCTCGAAGACAGCCCTCCTTGCTCGCCTCAATCACCATGCGGGAGGTTCTTGGGTCCAGGGGAACTCTGGCCATGAGTTTGCCCTTGGGGGTGAGTGTATGGTCCTGCCCCTTTCTTGTTACAGCACCCAGCTCCACAAGCACATCAAACCCGTCCTTGATGCTTCGATCTCCCGGCGGGTCCAGGAAGGGAAAAAGCGCAGGACTCCCCAATCGCAGAAAGAGCATGCGAAGGATGACTTCTGCAAGGTTCGAACGTTGAATTTCCGGGGGGGTGAAAAGCGGCCTGGATTCATAGTCCTCTTCCGAGTAAAGCCTGATGCAGACCCCGTGCTGAACCCGCCCGCAGCGGCCTTTTCTCTGGTCTGCGCTGCTCCGCGAGATGGCTGCGATGGCGAGGCTCGTGGTGCGGGTTCTCGGCAGGTAGCGGGGAATGCGAGCGAGGCCCGTATCAATGACGTATCGGATTCCGGGAATGGTGAGGGATGTCTCGGCCACATTGGTGGCCACAACGATTTTGTCGCCCTTAACGGAATAGACCCGGCCCTGCTCGCAGGCCGGAAGCCGTGCAAAAAGAGGAAGGACTTCGGTCCCCGGATATCCGCGACCCCTGAGACGTTCACAGGTTTCGAGGATGTCCTCTTCCGTGGGCATAAAAATCAGGACATCGCCGAAGCGCTTTTTGAGGCGAAGAGAATCCACGGCCCGGACCGCCATGTCCACATAGGTTGTATCGCCCTGCTCTTCCAGGACCGGGTCAACCGGGAAGTACTCTACATCAATCGGGTACAATCGGCCTGAAACCTGAACCACGGGCGCACCGCCGAAAGCTGCGGAGAATTTCTCCGTGTCCAGGGTGGCGGAAGCGATGATCACCTTGAGTTCCGGCCTGGCCGGAAAAAGGGTCTTCAAGATGCCGAGAATGAAATCGATATTCAGGGTTCGTTCGTGGGCTTCGTCGATGATGAGGGTGTCGTATTCGTAAAGCATGGCGTCAGCCTGCGTCTCGGCAAGGAGCATGCCGTCGGTCATGATCTTGATAAAGGCACGTGGGCCGGTCCTGTCCCGGAATCGAATCTTGTAGCCCACGGACCGGCCGATGTCCTCTTCCATTTCCTGGGCAATGCGATGGGCGATGGTGATGGCGGCGATTCTTCGCGGCTGGGTGCAACCGATTTTTCCTGCAACACCCCTTCCTGCTTCCAGGCACATCTTAGGGATCTGGGTGCTTTTCCCGCAACCCGTCTCACCGGAAACAATGACGACCGGGTTTTCCTGAATGAGACGGATGATTTCCTCTGCCCTGGAGGCGATGGGGAGCCCTTCCAGAAACGTGACATGGGGTTTGCTGCTTGAGCGGCGTTCCCTTTCCTGCACAGAGGCTTCTGCTTGCTTCAACAGGGTTTTAAGATATGTGTCGGGCCCACCGGGTTTTTTCCGGACACGCCTGAGGCCCCTCGAGATCCTGTCCATGTCCCGGAGCATCATGAATGGAAGGAGAGAATGGATTTTTGTCAGGAGCTTCATGATTCAAAGGAGAAGAAGGTGGCGTGGATGGCTTCCACGGCCTTTTGCAGGTCCTTTTGCCGGACAATCAAGTAGAGCGCAACCTCCGAGGGGCCGAAAGAACTCATCTCGATGTTGACCCTTTGTTCGGCTACGGCCGTAAAACATCTTGCCGCAATCCCCTTGCGCCGCAGGATGCCATCGCCCACAATGCCCACCAGAGCCGCATCCGCCACCTTGACCAGCCTCCTGTAGGGTCTCGGGTTCATACCCTGAAGGGCGTGGTATCCTTTGTCGAGATCCTTTCGGCCGAGGAGAAAGCTGATGCAGGTCTGGGAGGTGACGACAGACTTGATGTTGATCCCGCTCTCTGTAAGAGTGCCGGAGACAAGGGCCAGGATGCCGGGTCTTGCGCCCACGCCCGAAGCGTGCACCTTCAGGATTCCTATGTCGGTATCGTGCGCCACGCTCTTGATGGGCCGGCGAGTCCGGGGAGTTCGGAATGAGATGAGGCTGCCTGGGGCATCCGGGTCCATGGTGTTCTTGACGGCAATGTTGAGTCTCATGCTCCTGAGTGGTTCGACCGTGCGGGGATGAAGAATCTTGGCGCCGAAGTACGAGAGTTCAGCCGCTTCGTCGTAAGAGAGGAGAGGAATGAGCCGGGCCGTAGGAACAAAACGGGGATCTGCGCTCATGTATCCCGGTACATCCTTCCAGACTTCAAGAATCTCGGCCCCCAGAGCCGCCGCCGCCACCGAAGCGGAATAGTCGCTCCCGCCCCTTCCAAAGGTGGTGATATCTCCTCTATCACTGACGCCGAAGAATCCCGGCACAAAAACGATCATGCCTTCCTTGAGCAGGGGATCGAGGTGAAGGTGAAGGTTCCGAGAGCTCTTTTGAATATCGGCGGTGGCATCACCGAATTTTCCGTCCGTCATCACTCCGATCTTGTGCGGCATGCGATGGGTGGCCTGGAGGCCGCGGGCACGAAGCGCGGTCGCAAGCAAATCCGCGGATAGACGTTCGCCGAAGCTGCTGATCATGTCCTTCATCTTGGGTGTGATTTCTTTGGTGAAGTTGAGGCCGTAGTAGAGGCGTTCGAGTTGGTCGAGATGGTCGTTCAGATCGCGCGTATACCTCTGGTAGTGCTTTCCCGCAGGAAGGGTGTGCCTGGCTACGAGAATGTGTTTATTCTTCAGAAGAGCAATGATGGAGGGAATGGCGTCCTCGTCCTCGAGGGCCCGGGACATGCCTTCTATAAGCATGTCCGTAATCCCTCCAAGAGCCGAAACCACGATGACGTGCCCACGGCCGCGCACCGCGATCAGATCCAGAATTTCCTGAATGTTTTTCTTGCCCTTCAGGGATCCTCCACCGATTTTGATGACTTTCATGCCTTTGTTTCCTCGGTTTGGTTTCAAGAACTCCTTTGGCGCTAATATGGCAGAACGCAGAGGAGTGTGCAAGGGCAAGTCTCCAGTCCCATAAATGCGTGGCTGGAATTCTTGAGGTTCCCCCTCCCCTTACCCCTCCCACCGGGGGAGGGGAAGTCCTTAAAATGCCAAAAACTCCCTCCCCCTCGATGGGTATAGGCGCTAACTTCAGGGAAATCCATCCCGTTCGTGCTGAGGTATCGAAGCGCGAACGCATTGGGCATGAGGCTTGGTTGTTCGCCCTTCGATACCTCAGGGCGAACGGCGAAATTGCTCATGCAACATGCGATTACGCGTTAAGTTAGCGCTTATGCCCTCGATGGGGGGGCCAGTACTGAGCATGCGGAAGGGGATAGGTGGGGGTGAGCAGCCGGAGTACGTTAAAGAATTATTGAGACACAACAGTAGATGGCTTGCGGGAGCTTGACTACCGCGCGGTCAAAAGCTACAAGAGACGGAGAAAGTCGTGGATGAGGCTTGAAGTCTGAGTGAATGGAAGATAGGCATGATCGAGATCGACGGCAGCCAAAAATCGGGGTCCGGAACCATTGTCCGGGATGCTGTCCCTTATGCCGTTCTCATGGGCCGGGAAACCCGCCTTTTCAATATCAGGATGAAAAGGGATAAACCGGGCCTTCGACCCCAGCACCTCAAGGCCATGGAAGCGGCGGCGGCCATTTGTGGAGGGCGCCTGCTTGGAGCGGCTGTCGGCGCCAGGGAAATTCGCTTCCAACCCGGAATCTCTCTCAAGGGCGGTCTGTTTCAATGGGACATCGGCACAGCAGGTTCCGCAGCGATGCTCGCTCTCTGCGTGATCCCTCTTGGGCTTTTTGCAGATCAGCCTTCGACCTACCGAGTGGTCGGCGGGCTTTTCCAGGATTTTGCGCCTTCCCTGTTTCATCTGCAACATGTCCTGTTTCCCATCCTTCGAACCATGGGGGTGCAGGTGGAGGTGAGAATCATCAGGCCCGGCTATGTCCCGCGAGGAGGAGGGGAGATCGAAGTGAAGGTCCTTCCAATGAAAGAGCCAATTAAACCGTTGGATCTATCGGGATCCGGGCAGGTGAGAGAGGTTCGAGGCATCGCTCTTTCCTCCATGCTCAAGGAGAGAAGAGTTTCAGAGAGGATGGCAAAAGCCTGCGCTGAGGCTTTGAAGAAAAGGGCTTATGACCCGCGAATCAAGGTGATCTACGACACCTCCGAGAACCCC
>Ga0209498_1003053_pt1 | contig 10041 bp, 3 predicted proteins | sample WalLakDeSediment_FD_184131 | JGI IMG/M metagenome (GOLD analysis project Ga0209498, IMG submission 184131) | Lake sediment microbial communities from Walker lake, Nevada to study Microbial Dark Matter (Phase II) - Walker Lake 11/02/13 Deep... | ecosystem: Environmental > Aquatic > Freshwater >... | reverse complement strand
CCTCCCCTGGACGCTCCCCCTCCTCCCCGCCATCCTCCTTCTCAACCGAGCATCCCGGCGCCCCGCCTTCCGCCCCGAGTCCCTCCTCTTCGCCTTCCTGGCGGGAGCCATCCTGGCCCATCTGGGGGCCCGGGCCGAAGCCCGGGACTGCCGCTTCCGCCTCCGTGAAGGGCAGGCCCTGGCGGTGGAGGGGCGCCTGGTGGGCCCCCTGGTGGAGGGGCGCGGGGAGCTCCGTCCCACGGACCCTGGTCCTGGGGGCTGCCGGGAGCGGATCCGGGTGGTGGTGCCTGGAGTGGGGGAAGGGGGACTCCCGGCGGGAGCCCTCCTGGCGGTGGGCGGGGCGTGGCGCCGGAGCTCGGGCCCCGGGTCCCACCTGCCATTCCGGTCGGGCTACCTTCGAGCCGACTCGGTGTCGGCCCTGTCTCCTCTGGACCGGTCCTCCCCCCCGTGGGGGGTGGGGGACAGGGGTCGGGGGCCCGGGGATGCCCTGGTCCGCATGGGGGGGCGGGTCCAATCCCGGCTGGCGGATCTGTTCCCCCGGACCGGGGCCATGGCCACGGCCCTGGTGTGGGCCCGAAAAGAGGGCCTGGACCCGGGGCTCCGGGACTCCTTCGCCCGGGCGGGGACCGCCCACCTCCTGGCCATCTCCGGGTTCCACGTGGGCGTGGTGGCGGGGGTCCTCCTCCTGGTCCTGGGCTCGGTGGGTCTCCCACACCCGGCCCGGTTCCTCGTGGCCAGCGCAGGGGTCTGGGCCTACGTCCTGGCCATCGGGTTGCCGGATGCGGCCTTCCGGGCGGCCCTCATCCTGTCGGTCCTGGCCACGGGGCGCCTGGCTGGCCGGTCCGTGTCTCCCCTGGGTGCCCTGGCCACGGCCTTCCTGGGGTTCCTCCTGGTGGACGCGGGGGCCCTGGCCCGGCCCGGTTTCCAACTCTCCTTCGCCGGGGCCCTGGGATTGGTCATGGGGTACCGGCCCCTCTCCTCCTGGTTCAGGGCCCGGCTTCCGCGGAGAACCCCGGCCTTCCTCCCGGCGGGCCTGGCGGCGGGGGTGGCCGCAACCCTGGCCACCCTCCCCCTGGTGGCATGGCACTTCGGGCGGGTGTCCCTGGTGGGCATCCCTCTCACCCTGTTGGTGACTCCCCTGGTGGTCCTGGCCATACCCGGGATCTTCGTCTGCCTCCTCCTCTCCCTCGCGCACCCGGGCCTGGCCCGCTTCGGGGCCCAGGGGGTGGAGCTGGTCCTGCAGCTCTTCGCCACCCTGGTCCAGGGCGCCGCGGGGCTTCCCATGGCGTCGGTGTGGGTTTCCCGACCCGCCGTGGCGGCGGGTGCGGTGGGGCTGGCCCTGGGGACCTTGCTCCTCCGCATGCGGCCGGAGATGGGGAGGGGAGGAAGGGCTCCCTTCCTGGCCACCGCCGTGGTGGGGGCCCTCCTGGTGTGGCCGCTGGGGGCGGACCTGGCGGGCCGGGGCACCCTGGAGCTGGTGATGATGGACGTGGGGCAAGGGGACGCCCTGGCCCTCCGCTCCCCGGGGGGCCGGTGGGTCCTGGTGGACGCGGGCCCCCGGACCGAGGCCTTCGACGCCGGGGCCCGTACGGTGCTTCCCTACCTCAGGGCCCGGGGGGTCCGGGTCCTGGACCTCATGATCCTCACCCACCCGGACCTGGACCACGTGGGGGGAGCCCCCGCCATCCTTCGGGAGATCCCGGTCCTGGCGGTCCTGGATCCCGGGGAGGCGGCGGGGAAGGAGACCTTCCTGGACGTCCTGGAGGCGGCGGAGTCCCGGGGCGTGCCCTGGAGGGTGGTGGGGGCAGGGGATTCCCTGAACCTCCACGGGGTGGCCGTGAGGGTGGTGGGGCCCGAGGGCCAGGCCCGGATGGGGGCCCCCCGGTACGCCGGGCCCGTGGACGGGAGCAACGACTCGTCCATCGCCCTGGAGATCCGCTTCGGCGCCTTCACCGCCCTCCTCACGGGGGATGCCCCGGCCGCCGCCGAGGCCCTCTTCCTTCCCAGGCTCCTCTCCCCCCGGGCCCAGGTCCTGAAGGTGGGGCACCATGGCAGTCACACCTCCACCTCCCAGGAGCTGGTGGAGCGGATCCGGCCCGAAACGGCCTTGGTCTCAGTGGGTCTGAGGAACCGCTACGGGCATCCCCACCGGGAGGTTCTGGACCGCCTCCAGGAGGCCGGCGTCCGGATCCTTCGGACGGACCGTGACGGAACCGTGGTGATCCGGGCCCGCCGGGACGGCTCCTACCGGGTCTTGGAGGGGGGGCGATAGGGGGGGACCAGAGGGGTGGGGCGATGCGGATGGACTCAAAGTGGGGGCGATAGGAAGAGGCTGCCGCTGTTGCCTCCCTTGCCCCGGAGCGGTATATGATCCAGGGAATCCGGAGTCTCGTCTTCCATTCCCAAGGGAGGGTTCGGAGCCATGGCCGAGGTCGCTGTCATTACCATCGATCGTCACATCATGGAGGAGCAGCGCAAATATCCCGAAGCCACGGGGCGCCTCAGCAACATCCTCACGGACCTGGCCCTGGCGGCCAAGATCATCCAGCGGGAGGTGGCCCAGGCGGGATTGGTGGACATCCTGGGGCGGGCGGGGAAGAAGAACGTCCAGGGAGAGCAGGTTGAGAAGCTGGACCTCTTCGCCCAGGAGGTGATCTACAACGCCATGGATCACGGGGGAAACCTGTGCTGCATGGTCTCGGAGGAGCACGAGGACGTGATCCCCATCCCGGACAGGTTCCCCGTGGGGGAGTACGTTCTCATCTTCGATCCCCTGGACGGCTCCTCCAACATCGATGTGAACGTGTCCATCGGGTCCATCTTCTCCATCTACCGCAGGACCACGAAGGAGGGACGAGGGAGCCGGGAGGACTGCCTCCAGCCCGGGCGCAACCTGGTGGCGGGGGGGTACGTGGTGTATGGCTCCTCCACCATGCTGGTGTATTCCAGCGGAACGGGAGTCCACGGGTTCACCCTGGATCCCTCCATCGGGGAGTTCCTCCTAAGCCATCCAAACATCCGCCTGCCGGAGCCTCCGCAGCGGTACTACTCGGTGAACGAGGCCTATTACCAGCGTTGGTCCCCGGGACAGCGAAAGCTCATGGATTGCCTGAAGGGCGCGGGGGAGAAGAAGACGGAGCCCTTCAGCTCCCGCTACATCGGCTCGTTGGTTGCGGACTTCCACCGGACCCTCCTGAAGGGAGGGATCTTCATGTACCCCCGGGACACCGCCAGCCCCCGGGGCAAGCTCCGCCTCCTCTACGAGGCGGTGCCCATGGCCCTCATCTGCGAGCAGGCCGGGGGCCGGGCCTCGGACGGGGAGGGGGACATCCTGGACATCGTCCCCACGGACCTCCACCAGCGGACACCCCTCTACGTGGGCTCCAGGGAGTTCGTGGACATGGCGGAGGAGTTCCTCCGGAGGGATCCGGATCTGCCCTGCTGAGCCGGGCCGGGTGGAGTGGGCCCCAGGGACGTGCGGTGCGCCGCGGGTGGAGTTCGCCGCTGGTGTGTGCAGGCCGCCACGGGCGAATCCCTCAGATTTCTGAAGCTTCCTCGAAAATCCGTGGAGATTCGTACGCTCAGGGCTGTGGGCCAGATTTCGTAACATCTTGTTTCACATGATGTTATGACACGTCAATACCTGGCACCTATCTTGCTCTGCACGCTTCCGGTATACCCGCGCCCTTCGGGGCACCCGGCAGGAGCCGGGGACGGCGGATCGAGGCTCGAGAGAGATCGGCGGCCGGCGGGCACCTCCAAACCTCCAGCAATGGACGGGAAAACACCATGAAGCACCTCAAGTATCTCCTCATGGCCGCGTTGGTGGCGATGCCGCTGACCGCCTGTGACGAGGACGATGGGCCCATCATCGAGCCCACGCCTACCGGTACCATTACGGGTACCGTGTCGGCTGAGGGCACCGGGCTCGGCGGCGTCTCTGTGACGCTGGTGGGCGGCACCACGCTGTCCGCCACCACGGCCGCCAACGGCTCCTTCACCTTCACCAACGTGGAGGCAGGCAGCTACGGGGTCTCCATCGACGCCTCGAATCACCCAGGCGTGTCCTTCGCCGTCACGGCCAAGACCACGGCCATCACCTCGCAGGGCCAGACCTCCACGGTGGACTTCAGCGGAAGCTACATCCGCACCTCCGCCATCGTGGGCGTGGTCTCCGCCAGCGGGGCTCCCCTGTCGGGTGTTTCCGTCCGGGTCACCGGCGGGCCTGACAACGTTACCAACGACAACGTGACGGACGCCGCCGGGGCGTTTGCCGCCACCGGTCTCCGGCCCGGAACCTACACCGTGGCCCTGGTGGGGACTCCTCCCACGGGCGTGACCTTCCCGGCCACCTCCCAGTCGGTGACCCTGGCTCTCGGTGAGACCAAGGCCGCCAACTTCCCGGGCCAGGCCGTCCAGTTGGCCACCATCTCCGGTGGCGTGACCGTGGACAACGTCGGCATCGCCGGCGTGGCCGTCGCCCTGTCGGGCGGTGCCACCGCAGCCACCGAGACGGGTCCCGGTGGAGCCTTCTCCTTCACGAACCTGACCCCCGGTGCCTACACCGTCACCATCACCCCGCCGGCCAACACCACCTTCGAGGTCGTGTCCAAGGACGTTACGGTGAACGCGGGTCAGACCGGTGTGGTGAACTTCGCCGGCGTGGGCCCGAGGGTTCCGGCCACCATCTCCATCCAGTCCGTCACCAAGGGTGGAACCACCCAGCCGGTGGACCTGGACAACGTGTTCGGCCAGATCGACGTGAGCCTCAACCTCCGGCCCAACGACCAGACGGTCACCCGGGTTGACGTCCTGGTGGACGGCGAAGTCGCCGCTTCCCAGGTGTTCAGCGCCGCCGATCTGGCCCTCATGGCTGAGGAGAACCCTGAGGCCGCCGACGTCCAGATCATCACCCTGTCCTTCAACACCGCCCGCTATGATGTGGATCTGGTGAACTACACCGCCACGGCTCGTTACGAGAACGGCCAGCGGATCATCGGTGCCCAGGTCCACGTGGAGGAGGCGGAGATCCCCACGGCCGCCAACACCATTGAGGTGCTCTTCAACAACGCCAACACCTTCCACGTTCTGGCCAGCCGTGAGGGAATTCCCAACGCTCTGGATTCCCAGGGACGTCGCTGGTACGGTGGTCCCGACTTCGCCATCACGGTCTACCCCATCCCGGTCATGTACAACGGCCAGGTAGTGGTGAGGATGACCGCCAACCTCCGGACCGAGGCTGGAGGGGCCCTTGGCTCCTGCACCGCGAGCACGGACGCCGAAGCGCCCTTCTCCTTCACCTGGACCTGCGGCGGCGTCGAGTCTGTCGGGTTCATTCCGGTGGTGACCTCCACCGTTACCGATGCAGGGGAAGAAGGCCCGGTCTCCGGCTTCGGGGCTGATCTCAACATCGCCAACGTGGCGAACACCGCGGACCACCCCTTCCCCATGAGGATCGACGTCCTGGCTCCCCAGACTGTCGACACCGATGTCTACGTGTACCGGATGATTCGGCAGGCGAACATCCTCAACATGGGCAACTGGCTCAACCATCAGTACAACTTCCACGGAGCCGCCACCCCCGCGACCGCGCGGACCTACAACGCCGGCAACGTGGCCGACGGAGGTGTGGGCAAGGCTGGTGTGCTCTTCGCCGTGTCCACCGATACCCTCGTCACCACCATCGTAGCGGGTCCCCAGAACCCCCTCACCGGGGCGCACCTGAACGCCGCCATCGAGGGCGGGGCCGAGTCGGTGACGAACACCACATACCGGGCCTGGGCAGTTCAGCCCGACCTCCTGGGGAACACGGCCCTCTTCCTGCAGGAGCCCGCGACCCACCATCCGCTCCGGACCTTCGGGTACGACCAGACCGCTCCGCTGGTGAACTTCAGCGAGGACGAGGACGAGGTCGGGAACCTGACGGAGCGTTACACCATCCTTGAGAACTTCGCCACGGGCGACAACGTGCGCGCCCGGGCCACCGACAACCTCTCGGGCTTCAGCGACCAGACCGGCGTGTCCCACTCGCTGATCTGGATCCGGGGGCTCTTCAACGGGGACGGGGCTATCCAGACTGGCGCCATCGTGCGCCTCAGCGCGACCTCGGCCATCGCCGGAGCACCCTTCGCCACGGCTGCTGCGGGTAACCGCGTGGTGGCACCGGCCTTGGTGGGCGCGCCCAACGTGGATTACGTGGCCCAGACCGCCGTGACCCTGGCTGTGAACAATCTGGGGGTCATCATTGCCGGTTCGAACCCCGACTGGCAGGTGTCCCCAGCCCGTTACTACCTCTACCAGATCGAGGTTCGGGACCAGGCCGGTAACGTGGTCCGTGACTACAGGGCGGTCTACGTGAACAACGGTTCGGTCCCGGTCATCGAGAACCTGGCGAATCCCGCCGTGTTCGACGGGAACGCCACCTACACTGCCGGGGTCATGCGGGATTCCGTGGAGGTCCTGGAGGCCTCGCTGGAGATCCGCTACCGGAACGCTGGTAACCCCTTCACGGGTTCCGCCGGATCAGTGGTCTGGGAGCGTCCTGGCTCCGATCTTTCGTCGGCCCTCAGGATGCATGCCGAGATTCTCGACGGCGTTCTCTTCAACGACGTGATCCACCGGCCCCTCACCAACGTGGCCATGCCGCTGGGCCTGGCGGGTCTGGGGCTGCCCTTCATCAACAGCCTGCAGAGGGTGGGCGCGGACGCCGTTCCGGCCGCTGGATCTGTAGCCACATCGAAGCCCGACTCCAGCCGCGCCCGGATCTTCAACGGGTTCGGTGCGGATCAGGCGGGTTACAGCCACAGCACCCCGTCGTACGCCCTCGGTGCCACCGGAGTGTCGGCCCTCATCTCCCGTTCCATCCAGGGTGACGAGATCGCGGCCGCCGACTTCAACTACAGCACCTTCGCCGATGGGGCCTGGACCTTCTACATCGTGGACAGCTCCGCTCCGGACTGTGACACCTGGTGCGTCCGGGCGGTGGGTCCGAAGTCGACCTTCACCAACCCGTTCGCGGGCGGACCGGTCCTCATCACCTGGGCCGACGACGCCGGCACGGGCCCCGGGGGCGAGATCCAGTGGCGTGTGCTGACGGTGGCCACGCCGAACTTCACGGATCCCTTCCCCACCCGGGACTCCGGCGATGACCGGCTCTACGAGTGGACCTTCAGCTTGGCGGGCGCGAACCCCGGCACGCTCCAGGGCAACCTGGTGCTGGGAGCCATCGGCGTCCGGACGAACCCCGGTTCGGCGCTGCTGACCACCACCTTCACGCCGGCGCCTGAGGCGGTCTTCAACCCGGTGTTCAGCCCGGCTTCAGTTGAGCTCGCGGTTGGGGCGCTTGGATGGTTCAGCTATCAGATCGTGCACGGAGCCAACAGCACGGGTACCACCATCACGGCCGTCGGGAACTGCACGTTCGTCGACGCCGCCGGAAACGCCGTGCCGCAGCCCACCGGGATGTTTGTCACTGACTGGTCTCCTGTCGGATGCGGTGTGTATGTTCTCTCCACCGCCGTGCCCGGGACCTACCTGGTTGGTCGTACGGTCCAGGACGCGGACGGCGCCCAGGCCATGGCCATCCTCACGGTGAATGTGGTCTCCACACTGGTGATCAATGCCGGGGCTGACGATACGCGGGAGCTTCCGTCAACCGGCACCGTTAACCGATTCATCAACCCCTTGGTGGGTGGTCCCATCACCTCCCTGAACTGCTCGGTATCGCCGGCGGGCCAGGGCGTCACCACGGAAGCCTGGTTCTCTGGGACCTCCGGCTACTGCCGGTACAGCTGGACCAGCACTGCCGCACTGGGCAACTATGTCATCACCGCCGCGGCGTCCAACGCCGAGGGCGAAACCGACTCTGACTCCTTCACCCTCAGCCTCATCGGCTTCGATGTGGCCCTGGATCCGCCGTCACCGGCTGACGATCCTACGGAGCTCTTCTGGACCGAGCCTCTGGAGGTACTCTTCGACGTGACGGGTTCCCGGACGAACGCGGATATCACTACAGGCACCTGCAGTTCCAGCCTGAGCTGGATCACCGCCACGTACGCAGCGGACCTGGGCGAGGGCAACGACACCGACGGCTGCCTCATTGTGATCAACGATCTGGAAGAGGCTGAGGCCGCGAACTTCACCGTGGACGTTACAGTGACCACCACCGGTTTGATCGGGACGCAGGTTACGCCCCTCACCGGGTACTTCTTCCTGGGTGACCCGCCGGAATTCATGCCGGTATTCGATATCGAGACGGCGGCTGACAACCGTCGCGAGATCGAGCGCAATCGCATCGCCAACTTCGTGGTGATCGATGGCGAGGGGCTTGGAATCGACCTGGCTGCGTCGAATCCGGTTGTGGTCTCGCCCACCGGTACTGGTGTGGTAGCCGAGGTCGTACAGGACGCCGATGGCACGTTCCTCCTCGAGGTTAACGTGGCCGGAGCGGCCCAGACCGGTAACTACACCATCACCGTGACCTTCGTCGAGGAGGGCACGGGCCGTGAGGCCGAGGTGTTGGTGTACATCCGCGTCATCGACACGGGCTCCCAGGCGCCGGGTGGCGTGGGAGGTTGAACCTCTAACCCTTAGGACCCCGCCCGGTGGCATGATGGCCGGGTAGGGATGATGGACGCCGGGGGCAGCCAAGTGGCTGCCCCCGGTTCTTTCTATGTGAACGAGATCTGCGGGGCAGGGAAGGGGGGGGCCGTGGGGCTCCTGGACGAGGCTAACCTTCCAGGGCCACCAACTCCTCTTCCACCCGCTCCAGGAGACCCAGCTTGGCCTGGTAGGGGAGGAAGGCGGCCTGGAACCCCAGGAGGGCCACTTCCGTGAGCTCCTCCCAGGTGAAGCCCAGGTGCCGGTGGGCCAGACAGTACTCGTCGGTGAGGGTGATGCCGGAGATGAGGCGGTTGTCGGTGCTCAGGGTCACAACCAGGCCGGCGTCGAAGTAGCGGCGGAGGGGGTGGGCCTCCAGGGCCGGGACCACCCGGGTCTGGACGTTGGAGGTGAGGCACACCTCCAGGGGGATCCGGAAGTCGTTCACGAAGGCCTCCAGGGAGGGGTCTTCCAGGAGGCGGGTGCCGTGGCCGATGCGCCGGGCGTGGCACTCGTGGAGGGCCTGGGCGATGGAGGCGGCTCCGTGCCCCTCCCCGGCGTGAACAGTGATGGGCAGGTGGTTCCGGGCAGCGATGCGGAAGGCCTCCGCGTGCTCCCGGGGGGGGTGACCGTCCTCCCTCCCCGCCAGGTCGAAGGCCACCACGCCCCTCTCCTTGAACGCCACCGCCAGCTCCGCCAGCTCCACCGAGACCCGGGGGGGGAGGCTCCGGATGCCGCAGACGATGAGGCCCGTGAGGATCCCGAAGTCCCCCTCGGCCCGGGCCAGCCCCCTAAGGGGGGCCTCCACCGCCTCCTCCAGGGTCATGCCCTCGGTGGTGTGCAGGACCGGGGAGTAGCGGACCTCCAGGTAGCGGACGTTCTCCCGGGCGGCGTCCTCCGCCAGTTCGTAGGCGGCCCGCTCCAGGGCCTCCGTGGTCTGCATGAGGGAGAGGGTGACGGCGAACTTCTCCAGGTACTCCGCCAGGCTCCTGGAGTGGGAAGCCTGCATGGCCCGGGCCAGGGCGCCGGCCTCCGAGGCCGGGAGGGGAATGCCCCGATCCGCTGCCAGCTCCAGCATGGTCTCGGGCCGGAGGCTCCCGTCCAGGTGCACGTGGAGCTCCGCCTTGGGCAGGGCCAGGAGGCGATCCCAGGTCACCTCCGTCACCACCCCTGCACCTCCCTCAGCAGCACCCCGCATCCTCGGGCCCGATGAGGCCCTTTTCCAGGTCCACCAGGGGGGCCGTGTAATCGCCGGAGAAGCAGGCGTTGCAGAAGGGGCCTCCCTCCTTCACCGCCTCCTCCATCCCCTCCAGGGAGAGGTAGCCCAGGGAGTCTACCCCCAGGTGCTCTTCGATCTTGGCCACGGACATCCGATGCCCCATGAGCTCTTGCTTGGTGGGCATGTCGATGCCGTAGTAGCAGGGGAAGCGTACCGGGGGGCTG
>Ga0209498_1003052_pt1 | contig 10043 bp, 13 predicted proteins | sample WalLakDeSediment_FD_184131 | JGI IMG/M metagenome (GOLD analysis project Ga0209498, IMG submission 184131) | Lake sediment microbial communities from Walker lake, Nevada to study Microbial Dark Matter (Phase II) - Walker Lake 11/02/13 Deep... | ecosystem: Environmental > Aquatic > Freshwater >... | reverse complement strand
AGGGCGTCCAGGGAGGACAGCGGCGAATCCTGGACAACACAGGCCGCAGGAAGGAGGGCGAAGAGCACGGGTAAGGACGGCATCAGACCCTCACGGAGAACGGGACACGCACAGAAGCCGGGGGGGCGCAGGCCCCCGACGATAGGCTCCCGAATCCTCACGCCGCTCACCTCTTGAAAGGGATTGTACCCGGTCCGCTGATGGGATCGTACTCACACCAACATCGATCTTGTACCCGCCACAGCTTAGGGATCGTACACTCGCCCGTCCACCGTGGAGGGAAGTCCGTGTCGGATGGCGAAGATCCTCCCGGTGCGCCGCGAGAACCACATCGTCCGGGATTCTCGGGGCGTGTCGACTCGCACAGGGCTGGGGGTTGACGCCGCGGTCGAGGCCTCGCGGTTACGGGCGGAGGGCAGCCACCGACGTGACCACCACCCCGTCCTCCCTCGTGTACGTAGGGGTGTTCGTCAGCACCACCACCAGCTCCGTATTCCAGCGAAAAAGCCCGCCCGGTCAATTCCAGAGGATGCGGTAGCGGCGCACGGATTCCACCCCGTGCTCCCCGAAGAACCTCCCCCAGAGGTGATGGCCCCGGCTCTTCCCCAACGTCAGCCCCTCAGGGATGAGCACCCTGCCCAGAAAGGCTCCCTGGGGATCGAAGACATCATAGGCCTCCGGGTCCACCCACCGCCCGTCCCTGAAAACGCCGGGAATCGACACGGACACCCACACCCGCCCGTCCAACCCGAACCTCACGTCCTTGATGGGGGGCTTGAACCGGGGCACCTCCGGGATGCGCACGCCCCGTGGGCTGCCGGCCCTCTCCACCTCCTCCTCCATGATGCGCCGGAGCGCCCGCCGTTCGGCCTCCGACACAGGCACCGGCTCCACATCCCGCGTGATCACCAGGGACGGGACCGCAAGGGATGAGTGGCCTTCCGCCTCCAGCAGACCCACGGGGGGGAAGATCTCCACACGGTACTGATCCGTGCGGTAGACGGCGAAGGCGCCGGAGGGGCTCAGCCTCCAGCCACCCCGAGGCTGGTAAGGGACTCCGATCCCCAGGATGCTCACCCCCCCTCCGCTACTCGTGCGAACGATCCGTAGGGAGTCCCTGGGCACATCGGGGGTCGTGGGCGTCGGAACGGTGTCGAGGACGGCCCCGTCTGGTCCCAGCCGCACCAAGACGGGAGGCGGTCGAAGGTGGCGGGGACCCGTGGGTCGCCGGAAACCCTGGAAGCGAACCCAGACCACATCCCCCGTGTCGGCGGCCACGGCAAAGGATCCTCCGCCCCCGCGGTCGCCCCACTCGGGGATGCGCCAGGTGGCGACATGGCTTCCGTTGGCGGCGTAGACCGTGAGCCGATCCGGCGCCGTCCTGTCCCGCAGGGCCAGCCGGCCGTCGGATAGGAGGGCCAGCGCCGCCGGGTCCCGGAACTCCCCCGGCCCCTCGCCCACGCCCCCTACCGTCCGGAGATACCGCCCCGCGGGGTCAAACTGCCTGAGGAGGGAGCTATGCCCCTCTCCGTCCAGGACCCAGAGCGTGCCATCTTCCCCCACTTCGATGGCTTTCATCCAAGAGAGCTGGTATTCCCTGGACGCTTCGAAGTCCTCGCCCAGGGCAAGCTCCAGGAGAAGCTGGGTGGGCCGGTGCTCTCCTCCGATCTCCGGCTCCGCCCAACCGCCATCCCCGCCACAGGCCGCGCTGCAGAGGGCCAGCGCGAGGGCGCCCCTGCGGCGCAAGATACCCACCGTGATCCTCCGCCACCGTGAAGGAATGACCCCGGCGAGCCTCGGAGCGGGATCAGGTCCTGGCATAACCATGGACGGAGCCTCTTTCACCTGGCCGGCTGCGGAGAAGCCCGGCCGGAAGGATCATAGCTCGGGAACCCCGCTGCCCACGCGGCAGCTACACTCCTCGTAGGTGTTCATCCACTCGTGCCAGTCGCACTCGTCGTTCGGGGGGCCCTCACACACGTGAAAAGCCTCTTCGCAGTGCTCCCCCACCCTCACTTTGCACCAACTGTCACAGTCCACGCAACCCGCCGTGCTGATCAGGCACCGCTCCAGCCACGGCTCCACGCAATCCGACACGTCGCTCCGTGCCCAGGGCGGTTGGGCAACCGTGACAAGCAGGGCAATGAGTCCAAAGAGCATGACGGCGGTCCTGCGGTGTCCAAGGAACGTGATCTTGGCCGTTCTCCTCAGGTTCTTGAGGCCTCCGCCTCACACGTTGGCGCCCCAGGGCGCCCTGATGCCGCCCACCAGCAGCCACCCGTTCACAACTAGCGTAGGCGTTCCGATGCCACCCAGACGACGTGCTTCCCGCGTATCGCGCTCCACGGCGGGGATGGCGTCGTTGCGCCAGTAACAGGAATCGAACGCACCGATGTCCTCGACGCCCGCCTGGACCGCGAAGTCCCGGAATGATCGCCGTGTCACGGCCCCGTGCTCCGTGAAGAGCAGGTCGTGAAACTCGGCGAATCTCCCCTGATCGGCGGCGCATTCGGCCGCACGGACGGCAGGATGGGTCAGCCAGTGGCGGCGAGAGCCACGGTACACAGGCCCACGAACAGCGTGGCAGCGTTGGCAGCCGCGTTCCTCAACCCGCGCATGGTGCCTTTCCCGCCAGCGGAACGAGGGCCTCTACCTCCATCCGACGCGGTACCTCCGGACCGTCTCCACTTCGTAGTCGTTCAGGGCCGTACCCCACACGTGCTCTCCCTGCATCCATACGGCCCGGAAGCCCTCCGGCTGGGCCACTCTGCCGTGGAAGGAACCATCGGGCCGGAACACGTCGTAGACCACAGGCTCCACCCACTGCCCTCCCTTCCGCACCGTGGGCTGGGACACCGACACCCACATCCAGCCATCGGCCGAGAACTGAACACTCCTGAGGATCGGTTTGTGGGTCGGCACGTCCGGCACCCGCATCCCTCTCCCCCCTTCCAGCGCCGCCAGTTGCTCCCTCATCCGCTGCCTCTCGGCGGACCGTTCGGCCTGCGGCACCGGCGCCGGGGGAACGTCGCGCGTCGCCACCCATAGGGGCTCCGAGGCCCAGGGGTCCCTTCCCTCCACTATGGGACCTGGCGGAGGAAGCAGCTCGATGCGGTACTCATCGGTGCGGAAGAGGGCGAAGGTGCCCAGCGGGCTCCAAGCCCTGCCTCCGGCCGGTTGGTACGGCACCACAACACCCCGAACGCTGACGCCACCGGAAGAGCTCGTTCGGACAACCCTCAGCGACTCCGACTCAACCTCCGGCAAGGGGGGGTAGGACAGGGAGTCCACGATGGCGCCGTCCCCCTTCACCCTCATGAGCGTGGGCTCCGGCCGGGGAGGGGGGCCGGGACGGCGCGATGCGGTAAAGTCGAGCCACAGGACCCCGCCGGTGTCCACCAGCACCGACCCCCCTCCCCGCTGGTCCCTGTCCGCAAGGGACCAGATGGTATCGAGCTCACCATCAGGCCGGTAGATCGTGATCCGATGAGGGGCGGCCCTGTCCCGGAGGGCCATGCGCCCGTCTGGCAGAGGGGCCAGACCGACGGGGTCACGGAACTCGCCGGGGCCGTCTCCCACACCGCCGGCGGTGTGGAGAAGGCGGCCATCCGGGCCGAACCTCCGCAGCTTGGTGCTCTGGCCCTCTCCGTCCAGGACCCACAAGCTCTCGTCCGCTTGCACGACCAGCCTCCGGATTCGCCAGAATCCCGACCCTCCCGAGGAGCCGTCCTCCCCGATGGACCACTCCAGCACCATCCGGCCCACGGCCCCCTCCTCGTCACCCCATCCGGATTCGGTGCCATCCTTCTCCCCACAGGAGGCCAACAGGATGACAAGAGTCAAGGGACCGATGGACCGGAGGGATAGACCTGAGCCCCACCGACTCCGCCCACCGGATACCGCATCCAAACCCGCTGCACCCATGCGCTCAATCCTCCGTTTCTGAGGCCGGCCCCTGGCCGCCAGGCACCCCCGCGAACCCACCAACAGCCCGAGCCATCAGGACCAGTGTATCGCCCTCTTCCGGCTCCGGCACCACCGCCGTGAGGCGCCCCGGGTCTTCTTTGAGTCCTACGACCTCCCTCCACCCCTTTCCCTTGGCGGTTGGTCGACAAGCGCCCCTCTCCCCAGTCGCCTCTCTCTACAGAGTACTTCTGCGGGCTGTCCCCCTCCCTGGGGTTTCCGGTTGGTAGCCCCCCAAGCCGGTGGCGCCGCCCGCCTGCCCGCCTTTCCGTGGGGCGCCGTAACGGCGACGGCGCCGGCAGGAATCTCATGGCCCGGACACCCTGGGTCTTCGTGGTGGACGAGGCCGGGCTCATCGTGGCCCTTCGTCCGGGCAGGATCGACTGTACGGCGGACATGGCAGCAGGCCGCCTACGCCCGACGGATCGTCGCCTCAGCCCCGGGCCCCAGCTGGCCCGGTTCCTGGACCACCGGGGGGAGGAAGCCTTCAGCCTTCGGAAGTGGATGGCCCTTCCCCCACGGGACGTGTGCGACGGCGGGGCTGTCCTGTGGTGCCCGTTCGCCCTCCTGCTCCTAGCCATCCTGAGGATCGAGTTGCGAGAAGCCGGGATCAACATGACCGTAGGCCGGGCGGTGACCCGCCGGAGAGAGCTCGAGGAGTCGCTGCTGGCCTACGCCGCTGGTGCCGTCGACCGGGTGCCCAACGACATGGATGACAACAGGCCCGGCTTACAGCGGGTCCCAGCCGCCCCCACTCCCGCCGTACTTGCAAGAACATTCCTCTAGATACGGATGGTCCGGGTGGTCATCTCCATAACACCGCTCACCCTCCTCGGCCAGCTTGCAGGTGCTCCACTCTTCGATGCAGTGCTCTCCCACCACGACACTGCACCAGTGGCTGCAATCGACGCAGTTGGCATCGGAGATGAGACAGGCCTCACGCCAGGGCTCGAGGCAATCCGACACGTCGCTCCGTGCCCAGGGCGGCGCGGCAAGGGTGACAAGCAGGGCAAGGAGTCCGAAGAGCATGACGGCGGTCCTGCGATGTCCGAGGAACTTGATCATGGTAGTTTTCCTTAGGTTTGGGAGGCCTACGCCTCGCACGTTGGCGCCTCACGGCGCCCTGATGCCGCCCCCCTCACCGCCGGCTTGCTCACCACCCCTCGCGGAGAGGCCGCCTCGGCCTGCGGCCCCTCTCTCGGACTCGTTCGGTCCGGCTCACTGGGTTCGGTGGGGAGATAGGGTTTGGCAATGGAGTCCAGAAGCTCCAGACTGGCGCCGCCCACCAAGAGCCATCCGTTCACAACCACCGTGGGCGTTCCGATGCCACCCAGACGACGGGCCTCTCGCGTATCGCGCTCCACGGCGGCGATGGCGTCGTTGCGCCAGTAGCAGGAATCAAACGCCCCGACATCCTCCACACCCGCCTCGACTGCGAAGTCCCGGAACGATCGCCGAGTCAGGGCTCCACGCTCCGTGAAGAGCAGGTCGTGAAACTCGGCGAATCTCCCCTGATCGGCGGCGCATTCGGCCGCACGGACGGCAGGATGGGTCAGCCAGTGGCGGCTCAGTGGCCAGTAACGGTAGACGAGGGCAACGCGCCCAGGGTACCGCTCCCGGAGGACGGGATAGGTCTCGGTGGCAAAGCTGGCACATGCCGGACAAAGGAAGTCGCAGAAGACCACCACCACCACATCGGCGTCCGCTGGGCCCATGTAGTGGCCTTCAGCGGCAAGACTGGCCCACTCTTCGAGGAACACCGGCGGATTCAGCTCTGCCAGGGGGATCCGGGTTGCGTTGGCCTCGAAGTGTTGCCCTAAGGCCAGGGCGGCCAGGGCCACGGTACACAGGCCCACGAACAGCGTGGCGGCGTTGGCAGCCGCGTCCCTCAACCCGCGCATGGTGCCTTTCCCGCCAGCGGAACGAGGGCCTCTACCTCCATCCGACGCGGTACCTCCGGACCGTCTCCACATCGTAGTCGTTCAGGGCCGTACCCCACACGTGCTCTCCCTGCTGCCACCACTGGCCCATCATCTCCGGATCATTACCGAGCCGAGTCGCCAACTGTACCGGCTCCACGGAAACGCCTCCCTGCTCATACATCATCGCTTGCCCTTCAGCCATGCTCCGGACCCGAGCGGTACACTCCGCAGCCACCGCTTTCTCGAATGCATACCGAGCTTCCCCCACCTCGAGCCTCTACCCTTATACAGAGCCGCCAAAGGCCTCTCTCCCCCCCTTCCGGAAGCTCCGCGACAGCCAAGAAACGCTCTCGTCGTCCTCCCCCTCGAGCCACTTCCGGAGGTGGGGGCGGCCCTGCCTCACCTGTGTCATTTCTCACCAGCATGACCCTGGATTGAGATCGAGTTCGTCACGAGCGAGACCCATCCCTCCCATAATCGTCCGGCCATCCAGGCACCGTGCCCCATGGCGAGGCGTGGGCCTGATCAGGATCAAGGGCTGGTGCTTGAGGCTGGTTACGCGGGAGTTCTTGGGCCTGTCAGAAAGGGAGGACCCGCACGGTGGGTCTCGATGCGGGCTCGACCGCAGGAAGCACACCCGACAGGATGGAGCTCCGGGCGCCGGTGTGGTCTTGGGCGAAGGCGACGGTTGAGGGTCTGTCCTTGGACCCGGACGACCGCAGGCGATGGGTTGGGGGGGCAGGCAGCCCGTCAGGGCCGGAGGACTGGATTCCCCCTCGGCCGCTGCTCCTTGCGGGGGTGAAGGACACTCCCCACCGGCCTCCTTCCGCAAAGGCCAGAAAAGGCCGGCGGATCGCCGGGAAGGGGTCCTATGGCTTCAGGAGCCGGGGCGCCTGACCTCTCGGGTCCTCAGGACCCAGCCCGAACCGGATTCTTCCCAAAGTCATCGGTGGTCCCCCTCTTCAAGGCGGTACCGTCGGACGTGCGGCACGTCAAACTCGTCTTGCCAGACTCCCCAGAGGACATCACGAGAGACGATAAAGAGACGGAAATCCCTTGGGAGTTCGACCCGGAAGAGCGGGACACCGTTCTCGTCCATGACTGCCCACTCCTTCTCCGCACGGGATGGAATCTCCGCCAGCCCGATCCACACCGAGTGATCCAAACCCAGGACGACCCGCGTGGCTGATGGCCAGTGTGCGGGGCGTGGCAACCACTCCTTCAACTCTCGGAGCCCGTAGGGTCGACCTGGTCTGTCACTCCGTGCCAATGCCCCTCGAAGGCCTGCGTCCCATTCGTGGTCGGTCAGTGGCACCGTTCCGACCCTGTACTCGCGAGAGTATATCGTGTCGCCCGAGGCACCGACCATCGTAAGGCGGAGCGGTGCTTCTGACGCGGTCCCAAACGGTCGATCCACGATGGCCAGACGCATCCCCGAATCGCTCGTCGACTGAAGGGGGAAATCCCGGAACACCGGTTGCAGCCGGAGCGTCCTTTGCGAATGCCGAACAATCACGCGAAACGGGAAGGACTCTCGTAGGACCGCCACAGGGCCTAAGATTCCCTCATTACCCCCGGCCCGAACGATCAGGAAGTAGTTGTCAGGATGCCCAGCAGGTTGCTCGAACTCCCTCGTCACGATAGCGAAGGACGATCCGTCTGCCATGGGCCACTGGGCGGCAATTCGCTCACCTCGCTCCAGAGGTATCGGGACGAACCGACTCGTCTGTACGTGCTCCCCCTGGTGGAACCAAGACACCCTGGCTTGGGCCGCGTCCATCACCCACAGCGTATCGCCTCGCCAGCCGATCCCTGCAGGGTCCAGGAACTCACCTGGTCCTCGGCCCCTATTGCCGATTCGCCGGTGAAGACTCCCATCCGGGTTCAGAACCGTGACAACACCTTCCATGGGCTGTAGCACGTGCATCCGCTCTTCAGAATCTACGGTCAATCCTGAGATCCTGGAAAACGCCAGCACCGGGTCGTCGAAAGCCCCAAGCGAGACCTCAAGCCGCGCCGTCCGGGTCGGCAGCGACGTCAAGAGCGGCTGGGCAATCGCTCCTGTCGGCCAGAGAACGAAACCGAGCAACAGGCCAGCCCAACGTTGGCGCTCAAAGACGACCCGATGGTGCCGGAACTGGGAAGAGGACACCATCAGTACACCAGTCCATTCGTGATCTGACGAAGAAGCCTGGCGTCACCGGGCGAGGGCCGGGCATGGACCATCCAACCCTCCCAACCCACGCACGTGAGACTCGGAGTTTCCGTAGACCTCCCATTGGACCGAGCGAGCCATTGCAGGGTCTCAAGACCGGCTTGCCTCAGCATGGTCTCCACTTGCCTCGGAGTCATTGGGGCAGCCACGTCTCCCTCTGAACGGGCGTCGGGCGCGGAGAGAGCGTAGGCGATGAAGTCCCCTTGGCAGCCATGTCCGTATGTCTCACACGTCTCAAGGCTCCAGCAGTCACCGAACTGTTGGCAGTTGCTCTCCCCTGCCCCATCCGTGGTGGAGCATGAGTCGATGAAGCAATCGTCTCCGGGATAGTACCATACTGTGCAATCCCAGCATGACGACTGAGCATGGGCGCTAGGAGGCGAGAGGATGAGAACCAGACACACCGGGATGAGCAGCCGCAAGGATTCCCGAAGAATCGCGGACGGGTGGAAAGAGAGCACTCTTGAACGCATGGCGTTTCCTCCTTTGTGGGAGCCGGGCCCCCGCCAGAACGGACCACCTCCACAGCAGTGCAGTGTGGTGCTTCACACCGTCGTTGAGACCCGGAGCCTGGGTCAATGGTGTGTGATCGTCTCAGTGGGATTCCTCCCGCTGATGAGATCCCCAGGCCCCTATCGCCGACGCTGCCGCCGGGCAGGCGGCACATGGTCAGCATCCTCCCCCCACGCGCCTCTGCCTCTATATAGAGCCGCGAAAGCCCTCTTCCCCCCCCTTCCGGAAGCTCCGCGAGAGCCAAGAAGCGCTCCCGTCGTCCTCCCCGTCGCGCCACTTCCGGAGGTGAGGGCGGCCCCGCCTCACCCGCTTGTCCCCCGCCTTCTCGCTGATCTCGAGACGTTTGGCCGCTTCGGAGAGAGTCAGTCCTTGGAGATGGGTCAACGCCAGCACGAGTCCGTAGCGTGGTGGCAGCGCTCCAAGGAACAGCGTCATTTCCCATCAGCATGACCCCCGGTTGAGCTCGAGCTTCTCACGAGCATGACCCACCCTTTCGGGGCTGCCCGCGCCCTCTCGGCACCGTACCCGATCGCGAGGCGCAGACCTGATCAGTATCACAGGCTGTTACCCACGGCTGTTACCAGCGGGTCTCTGAAGCCTGTCAGAAAATGGACAGCCCGCACCGTGAGTCTGGGTGCGGGTTCGAGTCGGAACCGACTCAATGGAAAGACTGGCCCGAGGGTAGCAACCCCCGCAAGGGTCTGAATACGCCCGACAGGATGGAGCTACGGGCGCAGGTCAGCCCACCCCGAAAAGGGCCTGAGACCTGCTCGACAGGGCCCCATCCGTGGCCGCCCACCGCGTCCTCGCTCGTCTCGGGCCGCTGCCGCAGCCCTCGGCTCGAACCTGTGACCTCTGCCTCCGGAGGGCTCCTCCCTGCGTCGACCTGCACCGATTTGCACCGATTTGCGCGGGTCAATCCCGGTCTGCGCCGGCCCGATGCGGGTCTGCGACGGGTCGGTGTGTTACCCAATGTGTTACCCCGGAGACGCCCTCACAAGGTGCCTCAGTCTACTCCCCGTGACGTGTTCTATTGACGAGGAGACTCATCAGAGATCAACCCCTCGGTCCATTCCCCGGCCGCCCCCGGACGTCGAGGCGGAGCAGTGGCCGGCGGAGGTGATCGCCGGGCGAGACCCCCAGCTGGAGGGGGCCATCCTGGAGGTGCTCAGGATGCTGGAGGCGAACCCGCCGGTGGAGCCCAAGCGGCCGCCGTTCCCCACACGGCTGAGGAGGTGAGGGGGGGGCCGTCAGGGGTCGATCGGCCTACGTGGAAGGGGCGAAACGAGGATCGCCCCAAAGGCAAGAGAGAGGAACCGCCGCCAGCCTCTCCCCAAAAGGCACCACGGTGTCTCCGTCGTAGAGAACGACCCCCCGCTCAAACCGGTCTCCGCACCCCTCGGCCAAAGTGCGGAGGCCAGCGAAATCCG
>Ga0209498_1003051_pt1 | contig 10046 bp, 9 predicted proteins | sample WalLakDeSediment_FD_184131 | JGI IMG/M metagenome (GOLD analysis project Ga0209498, IMG submission 184131) | Lake sediment microbial communities from Walker lake, Nevada to study Microbial Dark Matter (Phase II) - Walker Lake 11/02/13 Deep... | ecosystem: Environmental > Aquatic > Freshwater >... | reverse complement strand
GCTGGCGGGGATGGACACGGTACTGCGGCGGCGAGGCGTGATTCGCGAAGAGTTGGTTCAGCAGCGCATGGGCCGCCTTGTCACCCGGCACGAAGGGAACGCTCGCGCAACCGATCATGAAGTCGAAGCGTTCCCGTGTCATCACGCGGGCCAGGCCGGTCCAAAGAGCGTTGATGGCCCAGCCGGTCCTGTAGTCCGCGCGCACGCAGGTGCGTCCGACTTCCATCACCCGGCCGGGAAGGTCCACCAGCGCGCCGAGGTCGAACTCGCTCTCGGAATAAAAACCGCCTGCAACTGGCGCATCGTCCGAGACCAGGATGCGAGTGCAGGCCACGACATCGGCGGTATCGGCCTCGCGGACCAGCAGGTGGCGGCAGAACGCATCATAGCCATCGGCGTCGATGCCGAGATCGGCGGTCGGCAGACGGGCGCCCATCTCCTCGGCGAAGACCCGATAGCGCAGGCGCTGACAAGCCAGTACATCGGCCGGTCTGGAGGCCAGCTCCGTGACCATGGCTTGATGGGGTGGCCGTGCCCAGGGGCCGTGTTCAGCGAGTTGCGGCATCAACGTGCCCTCCGGTTACAGTTCCTTCTAGCTTGAGGCCCCGTCGTGACAGGCCCTTGAAAATTCCTTGACAGCACCGTGAATCTTTAGCGTTTGGTCCTTCGGCTCTGCCGGTCTCCCGGGGATGAGCGCTACCTGGATCTCCGTCGCGCCCCGTCCTCTCTGCCCCCGGAGGAGAGGGGAGATCGTTTCGGTGCTGCGGGTGCGTTGTCACCAAAGGCTTGAAACCGGTGCGTGGCCAGTACATTCTTCCGAGTGCACGGCGTGTGCGGACGGAGACTGTTACCGATGAATTATAAAATCGAGGATATCGAGGGGATTGGTAAGGCGCGGGCTGCAAAACTGGCGGAAGCCGGGATCAAGACGACGGGGGATCTTCTGGCCCAGGCGGCGTCTGCCAGGGGACGCAAGAAGGTCGCTGAACAATGTGGTGTCAGCAGTGTGCGTTTACTCAAATGGGTCAACATGGCCGACCTGATGCGGATCTCGGGCGTCGGGGAAGAGTATTCGGAACTGCTCGAGGCGGCCAACTGCAATACGGTCAAGCAACTGCGCCGCCGTAACGCCGCCAACCTGACCAACAGCATGCTTGCGATCAACGAACAGAAGAAGCTGGTGCGCTCACCGCCCACACTTTCGCAGGTGACCAAGTGGGTCAAGCAGGCGGAGAGTCTGGAGCCAATGCTGACGTACTGAAGTCGGTTCGGGAATCTGGGCCTGCAAGCATCCCGAAAGGGCGAAGGCCCATTCGGGATGCTTTGGTGAAACCCGGAGAACAGCAATTCGGCTAGTGGATGGTGTGACCCCGGGAATCCGGGATCGCCTAAGAGACCCCGCAGTCAGAAGACGAAGTCGATGCTTGCGAGAAGCGTTCCCTTGGAGTCAAGCAGTTCCACCCGCCACGGGCCTTCCATGCCCCGATCGATCCGTTTCGTGGAGTGGCTGCGCCAGCGGTTGGCGCCGACGCGCACACGGACAATGGCGACTTCCGTGCCTTGCTGCAGCCACCGGTAGTGGAGGATCTCACCGTTCAGTCCGATGACCTCGCTGAACGCGGACACCGAGGTGAACCCGTCGGCGTTGTAGGTGATGTCATCGAGGTGACCGCTCGGCTCCCGGTTGAGGACAGACTGCGCGAGTGAGAATCGCTGCACGGCGGCCGAGTGGATGGAGATGTCCTGTGGCCGCGCCGGATCCTCACTGGTGTCTTGCGCGGAGGTGGCTGGCGCTGGTGTGGCCTGTCCGAGTTCGGGGTCCGGTTCCGGCCCGGCCTGCACCGAAGGGGAGGGATCGGGGGCTTTAGTGGGCGATGATTCCGCGGGAGTGGGTGATTCTGCATCCGCTTCTGCGGTCGGCATATGGTCCGTGGTTTCTCGCTCCGCTTCGTCGGCGGTATCGGCAGGCTCCTGTTCGAGGTCCGTAGCCAACGGAGGCTTGTGCTGGGTGTCGGTGGTCGAGGGGCCTTCCTGTTCGGGATCTATGCCAATGTCCGCTTCCTGCTCGGGGGTCGGGTCCCGGGTGGTCTCCAGTTGCGCGGGCTCTGCATCCTCTGATTCAGGGATCGCGGGACTCGCAGGTGGCAGCGCAAGTGTCTGCCCGGGGGCGCGCGAAGAGGGTACCGGGGATTTGGCAGGGTGTTTCTCCGGCGTGGCCTCCGGCGCTGTTTCGGCCCGAGGCGGCGGGGTTTCGGCCAGCGGTGATGGGGTCAGCCAGGCATGGATGCCGTAGCCGAGCAGTCCGATCACCAGGACGAGTGCGGATAGCACCCCGATGATGCGGTTCCAGTGATAGATGTACTCCGGTTCCCGCTTGGCGATGTTAAGAGGGCCTCGCCTTCTCCGCGTTCGTTCGACCATGGATTCCTCGCAAGCGCATGATGCATAAACCGCTGTACTGACGCGCGCGCTTCGTGTCGACACCATGGTACGCCGGGCACACCACCAATCACAGCCGTGTCCCGCCGCGGTGGAACGCACGAGGCCATGGGTACGATGCTCCTGGGTGAGGCCCTTCAGAAGGGGGTTGATGCGGTTCGCGGCCCTCGCGGCTTCAGGCCGGCTTCAGTCTCCCGACCAGAGCATGAGTCCCGATTCCGAGAAGTCGTAGCCCTGCAGTTTGTCAGCCTCCCGGCGCGATTCTCCGGACTGGATCTGCATCAGCAGTTCGCGGAAGAGGGTGCGGAAGTAGATCGAGCGGTTCAGGACGAAATCGAAGGCCTCCCAGCCCGTGGGGAAGAATGCGAGGCCGAACTCGCGTGCCGCCGCCCGCGTGCCCGGGGTGATGTCTGCCTCCCCCATCGCCACGAGGGCGGCCGACTCCCGCTCGGAGTGCGCGATCGCCACGGTGTCCAGCTTGCTTGGGTCGTCGGCACCGTGTCCCAGGGTCTCACGAAGGAACCGCTGGGTCCCCGAACCCTGCTGCCGCATCACCCAGCGCAGGCCCGCGTCCACCAGTTCCTGCAGGGACTGGTGCGCGTTGGCGACCGCCGGGTTCAGGATCAATCCCTGTTCGCGGTGAAAGGCGCGCACGATGATCCAGTGCCGGTGCTGCGGAAACGACCGTATCAGCGCCGGATGACGTAGCTGGCTCTCCTGTACCGGGCCCCAATGCACGCAGCAGGCGTCGACGCGATGTCCCTGCAGCAGTTCCAGGCCCAGACGGGTGACGATCGGCGTGAAGCTGACCAGGGCCCGGGAGCGCATGCGATCGGCGAGCCTCGGGATGACGCGATGGAGCAAGGGGTCGTCGCTGCCCGCAACGATGAGGCGGTCGGTCAGCAGGCCGCCGTGGCTGGACTCGAGCATCCACTTGTCGACCAGTTCGCGCGGGAACAGCCATTTTCCGGTGATCTTGGTGCCGGGGATCTTGCCCTCGCTAACCAGTGCATAGACCTTCTTTTCGTGGAGATTCAAGTACTCCGCCACCTGCTTCACGCTCAGGAAGCGGGGAGACTCCGTGACTGCATTCATGACTTATTCCGCCTCATCTGCGGCCGCACGCCGGCGTGGCTCCGGTCGTGCCTCGGGTCGAGCCTCGGGAATCGCGTCGAAGACCAGGCTCTGCGCGCCGTGGTAGACCAGGAAATGGCGGCCCTTCGCGCGAGCGATCAGGGTCACCCCGATCTGTCGGGCAAGGTCCATCCCCTGCGATGTAACTCCCGAACGTGATACCAGGATGGGGATGCCCATCAGGGCCACCTTAATCACCATCTCGCTGGTCAGGCGGCCGGTGGTGTAGAAGATCCTTCCCGTGCCGGCCAGGCCCTGGAGCCACATGTGTCCGGAGATGGCGTCCGCCGCATTGTGGCGGCCCACGTCCTCCACGAAGATCTCGATGTCCTCCCCATGGCACAGGGCACAGCCGTGGACGGCGCCCGCACGGCGGTAGACCTCGTTGTATTCGTTGACCCGCTGCAGGGTCCGGTAGATTTCCGACTGGCGCAGCACCACCGGGGGCAGCCGGATCTGCTCGAGTTTGTCCATCAGGTTGCCGAAGACGGTGCCCTGGCCGCAGCCCGTGGTCACCGTGCGATGCGCGAGCTTCTGCTCCCAGTCATCGACGCCGTTCAAGGTCGTGACCGCGGCCGAGTCCGTCTCCCAGTCCACCTGGACCGAGCGGATGGACTCCAGCGACTGCAGAAAGCCCTGGTTGCGGATATACCCCAGGACCAGCAGTTCCGGGGCGCTACCCAGGGTCATCAGGGTCACGATCTCGCGCTTGTCGACATAGAGGGTCAGGGGCCGCTCGCCGGCGACATGCACGTCGCGCGGCAGTCCGTACTCATCCACCACCTCGACGGGGTGGGATGGAGACAGACCCGCGGCCGTCATGGCGGGCCGATAGAGGGGGCTTTCTGCAGGGGAATTCATCGCGGGGGAGTGTCCGGGGCTGACTGGATAGAGGCCGTGCTCACCGTTGACATCAAGCAAAATTCATTCCCTTGATAATCACGGTGAAAAAGGCCAATCTGAAGGCCCTCAGTGGGACAGAATGTCGCAAGTGGATGTGTCGAAATGTCCTTGTCACCGCAGAGTCCGGGCTTCAACCAAGATCTTTGGCTGGTAATTCAGCCGGGCCGGGGCCGGCGCTTGGCGTGGTACGCGTCTTGCGTGCTCCTACTCGGAGAAGAGCAAACACGTATCGCGACGAGCCGCACATGAACGAATCGAAACCAGACCTGAACCCCGCGCCGACCGCGTCAAGCGCCCCGGATCCCGCGTTGCCCGACAGCTTCCATGTCGGAGTGTTGATGGAGCGTCGCGATCGGCCGGATTCGCGCTGGTTGCGGGAAAGCTGGGATCTGCTCGGCGTGGTGCTCGAAGCCGCGTCCGCCTCCACCGAGGGCCGTCGCTGTATCCGGCAATCGGACCATGGCGAGCAGTATCTCTGGTCGGGCTTCCGGGTTCGGCTGCATCGCGACGAGCTGGAAAGCTACTATCACAATCTGCTATCAACAGAGCCAAAGATCTTCGTGATTACCCACACGGGCGCCGACGGCGCGCCGGAGCCGTTCCTCGTATCGCTGAGCTACGACGAGGCCAACGCCTACGAGACAGGGTGTGATGAAATGGTGTACAGCGCCGTGCTGCCACCGGTCCTGTACTCCTGGGTCGAACAATACGTCCTGGAGAACTATGCTCCAGAGCGCCGGATCAAGCGCAAGCGCGATCGTCCCGGCAAGGGAGACGAGTGCGAGTGAGTGAGTCGAGGCGGAAGATTCGGGTGGCGGGATGACGAGATCTGACGAAGAGGAAGTGCGGGAAGGTGGGCGGGACCACGAAGGCGAGACCTTTCTGCACCGATGGGTAAAACGCAAGGCCGAGGCGCGCAGTGGCGATCCGGATCCTGCCGAGCCATTGGCAGCAACGAATCCCGAAGAGACGGCTCCCGCCGGGGTTCCCGCATCGCCCCGGGCCATCGAGACCCGGGCCATCGAGACCCGGGCACCTGTGGAGTCGCCGCGGCGCGAACCTCCGGAGCGTTCGGACGTTGACATGCCGCCGCTGCATTCCCTCGACCAGGACTCCGACTACAGTCCCTTTCTGTCCCGCGGCGTAAGTCCGGAGCTGCGTCAGACCGCCCTGCGCCAGTTGTTCCGGCAGCCGAAGTTCAATGTCGAGACCTGCCTGGACGATTTTCAGGACGACTTCCTGAATTTCCAGCCTCTTGGGGACATCGTCACCGCCGACATGCGACACATGGCGGAGGTGGAGGCGAAGCGCGAGGCGACCCGTCTCGCAAGGGCGGCCGACGAGACCCCGCCACCGGAGCAGGGCCTGATCGCGGACGGGCACGCAGACGGGCAGGCGGACGGGCAGGCGGACGGGGAGGGTGATGGATCCGCGCCCGCTGAGCATGCCGATGCCGATGTAGCGGACGAGGCTACTCCCCGCGAGACGGCCCGCGCCGAGCCGTCCGGCTCCACAGACGGCGCGGGCCCTTCTGATGACCAGACCAGGATGAAGAGTTGATGGCGATCGATCAGGAACGCAACACGCTGGCACGCGGCAAGGCCTTCGAGGCGGCCATGCAGCTCTCCGTGGAGCCTACCTCGCGGGTGACCTACCACTCGCAGGGGCGGGTGCTGGTCATCGGTGTCGATGAGGCGGTCGTTCTGGAGGCGGCGCACCGCCTTCGGGAACATCTGAACCCGGCGATGCTGCTGACCACCTCCGGGGATGCGCGGGAGATCGACGGGATACCGGTGCTGCACTCGAATGGGCGCGAACCCCTGATCGAAGGATACCTGGGTCGGTTCCGCGTGACCCTGGACGTGGGTGGCAAGTCCGCGAACGTGGCCACTCTGTTGCAGAGCAACTGGGAGTGCTTCGACCTGATCCTCGATCTAGGCCTAGCGCCGCTGATCCTGGCCGAGTGGCCGCCGGTCGGGTATTTCGCCCCTGGTTTCGGGGACCCGGAGTCGCTGGACCGCGCCATCGAGGACCTCGGCGACCTGAAGGGCGAGTTCGAGAAGCCCAAGTTCTTCAGCTATGACCCGGAGATCTGCGCCCACGGACGCAGTGGCATCAAGGGCTGCACGCGCTGCCTGGACGCCTGCCCGGCGATCGCGATCCGTTCCCTGGGCGAGACCATCGAGGTGCAGCCCGAGCTCTGCCAGGGTGGCGGCATCTGCGCGACGGTTTGTCCCACCGGGGCCATCATCTACACCTACCCGCGTCCGGCCGACCTGATCGAGCGCGCGCAGACCTTACTGCAGACCTACCGCGACAGCGGCGGGGAGGAGCCGATCCTGCTGTTCTACGATGACGAGGCGGGCGCCGAGGCCCTGCAGCGCCTGGAACCCCTGCCTGGGCAGGTGCTGGCCGTCGAGGTCGATGAGATTGGCAGTGTCGGGCTGGATCTTCTTCTAAGCTGCCTCGCCGGCGGTGCGCGCGAGGTGATCCTGCTGGACACGCTGGCACTGCCGGGAAAGGTGCGGCGCAATCTGCTGGAGCAGCTGGGCTATGCGCGTGCCTTGCTCCAGGCCCTCGGCTATCCGCGGGAGTCACTGCGGCTGGCGCAGGCCGAGGCCTGCCGGGACCTGCCCGTCGACCCGATGCCGGCGCTGCGTCCGGAACGCATCGAGGGTTCCAACCGCAAGCGCGCTACGCTGTTCCAGGCGCTGGATCACCTGAATCGGGACGCACCGTCGCCGCAGGTGGAGATCCCGCTGCCAGCGGGTGCGCCGTTCGGTGAGATTCGCGTCGATCGCGAGGCCTGCACCCTTTGCATGGCCTGTGCTTCTGTTTGCCCCGCGCAGGCCCTGTCCGCGCCGGGCGACCTCCCGCGCCTGGATTTCATCGAGGGTAACTGTGTTCAGTGCGGCCTGTGTGAGCTCACCTGTCCCGAGCGGGCGATCACCCTGCGGGCACGCCTGATCACGGAACCGCAGCGGCGTGACGCGCAACGCGCCCTGAACGAAGAGGAGCCCTTCGAGTGCATCGCCTGCGGCAAGCCTTTTGCCACTCGGAGCATGATCGACAACATGACCAAGCGGCTGGAGGGACACTGGATGTTCCAGGACGAGCAATCCAGGCGCCGCCTGATGATGTGCGAGGACTGCCGCGTGATCGACATGTTCAGGGATGGAAGTGACCGGAAGGTTTGACCCGCAGCGCTCCGGATGCGCGGACACATTGTCGCTGCGTGCAGATATGCGCCGCGAAACCGGGTGACGGGTATGCTTTTGCCTTTCTATTTGTCGGAATTTTCCTCCGGGGTATGGCCCACTGATTGCATGGGCATCCGGGGACAGGAGAGATGATGCAGGAGCCGTGGTTATCCGAGGAAGATCAGGCCCGAGTCGGAATGTACACGCTGCTGGCCAGGTTGCTCGCGGCGCCGGCGGATCAGGCCCAGCTGGAGGAGTTGGCGAATCTGGATCTGGGGGACAACCCGGCGGGACAGGTTGCCGTGGCCCTTTCCATGCTGAAGCTCGCCGCACAGCAGGCCCGGCCTTCGGAGGTGGACGACGAGTACCACACGCTGTTCATCGGGATCGGACGGGGAGAGCTCGTACCCTTCGGTTCCTGGTACCAGACGGGTTACCTGATGGAGAGGCCGTTGAGTGAATTGCGCCAGGACCTGGTCAGGTTCGGCTTCGAACGGGAGCCGGGCAACCCTGATCCCGAGGATCACGTGGCATTCCTCTGCGAGGTCATGGCGCTGATGGTGAATTCGAGAGAGATCCCCGAGCCGGCACAGCAGCATTTTTTCAAGGCCCACATGGCGAGCTGGATGCCTGCCTTCTTTCGCGATCTGGAGGGCAGCGGGTCGGCCTGTTTCTACAAGGCGGTGGGGCGTCTGGGAACGGTGTTCCTGGCGCTGGAAAAGTCCTATCAGGACACGAGTGAGCGGTGACCGTGAGCGCCCGGGCCAAGGTTCGGGTGGGGCGCTGCAAGGCATGTTGGGTTTGGGTTCCATCCAGTTGAGGAGTAACGAAACATGAATGACAAGTCACAGCATCACACGGTCCAGGCGCATTCGACCGAGCGCCGGCGTTTCCTGAAAAAGGTGGGGATGGCGGGGTCCAGTGCGGCCGCGGCCGCTGCGCTGCCAGGCATCGTCGCTGCGGCGCCGGATGCCGGAGAGATCGTCTCCGAGCCGGCCAGGACCGGCTATCAGGAAACCGCGCACGTTCGTGACTACTACCGGACCGCGGCGGACTAGGCCGGGACTCGCGTCGAAAACCAAGAAGCCTGCATCGATCCCCGTGAGGGTCAGGAGCAACGAAACATGAAACTGATAAAAAAATCCCACACCGAGCAAACCGCCGAGGCGCCGAGCGCGGGTCGCGGTGCCGACGGCAAGGGCGTTTCCCTGAACCGCCGCGCCTTTCTGCGTAACGCCGGCCTGACGGTTGGCGGCGTGACCCTGGCAAGCCAGATGGTGCCGGGGCTGGTCAGAAAGTCCGAGGCTGCAACGACCGTCGCGGTCGGTGACGATGTGGAGACCAAGCGCACGATCTGCGGACACTGCTCCGTGGGCTGCGGCATCTACGCCAAGGTGCGTGACGGCGTCTGGGTCGGGCAGGAGCCTGCCTTCGACCACCCGTTCAACCTCGGCGCCCATTGCGCCAAGGGCGCGGCGGTGCGTGACCACGGTCATGGTGAGCGGCGCCTCAAGTACCCGATGAAGATGGTCGACGGCAAGTGGAAGCGCATCTCCTGGGATCAGGCCATCGACGAGATCGGCGACAAGATGATGGAGATTCGCGAGGCCTCCGGCCCCGACTCCGTCTACTGGCTCGGCTCGGCCAAGTTCAACAACGAACAGGCCTACCTCTATCGCAAGATGGCGGCCCTCTGGGGCTCCAACAACGTCGATCACCAGGCGCGCATCTGTCACTCGACGACGGTTGCCGGCGTAGCCAATACCTGGGGCTACGGCGCGATGACCAACTCCTACAACGACATGCTGAACAGCAAGGCCATCCTGATCATCGGCGGCAACCCCGCCGAGGCGCATCCGGTGTCCATGCAGTTCACGCTGCGCGCCAAGGAGCAGGGCGCCAAGCTGCTCGTGATCGACCCGCGCTTTACCCGCACGGCCGCGCACGCGGACCAGTTCGTGCGCCTGCGCCCCGGCTCCGACATCGCCGTGGTCTACGGCATGATGTGGCACATCTTCGAGAACGGGTGGGAAGACAAGGAGTTCCTGGCGCAGCGCGTCTGGGGCATGGATCAGGTCCTCGAGGAGGTTGCGCGCTGGACACCAGAGGAGGTGGAACGCGTCTCGGGTGTGGATCGCGAGACCTGCTACAACGCGGCCAAGCTGATGGCCGACAACCGTCCCGGGACCTTCGTCTGGTGCATGGGCGGGACCCAGCACACCGTCGGCAACAACTTCACCCGCGCCTACTGCCACTTCCAGTTGGCGCTGGGCAACATGGGCAAGGCCGGCGGCGGCACCAACATCTTCCGCGGCCACGACAACGTGCAGGGCGCCACCGACTTCGGCGTGCTGTCCGACAACCTGCCGG
>Ga0209498_1003049_pt1 | contig 10052 bp, 6 predicted proteins | sample WalLakDeSediment_FD_184131 | JGI IMG/M metagenome (GOLD analysis project Ga0209498, IMG submission 184131) | Lake sediment microbial communities from Walker lake, Nevada to study Microbial Dark Matter (Phase II) - Walker Lake 11/02/13 Deep... | ecosystem: Environmental > Aquatic > Freshwater >... | reverse complement strand
TCCCTTCAAAAGCGCTTGCTTATGAAGTATATAGGCTTCATAGAGTACCACGATAGCAAGAACAATCCCATTGGCAAAGATCTGGACCTCGAAACCAAAACCAAAACACCCCATACCGTTGAATAGGGTTGTCAGCATAAGAACAGCAAAATAGCTCTTGAGGACGCTGCCTTTTCCTCCACTCATGAGAGCGCCACCGATGATCACAGCGGCTAGAACAGTCATCAATATCCTCGTGCCCAGGACCGTAGCAGAGGTCATGGAACTCAAACTGGCGGAGAAAACAACCCCTCCAAGGCTGGAAAACAGTCCGCTGAGCACAAATCCGGCCACAAGCGTACGGTCCCTGTTCAAGCCGGCCAGCCAGGCCGCTTCAGGGTTGCCTCCCACCATGTAAAAGGATCGACCGACCGTGGTTCTGTTCAGAAAGAGGGAGGTTCCCAGTACCAGGAAAAGACAGATGATGACCATGGGAGGCAGAAGGGGTATGAAGGCATGCTCCAAAAAGTCGCCCGCCCTGAAGTCAACGATGGCCTTGGACCCGCCCTTGCTATAGAGGTGCATCAGGCCGGTGGTGATGGTCATGGTGCCCAAGGTGACGATGAAGGAGTTGACCTTGGCTTTGGCTACCACGAGTCCATTGAGCAGCCCCAGCAGGGACCCGGACCCGAGGGCAAGGAGCACGGCCCCAGGCCACCCCAACTGAGGCTGGAGTCCAATGGTCAGAAGTCCGCTCAACGTGGCTACGGCTCCGATAGACAGGTCCAATTGTCCCAGAATGAACACCATGGTGAAGCCTATGGCCACAATGGCGTTCAAGGTCGCCCCCTTGAGAATGGTGGTCATATTGGCCAGAGACAAAAAGTGGGGCGATGTCACGGAAAGAAAGCAGATAAGCGACAGCAGAAGGAGCAAGGCACGATGGTCATCCATGAGGGAAAGAACGGAGCGTTGGGGGATTCGCCTTTCAGGCATGATCCCTCCCCTGGCTGCGAAGCCGCAGTTGATGGAGTCCCACAACGGTGATGAAGATGCTTCCGGTCACAATATCCTGCTGGAAGGTGTTGACTCCCATGAAGGTCAAGATGTTGGATAGAAGTCCCATGACCAGCACGCCGCCCAGAACGCCCAACATGTTGCCTTTTCCCCCGCTCAACATGACTCCTCCAAGGACCACGGCAGTCACGGATTTGAAGTCATAGCCTTTGCCCAGGTAGAAGACGCCCAGCTTGTTCATGGATGTGATGAACATGCCTGCCACCGAGGCGCAAAAGGAAGCCAGGAGGAAATTCAGCAGGATGATTCTCCTGACGCGCACCCCGCTGACCCAGGATGCTTGTCTGGAGGATCCCACCAGGCGCGTCATGGCGCCGAAACGAGTCCAGGTCAGGACGACATGTCCGGCGCAGAAGAGGAGGAACATCACGATCACGATCAGGGGAACAGGTCCCACCTTCAACCTGAACAGTCCCACAAACGAATCACCGGCCGTGCCGGGGACGTCAGGGTAGACTTGATTGTTGCTCCAGGTAAACCGCATGAATCCTTCCATGAAGAAGGACACAGCCAGGGTCCACAAGATCGGGTTGGCATTGAACCTGCCCACGACCCATCCGTTCATCGCGCCAATCGCCATCCCGGAGATGAGTCCAATGAGGAGGGCCGGAATGAGCCCCAAGGAAAGGAATGCCACGGCCATGATTCCGGAGAAGGCCATGATCGAAGGGATGGAGAGATCGGCCATATTGCCCGAGTAGGTAATGAAGGTCATACCCACGCTGGTCATCCCCAAAAGGGCAATGGCATTCAGAATGCTGAGTTGGTTTTGCGCTGTGAGGAACTCATCTGAAATCAGCATTCCAAGGAGGATCAAGACCAAGGCTGTGATATAGATGCCCAGCAGGTCAAAGAGTTTCCCGATCACGGTCCCGCCTCCCTGTTCATGGCCAGAAGGATTTCAGCCTCTTGGAAGCCACCCTTTTCCATTTCGCAGGTCTTGTGGCCGTTGCGCATCACCAGGATCCTGTGAGACAGCCTGGACAGTTCTGGAAGGTCGGAACTCAGAAGAAGAACGGAAGCTCCTTTTTCTGCCAAGTCCAATATGGCCTCATGAATGCGGTATTTGGCCTGAATGTCCACGCCTCTCGATGGTTCGTCCAACACGAGGACCTTGGGCTTACAGAGGAGGCATTTGCCCAAAAGGACCTTCTGCTGGTTGCCCCCGGAAAGCGTTCCTGCCTCGGCCTCAGAGGAGGAACAAACCACATCCAAAGCCTTGAGTGTCTCCTGGACCGCGCCTTTACCCAGGGCACGGTTCCCTCGAGCAAGGAGGGTGGACAAGAGATTCTGGGATACGGGCAAGCGCAGAAAGAGTCCATTGTTTTTCCTGTCCTCTGTCAGATACAGAAGACCTTTGTCCGCCTTCGCCGCGCAGGATGCGTGGTCCAGCTTTTCTCCATCCAGGAGTAGACTGCCAGCATCCAAAGGATCCAGTCCGCAGATGGATCGAGCCAGTTCTGTTCTCCCTGCGCCGGACAAGCCCGCCACCCCCAGGATCTCTCCTTTTCTCAGTTGAAAGGAGATCCGGTGAAAGAAGCCCCATCGTGTGAGGTCCTTGGCCGAGAGAAGGATATTCCCCGGCTTCTTCTTTTCCGTATGGAAGTCCTGGATAGACTGTCCCACCATCTTCTGAACCACATGGTCCGGGGTCACATCCTTCACATTCCAGGTCCCCATGTTCTTGCCATCCCGCAACACCGTCACCCTGTCCGCGATCTCAAATACTTCATGGAGATGATGAGAAATATAGATAATGGAAAGTCCTGCTCTCTTCAGTTGCAGGAGGATATCGAAGAGGCGCTTCACTTCTTGAGTGGAAAGAGCGGAGGTGGGTTCATCCAAGACCAGGATGCAGGGGAGATTACCCAGTACCTTGGCGATCTCGACGAGCTGAGCCTCGTGTTGACTGATAGCGCTCACGGGAATGGATGGATCCAAATCGAGTCCCACCTGTTCCAGGCAACGTTTTGCCTCTCGAAACAAGGCCTTTTGATCCAGGAAGATCCCGAAGTGCCGTGGGAGGCGTCCCACCAGAATGTTCTCCATAATGCTGATGGGATGGGCCAAACTGAGTTCCTGAAACACCATGCCAATGCCATGCAATTTGGCTTCGATGGGCGAGTGGAGGTGGATCTCCCTTCCCTGAATGAAGATGCGACCCCCATAATCATGAAACGCTCCGGCCAGGATCTTCATGAGCGTGGATTTCCCGGCGCCATTTTCCCCCATCAGCGCGTGAATCTCTCCGGCTCGAACATGAAAATCCACATGATCTACCGCGAGTGTGGAATGGAATGCCTTGGTCATCCCCTCCATTCGAAGGACGTTGTCAGGATCAGCTTTCACTCAGTGCTCCAATGCTTGCATGACGAATACCTGCCTCTGCTTCTGAATGTCAGTTTTCCTTGGGTGGGTAGAGGATGATCTCCCAAAGGGTGGGACCTTCCGTGGCTTGGGTGATATGAAATCGGATCTTCCGTGTAGTCACAGGTTTCAGGGGGATGATGTCCCCTTCGGCCAGAGCATTTCCCTTGTGGATGGTCTTCCATCCCTCTGCGTCCGGCACTTCCCAGAGAAAGGACTGAACTCTCCCGGCAAAAGCCTCCCTGACCTGGGCTGCCCCTACCGTGGTTTCTTTTCCAAGATCCAGTTCAATCCATGCCTCATGTGTCCCTGAATCCGTGGCCCAACGCGTAGAATCCTGGCGATCTATGGCCTTCTTGGCGCAGTACTCTTCCCTGTTTTGAAACACGTTGGACGCAGTGGCGTCTCTCACGGCCAAGGGTTGGCCAAAGAGATGGATGTCCACAGGATCGATCTGGAAGGCGTCCCCAGCAACCGTGAGTTCCACGACTGTCGCCACAGGATCCCTGTCTTCCGGTTTCATGGAAAGGGATACTCCTTCCGCTGTCTCTTTCATCGTCACGTCCCCTGAAGTCAATGCCCGGCAGGCTTCGATCTCCATGGGAAGCACTGGCAAAGGGAAATCCATGTCGCCAGGCCAGTTCATGATAAAAAGAAAGATCTTGTTGTCCTGACATGTGGAGGCTCCCCAGGTTCCGGGCTTAAAAGGTCCTCCGCGTGTCCCGTACACCGTGTTTCCATACTGTTGAAGCCATTGGCCCATTTCTCGAAGTCTGGCCACCTGTTCCGGCTCAAATGTGCCGTCAGGACGGGGACCCAGGTTAAATAGGAGATTGCCGTCTCCACCGACGACTCGAAGCAAGGTTTGTATGCATTGCTTGATGGACTTGGTCTGGTCATTGGGCTTCCAGGACCATTGGTTGGCAATGGTCATGCAGGTTTCCCATGGCCGGGTCCGATTGAATCCGCCAATGTGCTGCTCCGGGGTATCATAGTCCCCGGGAAGTCCTCCTCGATTGTTCAAGATGATGTCAGGTTGGGCATTGCGAAGGAGTTCGAAGGACCTTTCCGGCACATCCTTCCAAAGCTCTCGGGGACTGTCCAAGCCATCGAACCAAAGGACCATGAGGGGTTTGTAGTTTGTGACCAGTTCTTTCAATTGGGCCATGTAGAAGGAGAGATAGGCGTCGTGACGTTCTGTGGCAAAGTCCGCGTGATACCAGTCTCGTGGCGAATAATACACTCCGAACTGAAGATTCTTTTCCTTGCATGCTTCTGAGAGCTCTTTGACGACATCTCGTTGGAACGGGGTGGACATGATGTCATACTCGGTCACGGCACTATCGAACATGGAAAAACCGTCATGGTGCTTGGACGTGAACACCATATACTTCATCCCGGCATCCTTGGCAATCTGGGCCCATTCCTGCGCATCAAAAAGGGTGGGATTGAAGGTCTTGTATAGATTGTCATAGATCTCCATAGGGATGGTTCCTGTGCCCTCCTTGGAACGTCCCCGACGGGGTCCTTGCCGGGACCAACCGATCTCGCCGCCTTTTTGGCAGTTGGGTCCCCAGTGTATGAAAAGTCCAAACTTCCTGGCCCGCCAGTGGGACATGGCCTCCGGGTCCACCTTCGTGTAGGGAGGCGGTTCTGAACCCCTGGTTGAATGTGTTGACAGCAAGAGACAGACGCCCAGGGCGAGAATGGCTAGAACAACGCTTTTCATGGATGACTCCTCCTTTGTTTTTGCCCGACCCTTTAGAGCCGGAACGTCCCGCCGGGTTGACATGGACACATGCATGTAGCGATCGGCAGCCTGGTGAAGCAAGGGATCGATCAGGCTGCAAAGATCTATGCCATCTTCAGAATCCCTCTGGTTAAAAAGAACGGCCCAGGATAGCTTGTCCCACCTTCGCACGAGAAGAGAAGAAGTCCCACAGATAGCCCCGTTGTGCCATGTGTTCTTTTCTTCGCATGGACCGGGATAGGGCCGGGGACGTCCTTGGCTTTCATGACCTCTCGAAGATGTCCCACATTTCGTGTGCCAATGATAGGGAAGACAGGGGATGGCTGTTGTAGGAGAAGAATCAGTTCTACACATTGGGAAGAATAGCGCCATGTTCTCGAAGCAAGGCGCGAATCTGCCTCAACGACACATCAAGAGGCGTGGTATTGTTTTGTGCGGCTAGGCAAGCCGTCGCGCCGGCCGCCTGACCCATGGCCATGCAGGAGGCCTGGACACGGAGTCCCGAGTTGGCCAATCGGTCGCTGGATACACACCTGCCGGCAACCATGATATTACGGCTTCCCTTGGGAACCAGCGCGCGCAACGGGATGGTGGGTGTCGTGTTCCTGGGCAAAGGTTGAGGTTTGACACCGCTGCTCGTGTGGAGATCGACCGGATAAAACGCATAGCACAGGGCGTCCTCGAAAACTCGGCCGGAAGTATAGTCTTCTACGGTGATCACTGTTTCGCCTTGAATGCGGCAGCTTTCGCGGTGCGCGGTCTCTGGCTGCATGTGCATCAGGCGGGCGTGTCCCTTGTGCTCGCGCAGTAATTTCAGTAGCGATCTGCGGCCATCCATGTTCGCCTTTGTGAGGGTGAGAGACGTGGAAGAATCCGCTCCATGGACGTAAAGCTGGTCCAGTTGTTTTCGACCAGGGGAAGGAGCGCCACCCAGTTTGTAGAGCAAGGACCCTGGCTGTGTCTCATCCTCGCGAAGCCTGGGCAGGTCGAGCATGCCGACCACACTGGCGCCTCCGGTGCAATCTAGGATTTGCTTGCATTCCACCCGTCGGCTCGTGCCGGGTCCAACACTTTGCACTGTCCATCCGGTCAGGGTTTCTTCCACAGAGAGGGGGAACTCATAATAAGCGATTGTGACTCCCGCTTCGAGAGCCGTTTCTTCCGCGAGCAGAGCGTACACAAAGGGATTGACTTGTACCTGGTTTTGCCAATGGCGCTCCGGGACCTTGCTGAAATCCGGCAGAATCCCGGAATCGAGTTCGACCGCCTTCTTGACAAGTTCCCAACCGATACCCGCGATGATTTGCTGGCCCCATGCGTCAAAGAGTCCCGGAAAAGAGACGCCCCCAATGGTCATGGTGCCTCCAAGCTGGCTGCCACGTTCGATCAAGAAGGTGTTTGCCCCGGCCCGGGCAGCCTGGATGGCCGCGATGGTTCCGGCTGTGCCGCCGCCCACAACCAGGACATCCGTCCGTGTTGTGATATGTGCATCTGTCTTGGTTTGGGGTAGTGACAGGGGATTGGATTCGATTTCCAACAGGTTTTTGGAGGATGCCGCGATCACCATGCTTGCAACGGAATGCTGCATGAATTGTCGCCTTGCCATGGGGTGCTCTTCCCTGTTCCATTCGTGATGTTCCATGGGAGTAGGATAATGCAATGGCGTCGCGATATCAATATTGGCTGATATGGACTCACGGAGAACACGCATGACACCGAAGGTCGTTAAAGTACGGCATGTACATGACTTCACAGTGAACATCCGCTTTGCGAATGGGATAGGAATCCAGAGAGGGACGACATCCCGGAAAAACCGATGGACTTTGACGGCCAAGAGGGCGCACGCGCGTCGAAGCAGGCCAGTTGCGCTACTGCATCTTGCCGTTTTTGAATTCTTTTACGCTGATCTGTCTTCCTTCCTTGTCCCATAACGTCGCCGTGCCGTTGCACATGAAACTGTGCCAGTGCGACTCTGCCATCTTGAGACCGTTGGGTCCATATTGAGTCCAGATACTCGTAGCGTCCCCGCGATGGTCCCATGCCCACTGAACGGCGCCGTTTTGCGACCAGTAGGTTTCCCGACCCACCTTCCGACCCAATTCGTAGGTGGCCTCGCGCTGTTTCTCTCCACTCGGATAATACCAGGCTTCTTTGCCGTGCAGGAGAAACCGGCCGTCATCGGATGTCCCGCCCCAGAAAGTGATCTTCACACCACCATCAGGATAGTCCTCCCGGTACTCATGGACATCGCGGATGGATGTGGCAGTGGAGGCCATACATTCTGCGTCGGAACGGGGAATCTGGGAATCGCAGGCAGATAGAATCCATGCCTCGTTGAACTCGAAGTGTAGACACGGATGATTCATGGTGGTGATCAGGTGAATCATTCCATTCGGCGCCTGCCGGGCGACAGAATAGCCGATGGTAGCATGTCCATTGTGGTACTGGGAATTCTCGTGCGGTTGCGCGCCGGCAAGTTGCTTGGCCGTCCACGTTTTTCCGTCATCGTTGGAAAGCGCCACATAAGACCCGTTTTGATGGATTGTATTGGGTTTCTGGCCCCGAATGTGCTGAAAATCGCCGGCAAAAAACAGGCGACCGCTTTGCAACCGCAGAACACTGGGTCTTTGATTGTTCCCTTGTGCTGAAAACGAAGATTTGCTGACAGTCCAGGTTTTTCCTCCGTCGTCGGATATCGCCTTGGGCATATACCCATCGATGTCGGTATTCTTTCCACCCATGCCCAGGATTGACTTGCCGTCGCTCAGGATCGCATACGTGGTATGTCGGCCCGCGCTGCGACCCTCCGTGTCGTACCAGGTTTTTCCGTTGTCCTCGCTGGCCCACAACACCGATGTGCCACCGGAGCCATCGCTGGCGACATACATCACGCCGTCTGCGTCGCGAAACGCAGTGTTGATCGGTTGCCGGGAATGGGGACCGATCTTGTTCGAGAACACGGGAAACGTTATCTCTTCCCATGTCGCGCCACTATCCTTCGATGATGTCCACTGAAAAGGAAATCCGCCGTCCGCCAACGGGTTGCCCCAAAAAAAATGCACCATAGAACCGTCTGTCCAAAGCAGCGGAGCGTGGTCGTTCGCGCCCGCGAAATCGAACATCCTGTCCGGCATATCCCATTGGTCCTCACCAAACCGCAGCCGGCTGGCAATCAGGGAAACCCCCGGCTCGTACTCTTTGTACGAGGTGTAGATCACCATCAGGACATCCCCATTGGGGCACACCTCCAGGCCGGGACTGTGATTGTGGCGTCTGAACGAAGGATGCATGCCGACCGCGTCGATCTCGTCATTGTGGCTGTTGTCCAGCGGAACCGGCAACAGGTAACGCTTGCGAAAGTATGGGTTGTCCTGGGTCGGTCCGATCTTCACGATCTTTGCATTTCCCCGGACGCCTTCCTTCGGATAGGATGTCCTCCCGGGACAGGGCCTGGTGTTAGGCAGCGGGGCTTGCACGACCCGGAATCCAATCCAATGTCTGCCCGGAGCGACATCCAAATGGGCTCTGGCCTCGGCCTGCGCCACCTGCCGATCTTCCAAACTGTGCGACAGTACATTGCTTGGAACGAGCTGCATTTCCTCGCCTAGCCAACTCCAACGGAGCTGGAGATAGCTGTTGCCTTCGGATCGTTGATAGGAAAGAACCATCGGATATCTCTCGCCCTTGACCATCTCCATCCTGCCTGTGAATGTCCCTTCTCCTGACCACTGACTGACAATCTCCTGGCCCCCAACCTGAAGGATGCCGCCGGTCGAGACTCGTAATTCGAATGTCACCTCGCCCGAATGTGGCGCATCAATGTACCCCCGCCATCGAGCCGACCAAAAACGGCCGCGAACGTCATCCCCGTTCCAGTTGTTGTCCATTCCCTCAAGAACCTCTTCGTCCTTGGGATTGCTGAGATCTGGCTCTCCAAACCAGTTTCCCACCAGGCCTGACTCGAACCGTGGATCCGAAGTCTCCGTCTTCGCTAAAGCCTCTGATGGCCTGGGTAGCGCTTTCATTAAACCGAAGGATGGAGCCATGGCGGCGCGGCTGCTCGCGGCGTCAAAGACCTTTCTTTCTGCAAGCCGTTTTGCATCATCCAAACATCCTCCCCGTACGACACGTGCCATCCCGTCCTCCGGTCCCACAGGGTCGGTCTGCGCCTCGACCGGATACTCTCCATACCAATCATGGCACCATTCCCTGACGCCCCCGTGCATGTTCCGCAGACCCCAGGGATTGGCTTGACCTGAGAGGGGAGGTCTCTTACCCGACCAGTACGTGGTGGTCGTCCCGGAGCGGCATGCATACTCCCACTCGGCTTCCGTGGGCAATCGGTACGTCTTGCTTTCTTTGACGCTCAACCATTGGCAAAACTCAACCGCCTCGTACCAGCTCACCCCGGAAACGTAGCCCTCGAACCTCGAATCCAACTCGAAATCAGGCTGGAATTGCCTGTATTGGTCGATGGTGACCTCTGTTTCTGACATGAAGAACGATCCGGAGAGGGTCACATGGCGAGATGGCCGTTCATCCCAGTAGTCTCGGCCTAAATCGCTGCCCATGGTAAATGAGCCTGCTTGAACGTGAAGCATCCTCATGCCAAGCGTGTTGGTGAAGTCGGGGGGAACGTCCTGTCCTAAGCTGCCGACTGCGGAACAGATCAAGATCGCGAGAAACATCCACTGTGGCTGCCATGGTCTGATGCGCATGCTATCTTCCTCTCTTACCATGCCTCTCCCATATACATCATCTCAATATAGGAGCAGCTAAATATACCAATAGGAGCAGCTAAATATACCACGCAGTGGCAAAGACAGGTAAAGAACGGGTGTCGGGTTCATTGAATATTTATCTGGGAAGAGGACAGGAC